>Ga0163217_1008907_pt1 | contig 14149 bp, 15 predicted proteins | sample SynspAceP_FD_185933 | JGI IMG/M metagenome (GOLD analysis project Ga0163217, IMG submission 185933) | Saline lake microbial communities from Ace Lake in Antarctica - Synechococcus sp. Ace-P (PacBio error correction) | ecosystem: Environmental > Aquatic > Non-marine Saline and Alkaline > Saline ... | reverse complement strand
GTGCAGGCATAAATGCCGTTGCTGAACGGCCGAACTGACCCAAGGCCACCATTTGCGGCGGCCTGCTTTTTCCGAAAACGGGCTGGCACCCCGCCTAAGGCCGGCGGGCTTCCCCTTAGGTGGGGCCCCGTCTGATTAGGTGAAGCCCGTCTGGTCCAGCCGACGCCGGCCTCTGCACAGACTGAAGCCCTGTGCGCAGATGCTCCCCTGCGCGAGACATCTCTGTGCCACGACGCCCTGCGCTTTTTAGGCGCGTGCATTATAGCGCGGACAGCGGGCTGTTCCCGAAGGATCACGGACTTCCGCGCCTAGCAGTAGGGGGCGATCCCCGGCAAGCTCGAGCCCGATCAGAGCCCCCATCAGCCGCGACCAACCTGCATCGGCGCTGGTCCCCTCAAGGCGGCTGCGCAGAAAATCTCGGCAAAGGCGGTACCAAAGCCTTGAAGGCGGGCCATGATGTCATTCACGGCCGTGTCAAACGGCTCTTCAATTCAGCGTCGCGCACGCAACGGCCTGCGACGGGGGGCGGCACCCGCCAAGCGAGTGCCATCGCGGTGTCACGAATGTTTGAAAGCGACCACCTCGCGCGCGCTGATGTGCTCCATGTGACTGCGCATCGAAGGGTGCAGATCACGCCGTCGAACCTGCAGTCCTGCAGGTAGCCCGCGATCGCCGGTTCGGGGCCTTGCATAATTCTGGGGCGACTGGCCTGTTTCAGCCCCGGCACCGCGCATTAAATCAAGCGTGGGTCGTCGGCATCCGGACACCAACAACCGCAACGGGGCAGCGCTGGCCACCGGCTCAGACTGTGTGCGGCAGGGGCGGGCAGCCCAGCCACATTCACCGGCAAGCGTGGTGCTCTGACAATTAGGGTGACAGCAGAGGCGGTCAGTGGCGGCGGCAACAAACCCCGCCTCAGGCGGGCAAATTCGCAAAGGCCCGTCGGCCTGTGCCAGCCGTCACCACGGGGATCATGCACCCACAAATGCACGGTCCGTCGACACATCGACGCCGATCCACGCAGGTTGCGCCCTCACGCGGGTGCGACCCTGCGTAAAACGACGGTGATAATGGGCATGCAGATCATTGGTTTCCCTTTCCGCGCGGCATCATGCGCGCGGCTATAGAAATCGAGGTTGCCATCGAAGGGGCGCCAGATAGCGCTCTATTGCGCGACCAACAATAAACCATACGGGAGCTTCCATCTGCCATGAAAATTCTTGCAGCAACCACGCGCTTACCTGATCGCTCACGCCGCAGCCTTGCTGCCGCCAGCAGTGACGAAATCACTTTTTCGCGTGGGTGGGACCGACATTCACCGCAACAAACCGCGCGACCACCGTTGTGCTGACGCCATTGGGGTTATGAAACCGACGTAAAAATCCATATCCGTTCCGGTGACGTCATACGTGATTGGCTGCGGGCGAATATAAGATGTTGTTTTCTTGGCCAGGAATGCCACAATGGAAGCCGGACATCGCGCCTTCGCCGGGAAAGACGTACCGGTTGACACTGGCGCACAACCTGACCGGCGCCGAAATACACGCTGGCGTGAACAAAGCCGGCCGCCCGATTGGGATCAAGACCTTCGCGGAATATCAGCTGCCAATGCAGACGCGCTGGACGGCCAGATTTATGGCATCGAGGCCGGGTACGACGGAACGTCTGATCCAGGCCGATGATCTGACGACAACGAGCTTTTGATCTGTGCGAATTCCGAGGTCATGGAATCCTCCGAAGCCAGGATGCTGCGCAGGTGAAACGCCTGTCCGCCAAGACCGAGCGATCGTCTTTCTTGGCTGGGAACCGCACCGATGAACGCGAACTTGACCTGACCTACTTGAAGGCGGGGACGACTTCTTTGGGGCCCGATCTGGGGCGGGGCGACAGTTGCGACAATACCCCGCGCCGGTTCGTCGAAGAATGCGCCGAACGTCGGCAAGCTTCCTGAACAATCTGGAATTCACGCTCGCCATGGAAAACGAAATATGGAGGTTGCCATCTGGATGACCGGCGAAGAGCCACCGATGCGGGCACGGCCATGGATCAAGGCCACCCTGACGTGCTGAAACACAATGGCTGGACGGGCGTCACAACACGTGACGGGTGCGACGCGATGGCCCGCCGCAAAGATCCATCGTCGAGTAATTGATCCACCAAAATGTTTGAAAAGGGCCTGCCAACTGGGCGGCCTTTTTGCTTGATCGCACGATAACAGTCCTCCGGAGGTTCCCATGAACTGGCTCACCGACCAATAAGGATCCCGATGATGACGCCGCGAGGCGATCTTGATTGGTTAGCTTGATCAACGCCGGGTGTTGATTCGACGGCTGGCCGTCGCGATGGAAATGGTTGATTGACGCAATCCTCTGGGTGCTGCAAACGCCACATCCGCCTGTTCATCATCGCCGTCTTCGGCGCGCTGACATGGGCGATACAGCGCAACTGGAAAAACCCCGTTGCTGATCGGGTGGGGTTTTTGTTTCATCCTCAATCAGGATATTGGGAGGAAACGACCGAAAGCTGACGCTAGGTGCTGTCGCCTGTGTGGTGTGGTATGGGCTCGGCGTCCCCATGCGGCATCGCACCGCTTGCGCACGGGGGGGGGGGGGGGGCCCCCCCCCCCCACAGCGGAATGTATCGCTATATGCACCGGTGCTCGATCTTGATGCAGCGCGGCCCACTTCGTCTATCTAATTCCCCGCGATGTCTTATTTCGGCATCGGCATGGTGCCCGGCTGATCGCAACAGTGGATCTTTGTACTGCCGCGCCGATCGGCTGCGCAGCTTGGCATCGCATCGACCCCAAGGCGCTGCTTGAGGCCGCGCAAGGCCTTGTGGCGCAAAGCCAGCCAGACCTTGTGGAAAATCGAAACTGCCCTAATTTGCCTTGCCACCAGTTATGACCGGCTGAACCAGCACGGATCATTGCTGTCGCTGTCAGATGTTGGTGATCCAAAGCACTTGTGGGGCGATTGGTCTGGGCCTGCCGGTGGTGCGGGCGCTTTAGATCAGGTGGAACACAGGGCTGGCTTTGAATCGGGGCTGATCATCTTGTGGTCGCCATCATGCGGACGGATGCTACGGGCTGACCACCGTTAAATGAGCGATCAACATGAACAACCCGCGCAAAACGCCCGTCGAATTCGACAACGTTTCCAATCGTGTTCGCACGGAAACCGAGCCAAGCGCTGCCCTTGATGGAATCGCAAGGCAAAGACCGCGCCGAGATCGAGGTCGAAACCGGCCAAGATCCTCCGGGGGTGCCACAAACTGCTCGCTCGACGTTCAAACAGGGCAGATTCCTTGTGTTGATGGCTTGTCGGGGTTCAGGCAAATGCCACTTGCTGCGCCCGCGTTCAAACGGGTGAACCCGCTGGCGCGCGGCATCGGTGCGAGGTGCATGTGGCGAGCGGAGCTGTGGGACGCACCGCAAGGCTCTTGCCGAATGACCTGGCGCCGTGTGCCGCGTTGGAATGTGTGTCGATGGTGGTTCCAGCAGTTCGGATTAACTGCCGTGGCGCACAGTGGCTGTACAATTGGGCGCTTGGGCTGGAACTGGCGGATGTTGCCGAAACGCGACGCCATTGGAACGGGCAGAGGCGCAGCGTGAAACTGGTCGCGACTGGCCGATTGGGCCGACACCGGCAAGGTCAGCAGCTGCTCGGGCGCATGCAAGCAACGGTGTGGGTCTGGCCCGTGGGCCTTTGCCACCGAAGCGCCGATCCTTTTGATGGACGAGCCTTTCTCTGCGCTTGATCCGCTGATCCGATACCCGCTTGCAGGACGAGCTGCTTGATCTGCAACGCGACCTTAAACGCACGATCATCTTCGTCAGCCACGATCTGCGAAGCCTTCAAGCTCGGCGGTCGCAGGCACCGATTCATGGAGGGGGCGCATCGTGCAATGCGCACCCCCGCGCGAGATTTCTCGAACCGCGCGCGTCGGACTATGTCGCGGAGTTTGTGGCAATATGAACCCGCTTGGCGTGATGACGGCGCGCGGCACGTGATGGGACCACCGGCCGCCAGCTCGGACGGGGCCGTTGCCGGCAGAAACGGCCGGTCCTCGGAACTGATTGGCCAAAATCGGCGACGATGGACAGGCGATCCCCGTCGTCGAAGACGGAGAGACGATCGAGGACGGTTCACAAGCCAGACAAGCATCGTGTCGCGGTTGGCACTCTGAATTAGAACTCAATGATGCCAGCGGCCTTCAGTTCGCGCGGGCGTGGCAGCTTCAAGGCCAGTAGGCGTGACCCTATGACAACGCAAGCCAATGCGGGGCCGAGTCAAGCAGCAATGCGCGTGCATCGCGCGGTGTTAGCTGTTCGCGGGTACCGTCTTGGGGCACGACAGGCACTGCCCGCGAATTTCGCCCCCGATGTCAGTGCTGCTGCCATCGTGCTGCTGCCATGAGGGATTGGCGGTCTCGGAACAGGCGCTGCTCGCGCTGCGGGGCATGGCCCAGGCGCGATGCGCAAACGGTGGCGCATCGGGTTGTGCGTGCTGGGGGCCTTGGCCGTCGATTGATTTTATCATGCCTTTTACGGCGGAGTGCGGCTGGCGGGGGGATGACCATCGGTACGTCGTCACCATCGGCACCGCCCTTGTTTGGCCGCTCTATTGAAATGTGATGGAAACGAGATCCAGCTACCTGCGCGTGGACCGTCGTGCGCTGTCGGGCGTTCGGGGGATGGTGCTGATTTGTCTGCCGAGGGAGCAGCCACGGCGCTGTGGGCGTTCATCTGTCCCGCTTGGGGTGGCGCTTGGGTTCTGCTTGGGGGGCTTTACTTAATGCCGCTGTATAGCTGGACGGCGCGGGCGGTGGATGTTGCGTTGGCGTGCGGTCATCGGTCGTCATGGCGCGACTTTTGGTCGGGAGGGGTGATGCTCATGCCTTGCTGATCGTAACGGGTGCCCGCTCGCATCTATGGGGCAAATTGCGGCGTGGGGCTTTAATTATGGCTTTTGTGCGATGTTTCTGGGCTATATCTGTTATTGGGTACGGGCTGTCACGGGTGCGTGCTAGTACGGCCACACGCTGACGCTGATCGAACCCGTGGTCGCGGCGGTGCTGGCCGTGGTCATTGTGGGCGACGCTTGCCGCCGTGGGGTGACCGGCTGTTTGGGACGGGTCGTGATGTGCCTGTGTGTTGAACCATGCCTATGGGACCACCGTGCCCAGACCGTCCGCCCATCCCGTCAAAGTTAGCACCAAATCGCCTGACGCTGCGACACGCGAAAATTCTTTCGGTTTTTGCTACCTGCAACCGCGATGTTTTGGTCTAGAAGCATTTGCGCAAGCCGGCCCCATGCCTGTGCATGCGCCACAGTGATTGCAATGACGTACCTTTACAAAGGACGCCAAGATGAGCGCAACAGCCCGCAAGACCGCCCGATGCCGACGGATATTCTGGTCGAAAAGGGGCTCGCTGGTGAGCCTGACGGCCTATACGACGGCCGATGGCACAGGTGATGAGATGCATCTGCGACTTTTGGGCTGGTGGGCGATTCAGGGGAGAGGTGCTGCACGGGCTGCCGTCGACCGTCGAGGTTTACGATGGAGATGATTGATCCTGCACGGTCAAGCCGTGCGGCGCGCTGAAGCAGGTCGATGCTGGTGATCGACCATGCCTTTGGCAGTTATGAACAAAGCCCGGCTCAAGCCTTTGAAAACGCGGCGCGTTTGATGCGCGAAACCAGTTGCTGGGCCGGCAAGCTGAGGGGGGCGAGGTGATGGAAACACCATCGCGTTCCTTGACAAAGCGGGGGCATCGGTGATGGGCGCATATTCGGGCTGAACGCCGCAGTCGATCCACCACGCTTGGCGGCACTAAGGTGCAGGGGGGCGCGGCGCGGCAGGCACGCAGCTGATGGTCGACGCGCAGGCTGGTGACGCGGGGCAGGAGCCTTGCCGGGGTGCTTGAAAAAAGTACCGCAAGCGCTGGCCAACCAGATCACCGAAACCGTTCGCCATTCCCACTATCGGCATCGGTGCATCCGGCAGCAATGCGACGGGCAACATTCTGGTGGTCGACGACATGCCTGGACTGTTTCACCGCCTTCAAAGGCGAAATTCGTAAAAACCTACGCCCTCTGGGTGATGGACGCAAAGGCCGCGGTTCAGGCCCTATTGCCGACGAGTCACGCGCGATCCTTCCCCGGGCCCGACCATGTATTTTTTGACGAGGTTTCCAAAACATGACACCCCAAATTATCCGCACCCGCTGACCGAGCCTGCGCAGCAAAGATCGCCGATGGAAAGCCGCGGCGAAAGTTGTGCGCCGTGCGTGCCCACGATGGGTGCCTGCAATCAGGGTCACCTGAGCCTTGTTCGGGCGCGGAAAAGAGGTCTGCGGACCGCGTGATCGTGACGATCTTTATTCAACCCCAAGCAATTTCAATAACCCTAATTTGACTACAAGAACTACCCGCGCACCGAACAGAAGAGGGACGCGCGCAGCTGATCTCGTTGAGGCGGATGTGGTTTACGTTGCCTTGACGGGGCGCAGATTGTGACCCCGAGGCTTTTGCGACGGACCGTATCCGTCAGATGGCATCACCCAAGCGGGTTGTTGCGGTGCGCATCGGGCAGCGGCACTTTGACGGGTTGCGACCAGGTCGTGACCAACTTCGTTCACCAGACCCGAGCCGACAAAGGCGTTCTGGCGAAAAGGACTATTCAAGCAGCTGCAGGTTGGTCACCGTCTGGCCCGCGTTCTGGACCTCCCGATCGAGGTCGTCGGTTGCCTACCATCCGGAAGAGGACGGCTGGCCATGTCGTCGCCAAACCTGATGTTGTTCGGATTCGCGGCCCGTACGTGGGCACGCAGAAATTGCACCGCGCGATGGAAGAGATGTCAGAGGGCTGCGCGCGGGGGGGATCTTGAAGCATTGCGCGCGGTGGCAGTGAAGCGGATTGAACGCGCGGCTTTACGCAGTGGAATACCTTGATTTTTGCGATCCGCCGACCGGTTGGAACTGATTGACCACGCCCGACCGTCCTGCACGCTTGCTTGCAGCTGCTTGGTTGGCCGGTGTGCGGCTTGATCGGACAATATCGCCGTCGGATTAACACAGCCGAAGCTAGACACAGCAAAGCGGGGCCCTTAAGGCCCGCTGAATCGCGTGCAATAGAAGGGTTGCGTTACTTGCCGCAGCTTAGCGCTGAACGCATTACGGGCGCTTTGGATTCCCGCCAGCTTTCACGCACTCCGGCCTCGATCTTGTCGCCCGGTTTCCTTGTCGGACATTGCGCCCAGTATCTCCAAAGGCGCGAACAGCAACCTTTTCACTGAACCGTCACACAATGACCACGACGTTCGACACCAAACGTTCGCGGCCGTCCGCGTCCATGACCTCGCAGGGGACAAGTATTCCGGTGGGTCAGTGTATTCATCGGGCGCAGGGTGATAGGCCTGACGCACCATTTCACCGTCGGCAATACCAACAGGCCAGCCTCTTGCCGGTGCGGCTGCGCAGAACGGCCACGAGGAAGTTGGGCGCGTAAACCGAATCAGAGACTTTTCAGTCCGGGCCCGCACCATTCCTTTGAATAGCTATGTGGGGGACGGGCGTTGTTGAACGGGAATCTGCTGTGTAGTTCCCCCCAAGCCGCGCGCGGTGCGCGTCAGCACTAGGGCAAAGCCGCGTTGCATCAACATCTATCGGGACAGTCCAACGCCCGGCACCATGTGTTTGGCTCGAAAGGGCCTGTTCGATCTCTGTGTGGAAAAATCGGTGGGGTTGCGGTTCAGCGTCAGCTTGCGACCTCGATCAATGGGTAATCGTCGCTGCGGGCCAAACTTTGGTCAGGTCAAACGGGTTGATGCGAGGTAGGTCTTGGCATCCTCGTACGGGCATGATCATGCCATTTGAGCGTGCCAGCTGGGGGTGGTTCCCGTCGCCGGATGTTGTTGAAACGATCGGCCGGTGATAATCGACCGGTTGGTCCCGGCCAGCTTGTCGGCCTCGTCCTGACTGAGATAGGCGTTTGCGACGCCCTGATCGGTGTGGAAGTGGAAACTTGACCCAGAATTTTTCACCCTCGCCAGGACCAGCGAATAGGTATGTTGGAATAGCCGTTCATCTCGCGCCAGTTTTGGGGGATGCCGGTCGCCATTCAGATAGGTTACCTGATGCGCACTTTCTTGGCAGACCAGGGTCCAGATCCCAACTGCCATGTAAACGGTGGTCGCGCATGTTGTTGCGGCGCGGCGTTTTCTGCGTCTCCGATAACTGCTTGGAAACTTGAATAGGGTCGCCGCAAAAAGAAATCGGGGGTTGTTGCCGACATGTCAAAGATGCTTCTCGGTGTACATCTTGAGCCGGAAAAAGCGCGCGGGTCGCGCCATGTGTCAAGGGCGCCGCGTTTCCCCCGCCACGGTTAGAGAACCGCCATCACCACATCGCATGTCGACCACCGGGCTGAAAAAGATTATTCGCCATCGTATATTTTCGACACGTCCTGCGTCGTCTCGAAGGTGCGAAACGCACCGGAGCCTTTCGGCGTGGGCTGCGCTCTGGGATGCGCTCGCGGTTGAAATTCGCCATTTGTCAGAAGATAGGCATCATTCAGCACGATCGGCCATCGGGGCCAACGGTCAGCGATGTTCATCACTTTGGACGCGAAACCTGCGTCAGTGGTTGGTGGGAGGTCTGCTTTTTATCGGTCATCTGTAGCTTCACTCCTCGAGGATCCTTAGGTTAAACCTAAGGAGAGCGCGCGTAGGTTCCCGACCGGATGGCTTAAGATAGCGTTAAATGTTGCCGCAGGGTTGTAGCAGTTATGAGGCGGCGGTGATTGAAAGCGGATCACTTGGCGCGTTGTCCGCCGGGATCCGTGGGAAGTGGCCGCAGACGCCGTAAACACCTCGCGCCACAGAGTCGGTCATGATCTCGGACGGGAGTGCCATGGCCACGCAAAGGTGCCGTTTGCAGCACGCAGATACGGTCGCCAAAGGGTGGCTGTCAGGTCATGAAGCGCGATGAATGGCAGTGGTTGCAGGCGTTGGATCAGCTCCGAGGATCGACAGTTGGTGCCGCGATACAGGTGGTTCGTCGGCGTCGTCCAGGCAGCAGCATTGCGCCTTTGTTTGCCAAGGCGGCGCGCGATATGGACGCGCTGTTGTTTCACCGCCCGACAGCGTGATGCCAGTGCGGTCGCACAAAGCCCGACCAGGGTCCACAATTCGCCAAGCCGTGTCACGGATGGCATCATTTCCTGATGGCTACCACCCGCGCAGGGCCGACACCACGGTGTGACGCCCAGTTTCAACGGCATGGCGCACGGTGGATGCGGTCAGCGGTGTCGGGTACGTGTTGTTCGACCAACGCCAGCCGTTGGCGCATTATCGCGCTGGCGCATCTATTTGCAGCGGATGCGCCGTCCAGTTCGACCCGCCCGCGCGACGGTTCTGAATACGGCGCAGCATATGCAGCAGCGTGGATTTACCGGATCCGTTCGCCCGATCAGCCAGCTGTTCGCCCCGGTCGCAAGGGACCAGGGAACACATCGTTGACAATGGCGCGCGTTGCGTACCGCCAGCCCAGTTCGTGACACGACAAGGATCATGCGAGTCCCTTTTGCCAAATCGGACAGCGCAAAAACACAGGCGCCGCGCCGACCAAAGCGGTAACGACCCCAATGGGCAGCACTTGGCACCGGTACGATCCCCGCGAAAATCACATCGGCAAAGACCGGAACACAGCGCCCGCCACGCGACGCCGGGAACAAGGATCCGCGTGGCGGGAATGCCCCTACGACCAATGCGCATGGGCGCGGGATCACCAGCCCGACAAAGGCCAATCGCCCCGACCACGATACATCACCGCCGTGACAGTGCCGCCGTGCCCGATCAGCAGCAGCTGCAGCGGCGCACCGGAATGCCAAGGACGCGGCACTGTCGCTGCCAAAAAGTTAAAGGCATCCAACGCACGGGCGTCCAAGGCAGGGCACAAGCCGAATCAATCGCGGCAGCAGGCGCTAACACATCGGGCCACACCGCACGCCCGACATGTTTGTCCCAAGAGCCCAGAACATGATGGCGCGGGCCTGTCCGCATTCGCGATTGGTGATCATCAGCGCGGTCAGGGGCGTTGAACATTCTGGCTGCCAGCAATGCCTGCCCAGCACGATCACACCCGCCGCCCCGCAGTCCACGGCCCCACGGCCCCGCTGCCTGCGCCAGCCACGCGACCCAAAGGCAAAGCGCCACAACGCGGCCGGCTTGAATAGCCCCGAATGGACAAGCAGATCGCACCACCCCACAGCCCGAGGATGGTCACCGCGACGGCACCCGTTCGACGCGCGCCGAGATGCCAGGGCAGATAAGGGTCCGCCAACGCATTGCGCAGCAGGGCTTGCACACGACGCCTGAACAGCGCCAGACCGCCCCGCAACACATTCGCGACCACGCGCCCGTGCCACTGCGGTAGTTCCACACAATGCCTGCGTCGATCTTGGGGGGTTTTTTTCCGGACCGCATAGCCCGCGTTCAGCACCTTGTTAGCCAGCACTTTCAGCACCACCTAGGGATGGAGACTTTCGCCAATTAGCGCAACCAAACAGCAGACGGCCAACAGCACAGGCGGATAATCACCTCACAGTGCCACTGCGGCTCCTGCGCATTATACGGGGCTGTCGATTGCGGTCTTCGGCCAGATGCGAACCGGACAGCGCGGTCGCCATCGTCTCGAGCGCAATAGATCGCGCGCCACGGTTCGGCGTCCATCGCATGGGCGTTCCATGGTTGCATGATGCGGCCTCTTTCACGGCGGTCATTTCGCGGGCGACGGGGTCATCATCAGGGAAATTCGCGCTTTTTCTCGATTAATCAGCACGGAAAGCGGCGACGCGTCATCTTGCAAGAACAATGAAGGTCGGATCGGATTTCGCCGAGTGTTTCCCAGCCTACAGCGGCCATTCCTCGGCCGGGTCACAACGTTCTCGACGCCAAGCTTGTACCATCCATATAGGCGGCAGGACCCTGCTGGCGGGCGACATGGGCCCGCCGCCATTTCCGACGCAGAGAACCAGAACAACGACTGATTGTACCCTGAGGCAGGTTCAGCGATTTGGCCTTCGCACGGCCTTGCTTCCGCGCGTTATTGCAGATCTTGCAGCAGGGCGGCACCGGATCTTGCGCGTGGTAGATCCGGGCCAAGTTTTCCTCGATTGCTGTATAGAGCTGCTTGGGTGGGTGAATTTACAGTTCAGATCGCGTGCCATTCGCCCCGACCGTATTGTCCTTTAGCGGCGCAGTCGGTGGTGCATCACATTAGGTTCGGAACGCCAACCTCGTGAAAACTGTCGCGGGTACCAAACCATACTTCAGACCGACGTGCCATTCATACATGACGGTGGACGCAGATGGGACGTTGGCCAGACGCTTCAAAGCTTGGGTTCATGTCGTCAACCTGTGATGGCGCGTGGTCTCTTTAAATTCTGGCAGGACAGAGCTGAACCAGACCGACGCTTTGCCGCTGATCCCGGTCCTGCTGGCCCAGAAGATACAAGATCTCCGCGTCGTGGGATTTGCCGATGGTCACGTGGCCTCGGGGGTGCTGTAAAAAGTCAGGCTGTGGCCCGCAATTATCGATGGCTCAGCGGATAGTCTGCTTTCTGCCGCCAGCACGGTGCTACCTGCAAGGAGGCGATCGGGGTCAGGCCGAAATGTTCGCTTTTGCGGTGTGGTTGTCATGTCGAAGGCTCCGGTTGTTCCGACGCCGGGGTCTTTGAATAGAAAGAGAAGGGCCAGCAAGAATGGCGCCGGGCGCAGAGGTTGGTCTGCGCGTGTCGTAAAGCTCGGTCCATCATCCATCCTCTTCCCGAGCAACCCCGCCCCGGTGTTTCAGGTTCGGGTCGGCAGGGTCTCCTGGATGACGGAGCGCGGTGTCCCGCCTTACCGGACCATAAGGGCCATGGCATGATGAGAGGTAGGCTTCACCGTCTAAGTTGCAGAGGGCGTTTCGGTCTCATCCAAGACCAAGCTCGAATGGCGAATTCCCTATTATTTCCGCGAAGGAAAACCCGACCGCATTCGTGACAGGTGTTCCGGCACCGTCAAGCCGCGATTTGCACGCTACCCTTGCGTCAGCATTGATTGGTGCGGCCGCGGCCTTTTGATGCCGCCATGTATTGCAGGGCCCTAACCGACCGTCGGTGGGCCAGTAACTGCGGCAAAATATAGTTGGGGGAAAGTACAAGGTGGCAGCCCGTTAGGGAGTCGAACCCCTCTTTTTCAGGTTGGAAAAAACCTGACGTCCTAACCGATAGACGACGGCCACTTAACTTCGTGCAGCGCTTCTTTAGGGGAAAGCTACCGGAAGGCGACAAGAGAACACCGCGCAGGAAAAACACGAAAAATCGGAGCGAAAAATTTGCATGTAGCGCAGCGCTCATGTGGGCTCACAATGGGGGAGTAGCCGACCTCAAAACGCCAGAATAAAAGCAGGCGAGAGGGCTGATAGTCTACTTCCAAATGCAAAGAAGGCACAGTGCAGCCCGATAGGGGAAGGTCGGACCTCTTTTCAGGTTTGAAACCTTGACGTTCCTAAACCGATAGACGAACGGGGCCCTTAGCTTGTGAGGTTTCTCTAAGGAAAGCGGCCGCGCAGGACGCAAGCAGAAATCGAAAGAAGTGAAAAATTTTTATGCAGGGGCCGCCGTCTTCAGGCGCAGCTGCACCGACTGTCGACCCCCGCATGTCGTTGATGTCCAGACGCCCCGCCAGATGAACGCGCGCTGCGTGGTTTCTCCAGTCCGGACCCAAGCGGCCGTCAACGCGCCAAAGGCGATCGCGTCCATTATTTGTATTTGTTGCCCGTCGCCAAAGCTGATCTTGAGATGGCCTTTCACCCCACCCCGTTTCGGCAAAGCGGATTTGCATAGTCGGCAACACATATCGCGAGCGGCAGGGCACGGCACCCAAAGGACCGGCCTTGTTCAGCCTGCTGCGCCAGTCAACAGTGGCAGGCGGGGGCATCAGCATGCCGTCGAGCTTCAGATCGCAGCGCCCGCAGATTGCGCGCGCCTTGGTTTTGGCAAGCAGTTCCGACCAAGCCGCGCCATCGCATCCTCAGAGCTTGTCCTCGGCCACGGTCAGGCCTGCGGCCATTTGTGTCCGCCACCCTTGATCAACAGGCCTCGGCTGCCAGCCGCATGGATCGGGGCACCACAGGTCGATCCGAGACAGAGCGCCGGATCCTTTCCCGATGCCATCTCGAACCCGATCACAACCGGACGGAACGTTGACGCCTCTTTCAGACCGAGACGCAACAACTGCCCACCACGCCGGGGTGGCCAGGCCAGCGCCCGACGCCCAAACCAGCGGCGCGTCATCCCGCGTGATTCTGCTTGATCGAGCGCAAGCGGCACGTACGGCGGTCTTGACATTGCGCCGCTCGGATGTTCAAACAGGTCGAGCGTAGTTCAGCAAGGGATTGTGACCTCGTGCGGGCATGCACGGCCAGCAATTCGCGCCCGAGATCGGCCTGCACCAATGCGTCCGCGCTGCATTGATTCGGTCAAGCAAGATCCCAATGTGATAGGCCGCGGGGCCGTATCCATGCGTGCACAGCGGCGAGGCGCGAAAGACCGACCCGGTCGCGCGCGCATTTGACGTCGCCGAAACGATCCCTGCTGACAAAGGCCCACCGTTGACCCCGATCAAACGGGGGCCACACTCCGCAACCGTGCGCCGAGCCCCACCAGAATCCAGGAAACACCCATCAGTCGGGCCTCCGTGCCACCCTCCTCTACGCTGGCTGCCGGCCCAGCCTTACGACCAGCATCAAGAATACGGATCCGCCGGCCGCACATTCAAAGTGCGCAGTCGCGCGTCTTCCATCCTGTCGGTTTCGGGGTTGCACCCCGGCCAACAGCGAGTCGGGCGAGCGTCGTGCTTGCTCCCTACACGGGTGGTGGTCCAGAGTAACTCACAGTCGCCCGCCGACTTCTGGCAGCGGCAGACCAGCGGCAGCCCTATCTGGCACGAAAGGCAGCGGCGACGGTGTGCGTCAATAGGTCGGACGCTAGATACACACAGTGATGTCGAGCCGCTGCTCGGCCACGCCGCGGTCATTGGGGCCGTTAGCCTTCGTTCGATCCGGTCGGCACATACAGCGTCGCGGCGCAGCCCAGTTCG
>Ga0163217_1091820_pt1 | contig 14151 bp, 21 predicted proteins | sample SynspAceP_FD_185933 | JGI IMG/M metagenome (GOLD analysis project Ga0163217, IMG submission 185933) | Saline lake microbial communities from Ace Lake in Antarctica - Synechococcus sp. Ace-P (PacBio error correction) | ecosystem: Environmental > Aquatic > Non-marine Saline and Alkaline > Saline ... | reverse complement strand
CCGGCGAAAACCAGGCCACGAAGGAACGGTGGAACACACCTGTTTGGCGGCGAGCAAAAAACTGATCGCCATCCGCAAGGAGATCCCCCCTTCGCTGATTCAACAACCGCGAACTGCCCTGGCGAAATGATCATCTTGCTCGGCCATGGTGCGCTCAACCCAGCGTCCCTCCGACCTGGTGTGGGTAAATTCGCCAATTCGACAGCAGCGCCCATGGATCAGACCCACGACGTGATGCACGCACGCCAGCTGGACATCCTGCATCTCCTCCCCATGGCCTAACCCGGGCCGGCTGTCGTAAAAATGGCGCGTGGAATCTTCGCCAGCGGCCGCTCCTCCACTCCTGCAGATCGTAGGCCTCTGTTCTGGCCCGTTGGGCCGCGAAGACCTGCGGGCAAAGGACTCAAGACCAACCGTGTCCGCATCCAGAGGAAACGTGAGGGCACAGCCCGAAGCGCTCTGCAGTGAAATCTGTTCCTTGGCGCTGACCTCGTCACGCACGCCTGACCGACGACGAACACTATTGCGCACGACCTCGGGGGCCGACTCCGACATCCGCCCTGCGAAGGTCTGGCTCAACCGTGACCGCAGTCGAGCGACCCGATAGTCAGTAAGCCTATGTGAAAAGGCCTGCGGTTGGTGACGATTATCACGAGGCAGGGCAGCAGGCCCGCATCTGCCCATACCGCATCACCCGAAGTGCGTGGAAACCGCATCCACAGAGGCCACACGACCCGCGTCGGTCGCAAATCGCAATAGCTGCTGCTGGTCGCTCCGCGGCGGGCGAATCCACGGTTTGTGCCTTAGGGCGTCTGGCGTAAAACCACCCCTAAAGATTGATGGAAAACGCTGCGCGCGCGCGGTGCCTGTACCGGCGGGGGGTTTTTGCGTGGCGCCGGCGGCAAACGCTTGTCGGTTGGTCTTCCATATCGGAAGCCGATAGGATTTAGGAGAATTAAAGGAACCAGCTAACATTAAGCGACGATACCAACTTCCTGCGATAAATTGGGCCAATCCCCGCAGCGGGACAGGCTGTCTGACTGCGCACGCAAATGCTGGCAGAGGCGGGAAATTACCAAATGCTGCAAAACCTAGTCCCGCTGATTCCAAAGCCGCGCGAGCAGCATTTTCTGCCTAAGCAGCGCTGTCGGTTGTTTCTAGAAAAAGGGCTTTGCCGCGGACGACGATTCCGCGACTATCTGTGCGCTGTTGGTCGGGCGTCAATTCAGGCCAGCATCTATGACTGTACATCGCCAACAATATATAGCGACATTCCTGCGCCGGCCTCGGCTGAAACCAGTTGTGGTTTCGCGAAGACGTTGTCGACCGGCCGATTATTCCGCTGGATTCAGGATTCCCGCCCCGCCTTGTCACTCGAAGACGCGTTCGAGAAATATTTTCCGCGAAAGCTGGTCGAGTGAAACGGGCGGCACCCCTGCTGCTGTATCGGCATGTGTGTGTGCGCACATATGAGGAGTGTCTTCCGAGAGAATCGCGCGGTGCCCTGCATGCCCAAGGAATTCGCGGGTGATGAGGACCTGGTCCGATGCGACGCTTGGTCCGCGACTGGAAGGGGCTGCAGGCACGATCAACGGCTTGATATTGTTGCAAACCTGATGGTGTTCTTGTCGGCCTTTGGCCCATGCGCGACTGGCTGATCCGCGACATCCGCCGACGAAGTTGATCTTGCGCACGATTTCAGGCCGGTGCCGCGGCGATGGGTTCCAAATTCCCTCGCGGATCAAACGCAGACCTAAAACCTTGCGCGCGCGGATCACCGGGTGTGGTGGCTGACCAGCTCATTAGGCCATTTCGCGGCGAGGCGGGTCCATGTAGGGCTTACGCGATCTCTGTGTCCCCGGAATTCCTCGCGACCAGTTCGCCGAGACTGTCCCAGTGTTCGACCAAAAATGGTCGTCGTGGTCGGTTTTGGGCCGCATCATCTCGTACGTGCCGGGGGCGTCCTCCAGCACCGTTCACCCCGGCAGCCCGCCAGGAGTTTGAATCCGCCAGTTTTGCGCACCACCCTGCATTCTCAAGCACTGACATTGGTACGATTAGACCGTGGCGACAGGACAAAGCGGTGATGCGTCCAGCCGTCCGTCACGCGCCTTTTCGATGAGCAGGCTTCGAACAGGGGGTGATCGTCGCCTCTCCGACAAGTATACGACCACGAGTCGTCTCCGTCCGCCGCTTGTGGGTGACCGCGGAGCCGCCCGCTTTCGCGCAGCAGTTCGTTTGTAATCAATGCTCTGGGTCCATCCGGATCCTTTGTGCCCCTCGGCTTCCCGCTCTGTGGTGGTCCTTTTACGCGCGGAGATTCCCCTGTCCGCAAGTTTATGCTGACCACTAATTCTACGATTGCATGTTTGACATATTGCGCATTAGATTCGCTATTTTACAGTCTAGCGAGGATCATTGGTTCCGTGGAGGAACAGAATCGCAAAAAGGAGTGGCTGGCGGTCGGTTTTAGCGTTGCAAAGGCGATGGCGGGAATGCCACGCAGCGGGTCGCAGCTGATTTCAAAGTCGTTACCATCTGTGTACCGTTGCTGGCCGCACCATGACGCGAGCAGGTCGCGCGGGAGAATGCGGGTCGAAGGTGAGTGCCCGATCACCAAGCCACGCGCCCCGCAAGGAAGATCCACGGCCCGCTATCAAGCCCACGGCCCAGCAAGATATCGTAAGGTGCCCGGCCGGTAGGCCCAGATTGTGATCTGCTTTGGGAACGGCATGAGACCTAGAGCGTGTGGCTCTTTGAACCAGTTCATCTCCAACCTTGGCGAAAATCCCGTCGTGGTTCACGCTGACAATTGGTGTTCGACCCCATCGGAACGTTCTGCGATGGTCCGCCAGAGGGGGAGTATGAGGGCAAACCGAACCCGCACGCCCATGGATGGTTTGGAAAATGCATTGTCTATGTGCGACTCTGTGTGCCGCTGCCTTTGCCCAGCAGTGACCCCGAAATGCCGCACATATGCGGCCAACGACTGAAAGAAGAAACTACAAGACAGAGAGTATGCCTTACTGGCGGACACGATCACGCCGCTTGGTGCGCGACCGGATTGCGCAACCCACTCCCGAAGACCAGCGCTGGCTTGTGACCTGCGAGCGACGGCCAGTTCCGGGTGATCCCTTAAGCCATCTCGTCTACGCCGAGGGTTCAGGGATGAAAGAGCATGTCTATCTCTGGCCGCCGCATGAACGTCCCGACTCAGAGCACGGCCACCAACGCCCGCAATCTAGGTCCCGACAGACGCGCACTCGATTACCTTGAACCGTGAGACTAACGATGTATTCCGCTCGTCTTTTTTGCGAAAGCACGGTGAACACCTCGCCTGCGAAAACTATATATATGGTGGCCGCGAAACCGGCGCTGCCTATGGCGGCTGCGTGGCTGTGCTTTATGTCACGAGGGCGGCTCCAGCACAGCCGAGGGGCCCGTTGCCAACCTAATTCTGGACTTGCTTGCGCGTCACTTCGCAAGACTGTCGCAGACCCGCTGATGCAGGCCTGAGTAAATGGAAACCGATATTGAAGAGAGACACCCGCCACCACTACGCCCCCGTATCAGAGCTTGTCGTCCCGGATGCATTGGCAGTGTCAAGGAAGGCCATCGCATGTCACCCTGGGAAGCTAATGCGCAATGGGCGTCCCCTTACCGCGCTTAATATGGCACTGACGCGAGGTTTTCGCGAGTCCCACGCGGGCACGATCACCGGCGGCTAAGGAAGTAGGCGTCACGGCGCGGGAAATCGCGCACTGTCCACAATTCGATCATGGGTTGTGGTCCGCACCGCCTGCCGTCAAGGGGGACAGATCAGCCGGCTCGTTGGGTGGAAAGACCGTAAAAGAGGGGCGCTGGCGTGAGAACCTTGTGGCTATGTCCCCCAGTCTGAAGAGGAGGTCGATTGGGGCCTTTCCGGTGGCTGGTGCACTGACGTGCCGTGATGATGGACGCTATGGGAGCATTATTGGGTCCCTCTTGTGCTGCCGTCTGGAAGGCTGCAGGACCATGCGGCGGTGTGGAACGACGCCCTGAACGCCGAACGTTCCCACATTGACGAGTTCCCCCAAACCGCCAGATCGGAGAAGCCTGTCCGGCGGGCAGGCGCAAGCGGGTCTTTTCTGCGCGCGGGCGCTTGGCACAAACGTCAGGTGATCTGCTGGATTGAACCCTTTACCGGTCGCCGTGGGACCGTGAAAGACCCGAGGATCAGATCATCGATGCTTTGTGCGCGAGCTTGCGCGACTGAGGGGGCGTGTGGATGCTAAATCGGTGCGACCCATAACCTTGGCTCGTGCTGCCCGAACTTCCGGCGACCGGACGCGCTGTGTGGTCCCAAGCACGGGTGCTGGCCTATGGCCCGACGGGAAACGGTCTTTACCCACGACAATCATGGAAAAACCGCCTTGCGGTGGTATGCGGCATTTCACCCTGGGGGCCAAGACCGCACGACGACGATGACGGGCGCGAAAACTGCGGATCATCAACCGACGACGAACGGGCCTTGCGTGCGCATGTGAGCGCGGCCCGATAACGCCCATGACACGACAGAGGTCCACGGAGCGAGAATGCAGTCGGACCTGCTGCTATAGCCGCCCCTCCATTTAGCTATATTATATGTTCATGCCACGCCAGGAATAATGTGCGGTATCGCGATGGTGCGGGCGCAGTTTTTTGCCCCGCCTTTTCTGTCGTGCCCTCTTCGGAAATGCTCATATCGGATGTGGTCGCTGATCGGTGACCGCGCTCGCCAGCCCACTCGGTCGTTGGCCCGCGTGTGGCGGGGATTCACTCCCCAGAAGGCCCGCCGGGCCTATATTTGGGGGCTGCCCTTTGCGCTTGGCGCGTTTTTGGCGGGGCGGGTTCTTTGGCAACTGCAATCATCGGCGGGGCGGAAAGCGATGCTGTTCTGCGGGACGCTTCGGGCCTAAAGATCGACTGATCGATCGGGCATCATCTTTACCGCGTTTTTTGGTTTGGGCCTCTTCATGGTGTCGCTTTTCGCCCATTGTCTGTCAGCATCCAGACCATCATATGGGCAATATCCTTGCCATCGCCCGCAAGACATTTCGTGCAGACTGTGCGCCATCAGAGTGTGACGGCCGTGGTCTGCCTTTGCACCGTCCGCTGCTGCTGAAAATGGAAGACCTTGATGGTTACCTTCTTGGACGGAAAATCCACGAACGCGGTTCCATCGGCGCTCGGCCCGAGCCTCGTTGAAAGTGGGTGTTCTTTATTGTTGCCTTGGTGGGCGGCGGCGTCAGGTGCCGCTGCCGCGATGATGACCGCTCGGGCGAGGCCTTCTCTGGTTCCCGATCGCAATGGTTCGTGACACCGGGGCGCGCGACGGCCCTACTCTGCTGGTGTGACCGTTTTCCCACGTCACTTGAAATCATCCGCTCCCGTCGGTAACAGATCGGCACAATCACCGACGCTTTTTTGGGGGCTAGCCAGCTATTTCCTCGACGTGAGGTTGGCCACAGGCGGGTGTGATTCCCGCTACCTGCAAAACCGCTGATCTCCTGCTGGCTTTGGTCTTCGCCCCGAAACACGGCCTGTGCTGCCGCACGAGCGCACAAGGCGGAACTCTCGCTGGAAATTCTTTGCCGAGGAGCGGGGGGGCCCCATTGATCGACACGATTGCTGGTTTCCGTCCAGTTTTCCCCTTCATGCAGAACGCCCTTTTGGATCCGTGCTGCTGGTCGCCCCGCCACGGCGCTGCTGTGCGTCGTTTTCTCTTGATGGCTCAACAGGGTGGCGCTGATGGGCGATGGCTGTAACAGTCACGCTGTGTTGCCTTGGGGTGGTGCTGTGCGGTGGATCACAGGGAAGTTGCCCCTGATTCGTCGGAGCCATTTGCCGCGGGGATGTCCTGCGCAATGTGACCGGATACCTGAGCCATAACAGCCGGCATACAAACAGTGATACGTGATGGGGGTCCGTCTTCTCGGCATGTTCGGATCGGCATCATCATGTACACCTCGAATCACACGAACCAGCATCGCAGCCCGATCACGTGCTGTTTTGGGCAAATATTGCTGGGGTCGAAGCCGCGCCAGACCTTTCCGCGACGGGCTGGGGCTGATCTCGGTCCTGTTCGTGACGGCGTTCTGGATGCTCGTCGGAGAAAGAAGCGCGTGCTGCTGCATGCATTCAGTCCGGCACCCCGAGGCACAGGCAAGCGGGCTGCCCACACGGGGTTCTTGCGATTATGGTGTGCTCCCGCGAGCTTTGTGTCGCTGACCAATCGTTTGCGACGCTGACGGCGACGGGGCTGATCCTTGCGTGCGCTTGTTGCGTCACACCGGGGGCGAATTTTTGCATTTCTGTGGTGCGCAGCTTTGGCCCCGATGCTTGATCGTGTCGGTGTTGTGGTCTGTATTCGGAGTAACCAGACTGCCTCCGCCGCGTTGCGAGTTTGCAGTGTCTACGGCCAGGCTTTTCCTTGATAGCGCACCGGCAAACCTCTACGATTTCCGTGCTGATCCTTGACGATGATCTTTGTTTTTGGCGTTTACAACCGCCTGCTGTGACGCGCCCGCAAACCCCTCCGCCGGCAAATGTGCGGCGCGAAGGTAATCTTTCAAGGCGGGTGGGCGGGTCACACCCGCCGACCTTGAACCGCCGCGATAGGTGGTTGCGGCATGCGCAAAAAAGCAGCAAACGCCCCCGGCAGCATACGCAGGTCAGCGTGACGCATGACCATCCCGATATTCCGTGTGAAAACCCGAACATCGCGCTGAGCCCAGCCAGAGAGATTGGTCCTGCCATTCGTGGGTGGTCAGGTGCGGGCAAAAACGACCTCGACCAAGAGAACATAAAGCAGCGGTATTGGGAAACGCCAGTGACCGCCGATGCCCGGCGCGATCTGCGGAACAAAGCCCCAAGCCTGGAGGGACAACGTTTCCGCGGGCGCTAGCAGCCATTTTCCGTTAGCGGGCCGGCGAATATCCGGTCGAAGGAACGCCGTCTCGTCCATCTCTCGCGCACGAAAGGCAGGAACGAGTAAACCAGAACAACCTGCAAAGATCCAGATTCGACACCGGCAAAAGGAACCCTTTAGAACAGACAACGTCGCCAGCGCAAAGTATGCCGCGTGCACCCGAAGTTGACCGGATTACATAGCACCGGGAAAAACAGCTAGGAAAATCCCTCCGGCAGGTGTCATCACATCCACCGCGGGGGTGATGCGGCCCACAGCCCGATGAAAGCTGAAGAACAGGTGTTTGTCCCCCAGAAACGACAGCTTACCGCCACAAAGCATACCCGCGGGACATAAGGCAGTTGGCGACAAGGTGGATGGTGATGGCGATACCTGATCAGCACGAACTCCAGGCGACCCCAGAATTGCAAAGCTGCGCGCCAGGCTCGGATCGGCCCAGAATCGCCGCCGATAGTTGCGCAGGCGCTTCGTCTCGGCCCAATGGTCCAGCCCGTGCCTGCGCCAGCGTCGCCCCGTGGTAAGGCTAAGCACAGCGTTCCCCATTTGCACCAGAGCCAGCAGAGCATCCGCAAGTAAAAGAGCGCCATTTATAACCGACCCCGCTAGCACCGCAAGCTGATTCACTGGCCATGCCCCCGGGTATCATCAGCCGCCACCTCGGGCTTTTGCGGCTTCACAAGGCTTGGCCTGAAACCTTGGTGAACACCCACCCACACAAAGCACGATGCAGAAATACCGAGAACACCAATCGCGCTGCAGGCACCAGGAGGCCGTAGTGTGAAGGCCTTGATTTCCTCGGGCCCAGATCGGACCGGCCTCCCAGAAAACAGGCTGCGCCGGCGAGCGGGCGCCCTGCGTATTGATCGGTGAAAGGGCTCTCGGTGTTAGATTCATAAACTGTCCATATATATCCGCCCAGACAAAGCACCGCCATGAAGCAATACGTGGCGTCGCTGAAACGCGTACGGCAACTCTGAGTATTGGCGGCCAATCTACCTGCCAGGCGCCGCGACCCCGTCGATCGCGGCCCTGATTACAAGCGGTGTCGGGGTATGAAGATGGTCAGCGACGGGAACTAGGCAAGGGCAAGGAGTCACAAGGCTGGTCCAATTTGCCATGTGTCCATCGCTAAGGGTATCGAGCACCCACGTCAGCACAGAAACGCGTGTCTTTCCACGGCGCCTCACGGCTCCGCCGTGGTAATCCACTCCCGCCCAACCACGTGCCCAAAAATCCACTGTATCGGCCCGTTGCATCACCAGCTGAGCGGCATAGCCCGCGCAGGATCATGTTCCACGGTACAGGCAGGAAGGAAGCCGATAGGCGATTGCCATTGCCTGGCCCTCCGCCCAGAATAACCGCTCCCCGCGCGGGGGATGCAAAGCGCCAGCGCGATCCCAGCGGAATCTGAATGCACAGCACAAGTCTGGGAAAACAACGCAGCTTCTGCCAGAAAGCTGGCCCAAAAGCGCGGTGCCTGAAAGTGATCAGAATTCGCAGAGGAAACCACTCGGTGCCGATCCAGAACCGCGATGCAGGCGTTGAAATCTCGATAGAGAGAGAATAGTGATTTGATTGGTAGAACTAAAGCAAGAGGACCATCAGTCCGACAACGCCCAGAAGGATGCTAGGCGAGGGGCCACAAAGAACCAGCCGGTCTGCGTCGAACTGTTCATGGGCTGCGTTCTCATCGCTAGGCCAGGTTCAGACCGTGGCACAAACAGACCGATGCCCCAGACCTATATCACATTCGGCCAGTTAAGGCTTCGTGGCGGCAAGTCAGGTGACCATCGCCTCAATGAGCGTGTTCAAACCATTTCACGTCCCATACGACAGATATGCGTCAGCGCGGGCCTTGCGCTGGGCTATACTGTCCAGATGCGTGATGCGGCTCACCGGACCATCACCGTCGCGCGCGAGCGCGACCCGTCACCGATGCAGTGACGTGCTGACAAGCACCTCTTGGCCCATCGAAATCCAGTCATAAGTCCCGTGCCGCCCATCAATGCAGAAGCAGCCCAGAAACGAGAATCGAACTTGAACTGCTTTTTTACCAATTCTCGGTCGGTCCAGTCCTCCGGCTCATCCTTGCCCGCGTCTGCCTGGCGCAAAACAGCCCGGTCAGCGAAGGAATGACCTCTCGCAGCTTTGGTTGGCGGCAGAGGATATTGGCTAAAGTGATTGTTGAGCGTTGTCCGGTCAAACACCAAGCAGGATTTTCGCTGGAATGCCAGCATTTCTTGCGGCGAACCGCGTTCGGCTGCTGGTGCCGATGTTCATTAAACACGATGCCCCGTGTTGCGGGAATTTTTTGCGCACATTTGTCCTCGGATCTTCCGAATGGCAATGGCGTATTGCCTTTCTTGCGTTCAGGCGGCGGCGTTCGTCAATAAAACGATGTAATCACTCACCCGGACGTATCACGCGCCGCCATGCACCCGTTCAGCTATAAGCACGCATCCTCGGCGAGCTGCCGACAGATCGCGGCGGAATGAGAGAATTAGGTCTGACTCCGCCGGTGAACATTATACGGGCCTCTTTGCCAGCCCTTCGACGGGTTGACTTTCCGGTCTTTCGGTGCACAGCTCTAGAATCTCGCGCTGTACTGAAAATTTGACAAGTATATCCCCCTCGGTCTTGGGCCGTGGATGTGCTGTTCTTCTGCACGCCCGTCCAAATCGTACAAACTACGTTAAGCGAAGCACGTCAAAGGCCGCGTAATTCGTGGGTATATGGAAGACGAACTTTCAAAGAGAGCGCGTATATAAGTGCCCCGCGTCTATGGGCAGATTAGAGCGCTAGATTATATCAATGCCTCTATGGGCTAAAAACGAAAAGAAAATTTACTGAACGTTCGATTCTGAAAAACGAAGCGGGCTTGGCTGTCTTTTATCACGAACGTTCCCGCAAACCTGTCTGCGAGACGCGATAATTTGATTGCGGGGGAGGCTTCATGAGCCAGCTTGATACAGAACACAGCGTGCGATCTTTTCGTGAATTGGCGGGGGCATCAATGGATGCGGGCATTGCGCGCCGATGCCGTGGGCCGTGCGGTTTAGCGTTGAGCTGGCCGAGATGAAACGAGTCTGGCTTCTGCGACATTCCTCTGTGCTTCGACCAAAGCTGTTCACGGCGGCGCTGCGGCTATCTGGAATACTGGGGAGGTCCGCCTTGTGGCGTTGAGGCGTTGACCGAACGCGAAAACCCTGTTGAATTGAAAGCGATTGCCGCATTATACTCATGGCCTATCTTGTCGTGCTGCCTTTATTTCATAAAGATATGGCGCTTCGAGGGCGACACGCCCACGTCCAAGCTGCTGAATGTTCTTTATGCCGTGGATGAAGTGGGCGTCGCCTCTGCGTGGCTGATCCGCTTTGGGTCTGTTCATGTATGGAAACAATCTAGGGCGGGCGGGCAGATCCTCAAGGGGACGACCGCGTTGGATGCTACAAAAAACACGCCCGAGGGCGCACGCCTACAGAACCACCATTCGAAAAGGCCTGATGAATAATTCGCGATCTGCCTGGATTCGACAGAACACCGTTCTGGTGTTTGAAGCCTCGTGCCATGCCCAAGCGCGCGCCCAGCACGGTATGCAATACCCGCACCAAAGGTGTGTTCCTAAGAACCGGAGCCAGGTCAAAGATGGGCATTGTGGCAGGTCACGCTGGAACCAAAGGACGGCGGCACGCAACGTGTTGTTTGCGTGCCAAGGATGCCTCCGGTAGAAATGCGGCGGTCCGTGTGGTCCCGAAAACGTGCACCCTCCGCAACTTCACGTGTGACCGTCATTATCCAAATAAATCGTCGGAATTGGGTGACGTCGTGTGCGATACGGCAGGCACATCGGTGACGCCAAGCGTTTATGAACCACGGACGAAATTGCACTAATTTCTTCCCAAGGGCGAAGATGGCCGTGCATTAAAATCTGTGTACCATTTCCTACGAGACGGCATCCTTTCACCCTTATCGGGACCACGATGCGGACCACGAGGAATGTGTCCGAAAAAGCCAGTCTGGCACGCCTTGAAGAGCAAGGACTATCTAATGTCCGGTTCGCGTCGAAAGGCATAGCTTCTGAAAAAAGCAGGGATCACAGGCGGATGACATCGTCTGGACCTACTCCGGCGTTGCGCCGCTTTATAACGAGCGGGGTGCGAGCTCAATGCCACAGCGGCGACCCGGCGGGAAATGTATGTGCTTAAGGTCGACGATGCGCTAAAATGTTTCTGGTGCGCCGATCCTGAACGTCTTTGTGCCTTGGGCAAGATCACCACCTACCGTACGCGGTTGGCTGCGATTATTAGCGCGCTGGGGACAAAAAAAGTCCAGCCTCATTATTTCGTCCAATGTCAAGTGCCTTACGCATGGACGGCGGGTGGTGGCCTTTGCCCGCGGCGCATTTTCCGCCCGTTAGACGGGCGTGGCGGCGTGAAAACAAAGAAGAAAAATTGCAAGAGGACCGCTTAACAAATGGCTTACTAAATGGCGCCCCGATGGGCCGAACCGTCTGGTCAAGCGGCCATATGGCGCCGAGCGCGTTCGATGTTTTAGGGTCGGACGCGCAGAATTATGCACGAACTGATCTGCGAGCCGCGGCCACTTTTGGCTGCCCAATACCTGACCTGAGCGTTGAATTCCTAAGTGGAAGATCGACGAAGGAATTGGCCGTGTACCAGCACCGATGACATCATCTGCGCGCAGATCCAAGCCTTGTGGCCGTGCCGAGCTTGGCGGTGGAGGGAATTGAAACGAAACTAGATGGCGGATGGGCCAAAGAGCTCGAAAACACCCCTTCTCCACAGGAAACGAGCCTTACCGGGCCGCCACCGGCGCGTGAGGGCAGAGGAACATGTCGCTAGTTCCTCCTGAAGAAGGCCGTGGTCCAATGCGTCGTAAATGGCCAGACGCATTATCCATCCGACCAGATCTGGCAGCTGCAGTCAGGCACGATTTGAACGTGCTGCTTGGGCCGACAATCTGCGGGTAAGACATCCCTGATGCGGTTGATGGCGGGGCTGGATTGTGCCCAACACCGGCAAAGCTGATCTGGAAACGGTCAGGATGTGACCGGCACATCGCGGCGTGCAAGACCGCGGGTTGCCATGGTGTATCAGCAGTTCATCAAAACTACCCACGATGACCGTTTACAACAATATGCGCTAGCCCGATGCGGTTGTTGGGCAAATGTTCCAAGAGCGAGATCGGACAAGCTGCCGTGCGCAAGGCTGCTGATCTGATTGCAACTGGACGCCCATGGCTGGACCGCAAGCGCTTGAGCTATCGGGGGCGGCCAGCACACCAACGGCTGTTGCCCTTGGGCGCGGGGCATTGCGTCGAAGTACCCGCAGGAGCTGGTGCTTGCTGTACGTAGAGCCGTCTGGCCAAACCGCTTCGAACATGATTAAAACATCGCTGCGTTAACGAGCTAGCGTGTTCCGAGAATCCCCGAAGATCTTGTGAGAGAGCATGCGGTCGATCTTTGTCTATGCCGAACGAGACCGAACCCGAAGATGGCACTTTCCGTTTGCTCGCGCGCCGGGAACACAAGAAGCAACCCTTGGGGAACGGGCCGCATCACCGACAGTTTGGCCAAATAAGACCCAACTGTTTCCTGTACCGCCTAGTCCGTGATGGCCACCCACGGCATGCCGCGTGTCTTTCTCTGATTCGACCGTTATGAAACTTTTGTGAAGCAATCATCCAAAGCAGGCGACCTATCCTGGACCTCGTTATAGAAGCGACGGCAACACGAAAAAAGCCCGCGGTTATTCTGCAAGCTTCAAGACTGTTTGCCTGCGGCGGGGGAAATCCGAGGCAGCGGTGATGTCGCGGGCTTCCACGGAGACCCAACCACCTTAGAGCCTGTCCCAAGCCAGTCGCCGCACCGCACAAATGCGACCTTGCGGGCAAGCTGAACGTCTACTGCCTGGCCATCGGAAAACGATGTTTTAAATTCACCTTATATATGATAACACCCGCTCAAAAACTTGCACGCGAGAGTCCGGGCTAACAAGTCAGCACGAAGGACCAGAGCTGGCGGTAGCCCACATACGTGGGTCACAGCAACGAACTCAAGACCTCACGGGCACCGATATCTATACTATCTTGACCCAAACATAGTATTATACATCGTTCTTGCGGAAGACGGAGCAACATTTCCGTGGCCCCCGCCATCCTTCTATAGTCACGCCTCTCTATCTCTCTTAAGAGGACCGGACCAATGGCCAAAAATCACCCTTGATTTAACCTGCGCGCATTCCTATTTGCCCAATTCCCACCAGCAAGAGATTTCGCGCTGCAAAGAAAACTTTTTTTTTTGGAAAAAAAAAACCCCCCACCGGGGGGGGAAAACTTTGGGGGGGGGTTTTTTTTTTTTTTTTCGAAAACGGCGAGGCCTAGTGCGCTTTTGGGCGCGTCGGGGGTTGCGGGAAATCCACGTGCTGAACATCATCTCGGGCCTGCTGGCACCCCAGTTCAGCGGGCGCATTCTGTTCAACGACGTGATGGACAACCGATCCCACGACCAGCGCAACATCGCCCAGGTTTTCCAGTTTCCGGTGGTCTATGACACGATGACTGTGCGCCGACAAATCTGGCGTTCCCGCTGCGCAACCGTGGTGCGGATGCGGCCTATGTTGCCGAACGCGTGCAGCAGATCGCCGGGCATTGATCGGCATGGAAGACATGCTCAAACCGCAAGGCGCGCAGGCGCTGACGGTCGAGGATGCCAAAATACAGAAAAAAATCTCGCTCGGGCTGGGGCCGCCTAAGGTGCGCGAAAAAAGACGTAGAACAAAACGCTGCAATGTTTTGACGAACCCGCTGACGCGTGATCGACCTCCCATATGAAGTGGAAATGCTGAACACACAGCTAAATGCATTCACGCTAATTGGTCACACTGATGATTTACGTAGACCCACGACCAGACAGAGGCGCTGACCTTTTGCTGACAAAGTTGTCCCGTCACTTCTATGATGGCCGCCTGGTCCAGCCATGGGCACCCCGCAAGAGCTGTTCGAGACACCCGCTCAGCATACCTTTTGTGGGCTATTATCATCGGCTGTCGCCCAAGCGTATGAACGCTTTGGACCGCCACCGTGACCCCCGGACAAGGCCGTTATCGGCGCCGGCCCACGCAGATCGCCTTGGGTCACGGCTTTGCGCCGCTGGACGGTAAGTCGAAACTGGGCGGCTTGGC
>Ga0163217_1105167_pt1 | contig 14153 bp, 18 predicted proteins | sample SynspAceP_FD_185933 | JGI IMG/M metagenome (GOLD analysis project Ga0163217, IMG submission 185933) | Saline lake microbial communities from Ace Lake in Antarctica - Synechococcus sp. Ace-P (PacBio error correction) | ecosystem: Environmental > Aquatic > Non-marine Saline and Alkaline > Saline ... | reverse complement strand
CCGTTGTGGCGCCGTGGAGCGGAACCACTCTGGATCGGGCCCCTTGCAACATGGCCCCACCCTCCACGGCCATGGCCCCAGCTGATCCCAGGCCTGGGCGCCGGCGAAGGCCAACCGGTTGCTCGCCCGCTGGCACGACTTACGAAGCGCCTGCCAGCCCGCTGCTGGGGCCCACACCGCGAGATCGGCAAGCGACGGGCGGTTGGGAACACCGGGCACTTGGCCGCGCTGCTGAGCCGCCCTGCGCGGCGGACGGCTGTCGGCGTCCGCCAGCGCCCTGATGCCAAGCGCAGGTGCGCACCGGACGCGCCCTGGCCGTGGGTGCCGGGCGTGGCGGAGGCGCTAAATAGGTAGGTCGTTCCCGACCACTCCCATGGCCCTCAGAAACTTCGCAATGCGCAGCGATCTGTCTGGGTGCTGATTCCGGTCCGGGCTTGGTCGCGGCGCCGTTGCCTGCTTCAAGTTGCAGAAAGACTGAAACCAGCTGGCACCCCTGTCGGCCCGCGTCAGGTCTTGTCGCAGCTTTAGGCTCAGCCTTCGCCGCCCGTGGTTCATGCAGGTTTCTGGTTCGTCGGTGGCACGGGCGCTGCAGGTCGCCAGATCGCCCGCGCGCACTCGATCAGGGCATTCAGGTGCGCTTGCATGGTGCGCTCACGCGCAAGGCTTCGTTCTTGCAGGAATGGGGCCTGCGAAGCTCACCCGCGGCGACCTGCTCGAGCCTGCAGCTCGACTACCGCCCTGGAGGTCAAGGACGCGGTCATCCGACCCGCCACGCCCGCGCCCACCTACAACCCACAGCATCTACACGATCGATTGGAGCGGGCAAGCTTCAATTTGATCAACGCCTGCCGGGCGGCGGCGGTTGAAGCGCTTTCATCTTTGTGTCGTTGCTGGATGCCGAAAAAGCACTCGCAGCGTGCCGGCTGGATGAGACAAATTACTTGGCACCGAAGAGTTTGTTGATCGAGTTCAGATCTTGGACTACACGATCCTGCGGTGTGTGGCCCTTCATGCAGGGGGTGATCGCGTCAGTTCGCCATGCCGGTGCTCGAGAGCCAGACGGTCTGGTGAGCGCACGCCAACGCCGATCGTTACATGAACACCCAGACGTGGCCCGTTTCGCCGTTGGCCTCCTCGACCACCCCCGCACGTCCCGTCAGGCCTTGCCGTGGTCGGGCCGAGGGCCTGGGAACACCGGAGTGAAGTCACCCAGCTCTGTGAGAAGTACAGCGGCAAGCGCGGCGCTGGTGTTTCGGGTCAGGCCCGTACTGATCCGGCTGTATGCAGGGCATTGCGGCCTTCTTCGGAACCGGGCGTGAAAATTGTGGCCGAGCGACTGGCCTTCGACGAGGTGGACCGGTGGGGGGATCAGGCCTTGGAGGCGCGATGGAGGAGAGCTACGCGGCCTTCGGGCTCGATCAAGCCGAGACGGACCCACCTCGATGCCTACCTCAAGGAGTATTTCGGCACGATCCGAAGCGGACTGGGGAGCTGGATGTGCGACCTGGGCCAAGGATGCAAGAAAAAACTTCCGGTTCTGAGCAGTTCAGGCGTACTTATTTTCCGTTGATTTTGGGGCCCGTCACCTCTGGTTATCGCCCTCACCCCTCCAGCTCTTGGCACGCCCATGTCCATTGCCCAGATCAAAAACCTGCAAAGCGCCGTCTCGCCAACCTGAGCAGGAGGGGTGGAGGAACTGAATCGCCTGGCTGCGGCCATGAACTCTGGCTGACTGTTGGCTTCGATTGCTTTGATTCCCTTGAGGATCCCGATCGCCGCTCGCGCGCCAACTTATTACTACGGCATTGCAAAAAACGGCGCGGGGAACTGCAACAGGTGATCGGCTGAACGCTGATCTGCTCAAGCGTGACAGCTGAACGCAGCGGGCAGCCCTTCGCGAAACCGCCTTACCACCGGCGCCACCCTGGGCCACCCTTCCGCCGCCCGGCCCTGCCCGCGCGTCCTGGAGAGTGAAACGGCTGGGCGCCGCAGCAACCCCCTCAAGACGCGCATTTTCGCCTGAATCAGCCTGCCGCCACTGCCAGGCCCAGGCCTTTCAGGTTGAAGCGGCGGCTTGCGCCGGTCCTCAGATCAATGCGGTGCGAATCAGGCGCAGGGTGGGCAGCGACGGCGGCCGTTCAGGGCCGGACTTGGCGGTTGCGGCCTTCGCGCCAACTCCAGCTCAAAGCCAGCCGGTGGGCACGGAAAAGGCGGGTGCCGGATCCGGGGGCTGCGCTCAGCAACGGCGGGACGGCGAGCAGGGCTGCCTTCGCCGGCAGGGTGGCGCTTCCCCTTGCACGATCTCCACTGCGCAGTGCTGCAGGATGGTCTGGCGTTGACCGTGCCTCCACCTGAACGCATAGCGGCGCCAGTGCCCAGCGGGGATCGTTGAGCCGTTGCTGCAGGGGGCCGGAGCTGTGAGCAGCAACAGGCCCCTCATGTCGGCATCGAGGCGGCCGGCGGCATAGACGCCGGGGACATTCAATGAACGCAAGCGGGCTGGCAGGAACTGCCGGGTCAGGCATGAACTGGCTCAACACCCCATAGGCTTGTGAAACAGCAGAAGAACGGCCAACGGCGCTGCTCAGCGGGGGGTTGCTGTTCTGGGCGCGCTTTCAGAGGTTCACCACCCCGAATCGAGATCAACAGCAGACCGAGATCCAGCGATAGGGGCGGGGAGAGTGATTCAAAAAGAAGGCCTCAGGGCGAGGGGTTGACCCTAGCCACCGGCCTGGGCTGGCGAGGCGTCAATTTAAGCTGAATCAATTCTTCCGCTTTGAGCACCAGTCCCGCATGATCGAAACCTCGGGTGTGTCGAGAAAGGAACAGGGCAATGGTTCTACCTGGTCACCCTCGATCAGCCTTCCGGTCACCAGTGCCTCTGCCGCGCCGCCGGAAAGCTCACCAAGTTCCGCATCAAGCTTTGCTGGCTGGCGACAAGTGCTGTCGAGATCAGCCCCTATGACCTCACCGCGGCGGATCACCTACGCCGAACGCAACGCCGGCACCACCGGGCCCCCGCCCGGGCGGCAAACGGACCGGTGGCCCCCAGGCGCCGCTGAGTCAGCGCTCTGCGCTGCGTTCAAGTGTGCGTTCAATCCGCGGCCTGCTGCTCCGTTCTCTGAAAAAGTGCCAGCACCGTCGAAGCACTGTGTTTCCGCGGGCTGCTGGGGTCAAACCGGCGTTTTCTGAAGGGCCGTGATCAGACGTCGAGGGCGTTTCGCATGGTCGTCGAGCGCAGACGATTTCCAGTCACGGAATTCTTCGGGACAAGGAAAACTCTCCTCGTAGCGCTGCTCAGCATCGAGCTGGCCATCCGCAGAGATCGCCCAATGCACAAGGAGACAAGTGGCGTTGGAGAGACGCAGGTTCCATGGCCTAACTCCGAATCGTTACCAAAATGGCGGCAAGCAGACCTTCAGTTGGTGTTGTGAAGCAACGTTCGCATTTTTTTTGAGAACGGCAATGTAGTCAAGGCTGCAGCTCAGGGGCCTGGCGGGCCACCAAACGGGGGGAAGCTGAGCGGGCTTTGAGGCGGATCAGCTCACCAACCCGCGCGCAGCGCCTCAGGGGCAGCGCCGCGCTGCCACGCTCCGGGCCTGCCTGTAGATGGGCCACCGCCACGGGCTTGCGGCCGGAATCAGGTTAGGGCTCGGCCACGACCAGCTGCGGGGCCAAAGCGATCAGCCGGGGAATCGGCGGGAGCGAAACACGAAGGAAGCGTGGCGAGGGAAATCGCCTCAACGCGCAGCGCTCCGCCTCCATGCGCACGGCCCGGGGTTGATCGCCTGTACGAAAACGGCTGCGGGTCACCAACCGTGGTTCAGTAGGCCACCAACCCGCGGCGCGGTGCGTCGGAACCCCTCGCGACATATCCACACTCACCAGCCAGTCAGCCTCGCCACGGCGGAAGGCCTCCAGGCCGGACTGGCCGCTTCGGAATCCTGGGAATGGACCAGGAACAACCCGATCCCCTCCTCTTCGAGCAGCCCGGCGATCCTCCTGGCATTGGTTTCAATATCCCGGGGCGATCACCAGGCCACCGCTCCGCGATGCTCGCCAGAAGCGCAACTTGGCCAGCTTGCAACGGGCCAAACACCAGAACCGCAAGGCGTGTGCTGGTGGTCGCCCAGGGCTGGATCGCCGGCGCAGGTCCGGGGCTCGCCAGCTTTTCGCGCCCTTCCAGGCGACAACGCCGAGCGCTTCCGATTCACCCGTTGCGGCCATGGTCGGACCAGCCGTTCCTGGAAGGCGGAACTCCAGGGGGCGGCACATCCCCGGCGCGATCAGCTGCCGGGGCTCGACGCTCCAGATCCGCCGCGATCCGCTCGACCCGCTCACCCGTTCTTCCCACTTTCAAGAACGCGACTGGCCAGCCAGAAGCCAGCGTGTCGGCCCCCGAAACGGGCGTGCCGCTCAGGCCCCAGGCGCAACACGCAGGCCTGGCTGAGGGCGCTCAAGGCCATTGACCCCAGGCGGTGGACTCCGGTTCGTCCCGGGATCCACCCCCAGTGGTGCAACCTCATCGGCGATCGCCAGCACTTGGGCAGCCCTCACCCAGGCCAGCCCTTTCTCGACCCTCTTCCAGCTGGCCGGGCCGCCTCCCTGGTAGAGTGAGTAACAGACCACCGCCCTTGGGCAAGCTCGGCAGCCTTCGCCTTGCCAGGAGCGCCAGTTCGATGCCGAGCCCGCGGGGCCGCCGTCGCCACTGATCGGCGATCGAACTGCGATGACAGAACACCAGCAGATGGCTGAGGCTTTCCCTTCCTTTGCTGCCATCGCTGAAAAGCTGAGCAGGGCCCCGAGCGTTTGTGCCCGCCCGGGGCCGGCTATGGATGAGCACATCCTGGCTGGCCACGCCAGGCGGCGGCGCAGCAGCGGCAATCATGGGGCTCTGCCACTGGGCGCGGCCTGGGCAGAGGCGGTGCTCCCGCTGGCGATTGCCCGGCGGCCAGGTCAAAGGAAGGGAAGCCATGGCCACGGACCGGGGGACCGTCATTGTTGCGCCCGAATCAATTGGGCGCTTGCTGGAACAGATTTGTGGTGGGGGAAGGGATGAATGGTGTTTCTCGTCAGGGCGCGCGGGGCCGGGGTTTCTTCTAACTTCCGGCCATGGCCAGGGGTTCAGCCTTTCCCACCAGCGCCGGATGTTCGCCTCCAACCTGCAGGCGTTTGTCTGCGCCTGGAATGTGACCTCGATCCGCTCATCTGCGGGCACGCTGTTGCGCAGCTCGGTCAGCTGGGCCGGCCCGATGCCTAGAACAGGAGCTGCTTTCCGCTGCTTTGAATTCCAGCCATGACTGATTCCCCATTAGCAAAGGCGTTGTCGCCGTCAGCGGTTGCTCCGGAAGACTGGCTGGCTGGGTGTGCAGGAGGCCCTGCGGCGGGCGCTATCGGGTGAAGCGCTGCTGCGGCCCAGCTGCCGCCGTGCCCGAAGGGCCTGCAGGGCGCGAAAACTGATTTCGCTCGAACTCAGCGATGGGCCCCGCCCTTGAGAAGGTCCCTGCAGGGCGTGGAGGCCCTGGTGATCGCCACCGGGGCACGCCCATCGCATCGATCTGCCGGCCCCCAAGTGGATGCCCTGGGCCATGCGTTCCCAGGATCCGCCGCCTGCCCACGCCAGTGGGCGTTTGAAGCGGGCGGTGCTGGTGAGCTCCCTCTGCAGCGGCCGCCTGTCTTTCACACCCTCAAACCTGTTCGGTTGATCCTGATCTGGAAGCGGCTGGGCGAAACGTGGCTGGCAGGAAAGCGGGCCTGGCTGGACCGTGGTTGCGGGCCCCGGCGGACTCAAGGAGTCTGAGGAGCAGCTCGAGAGCGAAGGCCTGCGTTTCAGCGGCCCGACCAGGCAGGAGAGCAACAGCAATTCCGCGCCGCCTGGTGGCCCGGTCTGCCTAGGATGCCCTGGGAGCAACCCGCCGCCATCGGCCGGATTCATCGAGGTGACCAGCAAGCCCGGAGTCGACCAATTCCAAAACTGTCTGAGTGGTGCGTGCAGCACGAGAACGCCCGCCGGCCTTGAAGCGGTCGGCTTGGTCCCACCCTTCCGCCCGCGGCCGCCCTGGCGGGGGGCGGATCTCCAGACCCTGCGCGATCGGTCCGGCCGCCCCGTTCCGATCGATCGAGGGAGCCCCTACCGATCGCGATCGCAGCGGGGAGCAGCTGCTGGCCCTGCATGACCGGCCGGCCGCCGCTGAGCCCCTGGCCTTCGGTGTGCTGCTTGCATGGGCTGGGAGAGGATCGCAGCCAGGCCACCGGGGGTGCGCCGCCTGGCCCTTGCGCTGGCCAACAGGGCTGGCTTTGCGGTGCTGCGGCTGAATCTGCGCGGGGGCTGGCGCCGGGCCGGGCCCTGGCCCGAGGCACTACGGCCGCCCACTGCAAACAGCGACCTGCAGCCTTGCCCCTGGCGCTTCGCCCCGGCAGCTGGCGGGCGAGCGCCCCGTGGGTGAGGTTTTCCCTGGGCGCACGGTCTTGCTAACGCTGTTCTGGGTGCCTCACGCCGCCAGAGCGGGCTGGATGGGTTGTTTGGTGATCAAGCAAGCCCGTCTCGATCTGCGGCCTGCTCCGCATCGATCGGCGGACGCGCAAACCGGCTCTTACGAACGCTGGCTGGTGCGGGGCCCTTGCGCGCCAGACCCTGGCGGACCCATGGCCATTCAGCCCCGCGAGCGGCGGGGTTTTGCCCGAAGCGTGGGCAAGCATCCGAGACCTTTCGACGCCCTGATCACCGCCGCCGCGCTGGGGCTTCGCCTCAGGCGAGGCCTACTACGCCACCGCCAGTTCTTTCCGCTGCCGCAGCTGCTGGAGTTGCAGCGGTGGGCCCGCCTCGACGGAAGCACAAGAACAGGCACAGGCTCCCCTGCCGCCAACTGCTTGTGTTCAGGCCCTTGACGATCCCGGGGTGCCGGCCGCCCCGGCGGTGGCGTTGGCCCAGGCAGCCGCTCCTGGGCTGCAGGTCGTGCTCACGGCGGCGGCGGCCACAACGGGCTTCATGCTGCAGGCGGCAGCTGAGTCGGATCAGCTCACGCTGCGTTGGTTGAAGCAGCAGGTGCTGGCAGAGCAGCGGTTGAGCAGCAGGCACAAACGGGTGCGCCTGAGGATCCACTCTCGATCGTGGTTGCCGCCCACCCACGTGCTCCCGCACGATTCCGCTCATCCGCTCGGGCGTCACCGCCCCCGTACCCAGATCCCCTCGGGCCAGATCAGCAGGATCGGCCCCGCGGCACAGATGGCGCAGGGCAGTCGGCCTTGCTGCGCAGCACAAACCCCGCCCGGCCGGGCTGGTCCTCCAGGCCCCAGCTCCGCACCAGCTCCTTCAGCCGGGCTCCAGCTCGCTGCCGAGCACGGGATCCACCAGAGCGATTCGATGCATAGGCGGCAGAGGCAAACAGGTTGATGGCCAACGCTTCCAGGCAGGTTCAAGGCAATGTCAAGTCAGCTGGTGTTGAGCGGTCGATTTCAGGCCAGCAGCAGGTTTCGGGGCCCAGGCTGGCTGAGGCTTCAAGCACGGCATGGGCGCGCCCAGGCATCACGGCCCAGCACGTCTTCTGAGGCTGGGGATTCGGGCCTTGACCTCGGGCCCGTGGCCGTTCGCAAGACCCGCTCGATCAGGCGCGGGATATCGAGGAAGTTGAACGCGCTCGTCGAGGAACAGGGCGGACAGCCTGCTTCGTTGGCCGCATCACACCGCCGGCATGGCCCCGCCCGCTGCGGCCTGCGGGCGTAGGCCAGGGCATTGCAGGGTATTTGCTCTGGTCGGGTTGCCTTGAAGCTTGAGCTGGCCCACGGGCGGTTTGAGATCGAGGCGGCCCGCGCAGGGTGGGGCAGCGCTCCGGCCAGCTGAGGCAAATAGAGCACGGCAATTTCATATCGGGGCCAGCCGAGCTGGGCGAGCACCGAGGAATCGCGAGCTCCACCATCGGTGGATGATCTCTGGGATGGATGACGATCTCGATGGCGTCGTTAAGCGAGCCAAACAGATAGGTGGGCCTCCGATCACCTCCAGGCCCTGTTCGATCAACGTGGCCGAATCGACGGTATCTTGCGGCCCATGCTCCAGTATAGAAGATGGCTGGTGGCATACGGCGGGACCGTCGCCTTGGCCAGATCGGCGGCGGGCCAATCACGAAAGGCGCCTCGGAGGCGGTCTTGAGCTGGATGCCGACGCAGAGGCCCGGGGTGGAAATGCCGTGAGAGCGGCGGGCGGTTATCGGCCCAGGAGGGTGCCCTGCAGGCACTGGAAGATGGCGGAATGCTCGGTGAATCGGCGGGGCAAACAGGGCGGCTGCCGCTGCCGTTTCAACCGGGCAGCCACACCGGTTCCAGCGGCGATCAGGTTTCCTTGTAGGGCCAGGGCCAGGTCTTTGCCGGCGCGGATCGCCCGCCAGGGGTGGGCAGCAGGGCCCAGCGCCAACCACGATCCGTGTCACACCAGCTCGGCGCTGCTCCAGGCGGATGCAGCCAGAGGGCCCCCGCTGCCGGCGAAGCAGCTCAGGACGGCGGCGGGCGAGCGGAGGGCTCCAGGGCATTCAAGCCTGGCTTGGAGCTCGGGCGCAGCTCAGGGATCGGGCCGAGGGGCACCACCTCGGGGGAAGTGGCGGCCGATCTGCTCGGCTGAGCAGGGCCAGGTTGCGGCCCGCCGTCAGGGCACAAACGCCGAAGCGATCCGGGAAACTCCTCGGCCCAATTGCAGGGGTTGGGTGCCGATCGAGCCGGTGGAGCCCAGCCACACTGATCGCTTTCATTCAGGTGGGCCCGCAATCTGCTGGCTGCCAGTCTCCCCACGATCCCATCGATCCCAGGGGAACCGCGTGGCAGGCAGGGGCGTCGTGCAACACTGAGCGCAAGCGATGGTTTCACCTTCTGGCAGGCCGCGATGCTCGGGCTCAAGCGTTTGGAATTCATTCGAGCGGGCACGGCTGGAGCGCGAGCTTGGATGCCTTTGAGGGGGGTAGTGACATCGAGCTGAAGGTGGAAAGCCTTGCGCCGCGTACTTGGCTGAGGCCCAGCAGTGGCCCCAGCCGCCGCTGGAGAAGAGGCCTTCAGGGCTCGAGGTGTTGGGAAGACCCACGAGGATCTCGATCCGCGCGGATCGAAGCCTTGTATGCCGCGATCAGGCCCACGCTGGAATCCACTCGGTGGTTCCATCGGGGCGATCGATCAGTTCGATCCCTTGGCCCGCAGACGATCGCGAAATGGCGTCGGCATCGCCGTAGGCGCTTCGCTTGGCGCGCAGTGAGGCGTTCGCTGATCAGAGTCTGGATCTCCGCCTGATCCGGGCCGGCTTCAGCGCCCGGATCAGGCCTCAGGGCTTGGCCTCCTGCTCCAGCGCCAAGCCCAACACCGCTGAGTTCCTGCAGAACTGCCAGCGCCCGTGCAGAAGATCCGGTTCTTCGGTCAATGCGTTTGGTCTCCCGCTCCAGCCTTCGCGCGCGAGGGCTCGCAGCGGGCGGGGGCCAGATCGAACAGCACCGCCAGGGCCGCTGAGGTGTTTTGAGGTTCGTCGTCCAGGCCGCAACGAAGCAGCGCAACAGCTCAAAAGGGCACCATCTGCTTCCTTGGCAGCTTCTTCTTGCTCAGCTCCCTTGCTCAGGCAACAGATTCACCATCCCAGGCCAGCAGCGCTTGCCAAAGGGCTGGGTTTCAGGCCCAGGCCCAGAGCTTTGGTTGAGCCCTGCCAGCGGCGGCGGGCGCGGCGGTGCGCTTCAGTGGTGAAGTTCAAGGGCTTGCGGTAGGGGCTTGGAGCACGAGAAGCTTGCAGGGTCATGGCTGATACCCCACTGGCGAGCAGTGATTCGAATTTGGTGAAGTTACCGAGTGATTTAGACATCTTTTTCGCCGTGAAAACTTTCACCATGCCGTTGTGCAGCCAGTTAATGGGCCAGCGGCTCACCGAATTAGCGCTTCTGACTGCGCTAATTTCATTCTCCATTGGGGGAAAGATTTCAGGTCTGAACCTCCAGGTGAATGTCTGATGGTTGGTGCCCCAGTTCCTGACGCACCATCGCCGAGCATTCGATGTGCCAACCGGCCGACCGGGCCCCCAGGGGAGGAAAACTGGGCTCTCCAGGTTTGACACCTTTTCCAAAGGGCAAATTGAAAGCGATGCCGCTTCCGCGCGATTCCTCTTCTGTGTTGAGGCGACCGCTGGACCCTGTTGCTGCCGCTTGAGGGCTGCGGCACTCAACTTGCCGTAATCAGGCTGCCGAGACAGCAAAAATAAACATCGCCAGCGCGGCAATAGGCGGCCGCCAAGAGGCTTCGAGTTCGCCGATCATTGGCGCGGATGCCTCAAGGCATTGGGTGGCGCGAGGGAATCTTGTCAGCGGGGATGTTCAGGCAGCCATTGTCATCACGGGAAGCCGTGATGTTGCGCTCACTCACTGCTTGCTCGACGACCCTTCTTGGGCCAGCCCGCTTCAGGATTTTGTCGTCAAGATCGGTGATTGTTCTGAACCAAAAAGGTGACCCGGTAACCGCTCCAGAATCAGGATAAACGGCGCCAGCACATCCCAGGACGATGTAACTTGGGGCATGGCCCAGGTTGACAGAGCGTCGTAGACCGCTGACACCACAACAATAAAATGAAACCTTCACCCGACACCCGAGGCTGAAACGCCTCGGTTGCGCCGGTGAGGGTGTTTTGGTGACTGCAGGGTCAAGGCTTGGCCCGGCTCAGTGAACGAACCGTAAGGGTTCAGCGGCGGCGGCTTGCCTTGAGCCGATCACCAGAGACCACGAATGGGCACAAATTCGACAGGAGCCGGCGCGTGCCAACCTGATAAGTGCAGGCTGGATCCGAAATCCTGAATCCTTGCGCAAGCAAAGGATCCTTTGACCACGCGGGCCTGGGTGATGGTGGACGTGGACCGAAGCGAGGTGCGGGGCCCCAGGCAACTGGGCCTGTCAGCGAGATCGGAGCGAAGGCTGGTGCTGCCACAGAAACCGAGCGCGAGTTGCGACACCGGTGGTAAAAGGTTTGAGCAGTGTTGAAAGTACGTTGAGTTGAATGAATGGTAAGCCGGAAGGAATTGCCTTAACGCGACACGTTGTTGCTGCGCCACCAACCACCGCCGCCGCCCGTCAAAGCAGCAGCTGCGGGCGGCAGAATTTCAGGCCAAACGCCTAGACCCACGGAATAATTCCACCCAGGGGAAAGGATTGGGACTGGAGCGCAACGGCTGCGGGAGGAGCAGGAAACGCAGCGGCTTGCCGGTGAAGCAAAAGGGTGCGCTGCTGCCGGCAGATTTGGCCTGCCCAATCGGGCAGCAAGTCGCACAGCACCTCATCCGGGAGTGAGGGTGGTTTCGGGATTGATCGTATGCTGCGGCGATCGCTGGAGAAAGAGACCACGGTCAGGGAAGTGAGCAAGATACGCTTCACTTCTTCGGCCGGTGACCTTTGTTTACGAACGGAGATGTACTCGCTGTTCGAGAACCGGGGCAATGCGCCCTCATAGGTGATCTCCAGCTCATTGCTGCGGAACACGGCATAAAACCGTGACGTCGCTTGCGAACTGGACGTCACCAGACGCCTGGCTGATCAGCTCGAACGCCCCTGGAAACTGAAGAGGGTGTTTGGGCGGCAGGAGCGTTGAAAGCCCGGCAGGCGGTGACCATCACCATTCCACACGCACCAAATTGACGCTGCCCCCTGGAAACCGCTTCTTCACGGGAAGGAGTTGACCAGAAAATGCCGTGTGGCCGTGGCCAGCGCCAGAGAAAAACAGTTGAAAAACGCATGAAACTCTTTTGTCTAATTCGTAGAATTGCCTGCAACTTACTTCCAGATGTGAAGAGGAAGGGCGAACAGTCGCAAACCAGATTGGAAACTGTCTACCCAGACTTGGGAAGGCAGGCCAGAAAGGGCGTGGTCAGAACGAACATCGTTCAGCCTGCCGTAGTATGCGCGGTTCGCAAGTGATTGGTTGCGTGCAGAAGCCCTCGATGTAGCTGGGTGTGTTGCCGAGAAGTCGGTGGCGTAGAGGGAAAAACGTGAGCGGCAGGTCTTTGATCGGACGTTACGGGATAATGCCTTGCTTCCGATGCGAAGCCAAACCACTTCGTAGGCGATCGAGACCTGGCTACCCAGGTTGAAGGCTTGAGGGGCGCCGATTGGGTCCCCCAGAAAGCAATCGGTTGCCTTCTGGAAAGTTGAGGCTTGGTGGACGTTGTTGCCCAACTCAGGCAGTTGGTGGATCCCAAGGTGCCATTGCCGCCAAGACCGTAAAAATCGGAGCCCGATGCCTGCGGTGGCCACCAAACAGGATCTTGGTTCTTTTGGCCACGGCTGATCGGGCACGGCCTGGAAAGCACAGGTAAAAGTTGCTGGCCAGGACCGTGGTGTCATCAAGTCTGGATGATGTGTTTCACCGCCGAAGCAATCCCGGTGGTAGGGGTTGAGGTGAAGGCGGTGCGAAGCCGATGCTCTGGGCCGGCGAACTGGCCCTGTTTCCCCGATTGTCGGCGGTGAGGCTTCTGAATCGTGTATTGGAAGCCCAGGTGGCGTACTCACCTTTGAAGGGGCGTTTGAAGTCGAGGTTAGGCCTCGCCTGTCGGCGCAGTCGATCCAATCTCCTCCTGCTGGAACGCGGCAGGCGCGGTCCGTCGTGGCTGTGAGTGTGGTTGGATATGGTGAAATCGCCTGTCCTGGTCCAAAACCGTTGGGCACGTTCAAGCCCGTGTCGGGGTAGGGACTCGCCGTCTGACGGTGTTGCCCCGAGCCAGGCCCCGCACCTTTGGGCCAGAGCGGAGCTGGCTGCTTCGGGAAGTAAGGCGGGTCGGCCTGACCCTCGCCTCTGGGCCAGTGCAGCAGGAAGGGCGAAACACCTCATCCTCAGGAACCGAAACCAGCGCAGGCTGTTTGTCCCTGGCCAGCATTCTGGCCCATCATTTGAAAACGTCCTGGCTGGCGGTTGCGCCGGATACCTTCACGGCCAGGCGGTTGTCTTGCGAGGGAAACCAGCTTCCCAGGCCAGGGGACCGCTCCGGCGTGGCAGCGATTGGCGGGGGCGGCGTGGGTGAGGGGGTTGGGGGCGTTGGGGGCTGGGGCCTGAACCAATTCCCAGGACGAGGCTTTTGTGGACGGCGGCTCAGGCTCAAGATTCAGGGCGCTGATTCAGAAAACGTGACTTCAGCGCTTGGGGCCCCGCCAACCATGGGTACGGGCGGTGGGTGGCAACGGGACAGGCCGCACTGGTGGAGCGGCAGGGAACGGCCAGCACGGTGGGCGGGTGTTCGGGCAGCTCCGAGAGCAAGATCTGGAGGCTTCGACCGCCGAAAGGCGCCACCACGCCCAGCGACGTTCAGCAGGCTGAAGCCAAGGCGTGAAGCTGACGCAAATCAGCCGAAATGACACGTTGAGGGCCGTGGCCGATTAAGTTGCGCCAATGTAGTTCGTCGGATGGCCAGCTGTGGACTGGCCCCATACACCCCACTTTTTACACGGTTCATGGCAACATTCGCCCCATGGCCACCAAACGCCTCACTTGTCAATTGCCTCAATGCGCTCTTGCGCTTGGAACCAGTGGGAAAAAGCGTTGGGTCGCCGCCCGCTGGCCACTCCTGCTGGCCTTAGGGCCTCTCCAGCCCCACGCTTCCCATTGCCGGCGGGCCGAGTTGGGCGTGAAAGCGATCCAGGCAGGTCCAAGCTCCTACTGGATTTGAAACCAACCCTTTCAGGACCGACGGCCTACATCCCTGGGCTCTGGCATGGTTCGGAGGCCTTGAGGTTTCTGGCCGTGAGAGGACCTCAGCGGACCGGCTGGAAAGGATCTCTCAATGACCGGCACCGCCTCCTGCGCTGGCTGCCGGCAGCGTTGATGCTCTTCGGGCCTGACCCTTGTCCCCCAGCAGGGTCTTCTGGCTTGGAAACTCCTACAAAACATTTCAGCTGCAGCGCCCGGATCTGTTGCTGAGCGTGGTGCGTCCACGCCCCCTGCGCATCGCTGTGGTCCGGCGAGCGTGGAGCGCCCTTTAGTTCTCTACACCCATCACCACTCTCAGAAAGCCTCCACGGACCCGGCTCCGGTGGTCGATCAGTGGGGCCCCCCACGCTGGTGGATTGCGATCCCAAGGAAGGCGGGTGGGACTCACATCGATGGCCAAAAACCTGCAGCGGGTGGTGGTGCAAGCGGCGTCTCGCCGGTGGCCGACTCC
>Ga0163217_1024034_pt1 | contig 14153 bp, 17 predicted proteins | sample SynspAceP_FD_185933 | JGI IMG/M metagenome (GOLD analysis project Ga0163217, IMG submission 185933) | Saline lake microbial communities from Ace Lake in Antarctica - Synechococcus sp. Ace-P (PacBio error correction) | ecosystem: Environmental > Aquatic > Non-marine Saline and Alkaline > Saline ... | reverse complement strand
AAAGGAGAGACATGGCGCCGCCACCCTTCCCGGGGCGCGCTCGTATCAGGTTATCACCCGCCCGGCCAAGATAGGCCTCGTCGCGTATTGGTAACACGCAAGGCCGGAAGCCGCAGTCATAGGTCTGCTGATTGCGGTCGGCACTCACACTTCTGTTTGTTTCCTTCACATGTTCAATACGGCACGCGCACAGCAGGCACGCTGTCGGCGTCTCGGCGCGCGGAGCACGATGTCGTCGGGTAGATTTCCGAGCTGCCCACCGATGACGGGGCCACCGGGCGTGTCGGACGCAGCGAAATCAAAACCTGCCCCCTCCGCTTCCCGCCACGGTATTTGCGGGAATGATGGCGTGCAGACCTTTCCGTCCCCCACAGGGCGCAGGCGCGCGCAGGGACAGCGTCGGATCGTGACCAAGCGCAGTTCGTTGATCGAACCGCCGTTATGAGCTGCCCCCAGGGCCACGAGGAAGTCGCGGGCCTAGGGTGCGTGAGCGTGGCGCTACCGTCGGCTGCAGAGTAGTTCAGTAAGCATTCCGTGGTATTAAACCTGCGGTGCTGCTGTTGTTGGCCCCAACCGCCGCGCCCATTGCATTGAAGGCACAGCGAGGTCAGCGGCGTCTGACGCTGCCCCCCAATTATCATAATGTAGAACTGACGTTGGCGCAGGTGTCGAGTTCTCCGAAATGGACGTAGATTCGCAACTCTGCGGTCAGAACCATCCCCCCGCGCACCGGCGGGGCGAAGTCTTGTATGTCGAGGCTGGGCTCTGGCGCGCGTGGTCGATTTCAAAGCCAATCGCGGCGAGCTGTTCGCCCTCTCCGACCTCTTGCCCGACCGATCAGACGCAGTCTCCGCGCCGGAAATGTCCATCGGCCCGCTTATCATCAGAATCAACTGTCAGGAATTAGCTACCCGACAGGAAATTGCCGCCATCGATGCATGCCATTCTGGTGGTGCCTTGCCTGCGGCGCATAGGGGCGGTTGGAAACGACCCAAGGATCAGCGACGGTATGTTTCAGGATCGAGCCGCCACGGTTCTCCCAAAACAGGTCTCTGAAACACCACGACTAAGGTGCGCCATTTTCGCGACGTGAGGTGCATTGATAGCTGCACAGATGAAGACTGAAGGGTTTGTCGCGGCCGGTTCTCCTCATGTTCGAAATTAATGGTTTCGACACGCTCTTCATTTCACACAGTCGCCATCCGACGACTATCCCCGATCCGCACCTGGCGCAGCTGGACCCTCGTCGCAAAGCGCTCTCGGGATCACAGATAAGATCATCGATGCTCGATGCGTTTGAATCGCTGCGAATCGCAGCTTGCGCCATGTATAGGCGTGCTGTGGCACCCCACCGTTCGGCTGGGGGTTTGATTCAGAACATTGCTGCAGGCTGCCGTGTCGAGAACAATTCTCAAAGGTCACGATCGTGATCCGGCCGCTGCTGCGTGATATAGACCGCAGCATAGGAACGCGTTCCATCCGCACCCGGCCCAACGGCGCCTTTCAGTGCAAATCGGGCCGTTGAACGGCAGTCCAGAAACAGCACTGTCAGCAGCCCGCAATCGTACTGTTGGCTGCGCCAGGAGGCAGCATGCGTGCGGAGCGCTATAGAAGAGGCAGCAAATGCGGACGGGGACATTGTCACCTCCCTGACTGGATCACGGTGGAAATCGAGACGTTATCGTCGACGCCCCGCTGCGCCAAACATTCGACGCAGGATTCACACAGTCCATCCCGGTTGTAGTTTCTGATCACGCAAGCTCGTCGAGGACATATCATCGGCCGTAATCTTTGGTCATGGCGCAAGCCAAACATATCCGCGACGAGGGACAAACTCCGTCGCAGTCCGCCTTCACTCGATCTACAGTTCAGTCATCGCCCCGAGGTGACCGCCCTCAAGCGGTCGACTCGCGAGGGAAGCGCGCGAATCATGGGCCATTCACACAAGTTGCCCGCACAGGCGTACCGCGCAGCCCCTCGTCATAAGCCCCCGACGCTTTCGCAATTCGATGTCTGCAAATCTGCTTTGACAAGTGCAAAGGGTCAGGTCAGCCGATCGGCATCAAATCACACCCTCGTGGAAACCGCCCGTCGGCAGTCAATGCCTGACTGGAATGCCAAGTCATTCCCGTCATGGGTCGAATCGGGGTAGATGTCCGAGACGGCTCAATTGCCTGCAAAAGGCACGCTCGACGGACATCACGAACATTCCCACAGTTGACGACGGGCCATATTTCGCGAGAGGACGCGGCAGATTTGGTGAGAAATATGCTGCCTCAAGTGGCTGATGCGTCCCACCGCAACACATGATCTCACGGACAAATCAGCAAGACGTCGGCCATCGCCACCCCGAATAGGTAACTCACTCAAGATAGGTTACCGGTCACGTTAATCCGTATCGCTTTCATCAGGTGGTCGTCTGTTCAGCTGTAATCCAACTATATAATCTCTCACACACACGGGCCCCAGTGGCAACGGGAGTGGTCATGTGTATTTGGATTGGCTTGTATCTCTGAATGATACTACGTGGCGTCATTCATGATTTCAAGCTCACCCATGAGATTTGCCAAAGGGAACCGATCGGCGCGCGGCAGATATCTCCACATACTCTGAATCACCAGCCGGCTTTCACACAGCGTGCATTCTAACGCGCCGTTGGGGCCAAACTGCCGCCAGTAGACCCCCGTACCAGTGTCATGCACCAACTTAGATACTCTGCCCCCGCGCATTGACGGCATCTCTTGCGGCAGCGCCTGATCAGAGGCATTTCACCAAAGACCCCTGGTTCTATTGCAAACACTTGACTTCGCACCGCCACGCCTTTAACGCGCTAACACCAACGACCCCTGCATAGTGAACCCGCCGGCCGCTAGCTGTTCAAAGTCGTATCTCCCACGGCGCAGCAAGCCAAAATTGTCACATGATTGGACCGAAGGGACTCGACACTCGCCATGACGATAATATTCTTGTGCTCCTCTGCCTATGCTATGCAAAAGTCTACTCAATGCCATGTAGCAGTCACGAAAGTAGCGAAACGCAACGGTAGAAATGTCGGCCATGGTGAAGTTTCCTATCGGAGGAAAACGGAAAGCTCGCGCGCACAAGGTATGACTTCGTATGTTGCAAAAAAACGAAACGAACTAAACGTAGTTGTGACTATCAGCGAGAAAAATTTCAAATTTATCCAAGACCGCCTTAAGGTTGAACAACCGCTTGCCTCTCCTTGCTCGGTTTAGGGGGACAGACGGCCGCTAAACCTTCAATTCTGTGGCTTCCTCCCAAGCGGCCCGTGCAGGTCTGTTGCCCATTTCGGCGTTACGACACAAGAACATGATGGAACCCTATCCAAAGCTTGAAAACACGTGGCCGGGCTGCGAGACGCCCGTAGTTGGAACGCGGCTTCTCAACATTGTTGTTGAAATTCTGGAGGTAGGGCCTTATTTTCCCCGACAGACCCTCTTTCGCGGACTTGATGGGCAGCACAAGAATGAACAAGAGTTTGCCCAGCTACCTCAGTGAAGCTGGCGAGCAACACGCTTCAATCCTGTGTCATTAATACCTATGACGTCAGCTGGGTATGCCTCGATCATGACGGTGCGGACCATGCGCGCGCGACATTACCCCATCTATCGCGACTACCTTATCCGACTGCATTCGGGCAATCCATACGGCATTCTGACGCCCAACGCTATTGTTGCATATGACTGTGCATTTTCGACAATGGACCATCCGCACGATCAGCGCGAAGACGGGTTAGGTTTTGATCGAACGTGCAGGCGAGTTTCCAGAGCGACCGCACAGGCAGATGACCTCGCTTTCCACATAACGCATCCCCGTTCGCACAGTTTCAAAGGCACGGAGTCCGATGTCTTTGTTGCTCTCGACTGTTTGAGGGCATGCAACTTTCAGCATCAAACCAGCACGGCAAAATTCGGCACCGCGCGTCGCGGTTAGGGGGATGATGAATTCCCTCAACGAAAAAGAAGTGCGCGGTCAGCTGGCTCGAGATCAAAGAGCTTTTGTTCGTGCATCCATCCTGTCGATAGCTCCGCAGCCTATCAATTTCAACACTCGCAGCCGTTAACAGCCAGAAGCGGTTTGATTATCCAGATTCCAACCAAATTCTTTAGGCACTTTCTTTCATGCACTCAAATCTGCGCGTTACTCGAATCGCACATGTTAGATACCACGACGCTCAAGCACAAGCCTCTGCGCGAGTAATCGTCGTGTCTGCGGCGGAGGCGGCTACGTATATTTCGGGGCAACGCCAAACATGATCGCAACTCGACGTTATTAAGCCGCATAAGGCCACCACCTGTACTGCAGAGGCACAAGCAGATTTTCCACGAAGAAAGGCAGTTGAAAGAGGTGAACTGATTGCGTTTCACAACCGCCTTTAAGACGCGTCTAAGAGATTACATGGCATTCTTCGACCCCGAGAGACCAGCCCAAGAAACGTCGACCGAGCAACGCCAATTTGCCTTCATCGTCGTTGAAACTGGTCTTGGCCGGAACAATAGTCATCGTTGACGTTTCCCAGACTTAACAAATCTGACCGCAGTCGCTGTCCTTCGGTGCCTTACTACACTCGCCAAAGCCTTAAGTTCCGTGAGTTTTTATAGCTTTATCGCTATTCGAAATTTCATTCTTCCAAATGCTGCGCCATGAACGAATGGCCGTTTGGGTGAACTGCCACCGCCGGCATTCTCTTGGTCATCAACGTCGGCTCTGTGCCGCCCCTGCATAAATGTTGATGCTGCAACTGCGAATAGTTTCCGAGCTCGCACGGTCCATAAGGCCCCTTGCTGCCATTCGCCGCGCTTGCATCACTACATCAGTGTCGAGAGGAGACAGTCTGCTAGGCGGACTTCATGCCTTCCGCTGCAGCACTCTGTTTCGCTTGCGCTTCGCAAGACGTTTATAGATAAGCGCAAACCCATTTCTGTGTACTCATGTATGTTCCATCACTCGGAGAAGCAGGCCTAACGCCGCTAGCTGCTGGTCTGCCTTTGCAGGCTCAAATCCGTAGCAGCGGAAACCGCGAGGGCTTATTTTTTCGATGGAACTAGATTTCAAGCGACATCCAGACTTGGCACAACATATCCTGAACAATCGACAACGCGTGCCTCGAGCTTAGACAGCGCGCACGAGCCCGATGAAATCGCGCGCTTTAAATCGGTCAACGTCTCGTGATTGATAAGAGGGTGCGCAATCGTTCGGGACAACAAAACATGGCCCGGTCGCTATGGCGTCTATCAATTGAGATCTGGCAAGGTCCGCAGCCGCCAGTGCGCTGTTGTCGAATCTATTATTGTTTTTCAGGATGATACCATGCGTCCGCATCAACGCGGGTTTGAAACGCGCCGCGCTGGGAACTGCAGCTTACCTGTCTGGTTCCTGTTGTCGCGTCGTCTCGCATTCCTTTCATCAGGAGTTTGAACAGGGTTTAACGTCTTCTGCATTACCCGCATTATCCCATCCCTGATGCCCCTCGCGACAATGCAAAAGCGATCTTCCATAGGCCGTCTAAGCCGCACTTTAAGAGCTCGGGTCCAATCATCCGACATGTTTCGATTGATCGGCGCACTGCTTTGCCCGAAGTCTGTTGCGCGCTCTGTCCTACAAATGGGCAACCGGCAGCGATAGCGCAATTCGTGCGGCGGTTTTGCAAATGCACGGTCGCATTCACTCCCGCGGTCCAATCGGGCCATCAGTCCGAGCGTGTCGATCGCTGGTTATCTCGGAAATTACATTCTCTCGATCAATCGGGACAGTTTGTGGTTTTCTTCTCCTTTTCAGGATGGTGCGAGCTAGCTTGCATATCCGACCGACCGTTACCGGACCTCCCAGAAGAGAGAGACCGAAAAGCATCCAGCATGATAAAACCTGCAACGACGCCAATCAACCACATACGAGTTATCGCTTACGTTGCGTTCGAATCATCTGCCCACCACAGCGTGCCGTTCGGGCGGATCGGAACTTTAGCACTATAAAGCGAGGCCCGCTCGAGTGCTCAGACCCTGGCATGGGGCGGTAAGCGGCTCAGAACACGCCACCGAAGCGTACTTTGACTGCGCTATAGACCTCCCCTTTCTCAACGAGCCCACATCAACGCGCGCTCATCTTCGCTTACGCAGTTGGTTTTCGAATATCCAGTAGCCGCCCACGTCGATACTGGTTGAGCCTGTGTTTCGATAAATTCCAACAAAGTTGCCTTTGCCCACAGCTGCATCAGAGCTCTTCATATTCATCTTTGAATATATAGGTGGAACGATCAAAACGCCGATCACCATCACGCCCAGTCGGCAAAAGGCAACGAAACAAGCAGCACATGACCATTGACTTACGACGGCGGCATGAGTCAAAGCGTATCCCATGCCACGTTGTTCACGATTAAGCGCGCTTTGCCAACTTACTGCGTTAACGGCTATGTTGCTCGTAGCGCATGATTTCAACTTCTTTCGCTCATAGCATAGCATGCCCCTCAAAGGCTTTCTTTCGCACGATCTGAGCCTTGCGGCGCAGAAGTGTCCGCGAACACGGCCCCAGCGTCTTAGTAAGTCAGCCGCATATCGCTGCCCTTCGCGCGACCATGACGTTGATCGTATAGATTACCACCATAATCGCGCAGCGGGTGAAGGGTTGGGCAATCTGGTGGCGCTGCGCCGATCATAGGAGTATCCACAACTCGGTATGAGGTTAGGCCAGCGAGTTTGGCGGCTCATTTGTGAACCGTGCGGTATAGATAGCGAACTGCATTGCGGGCAGCAAAACCCATTCTCTGGACGGCCCGCCGTCTTCTCAAAAAAACTGCCGCGATGCCAGATAGATCAAGCTTGTCCAAGCATCATCAGTGAAAACTACCCGCGCGTTTTGTGTTTTTCGGATGACGCGGTCAGCTTTCAAATCGCATTGTACGTGTAATGATTTGCGCACTGCTGCTGGAAGCGAGAACGGGAGACTGGCTTCCACCGCGGTCCCAGCTTGGAGCATTGCGGGACCTTTGGCCCCATTCGGCCTCAAAATCAGCAAGGCTTTCTCCGCCTCCGGTCATCCGTGCTTGATAAATCCGCTTGAGGTCTTTGCGATCGTTCTTGCATCTTTCCTATCCAGCAGAAAGTATCACAGGAATGGCCACACGGGGAACAATGCAGGTTTGGGAACTTGGCTCAGGAATCGGCATGATGCATTCTGGAAAGCCCTGAGGCCTCCACAACGCGATCAGGAGCTCGACCCCCGTGCGGCAAAGTTCATACCGAAGCCAGATTCTTGCCCCTTCATTATTCTCGAAACCATAGACAGAACTCACTACGTTCTCATCTTAGAGTGTACCCCCCATGCTACGTTAAACGGCTTGTCTCTGACCTGACGCTCTTCCGCATCAGGCGAGATCTTGACCCGTAAAGCTATCACGGAAAAACAATGGAGACATCGGCTCCAGAGCCCGCGGTTCTGCAGTCTGATACTTCGCCAGAACGGCATTGTGACGCGTCTGAGCTATATTTGTGTTATCGGCAGTACTTTACCTCAAGCCCGGTAGACCTCTTCCGGAGTTATGTGAGTGTGCCCTGCGAGAATTTCCGCAGCCGGTGTATTAATCGCTGCATATCAGGCCAATTGATCTCTGTTCATCCCATTGTACACGTTCGATCCGGTGACCCTTCTTGGATCAATTCGCTGTTCAGAAATCGGCCATCTTACCGCAGTTCCCGCGCGGACTATTCAATGCTCGGCCACCGCCCCCACTGGTCCCCATCATTCCCTTCATACGTCTTTGCCCGCCGTACCGTGCATTTGGGCCGGTTGCTGCCTGAGTAGGTTTTGGTGAGGTCAGTCCATAGCTCCTAAATGCTCGGTCAGGTTGCAGTCGCCAAGCTTAATCATTCCATCAGGCGCACCTTCAGCCTCTTTCATCAAGCCTGATCTCCCAGTAATCGTCTTCGTTCGTTGCTGTCAACACCGCCTAGAGCCAGCGCACTTTCGTCTAACACTCATTTTCTATTTCACCGTTGCTAATCCCACTTGTTGCGTCGATCCTCTTGTTAATGAAGCATGGGCCAAATTACTCATATCGAACAAAGGACGGACATCTTCGCCGACAACTGTCGTAAGCGCGCGCCTTGACCCGCCAAATCAAAGGCCTTGATACATAGTCCAACGTGCCCCCCGGTTCAAGTCTCGAGTCAATCTCCGACACCTTGTCTCGCGCGCGTCAGAAATGAGATCGCTGTGCGGCAGCGCCCCTCGCCCCGCAAGTAGTTTGCTGCGAGAAACTCCACCGTCACCATCGTGAGCAAGTGCAGGTCCAAAAGGCACCAACTTCATACTCAGCGTATGCAGCGCGGGCATCTGCTTCGCTCCAAGCTGTACAGAACCAATCAACAACTGTTTCCGATCCCCGCTTCCAGTGTCTCCTTAGTCTGTGCCGCGCCCCCTACGATGCGTTTTCGGTCCTCTCGATCAAGCATAATATTACGCATTGTCTTTCTGTCCAAACTTCCCTCTGCCACGCGTCGCTGCCGGTTCGGCCCCGCCTACATCATTCACGATCATTATGCTGACTGTAATGCATTCAGTTTGTGGTCGGTCTTTTCATCCAACTTCTTCACCTCATACCGTAAAAGCGTCAAAGACTCAACCCGCCCAGAAAACAACGGCCTTTGGCGAAAACAGACACATCGTCAAGTGATTCCCAGATTCCTTCGCGTCTACCGGCAATATACCTCAATTTTATGTGCAAGTTGGTCGACTATGCATTCGATCGCCGTGTAGCGCCTCGACCGCTAATGAGCCCGAAAACGAGGATCAAACAGGACAGAAAATCCGAACACCCGCATCTCATTATCGTAGACCGGAGCAATTCCCACCAAATCTGCAGTGCCACACTGACTGTCCTGCAATTACGCAAGTTTCCCCCAATAGGCCGTCGGGACACCCCCGATCGAGTAGCCGCAGCGGCAAACCAGTGTAACCTCCGTCACCCCGTCATGTTTCTCGCCGTTGGGTTTGTTTAGGTCATCAGTGCCTTATAACTTACTATCTCACGTTGTTTTGCAGGGGTAAAGATATCAGATTCTGGAGTTGCGCCTTGCTGTGTGGATATCGACCATATCCCCACAGCAACGAGTGTGAAACAACGGTCTGACAGCGGCTTGTCCGCTTGGTCGCCACACAGCTTTTCATCAATTGCTTAAAAGCGGCGAATGGAATGCGTCAGACACTCCACAAGGATCATCGACATGATGGTCTTTTTCGGCGGTTGCCATCAAATAGGCGCGGGGCGCGCGGCAACATAGAGCCCACTTTCGCCCAGCGAGTTATTCCCCCCCCCCCCCCCCGAAAAAAAAACCCCCCCCCCCCCCCTCCCGTGGTCGACACATAAACAGCCGCGACGTGGCCAGTCCGTCATTGCGCCAGCATGTAAAACGTTGGGCTAGAATTGATGATGCCGTTATAGCGATTGTGTGATCGTAAGCGGTTTGGTAATCTCCGTGCGCGTGCACTTCTTGAATTCTGCGGCGGCACGTTGAAGCGTGTGCGAGGCGCCGGGGGGGTAACGCTGATAGTATGTGCGCCCCTTGGACTGCATCTGGGCTCAGCACCAATTACCGGTCCCTTGTGACCGATCTATTATTCCTTGAGGGTTCGAGAAATATGCATCGATACATTCCCCCGTGCCACAGAATCCGGTCTTAGACTGCAATCTCGTGTCAAACCGCGCCGGCTCAATCGCTTTGTCGCCCCATTCATCTGTCTCCACCCATTCGGACATTCAGCCCCGCATGTACACCAACAATCCCAGCACGTTCCGGTCGAGTACCCGTTGTCTCTAAAGAAGCGCACAGCTGTCTTGCTGAACTGGAGAGAGATGTAAGGGTCGGGCAGCGACGAACAGCTGTGGCCGTGCACATGACATATGCGTGTTACTGAAGAGGAGTGGAGACGTGGCACTTGGACAGTTCGGTTGTGCGACATCATATCCGTCAGCCTTGAAATTGCCCGCGCGGTTCCGCGTACGAACAAATCGTCCAGCATAGGCTTTGCGGCGCTTCAATTAGGCAGCGCACAGCTTTTTGCGTTCTTATACCTGTTAGGCTCACTTAGGTAACCACTGTTGCAGAAAACGCGGGAGAGAGATCTTGGCGAACGGATCGCGCCACCAGCGCATGGCCGGCTGTGTAGATGCTGCCTTTCATGAAAATCCTCTCCGTCGCGTCAGGATCGACCGCAGATTTCAATATCGCCACCTCACCAAGCAAACCAGCTGCCGCCATCAATGGCTCAAGATGACTAACAAATTCACTATCGCGTCACCGTACTCCCCGTCGCTGAGCCGAAATGCGTACCCACACACAAATGAGCGAGGGGATATAACAACCGTATGGCAAGAAATAGCGGTCACATAGCCAAGAGGCTTATCAAATGCCTGATTCAGCTACTCTTGGTCACATGACATTTCTGGATTCATGTCCGCTATTTCAACGGTAATACCCAACGGTATCGCACTTAATACGATCTATTTTGTCATGCGGGCCAATATGCAGTCATTAAATTAGAAATCCAGAAACTTGCGTTTTTACTTGCTTCCAGCCGAAGAAAGCACTCAAGCTGGAAGGCCGGCGGCAAGGCGCACTGCATAACAACGGCTTGCCATATAGCCCCATGAGGAACAGTATTGGCCCAGAAGGACCGTCGCTGAGCGATGTTACCAGAATCGTACTATTGCACCGTAGCGATCAAACTATGAATATGTCGATGAAAAGGACTGGTCTGAGTAGGGCTGGTGAGATGCGTATTTTTGCGCACGCAAGAAGGCGTAGTTACCTCGCATATAATAAAGGTGCGGGACAATTAGGGCCCATGACACATATCTCGTATCGCACAACCATTCAATTACGTGCCTCTCATGCCACTCTATAATGTCTACGTCACACAGCTTTATCCGAATGATGCTTTCTCGTATCTCTTGTATAGTGTAACTTACTACTATTCTTTCTATCTCTATCTGACCATCTCATCCTTGTTATCTCGCTTCTCTTCTCTATATATATATAATCTTCACCTCTCTACCGAGGCTCCGTGATCCACGCTGCTGCTGATAAACTGTGCACACATACTAGTTCTCCTCTCATTGCCCCGATAAGTTACTGTTAGCAGTCCGCCGTCGTGTTCCGCCTTCATGCGACGAAACGGTTTGCCACGTATCGATTGCAATGAATAATTTCGGTTACGAATAGCAGCTGATCTTCGTGAATGCACGGACTCACGCACCTGAAGTTAGATACAAGTACATCATGCAATACGCAAGTACCGTTACTACAGAGCCGCCCATGCGATTGACGCACTGGATAGGGCTTCCGAAGCCCGTGGGAGTGACTCGCCGTTGTCCCAGCAGGTTCAAAAGAACAGATTCTGATCATTGTCCTGACACTCGCTCTGAGTACCGTGCCGTCCGAGACCACCGGTGTGCGCGAAAGCGACCCTCACAGTCTCACACGGCCCGCTATGTCTGGCAGTGCGAGCCCACGACTTCGACATGCACGGTGGGTTCGAGATCACGGCGTCTGCTAGGCTCCCGGAACTGGCTGTAAGATATACCATCGACGATCCTAAAACTGGGGCCCCAAAATCTTACGACAGTAATGACGCCTGCTCGGAATGGAACCTGAACCGCACCCATATCTGCGTTTGCGGACTGAATCCATAAGGTTTCATTTCGCAATTACCATCAACACTTCCATTAACAGATTATACCGAATGCGACCGATTCCACTACATATCTGATACTCAATCCTCTCAGGCATTCATATTTGCTCCGCGCTTATCAAAGCCTACAGCCAACAACCAGTTGCAAATTTATCGAGAGCGCAAAATCATGTCAGCCAACGTATTCTCTCTCTACGAAAAACTGCCTGTGGGCGTGAGCAGCCCAGACCGCGCTCGGTGTGCCTGCGAAAGATGCCACTTTGCTCCCAAGAGCGCGCGATCACGCATCTTCCCCGGATTTCTCTCTACCACTTTTCTTTTTGTACAACCAGTCGTATAACAGCACGCCCAAAAACCTCTCATACTCCTGAACTGTGATAAGTTTTGGTCTTGATCTGGCTCGCAAAGTTACCTGAAGAAGACCACCGGCGCGCGTCGGCATTCACGCACGGAGACGATAACTACGAGTGTGAATCCCATTAACGGCGGGCGGGAATGGCGCGGCTGCCGCTACGGTGGATCGGTGTCTCACGCATCGATGCTATACAATCGTCATGAGTCGAATTGCGCCTACCTCCGTGACACAGTGTGGTTATCCACCTCGAGCTCATCCGCCGACCGTTTAGCCCCTAGAACTATATATTGTCACGCATGCGCTGCATGTGATCCAGGTCGCACTTCGATTATCGCGCAACAGCTGCCAAAGCCTCTTAACTCGGTCGCGGCCGCCTCAACACGTTCAAGTAGTTTTGGTGACATAGAGCCTCACCTGCGCGAATCCACTACCCCGTTAACTTATCTTGGCTGGAAATCTTGAGCGGTTCGGATGGGCATATCGATGTCTTATGCATCTCACTATGATCAGAACTCATAGGCGCCTTTGAGAACGACTTGCAAAGATGCGTCATAGCAGCACCGTCAGAAATTCGCACGTTATGCAGAAAGGGGCCTACGTACTGCGTCAGTCGCACGGAACGGAGGGGCGTTCCGGAATCATTAACTATGTTGTCCGAGCCGCCGATAGCTTCTTTCGCAACCAAGAAGCTGCGCAAAGGTCGGCCCATGATGGAGCCCCAAAAGAATCGAATGGCAGTCTAGAGCAAAGTCAGGCGGATGTCCACCGTAACTTAACCGGTGAACCACTGAGAAGAAGCAGAAAAAACAAACGGGCTAAAATCAGATGTATATGATAGGCACGCCGGTATATAACGACGGACAGGGATGACAGCAGCGATGCCAATGGACCGGACAAGAGCGGCCTCGGCATGACCGTTGACGCACTTCTCGCCCGGCACGCACGCCAAACTGCGGAATATCAAGCGCAAGCAGAATGTGGTCGATCGCCAGTCAAGCGCCGCCGCTGCCGAGTGAGCAAGCGCGTAGCCGCCCCCACAATACCATCAAGCGCGGACACCGTACATTCGCCACAGCAGAAAAGGACGCTGGCACACCCACGCTCGTGTAACCGTCAGGTAGGGCTGTCCAAAATGCACAGTGCCCAACTATGCACCAAGAAACGCAAACAACCAGCGGAATTTCAATTGCCCGTTGCTCTCAAGTGCGCAAATAGTAAAACCCGGGCGATTGAGCCCGATGTGAGATAGCCGTCGCTGCCGTAAGTACAGTAGCAGAGTCCAAGAGCGAGACGCCCAAGCTGAACCAAGAGGGGATAACTGCCCGAGAAGAAAGGATAGAGCTCATGCCAAGTCCGCGAAGTGACCAGTTTCCATCACACTTCATCCTTAATTTCGGTTTTCACCCTATTGAACGGAGACGCGCGTGCGCTGCTCCGGCGCGCAAGGGCGGTGAGGCTTAGTCGGGAGCCGGCGCGGTGGCGGCGTACCAGCGTTCGAGCGGCATAAATCCATGTCACGGGCGGGATGAAGAGGGGGCCAGCCACGGCGTGAAGCCGGCAGCGCAATAGGATTTCGTTTGCCAGGCGGAGTGAGCGAAATACGGCGTTTGAGCGCGCGACAAGATCAGCGAATTGCAGCCAAGGACGACTCGCCACAGGCAGAACAAACCACCCCAGCGGGCTTTTGGTTACGGTTTGTTATGAGTCCACAGGGCAAAGCCTAACCAAGGGCGCACATGCAAATGCTGAAGAACAAAGCAGGGGCCGGCCGCGGGAGCGGTCGGGGCGACGCAGCGCCGACAAGTCGCAGCAAAAGCCAGGTCCGGCAAGAGGCAGGGACAACGGCTGTGCATAGAGTTTGACCCAGAAGGGCGACAGCGAAACGTTGTGCCAGGCAGCCCTGCGGAAGAGGGGGAAGGTCCAGGAAAGGAGCGCCAGAGGGCCGCCCTCGACCAAACACGGTGCCCGGTGGTAAAAGCGAAAGCGGAAAATCCTGGGACGGCGAGTGGCCAGAGAAGCGGGCCAAGTTCGCGCCAGAGTACCGATAAGGTTGTTAAGTGTGGGGCGAGCGCACGGCTAATCGGAAGATCGC
>Ga0163217_1020222_pt1 | contig 14154 bp, 17 predicted proteins | sample SynspAceP_FD_185933 | JGI IMG/M metagenome (GOLD analysis project Ga0163217, IMG submission 185933) | Saline lake microbial communities from Ace Lake in Antarctica - Synechococcus sp. Ace-P (PacBio error correction) | ecosystem: Environmental > Aquatic > Non-marine Saline and Alkaline > Saline ... | reverse complement strand
GGCCACCGCGGCTTACCTCGATGTCTTCGGCTCGATTCCAACCGGGTGCTCGAGGAAATTGAAGCGCCAGCGGCTACGGACGTGCAGAAACCTGCCGCCGGATTCCAGGCACTGATGGGACAGCGGTGATCAATTTCCGAGGCCCTCCAGGGGCGCAGCCGGAAAACTGGCGATCGCCCACCGCATTGAGCGTGGAGGAGGACGGAGCGGCTCACCCCTTTTTCCGAGCGTGAGGCCTGTGAGAGGAAGAGGAACTGGGGGCAAGCCCCCGGCAATGTTCAACACAGCGATGGCACCAACCGCTGATCCTACGGCCGCCACTTCGGCAATATTTCTCTCGCTCGCGCGTGCACGCCCACTTGGCGGCTACAGCAAGGCGATTTCCGATGCGCCTGCTCTATTCGCGCAGTGCCAGCCCCCAGCCCACGGCTTTTGCCGCGTATCACACCTACCTGGAGAAGGTTCTGGGGCGCCATGCGTGCTGCATTCGGCACCCACGCGCCGCTGGAGTTCATATTGCCCGGGCAAGCAGATGGGCATGGAGCGAAGAAACCTGCTTACCCGGATTTTCACTGATTCGCGCCCTGCCGAACCTCTATTTACTTACCGCGCCCAACAATTCCCGTCGGAGGCCACGATCGCCAAGCGGCGGGCTATGCCGGCACGATTCAGCTACCCTCACCCCACCGGCTGAGAACGCCGGGCTTTACAGGGGATTGAAGGAGCTGTGCGAAAATGGTGGTCTTACCAGGGGGGGGGGGGGGGGGGGGGGGCAAGCTGCGCGAGAGCTCCAGGGGGTGTGCAGCATCGTCAATGCGGATCGTGGGAAACAGCCCGCAGTGGCAAAACCTTTCGACAAGGGACGTGACCCTGCCGGAGGCGTGAGCCGCCGAGCTGACCTTGAGGGCCCGCGATTCGGTTGGTGGGTGCGGGTACCGCCACGGCTGATGGAAATCGAGAGGGCCGGACTGCTGCCCTGCGGCCTGCAAACGATCGCCCAAACACCCCGCTGAGGAGGCGATTGCCACCCTGGTGAGGGCATTCGCCGCTTCTCGAGCGTGAGGAAGAGCGGCTATCGCAGCTGCCGGGCCTGATCGCCGAAAGCCTCGGGCGCACGATCGATGCCACTCTACCGCGGGCAACGACGCCGGGGCTGCTGGTCGAATGTGTGGAGCTCAACCAGACGATCACTAGGGCCCTGCCGCGCGGGTGGGCTCGTGAGCTGCGCGCGGGTTCACGGGGCAGCGATGGCCGGGTCGATTCTCAAGGGTCGCTTTGGTTGGGTTCTTCGGCCCTGCTGGAAGCGCTTTCGGCTTATGAGCGCCTCCAGCCCCTGGCTTGAGCTCCTGCCGGTCCTCGGGGCTTTGCGGTGCGTGGATCCGTTGAGCTCGACAAGTTGTTCGGCTACCTGCGCTTCTGCCTCGAGCAGATCTGCGGCCGGACATGGAGATGGAGAGCCTGCACTGCGGGCCCTCGATGGCGAATACGTGATTCCCGGGTCGGGCGGTGATCGAATCCGCAACCCGGGTGTGTCTGCCCAGCGGCAAGAACATCCACGCCTCGAACCCCCAGTTTCGTATTTTCCCCACCCGCGCCGCCATTTGCCCGCCGCCAAGGTGGTGGTGGATCGGGCTTGATCGAGCGCCAGAAGGCCGAGCAGGGGCCCTGGCCCGAAACCATCGCCTGCGTGCTCTGGCGGCACCGACAACATCAAGACCTACGGCGAATCCTCGCCCAGATCCTCTGGTCATCGGCGTGCGCCCCCGTGCGCCGTTCCCTCGGCACGGGGGTCAACAAGCTGGAGTTTGCTCTCGCTTTGAGGGAGTTGGGGCGCCCCCGCATCGATGGTGGTGGTGAAGTTGCTCCGGTGTGTTCCGCGATCTGTTCATCAACCAGATGGGGCTGATTGATCAGGCGTTGAAGATGGCCGCGGAGCGATGAGCCATGGAGATGAACTTTGTTTGCGCAAGCACCAGCCGGAGCAGGGCGCAGCTCAGGGCATTTGCTTTGCGGGAGGCGGCCACGGCGGGTGTTCTCCAATTGCCAGCGGTAGCTATTATCGAAACTGTGAAACCTGGCCGGGTGAGAACAGCACCTGGGAGAGAAGGAGATCTCCAGGAGATGTACCTCTCACGCAAAACCTTCGGCCTTCAAACGCCGACAACCCCGGTTGAGATGAACCAGAACCGCGACGTGTTTCGAATCAGCGATGAAAAACCGCCGATGTGACCTTCCAGAAACTGGATTCGGCTGAGATTTCGCTCACCGAGTGAGCCACTAACTTCGATTCGACCCCACCAAAAACTGATCGCCGCGCCTGCGTTGACGACGGAAGGCACCCACCAGCCTACATCGCTGACACCCACCACGGCCAACGCCCAGGTGCGTTCTTTTAAGCGAAACGATCCGGCTTGATTCACGCTACCAAGCTGCTTCAAACCCCAAGTGGTTATCGAGGGCATGCTCAATTCCGCGCTTATGAAGGGGTGCGCGAAGGTGGCCAAAGCGCCTTCAACTTTCACCCTGGGCTGGAGTTTGCCACCAGCGGTGCCGTCGATAACTTCGTCTATGAGGAAGCCAACGACACCTGTCATCAACGACGCGGAGATGCGCAAGCGGCTGTTGGAGCTCAAACCCCACAGCTTCCGCCGCATCTGTGGGCACCCTACTGGAAGTGAACGGCCGCGGCTATTGGAAACCTCCGAGGAGAATATCGCCAGCTCCAGGAGATCTACCAGTGAGATCGAAGACCGGATCGGAGGGCGTCACAGGCTCCCTGAACGGCTACGTTTCCAGTTGATCAAAAGGCCCTTGCCGGCACCACGCGGACGGGTTGATGGTTTGGGATGGCTCTGGTAGTAATGCCCTTTGATGTGCTGCATGTTCACGGGTTTTTCGGCACACACCGGGAAAGTATAGAAGCTCACGCACGCGTAGCGCCAGAGATTGGGGATAGTCGTACCGATGCGGCGCAGGTTGCTTGTGAAATTGCCCCACAATAGACCGGATCAAAAGCGCACAAGGTGGTGAACAGGCGCCAGTCAGCTTTCGGTGATGCGGCTGCCCACCAGGTAAGGCGATCGGAGAAGCCGTGCTCGAGCAGGTCGAGGGTGGCGAACAGGGGTTGATCGCCTCGTCGTGGCCTCCTGAGTTTGTAGGCAAATTCCGCAGCGGTAGACGCCGTTTGTTCACCGTTTCGTAGATGAGCGGTTGATTTGATCAATCTCATCCCAGAGATCCTCGGGGAGTAGTCGCCAGGATCAGCGCCGATGTCATTGAAGGCACTGTTGAACATCGGATGATTTCCGAGGATGTTTGTTCACGACTGCCCTGTTTCCTATATCCAAGAGGCAGTGGCACCGTGACGCGACCGCTGTGCCGGATCGGCGCTTGGAGTAGATCGCGTGCAAAAACCTTTGGCGTGCTGAATTGGATTTCGGCAAATCACCCCGTCGCCGGCTGCGATGTCCAGCCCTGGTTCTGCCATCTGCCAGTGCACCCCACCGAGTGCGAAGAGCATCGGGGCGAGCCCTTTGATGCTGCGGAAGATCGCCGTGCGTAATGGGGCCCAGGGGCAGCGTTGGGAGATGTAGAGGTTGTTAGCGACTGGCTTTCGGCTCGGAAGCCCCCCTCGCAGTGGGGGCCGGGCCGGCCAATCCGGGCGTGATCCAGTGGCGGAAAACTGCGGCAGGTTGGAGCGGATGAGCGGCCACCGCTGCTGCTTGGTGTCGTTACCACTGGTTCGCGCCCAGACCCCATCCACCAGTTAAACCCATGCCCGAGTTGCAGCGCGCCCAGGGTAACGAGCGACTTTGCCCTCTTGGATTGCTCCCTTGGAGCTTAAGGGCTCTAGCAGGATTGGCAAACGCCTTAGGTTCACAGCGCCGCCAACCTGCCTTCCTGCCATGGATTTGTGATCGACGCCATCGATGCCGGCGAGGGCGGTGAAGCATTTTCGATCCCGACCATCGCCCTCAGCGCTGCTAGGAGCGGCGGCTTGCTGGGAGTCACCATCCAGGCGCCCAGCAGTTTCAACATCCCAGGCACTTGGCGGTTCGTGATCCTGCGCGATTCCGGCGCTTTGCGGGCCAGGATCCGCCCCGCGATACGGCAACGCCAGGCCCAGGATCACCGACGTTCGCTGGCTGGTGCTGTTCCCGCACAGACCTTCAAGGCCTGGAGCAAGCAACCGAGCGCTACTGGGCCAATGCCCCCCAGCGGTGGGCTGATTCTGTTTGGTGGGCTGGATGGGCCCCTTCACGAAGGCCGGGGGAGTGGCTTCAGCGCAGATGAGGCCCAGCGCTCGATCCGGTCTGCGATGCAGACCCGATGCTGGCCCGCTTACTTGTCCTGGGTTTCAGAGCTTGCCCGATGATCGGCTTTCGAGATCGGAAGCTCGGCTGAACTGATTCACCTGCCGGAGGATCACGTGATGGGGCCGATGGTGGCCATCGGCAAGGGCCCCAGGACCCCCTCCGAAGCCGGGCCAGTTGGCGCCTAGAGACCCTGGTGGTGACCAAACGGATTCGTTGACCCTGGCAAGAGTTGAGAGGATCGAAACGGAATTCATTCGAAGTGTTCAGAAACCCAGCCACCGAAAGGAGCTGAAGTCAAACATGATCTGGAGAAGAAGAACAGGGATGAAAGATTTTCGACTCGATGGCCAAAAGGCATTGATTTCGGGAGGCTCCAAAGGCCTGGGTGCGGCAATCGCTTGAAAAGATTCTCCGAAGCTGGAGCAGGACATTCGGAACGTGATCGGCAGGGACAAAAGAGGGGGAACTGAAGCCAGGATCAACGTATTGTCGAGAAACAATCATTCGCAACTGGCTGGGTGATCGAAGAAGCGTTTCGTTGATCCGAGGGAGCGGACAGCAGGTGAAAGAGCACTAGCCTTTTCCCCGGAATGGGAGTTGTCTTGTCAACCAATTGCCGGCATCGCCAGGGTTCAGTTCGATCCTTGAAATCACACAGGACGGGACTGCGAGTGATGTATTTTCAGGGTCATCTTCGCTCAGCCTTGATTCTTTCCAGGCCATGTTCCCCAGAATGATTCAAGGGGACACGGCAAAGTGGTCAACTCTCATCAGATTGGAAGCCTTCATCGGCACGTCCTGGACTAGGTGCATATGCGGCAATCAAAGGCAGCCCTCAACACTGCCAGGACCATGGACCGTTGAATGGGGGCCACACAATATTCATATCACGCACCGGCCCCGACTGTGTATCCTGACCAAATGGGCCATGACAATCTGGACAGTCCTTCATGGGAAAAACCCAGACAATCGAAAGGAGCAAAGAATACCCCTGCATCGCTTTGGAGAGCCGTTCAGAAGTTAAGCCAATTGTGGCCTTATTCCTGGCAGTGCGCATTCGGATTTTGTTTCAGGGGGTCTCTCTTTCTTTGGATAGGAGGCTGACAATCGCTCCTTAGGGAGTGCGTGCAGGGCCGACCTGGCGATGGACCATGATCGGGCTCTGTTTCTGTTGCTGCGAGTCAAGGAGAGCGACAACGCCAGGCAGGGAACTCCTGAGCCACGAGCACTTAGCCTGGTCCCTCAGGCCGCTAAGGATTGTGTTGGGCACCTGCTCCCCGCGTTGCTTAATTACGGGTCGAGAGGGATGACGCCAGCCCACGTCCCTTTGCTAGGAAACCGTCGATGACTGCCATCAGCCAGTGCCCCATTGGCGGGGCCGCTCCGGCGCGCCCACAACCGCCGGGGATCAGTCGAATCGGGCCAGTGGTGGCCCCACCAGCTCAACCTGGCCATCCTTCATCCAGCACGCAACCGGCCTCCAATCCGCTCGGGGCAGCAGTTTTCAACTACGCCGAGGCTCTCAACGAGCTGGATTTCGCTGCGTCAAGCGGGATTCTGCACGCCCTGATGACCGACTCCCAAGGACTGGTGGCCCGCGACTGGGGCACTACGGCGGTCTGTTCATCCGCGGATGGCCTGGCACAGCGCCCGGCCCCTATTCGCACCGGGGTGGCCACGTGCGGTGGGGGCACCGGCAACCAGCGCTTTGCTCCGATCAACAGTGGCCTGATAACGGCAAACTTCGACAAGGGCCCGGCGGCTTGCTCTGAGCCGATCAACCAGAAGTACGGCCAACCGCCTCTCCTGGCTGATCTGATCGTGCTCACGGGCAACTGTTGCCCTCGAGTCGATGGGTTTCCCCACCTCGCTTCGGGGGTGGGCGCGTCGATACTGGCAACCGGAGGAAGACATCTACTGGGGCAACGAAAACCAGTGGATGGGTGATGCACGCCACGCGGCGAACGCGAGCTGGAGAACCCCCTCGCCCGCTGTGCAGATGGGTTTGATTCTATGTGAACCGCGGAAGGGGGCCCCCAATGGCGGCCCGATCCGGTTGGCTTCGGGTCGCGATGTGCGCGAAACCTTTGCCCGCATGGCGATGAACGACGAGGAAACCGTGGCCTTGGTTGCCGGCGCGCCACACCTTCCGGCAAGGCCCTGGAGCCGGGGAGTCCTGAGCTGAATGGTGGCCGCCCCCAGAGGCGGCCAGCATTGAAGAGCAGGGGGCTGGGCTGCAACAACCGTTTCGGCAGCGGCAGGGCAGTGATTTTCCACCACAGCGGATCGAGGGGGCCTGGAAACCCAACCCCACCACCTGGATCGCGGCTACTTCGAGATGCTCTTCGGTTACGAGTGGGAGCTGGAGAAGAGTCCTGCCGGCGCCTGGCAGTTGGCGGGGCAAGGATCGTGCGCGATTGAGCACCTTGATTTCCTGACGCCCACGACCCAACACAGCGGCATCGGCGATGATGACCCCCACCGCGGATCTGTCCGCTGCGCCTTTCGATCCGATCTTACGAGCGATCTCCCGCCGCTTTCACCAGGATCAGGCAGGCCTTTGCTGATGCCTTCGCCCGGAGGCCTGGTTCAAGCTCACCCACCGCGACATGGGCCCCAAAGCGCTTCTATCTCGGCCCCGAAGTGCCCAGCGAAGATCTGATCTGGAGGGACCCTATTCCACGATCAACACTCCTTGATCCGGTGTCGCCGCCATCACCACACTCAAGGCCCAGGTGGCTGGCTTCAGGCTCTCGGTTGGCGGGAGCTTGGTGGCGACGGCCTGGCGTCGGCCTCCAACCTATCGCGCTCCGACAAGGCGCGGCGGCGCCAATGGGCGCCCGCCTGCGCCTGGCCCCCCAGAATCAGTGGGAGGTGAACCAGCCCGAGCACTGGCGCGGGTAGTTGGCGGTGCTTGGCAAGGGTTCAGCAGCGTTTCAATGCCGTCAGGCTTGATTGGCACCCAGTGTGTCGCTGGCGGATCTGATCGTGCTGGCCGGTGGCGCAGCGGTGGAAGCCGGCGGCCAGCGCCGCTGGTCATTGCCGTGGAGGTGCCCTTCAGCCCGGCCGCCGCGATGCCTCCCAGGGAGCAAACGGATGTTTGGCAGTCGTTTGCCGGTGTTGGAAGCCCAGGCCGATGTGCTTTCGCAATTATCAGAAGCGCAGCTTCACGGTGCGGGCGGAGGAAACTGCTGATTGATTCGGGCCCAGCTTGGCTCGGCTTGAGTGCGCCGGGAGATCTGACCGCTGCTGGATGGAGCAGGCTCGGGTGCTCGCGCCAATGTCGCGGCTCAACCGATGGGGGTGTTCACCCACAGGGCCAGGCACGCTCGCCACCGACTTCTTTCGTAGAACCTGCTCGCATTATGGCCACGGTGTGGACGCCAACCCTGAAGCGCAGACCAGCTTTTGGAGCGGCGTGACCGCCCACCAGCGGGCGAACTGCGCTGGAGCGCAGCGCGTTGATCTTGGTGTTTGGCTCAACTCCCAGCTGCGGGCCTGGCGGAGGTGTATGCCAGAACGATGGATCCGCCCAGGTTCGTGGCTATTTCGTGGCGGCCCTGGAGCAAGACGGTACTTGAAGCCGTGATCTGGTTTCGGCCAACGCTCCTTTGCTGACGGGATCACCGCAGCGCCCAAAAGGCGGGCGCCGACGATGCATCGATCATTTCCGTGCGGTCTGACAATTCGGGCCCACGATCATGCACCCGCAGGCACATCGGTGCCAGGCGTTGCATCGCCTGGGCGGCAGACGGCCGCCGTTGCCCCACAGCCGGGCTCGGGGCCTGGGTTCGTTGAGCACCGCTCCGGATGAACCGTTTGCTGCGATGGGGCCCAGCGAGCAGGGGTGAACCCTTCGCGGCGCAAGCTTCCGCCAAGCCCAGCAGCGGGCCAGGTTCTGCTCGGTGTTTTTGCAATGCCAGCCCCGGATCCCAGACAGCTGATCGGCCCCACCCCGGCCGCCAGGGCGATGTCTGTGGCGCGCCAGCAACTCTGGGCGCACCTCGCCACCACATCGCCATACCACGGCCAAGCCATCCATGCTGCGGCTTATTCGCCGCAGGTCTGTGCTTTCAGCACGTAGGCAACGAATTTCCGCCACCACCCAAGAATGGCTGGGAGGTCCGGCGACCGGCCGCTCACGCTCGTTGATCCAGTGGGCTCCGGGCCAGGGCAGCGGCGGCCACCCCTTATCGGAAGGTGTCGATCGAGAAGCGGGGCCGCCAGTGCTGCGCGCAGGCGGGAGCGCATCAGCGTCCAGGGCCGGCAAAAACAATCCCCCCCCTCCAATGCTCCTGCTCGGCGCTGATCTCCATGGCTCGCCGCGGCCGGGTGCTCTGCCCCCCCAGATCAGCCAGATCGCCCCCTGGCGCAGCATCGCTCGGGCCTGATGCAGGGCGTCTGCAGGCCGATCAAAACGGCCACCTCACTGAAGGAAATCCAGGGGTTTGAGATTGATCACCCCCATTCCACGTAGCGTGCGCCGAAACCCAGGGGGAGAAGCGGCCTTGGAGCCGACGCTGGCGCTGGTGTGGAGGGCCATGGTCGGGTTGCTGCCGTTGGCGCTATTTCATCCTGCAGCCCCAGCCCCCCAGGCGTGGGTGGCATGGGAAACTGGACAGGGCCCTTTGGAGGTGTTGGGTCGAGTGGGTGATGGTCTCCGTCTTGAAAACCGGCGAAGTGGAAAGCGGGAGCCTTCGCCGGCTTCGAATCCCACCCCCTCCGTTTTTCGGAACCTGCTGGCCTTTACGGCCGACAAGTTTCTGGCTCTTGGGGGAAGGGGCGCCAAACTTGCCGCTAGCGCAGCCGGCTTTTTTTGATCCAAACGGCGCCATGAAAACGAAACGCGTTGGCTGCTGCCGCGTCTTGATGCTCTTGCGGGCTGCTGCTGGCGATGGTGGCCGCTTCTTGGCCCGCCCCTTACGGCCGCCGGGAGGGCGCTTCCGCGCCGAGATCCGCGGGGCGTCTTGATGCATGAACGCCTATGCCGTGATTATCGCACAGTTGCGAGCGGGCGATGGGATCAGTTGAAGGAGATGCACATTCAAAACCACTGTATCGGTGTGGTCTGGGAATCCGGCATACCGCCACTCCATACCAGCGGGTCACCTTGGGACCGCAAGATTCAGTCGTTTTCCTAATTAAAGGGCTTAGGCACAGCCCAAAGACATTTATCGCCGCATGTTGATTCACGCTTGAGGGCCATTGCCAAAAGGCATGCTCGTGATTCCCTGGTTCGGAATTCGGCTTTCAGTGGGCGGCCGCCATTCTTCGGACTGGCCCTCAAAACAACCCCCAACCTGGGCTCAACTTTGAAGCGCGCGAAGACGGAAGCCGCACCTCAATCAGCGCGGCAGGGGAAGTGGTTTGGCTGATACCATTTCAGGCCTAGGTGCAGCAGTTCATCACCGAACTTAGTGCTGGAAGTTGGGGGTAATTACACGGCGATGGCATCCAGTTCGTATGACCACTTGAGCCTGCCCAATGAATTTGGCTACGACAGTTTACAACCAAAGCGCTTTACACCAGGGGAAAACCAAGCGCGCGGTGCGAGCAACCCGATGGTCAGGCCTGGATCAAGGGCGCGCTGACAAGATTTCAGGCCTTTCATGGGGTTCCATTCTGCCCACAAAGCTGTGAAAGCCAAAAAAGCCAATTGCGATTGTCTCGTTTCCCCAACTACTACGACTTCGCCTACAAGCTGGAGTTGCAGGACTGGCTAGGCTGGGTGCGGCGCACACATCGTCGATGAAGTGATCGTGCAGCTCTACCGGCCTGATGTGGCCAGCTCGCCACCGAGGTGGCCCGCCCCGAAACTCGCTGAAACCCAGAGAAGATTCCCACCGCGATCGGAGTTGATGACGGGGGCTACGCACCCAAGCCAGCCACCAATGCAGCTGATTCAGGCTCAGGTTCGACGGTCCAGCAGGAAAGGCATGGGTGTGCGGCGTTCTTCTATTCGAATCGCTCTTGGATGCCACCGCCGAAGCGGAAGATCTTGCGGCGCGCAGGCTTTCCTTTTCCCTGTTCCCCAAGCCCCGCACCGCGTGCGCCGCTGTGACGTCCACCCCAAACCCCACGCAAAAACGTAGATCCCTTGGTCAAGGATGGTGGGTGGCATCCGCGGTGGATCAGTGAGTTCAGCACCAAAACGGAGAGTACCCCTTGGTCGGCCCTGCATCGGCTGGCTGATGTTCATTGAGGCGATGGCCTGCTCCAGGCCGGTGAAACGCCCGTCGCCAAGGGATTTCCGAGCGTTAACCTTGATCAGATGGCTCACCACCCTGGCCAGAGCTGGAGTAGGCCCACGCCCTGGCGTTAAGACCATCAGATCTGAGTGTTGCTTCAGAGTTGGGCCTGCGGCGGGCAGGCGTGCTGGTGGGTAGCTCCCATCTGCAGGGTGCTGTGAGGCGCATTGCCAATGCGGGCCAGGCGCCTGTTTGTCCTCATGCAGCAGCTCCCATGTCGTTGCCCCCCAGCTGGCTGGGAATATAGCGGGCCGTCGAGGGGCGTTTCTGGGAGGCTGCTCATCGCCCAGACATGCAGGTGATGCACGTCAACCACCGCCGACAGGAGCGCAGGGCCACCATCAAAACGCATGCGCGCAGCAACTGCCAACCACTCCAGGCCACCGCCAGACCCACGGCGATGGGCGTGGCGGGTTCCAGGCCAGCCCCAGTCCGTGAGCCCCACCACAGGGCAAGCGATCAGACCGCATTCACCAGCCGAGGCCAGCTGGGGTGCTGCGCCGACAGCCATAGGTGAAGCGAGGTGGTGGCCGCCGACACAGTCCGCCCTAACCCCAGGCCAGTGCTCAGCCGCTCCGCTCTCCCGCTCCGCTGTAACCCCCACTCAGGCCCGTGAGACCCGTTTGGGTCGGACATCTCCGGGGGTCGGGCAGGGAGCTGGGGCATGGCGGGGACTTGAAACGAGTCAGACGCCAAACTGACGCCGGATCACGCTCAGTTGGCTGCGGGGAAAGGCGCCACACCGCTGATCGCCAGATCCCAGCAGCGGCCGCCCATCACCAGCAGGGCCAAGCGCACTGGGGCACAGAGGGCCTCCAGGGCCGACACCCTTTGAGCATGCAAACCGCGCGGCCGATCGCGATGAAGTGGCGCAAAGGGGATTTGAGCAGAGGAAGAGCACCTGAAAGAAGGCCGCGCAGCTGCTCGTCGAATCGGGAGCAATCGCCCCGGAGGTCTCGAATCATCGGCAGCAGTTGGTGATGCGTAAGAAAGGCCGTGAGCATCACACTGCTGGGGCTGGGAGCGGCAGGACCGTGTTTGCGAGCAATGTCCCCACAGCGATCCCCACAAAAAGGCAGAGTAGTAGGCCCGAGTGAGCGGCTCTCAAAACAGCTACGCAGCAGATTGCCGCGTGATCGGGCCACTTGCAACAACGTGCCGGCCAAGCAAAGAAACAGGCGCCAGCAGCACATCGCCCCTTAGATCAGGCGCAGCACCCAGAGGCAGGATTTCTTGGCCATCAAGATCTTCCCAGGCCGCCAGCTTGGGGTCATCAGCAGCCTGCTTCCAGCCGTGCCGGTGTCCTTCTTCGCGCCACCAGGCGTCACGCCGACAACCAGCGTGGCGATCATAGCGCGTCGAGGACGATGCGATCACCCCGCACAAAAAGAACCAAACACTGCTGGTAAGGCCGGGGTTTGTTTAGAGAAGCTCAACCTGGGGTAGCGCACCGGCGCGCTGCGGCGGCAATGCCCGCCGGCTCACAGGAGTGCGAAAAGACAGAGAGCGCAGGGATCTGCTGGATGTTAACCGTTGGCAATGGCCGGGCGCTGTTGGCGTTCGACGCCATCGATTGAACAACCTGCCACCTCGGCGTGTCGCCAACGCCAGCCCCATGCTGAAGTTCGGTGGGATCACCAGGCCGGCGGGTTTCGAGCTCGCCGCGCTCAACCTTGCTGGGGCCAGTCCCGCTCACTACGGGGTAGGAGGAAGCCAGAAAAAGATGCGGTTGGCGGTGAGGGCCGACACCAGCTCCCGGGCGGCCGCAACCTGCGCGTACATCAACCACCCCCCGTTTGAGTGGTCGCACCTCGGGGTTGAGGGCAAAAGCCGTAGATCAGCAGCTGCAGACGTGGGCGGGAATTGCGATCGCAAACTTGGATCAGCTGCCGGTCGCGCAGGATCTGCGTGAACCTCCTTGCAGCCCAACCAGGGCCCAGAGCGGTGACCGGAGCACCGGCCACCAGTGACGCAGGATCTCACCGACCCACCCTCGCCGCCATCGGCCCAGCCTGCAGGGAGCCCAGCTGAGCGCCAACTGGCCACGTAGAGCAGGCGCCCCGAGGGCGCAGGTCATCAGCACTCCAGCCAGGGAACCGGCCAGGCCCGTTCCCCTGACAAAGGGCATTCACGGCTGATCACGATGAATATTCGCGCTGGGAATCAAGGCCGACACCAGCGACAGCTGCGCGGAATATTGCTTGAGCGGATAATGAAGCCGAGAGGCAGCAGGGCCGAGATGAAAACCCAGCAGCGGGACACCCCTTGCACCGCCGAATTCTGTGTTCAGCGCTGCGCCACCCCCAGTAACAATCCGACAGCACCGCCGCCGCCCAGATAGTACAGCGTGGTTGCCCCACCCCAGCAGCGGTGTTGGGTCGCCCGCGAATGCTGATTGGGAAGAATCAGACCGCCCAGCCCCATCACCACCACTAGGCCACCTACTCACCACCCACCAGCAGGTAGGCCAGGGACTACCCAGCGCAAGCTTCCGATGGGCGGATTCCCCGAGGGCATAGACCTGCAAAATTGTGGCCCTTGTCTTTCTCTTTTCACCATGGCGATAGCGGCCAGCAGAGAGGGAAGATCCAGGAGCACACGGCATAAACCCCGGCACGATGTTTAAGCGACTCCTTACGGCCGGGGTTGAACCACAGCCGCGTTCAGGCGCCCGCACCGGCGGGGCGGATTGTTTGAGCAGCTCCTTCTCTGAGAGAAGAAGGCCGTGATGCCCTGGATTTGCTGTTGCGGATCACCCGGGCGTTGTTTTGGCGTCGGTTGCCATTCCACCAGCACCTGCACCTCCACCGCCTGACCGGCCTTGGATTGCGGCGGCTGAATTCCGCCGGATGATCACCGCCGCCTTTGGCCAGGGCCCCGATCGATTCGCAGCGGCCACCGGGTCGCCGCTGCCAGCCAGGGAGCGGCCTTGAACTTGGTCGGTGGCGAGAGGCGATTCGGGTGTTTAGGCGGCGCTGAGCGGACTCCGCCGATCGGAAGCTTGAACCACGATCGGGATCACCTTGGTTTTCCGAGGCGAATGGCGAAAACCGAAAATGAGCAGGGTGAGCAGCGGCAAGCCCCAGAAACGCCCAGCCCCAGGGGTTTGAGCCGGTCGCCGGCGGAAACTTGCAGCAGGCTCTTGCGGCACTGGGCCAGGATTTTTCGCTTCACCGCTTTTTCTTCCTTCTCTGGCGCCCCGGGCCGCCTTGGCACGTGCCGATTGAAGCATCCTCAAGCGGACTTTGGGGCACCGGGGGCGCCAGCTCCTCCAGGCTGAGTTTTGGCCGGGGCCAGGCAAAGCGGCCCGCAGCGTTCTCGATCTCCCGTTCGGGGGATCATTCCAAGCACAGATTTGCAGCCGATCCCGAACGGCTCCAACCCGCCACGACTGGCCAGGGCGGTGCGCAGCAGGCAGGGGTGGCGCGCTTGGAAGCTGATCCGGCGCAACACCAGCTTTCCCAGGCCACCTGGACCCCGGCTGGGCAAGCCTTGATTCGCTTTCGGGGCTGGGCCTTTCATCACATTTTCGCGGCCCACCCATTGAAAGCAGAAGGGGGGGGCCGGGGGGATTTCTTTCTCCCCCCTCT
>Ga0163217_1015749_pt1 | contig 14154 bp, 18 predicted proteins | sample SynspAceP_FD_185933 | JGI IMG/M metagenome (GOLD analysis project Ga0163217, IMG submission 185933) | Saline lake microbial communities from Ace Lake in Antarctica - Synechococcus sp. Ace-P (PacBio error correction) | ecosystem: Environmental > Aquatic > Non-marine Saline and Alkaline > Saline ... | reverse complement strand
AATAAAAAAAAGCCTTTCCGGGCAAATTACCAGGTAAGATCGGCAGTCGTTATTGCAAACGATTCGACAGAATTGAAAAAAGGCCGTGACTAAGCGTATTGGTACTACGATATTCGAAAAATGTGGTGGGGCTTACTTACTCGCAAGCCAAGACGCGCGCCAAGCCGACTGTAACATGGGTCGTTTACTGGAGGCTTTTTGGCAGTCACGATTTTCAAAACCTATTGCTGCACTCATGAGATTTATCGACGATGTTGCGTCAGGTAAATTTGCGTATTGCGGTTATAACCTGCTTGGTTTTCTTACGCACACAAAGAGCGCGAGATGATGTAGGCTTAAAAATGATTCTGCCAAAAGGATTACCACCTTAAGCTGATTGCGGTGGCTTTGATTCCTAAAAGGCGCCAAAACGCTGAAGATGCTTGGGTATTTTTTTAGATTATTTATTATCCGACCAAGCGCAAGGAATGATGCAAACGCAAGCGCTTGTGTTTCCAATTCGTCCCGATTTAAAAACAACCCTAAGATCCCTTTATGTGGTGAATGCACAGGGCCAACGGGGTGTTGATTTGGAATTGGATCAGCAGCTTTTGGTTGGGCGCGATTATTGCAAAGCAAAAAACGCTTTATTCGTAACTGGGAAAATGCCGCTGGAAAAATCAGCGAGGACGATTAGCGTCGATAGTTTTACCAGGCGTGATCTGATTAATTTTGGTGATAAACGCACAAGGGCGCTGCGCGTTAGCTTATGCGACTTTTTGGCGATTGCTTCCAACTTTTATGCTTGAGAAAGGCCATAATTTTGCTTCACGAAGGCGGCGCTGTTAATAGTATTGCTTTGGAGTCATACCTAAATGACGACTTAAACAAAACCGGCCAATTGGCTTGCGGCTTAAATGAACCTCTTGACGGCCAACTTCGCTAAGTGCCATGATTCTTCAAATTGGGGTCGAGCAGCTGTTTTGCTTTTGCTAACCGAGGTCGGGCTGTGACAATTTTTTCTTGAGGAATTGGCAATTAAATGTTCGAGTAAGTTAGCGCTTGATGTGTTTTTAAACGGCTACTTGTGTCGTTAACCATAAGCTTGATAAAAAAGCAAATACGCCTGAGCTTGCGGTTGTTAAATCGAAAAACTGAATCGCTTTCAAATCTTGCTTGTCCCATATTGGCAGGGCGTTAAGCACCAAACAGCGATTATCTTCTTGCGCAAATGGTATGTGCTTGCTAGTGGAATAAAACAGGCTTGGCCACATTGCACGGTTTGCTGTTTATTCTCAAAACGTCTAAAATCAGACGCCCAGAAAGTGGCAATCCAAATTTGGTATGATTATGTAAATGCGCGTTAGCGGTGTTTTGATAGGAAATTACATTCGATTTGAGTCTGGCGCCCACGGCCATTGTGTCCTTGTCAATCATATTTATCGATAATAGATAATCGTGTTACAGAAAGTATCATATTATTAACTACTTTGCTGTCATTATGACTTAAACAAATTGAATGAAATCAAAAGAAATATTATGCTTTATTTGATTGCTCTAATGTGGTTTTTTTACCTTGCAAAAATGTCTTATGCTGACATGACATTTAACCATCATGGATCAAGCATAATAAAAGACCGGTCTCTGATGCGGTCATACTTGTTATCTAAAGAATCCGTGAGTACTCCTGGACGCCGTCGCGCGATAATGGATCAGAAATTGATTGAATCCTTTGCTACACGCGTTTCTGGCTATACAAAAGGTCAAATGTTAACTTCCCCAATAGTGATGAATTCGACACCCACGTCTACAGCTTTCTAAGCAAAAGCCTTTGAAATTAAGCTCTACAAGGGGGTCAGAGATTCCACGATAGCATTCGATAAACCGGGTCTGGTGGTTTGGGCTGTAAAACATACATGACGATATTGATTGGGTTATATTATCGTCGCTATGACCAATAGTTATGCTGATAAAAACCGATAAGATGGCAACGCAGCGCTTAACCTGTTAAAACAGTGACATTAGGTAACGCTATGGAGGTGAAAGATTTATCGAGAGGTGTTAATACGACAAAAGAAATCAACATCACCAATGACACAGAGCAAACCCTCTCTTTAGAGCTTTTGCCACCCATTGAAAAATAATGATCACTCAATGTGTACGGTTTTGGAAAAAAACAATGGTAAAATCCAGGCGGGCGTTCATTGTATAAAAAGAATCATTAAAAAGAACGTTAAAAGCAATATGAAAAGAATCGCTAAGGCAAGAACGCTAAGCAAGAAACGCTATAAAAGTAGGACGTGATGAATAAAGTTAATTGATCAATGTGCTAGGCGTCAGTTTCGGATTGCTGTTCGCCACTTTCCTGTTACTGGCCTCCGGACCGGCAAACTTCTCGCTACAGCTGGGCTTTCACAAACTAGAGGCAGCGGTGGTGGTGGACTTGTTCCTTGGGCCACATTGCGGATATGACAGCAGACGATATCTGCAGCGTCGGCATTTATGACCGATGTAACGTCACCGATTATCGATTAACGTCCGATGGTGCGGCCGCCAGTGTTTATGATTCGAGTAGAGCTTAGTTACGCTCAAACAAACATTTGATTTCGGCCGTTGGGTTTGTAAAGCATTGGATACTGGTTGAAATCAAACAAAAGACGGTTATCGGCGTAAAAGTTCGGCTTATTACGGTGATTGCGGTGATCAGGCTTACCCTTCAAGGTCAGTGTGGGCTTGCAGCACAACAATTAGACAGCGATGTTTGTTGCGTCTTACCTTTTGCAAAAAAACGACAGTGGTACGGATTTCTATGTTGCGCGGGACCCAAGAGTGCATTTAGCGCTGTGGCTGGTTATAACCTCGTGTGGAACCTTACCGCTCGCGCTACCAAGGCCAACGAAATGGGGCTTGTGGGTTATGTGGTCCAGATAACAAACGACTGACCAAGTCATGTTAGAGCAGTGTTGCGGGTGCTATTAATCACCTAAATGGAGTGGTTGGCATGGAGTATCGTCAAAACCGAAACAATCTATCGAGTGTGGAGAAGACATTGGACAGACGTTTTTGTCAGCTACCTTCCAAATAAGAATTTCAACATCACCGCTTGGCTTATGCTGACTTGGGCACAGTTGCTACGAGAAGATTCAAAAAGGCATCTCATTATCAATGACGGTACTTATGGGTACGCTAATTTAAAAACATCTTATTTACCGCTGCTGCTTTTTCTTTGGTTGCCTGCGCAAACGCCATCGAAAGCGCCAGAAAGTCTGTACGAAGAAATCGGCGGACAAGCAACGATAGAAAGCCATTTACAAACAATTTCATTAAAGAGATTCAGCTTTAATGAAACCATTTATCGTTTACTTTTTGAAAAATCCAACATCAAACGCTGTCGTGAAAAATTCAACGAGCACCTTTTGCGTCAGCACCGGCGGCCCTTGTACTTACACTGGCGATAACCATGTTGAAAGTTCATCAAGGCCAAAAAATCAACGGAAAAACGACTCCAATACCACGGTTGATTTATTGTCGCGCCATGAGCAAAAAGCCGGATTAACCTACCCGCAGCAAAACCGAGTGCTAAAAGTGCTCGCGCCAATGCGCCGCAGACATGCCTTTATAAGTAAAGTGATAGAGACGAAATAGCCATTCTTTTTTAAAAAACGACCTTCGGCGTTTTTTTATTTGATCCTGGTCAGCTGTCATTCAAGCATACATAGTGTGCGAATGCATAGGCGTAGTGTGATAGTGATCTTTGATTTTTCAAATTTTTTTTTTTTTTCCCCAATTTTACCCCTAAGATTTTGACATTCAAATAAGAGGAATTAAAATGTGGCTTTATTTACTTGATTGCCGACTGGCTTACGTTTGTTATTATTTTGGCTTACACCGAATTCAAATTGCGTGATGCGTCATTTCTTTATTGAAGACCACTACGAAAATCTGTTTTCTCTTGATCATTTGATCTACTTTATCGCGTTGCTTCGCTTGCCTCTTTGAACAGTCGAAAAAGTTCGTGATATCTCGCTAGTAAAAAACAGATTCATCGGTTATATCACCGATCCGTATGGTTGCCATTACCCGTTTTGCTCTTGTTCAAGTATCCAGATTCTGTTTTCCTCGGCGGGCATTCCTGTTTGGCATTCACCATGTCGCTTCTTTGACCTCGCCGTGATCAACGAAGTTGCGGTGTTTACTTGCTACTTAGTTTGTTGGCTGGCAAATAGCCCTGATGTATTCTTTGGTTGGCATGGCAGTGGGTATTATGGGAGGCGTGTTTTCTTGATCTCATTTTCGTGCAGAAAAGATGCACAAACCTTTGCATTAAAGTTATCAATCAGCACCTCCCGCCAACGGCAAATATCAGGGTGCAAGTACAAAGCCAAAGCTTTCATTCATGTGAAGCGGACACGACTTTGCTTTAAACGTGAGTTGCTGGACATTTTCACACGGGTGTGGAAATGGGTATTTATCGTGTTGGCTCTGGCGCGGCGCTCACGGTTATGTACCGGTTCTTGGCTGGAAGGTAACCTTGGAGACGGCAATGGTGGTCGTGCGATGGCAGTTTTGCTTGTATCCTCTGTATTCAAATTTGCGACGGCGTGATTCCTATTATGGAGAGTTTGTAATCACCCCGAAAGGCCTCCAATCGGTACCACCAATGGCCTTTTGCTATGAGCACCGTTGCCGCCAGTTTTCCAGAATTTATCCTACTTAAAACAAGTAATGACATGGAAACTGATCTCCATCATTCTCGCGTTTTATTTTTTCCTTCCCTCGTGGGCTTGGATCTAAATGTTCATTAACTAAAACATTGAGATAGAAAAAGGAGCACTAAAATGAAAGGAAAGTTGAAAGTACTAGGCAGTGGTTGTAAACAAATGCATCAAGACGCAGAACTTATCAAAAACATTGCGGCTGAAAACGAGTGGCCTTAAACATAGTCAAAGAAACCAGGGCAGAAATTATCATGCAATATGGTGTTGTAAGTACCCCTTAGCCGTGGTAATAGCGAGGTTCTCGTTCACTCAGGTTTCCATCCCAGATTAAGAAAAAAATACAAAGCTGGTTTTGACTAATTCGGCTACCATTGTTTTTTTCTCTTCTGGTTGAATATCTAGTATATTGGGTTGTACTAATATTATTAAACAAGGAGCGCTATGAAAAGTATAAAGAGATCAACAAAGAGCAAATACTTTTGCCCGTGAATCCACAAGTCGTCACCTGAGATTTTAGATGGCTTTTATGGCAATGCACAAAGCTGCCATTGGAAGAGGCGCGCACTCGCAAGTGGAAAGTAAAAAAGAAATGATGGCACTAAGCATCAGCATTGCTTCACGCTGCTGGTTGTATTCGCCTTCTCACGCAAAGCTGCCATACGTGCTGGTGCTCTCGGGAAGAACTGATGGAAACCTCAACGTCGCACTCATGATGGGCGGCGGCCAGCGGTTATCTACGGCACACAGGCGCTAAGCGCAATCGATTGAGGTTTTGGCAGGCTAATATTAGAGAAATACATTTAAGATAATGAAAGACTATTATGGTTTTCATCTTCTTAAAATCTGTTTTACGTTTGATCTTTTTTTTTGATAGAAGTTTTCGAGAGTACCGACTTATTTTGGTGCGAAGGCGCTTTCTAAGGCGAGTCAACAAAGAAGGAAAGGTGGGAGAAGACTGGTTTAGATCGTACTTGGCATTGTTCTATGTCCACATCCACACGAGCTAAGAATAGCCTTGTCTATGCTGATTTTACATTTTAATATAGCTCAAGGTAAAGGCAAACCTGATGAAAAAAAAAAATATGAGAGAGAACAGGAGATTATTGAGCTTAAGGTAGTTTTAGACGAGTTAAAGGTTCGACTCTTTTTTCTAAAAAATGTAATATTTTGAAATCACTTTTCTCTATTCAGTGCCTCAACACCTTACTTGGCTAGTCTTACCATTATTTTGGGAATGACGATGCTTACTTGGATACTTGGCTGGCCTTTATTAGCTTATATTTTTGGTGTGCATCCGCATTGTGAGTGCTTTTAGGGTTCTTATTAGTTGATAAGTTTTTTCTGAAAATACACGCAAACGCTTTTAAAAAACGGTTTTTGTTAAGCAGCTTTGTATGCTTATTATCTCGGTGGCTGTCTTCTGCAATGTTTTGTGCTTTTAAAGTAATAAGTGTTAAAATCGTGTCTGCAAAACAGACGCACTTAGTGCAACCCAAAGAACAACCCCATCCTTGCGCTTTCCCTTGAAGAAGTGGGTAAAGCGAAACTAATACAGAAAGGCGACAAGTGTCGCCTTTCAATACTATACTCCCAGTTTAATAACGGGTTTATCACTGCGTTTCATCTCATGGCGAAAACGTAAAAACTCCGACATGATGTGGCATATAAAGTTTCCGTCCCGAGGTATTTGTCTCACGCCACGTCGATGCTTTGGGTTGTGTTTACTTCGATAACGAACCACGTCCTTGATCTCTTTACGTCGACCACCGTTATAAACCCTCGCCAATCGGTTTGTTGCGGCAATGGCTGCTTGCAATTTACGGCGACGTGGCACTAACAAAGTAGGTGTGGTCAAAGCGCCACTTCGCTTGAAGCTTTCCGCTGTGTGGTAGATCTTGCCAGTGGTCTTTCACCATGTAAAACGCACGCAAAGATTAGTTTGTTTTAACAACCAATACGCCAGTCGAAAATCTGTATACAGGTATTCTGCACCAATAACAAAGAACGATTTTTGAACAAGGTTGGTGGTGGAGGCTTGCGGTTAAGGCTTCGGTTTTCTGCCTTGATCACGGCTTTAGGGAAAACCGCCATCAGGGATTTTAACAACCATTGGTAGTTGAATAACGGCTTCTTAAAGCGCCTTCTACGTCTTTTTCACCTTTATGTTACTATGCGTGTTTTTGGACACGGTACTTTGTGGGTGTTGAACAAGTCGCGCCAAGTACACTTTGTGGTACAGCGCATGGATGGATTGAGGATTCGGCCATGACGACCAAAGCAGCGCTTCGGCTTTTTTGGCGAAAGCGCGTAGGTATGGTGCGGCGATGTTGGTGTTTCACGAATTTGGAATAGACCGTCGTATTCCGGCCAAAAACGCATGATGTCTTTTGGGACCCGACAGTCGACTTTGGATGCCAAGCTGTTGCCCGCTTGCACGAATTTCTTCAGTGCTTGCATGTCACTTGGCGCATGCTTCTTCTGGGTTAAACCAGCATGGCAAGGGTCGATTTGCGGTACGCAAACGCACGGCCTTTGCTCAAACCTTGGTGCTGAATTGCTTTCTAGCGATTGGCGAATAGGTTTCTTCTTCGTCGTTCAAGTTTTTGTGCGAGGTGATTGTAAATCGCTCACTTGCCAGGTTTTACGGAATTTCCAATTTACTTCCAATACTGGGCAAGCAAAGGCTTCGAACATTTTCCGGGCGAATTCCTTCATTTTCTGGCTGCGCGGTTTTACCAAATACGCAATGGAAAACTAGCTCGGTTGGCGCATCTGGTGTACCGAGTTTTTGTGCCAAAGCAGGCCAATAGTTGTGCGACTTGCATTTCGTACAAGTTTTTTGCTGATTGTCGTCAAGACTTCGCACGGACGGCATTTACGTGGTGACCACGGCTTTCTGCCCAAGCAGAGAACAGTTAATACCCATCGGACAGGTATTGCTGCTTTTACATAGGTCGATGATACGCGTGCGTCCTTGGCTTTTGGTCGCCAAGTTTAGGTATTGAGTAAGTGATCAACTTCGATCACTGGGTTAAAAACGCGGACCAATTTCTTTGGCCTGTCAACAACAATGTACGTCTGTGACATTGGCTTTGTTTTTCCTTTTTCTTAAAAAAATTTTTTTTTTTTTTTTAAAAAAAAAATCAAAATTTTAAAAAAAAAAAAAAAAAAAAAAAAAAAAAAAAAAAAAAATTTTTTTTTTCTTTTTTTTGGTTTTTTTGGGTTTTTTGGGGGTTGCCCCCTTTTGGGGGTTTTTTTTTTTTGGAAAAAAAAAAAAAGGCCCCCCCCGGCTTTTTCCCCCCAGGCGGGGGTTTTTTTTATGTGCGTGTGGAATTTCGCGAATAGTGCGCTTGGTTTTTGTGTTTTAACATAGTCTTAAAACACCAAAGAATAATTATTTTTTGGTTAAAAAATAATCTTAATTTTAGAAAAGTTACGCTATCTTTTTAGTTATATCGCCTAGAATGCGCGAAAAATTTACCGTCTTATTTTAAGCATTTATTGCCATAGAAATAGATGCCTAGCGATTCTTTGCCCTTCTCTGAGGCGATTTAATGCCAAAAACCAGCAATGCAGCGATTCCCTTAATCCGACGCAAAATACGGAAGTCAAAACGATGCAAAAACCGTCTTCACATTGCGACATTTCGTTCGGCCAGTGTGGACGATTTAAAGCCTTGTTGACGCTTGAAGACAGCGCTTTGACTGGCGACCGTTTGAGTCGTCGTAGTTTTCGTCGGGCGATTACCAGTACGGCGTCGGCGTTGTTGGTGCGGTGGGCAAGATCAAATCTGCTGGGTTTGCGTTGTTGCATCGAACGACAAGTTACGCGATGGCGCGCTTTGTATTCTTTGGCCAGTGTCCCACAAGCGCGAGGGCTTGGGTATTGGCCAAAGCTTTGATCCCAAGCTTGCGAACAAAAAGCCATAAAAAGGGGCAAGATTCTTGCTGCGTTTGGAAGTGAGTGATGTTAAACCAGAATGCCATCGCGTTATATACACCATGGGTTACCGAGAATTCGGCCATTACGATTGCCTATTATGAAGACCAGACTGGACGCCATTCGTATGCAAAAACGCCTTCGGCATGGGGCGAGCGAGCAAACCACCGCGACCTTTGCCTGGGTGGCTCAAGGTACGCCATTTACTTGTGGTCCGGCGTCGTTGCAAATGGGTTGCTGTCTGCGCTGCATCCTGAGTATAAGCGACACCAGACGACGAGCTAGAAAAATCTGCGTGAAGCTTAGACGATTTTCATGACCCTCGGGTCACGGTGGTTGTCTTCCTATGGGCTTGCGTTGGCGGCAAAAAAACGCTGTTTATCGCGGATGTTTGCTGAGCGAAGAAGGGCCGTTTGTTTGTCGACAGTGTGCGTAACGAGCTTAAGAAAGACGTCATTACGCGTGTGCATCCAAAGCTTTGTTAAACAATGTTGATGAAGGCTGATGTACCGGTTCATTTATTCTGTGAGCCGTTAGAGCAGTTAATTGAAGCGTCGACTCAGGCGCGCGGCGATTATTTTTGATTAGTACTTTTGTAATATGGATGTAAAAAAGGCCCCGCATTGGGTGGTGATGTCGGTGTTACGACGAACATTTATTTGGTGCATGATCCCGATTTGGACGATGACACCAAATGGCGATGATCCGCCAAGCCCACTGGATTGCAATTCTTCCATCGCGCGCATGAGTTCGAAAAAAATTGTCCCGCCTTTGGACAATCGTCTACAGGGACGTGTTGGTTTCTGAAAACGCAATTAATTCACTTTCCTCTTATCTGCAATAGAAAGGGCTAAATGCTAATTAGCCCCTCCTACACCGTTTTACACAAGACTCTAAACACCTTGGTTTAAATTGCTGGCATGGTATTGTCGTATATGGAAACGGATTAAGCAAGGAGTGGTTTGTTTATTGAAGTTGCGTTTACCAGTGAACAATATTGCCGGTGCGGTCTGATGCTGTATGGCAAGCCATGATGGAAGCTTCCCAAGGGCGATGCGATGCATATGGGTAACGATGACACGAGACGGCGGAAGTGACGACTATGTTGTCGGGCTTGTTTGAATGTGAGGTCGATGTGTTTCTGTGTCACAGGGACGGCAGCCGAATGGTATGAGCATCCGAGTGCGATGACGCCGCTTGGGGTAGGTGTGTTTGTGGCCATTCAGAAAGCCATTTATGTAATGATGAAAGTTACCGCGCCGGAGTTTTATACGGGCGGCGCTCGTTTTGTTGTATTGGGGGCGACGCAAGATAGACCCCGTCATGCTTAAAAAAATGGAAATCAAAAGGGTGGCGATGGCATCTTGTCAGCCGTCTGGCGGTGAGTATTTCGCAAGTCACGGAAGTGGCAGTGTTTATTCATTAGAGGAACTTCGACGAGTACTCATGTCTCAAAAGAAGCGGGCTTGCTGGTTCACATGGACGGGTGCTCGTTTTGCGAATGCTTTGCTGTCGTTGATTACTCCTGCTCAAATTGACGTGAGGCTGCGTGGATATTGTGTCATTGGGGCCACGGAAAAACGCACAATGCGCGGAAGCGATTGTGGTGTTCACAAAACATTATCAAAAGAGTATAGGGTTTCGTCGCGTAAGCGTGGTGGGCATTTGCACTCAAAAATGCGTCTATTTATCGTCGCAAAATGAAAAAGCCTTATTTGACGGATGATCTTTGCGTAAAAATGCTGCCACATGCTAATTTGCGATGATGGCTTTGTGCAGGCGGTTTGGCGGAACCATTTCGGGCGTAAAAAAATCAATCGCCAGCCCAAGCGAATATTGCTGTTTTGTACCTTGCCAGAAGGTATGGCGGAGTATTTATGGAAAGCAGGTTTTGCTTTTCTACGGCGGTCGCTGGGAAAAAGGAGTGTTGCGTGTTTACTCATTTAGAACGCCACAAGAAGGCGTTGGGCGTTTATTGACTGTTGCTCGACAATTGAAGTGGCACAGATCAGGATAAAAACGTGTTTTTATGACTTTTTGACCATGAAGAGTGCCTTGACTAGACGTGAAATAGATCTGTCTGTTAGGCGAAGAAGCTATTCTTTGTGCTGTTTTTGAACGCAAAAATAGAAATGTAATTTTTATTCGAATATTAAGGTTTATGGTTTAGATTACTTCTTATATATACGTATCAGGTTCTTGGTACTTCGTGCGTGGTTTTGTCTATTTAGTTTGTGCCGCAGGGAATCAGGCGCTACGTGATTGAACGATTGGTAAATATCCCAATTCTACCAAAGAGGCGGGCTGAATTTGTATCCTACCTTTATTCGATCGTGATTTCATCGGATCGTACGCTAAAAGAGCAAGCTGTTGATGTGCCTGAGGCAAAGCGCGTATAATCACCAAGGACAATATTTCTTTACCGCGTGGATGGGTTTTTGTATTCCGTGTTATTAGATCCTTATAAAGCCACTATGGTGTGGAAAATTATGTCTTCGCGTGACTCAATTAGCTCAAACCCACCATGCGTTCTGAATTATGGTAAAATGGAATTAGATTAAAACCTTCGAAGGAGCGTGATGTGCTGAACGACGATACGTTTTTGCGGCCATTAACGATGCGGCTGGCCCTTGGGGTATTCAGGTATTACGTTACGAAATTAAAGACATGTGCCACCACAATCTGTTATGGAAAGCTTAATGGAAGCCCAATGAAAGCCGAACGTTGTGGAAAGACGTGCGGCAAATTTTGGAATCGGAAGGGGATCGTCAAGCGGCGATTACCCGTGGGCTGAAGGTGAAAAGCCTCTGTTGGGTATTAGCCGAGAAGCGGATAATGAAGAACAAGGTGTTGGCGTGGCCGAAGGTGAAGCGGAAAGCCATCGTTGCTGTGGCATCGGCTCAGCCGAAAGCTTTCTGTATTGAAGCTGCGGGGCAACGGAAGAAGGGCAGGAAAGCCATTCAGGTTGATCTGGCGACAAAAAGCCATTGAAGCGAAACGTGCCATTGCCAAAGAGTCTTCTGTTGTCTTGGGTGCCTGGATGGCGCGACGGAAGCATCTGCGGTTGTTGCACAAGCGATGACTATTATCAGAAAATGACGAAAGGGAGCTGATATTATCTCTCGTATCCCAAAGCCTTTTTGTTGGTTTGGTTTTGATCCTCTTGGTTGTGAAGTCACCATTGGGTTTTCTTACCTTCGTGTTGTTTCGTTGGGTCTGGCTGCCATTTTGGTAAACGGCGCTGTTACTTTTTACTGGGGATTTTACCTGACCAATGTATGAGTGCCATGTTAGCATGGGTGTTGTGACGCTGTTGGCAAGCAACTTTTGCTATGGAAACCCTGAAACGCATGCAATCAAAAGGTGAGCTCTAAAAAAAAATCAAGAGCGACTTTTATAGACCATCTTTCATCTTAAAAAAGAGCTGTGTCACCGACGCCCAGTCTCTAAGCACCATTATTCAGGTGTGGAATGGCTTAATCAGTGGACGAGTCGATTGGCAGCTGGGAACGAAAGTAGAATGTGACAGAAGCCGAAGTCGGCAAGTTGCACATCAAAGCGGTCGAATCTGAGTAGAGAATTTATTAAATGGTGTGTTCTAGAAAAACGCCAAGCGTTGAGTAATCCTCTTTGGCGTTTTTTTATTTTAATGCTTGACTGGCCTGTTGTCTTTTGGCAAACCAAGTGAAATTCAAACTGGCGAGCAGTAAAAAGGAGCAGACACCCATAAACAGCTGGATTAACCAACTCCTGATAGACCCAGCCGGACAATAACGTTCCGATCAATCGACCCATTTGGCATGGCATTGTAGTAGAAACCGACGTCCATGAGACACCTCTTTACTGGCGAAGCTGACGATCAGGTAGCTGTGTAAAGAGCATAATGCAAAGACCGCACAAATAAATGAGACCACCTAGCAAAACAATCAGCGGTAAAATGCCAGTTGCCAGACAAATGGCGATTGGCGGGGGGCAGGGCGGTCAATGCCAATGCCCAAAGCGTAACAATTTTGGCGCTGGAAACTTGATTAGTGCGTTTGCCAGTAATGTGCGGCGCTAGACTTTGCCACTATGGCCGTAGCCAATCACCAAATGCGAGGAGCACCGACGCTCCAGTGATCCCAACCAATTGACTGCTTTAGATAAACCGTGGGCAGCTGCGACACAAACCACCACATCCTGGAGCGGCTCGAATAAAAAGATTGCGCGCGGCAGGAGAGAATTGTGATCTCGGCGTTTAGAAAAATCTGTGAAAACTTAGGTTTGTTACTGGCTTACCTAGATCACCGCCTAATTGCCAAAGACTAAATTAGCCATACAACGCCAAGCGCGAGGGCCATGATTAGAATGGGATGGTGGAAGCAACCGTCTTGTGTGTGTGTGTTGTCTACAATAACTCTGGCCCAAAAAGTAACCCCAATGCCTTTTTAACGCTTTTGGCGATCGGTTAATAAGCGACCCACTGGTAAAGTGACCCGCTTTTTTTGGTACTAAGACTTTAACGAACTTTTCGCACTCATTTTATTCAGGTTTCTTTTGCGATGCAACCAGTGCTTGGCGCGATCTGACCCAGACACCGTAGCCAACCTTGCTGTACGAGCCAACATACCGAGGGCGGACAATTGCAGGACCAAAGCCCTATTGGTTCATTGTGCGGTTTAAGCCCCATCGTGCGCCGAAGCCAAACCACCAAACAAATTCGTTATCACGCCGAATGCTTCATAGAAGATTAAGAAGCAGCGCGATGTCTAATGCGCCGTAACCTAACTTTCGTAAAAATACAAGCCGACCAACATGACGCAGGCGCGCCGTCGTTAGGGTAAAAAACCAATAATTCCCATGACGATGAGGTATTGACAACGGTTGTTTGGCAACTGTTTTTAAATCGCGCGTGTTGAGAACATAAAATCGCTTTTTTGTTTGTCTTATTCAGGAGCTGCACTTGTCTGTGTTGTAACAGGTCAAGATGGCAGCGGTTTGTATAAGCCGTTGTCCAAGCGTTCCTACTTTACGGCATTGAGTTCCGCGGGTGCGGTTGGCGTAAACCCCATTCCGTTTGTCATTACCAGAGACAGCTTCTACCTTTTGCGTGGCCGTGATCACCATGGGCTTGGGTGCGCGTCGATGATGCTAAGAGCGAGGGGGGGGGGTTTTTCGCGGGGGGGGGGTTTTGTTAATCGGACTGATTACCAGAGGACGTTCTTCGTAGGCCCAATAGTCTTTCAATTCGTTTTTCCACTGGCGGCTTTTAGGGATCTGGTTGATTTCTACTTTCCGTGGTCGCCGATTCATTTCGGAAACACGCAATTCGGTTAGCGGGAAAAAGGCATTCGTTCAACCGTATGCGCGTTACGGGGCAATGGGCCGTTTTTCAGTTTTGCCCTTTTAGTTTCTTGAAATATGATGTGTGAAATAGCGGTCCGCGGGAAAACCGGGGTTTGTTGGTTGGAATTAAACTTTTGTTAACCCCACCCAACGGAAGGCGGGGGCGGCCCCGGGGCGTATCCCTTCCCTCTCT
>Ga0163217_1074716_pt1 | contig 14159 bp, 10 predicted proteins | sample SynspAceP_FD_185933 | JGI IMG/M metagenome (GOLD analysis project Ga0163217, IMG submission 185933) | Saline lake microbial communities from Ace Lake in Antarctica - Synechococcus sp. Ace-P (PacBio error correction) | ecosystem: Environmental > Aquatic > Non-marine Saline and Alkaline > Saline ... | reverse complement strand
GCTGCAAGCTTCATCTGATTTCTACGTTTAAGTGCTTGGAGCTTCGTGAGTTCGTTGTGGAGTGCCGCTCGCAGGAATTGTATCGCTTGGATGACTTCATTCAGTTTGATTAAATTTCGCAAGTCTTCTTTTTGGTATTCGAGTTCTTCGATAGCAAGCTGGTGGATCTTTACCTTATTCTTTCTGAGTGGTAAACTCGTGAGAAGGAAGTCTAAGTGAAACTCCCCACACTATAGGAGGCAAAAAAGTGCTGGTGCGAAAAAACTGCCTGAGTATTGTATGGGGAAGAAAGATTGTCAGCAACGACTCCATTTCCGTAATTGTAGCCACCGTAGCGCAATGTGCTGAGTCATGCTTGCGTTCAGGATGATTTCCTGTTCCTTTTGGCTTTGCCTTTGCCTCAGGACGATTGATCAGCGGAGCATTTTACAGCGGCATCTTGTCAAGACGTCAAGAGGACGAAGTATCGCTCCATCGTAAATCCCCTGAAAATCTGGCCGGAAGCGAATGTGGTGATGACTTAAAAGAAAGAAGGAAGCTAATATATTTCATGAGTTCGAGGTTTGCGCTTCTCGTGATTCTGGAGTGTTGAAAGAAAATCTGACTTTTAGGACTTTTTTCACCTTCTTCATAAACGGCTGCTCGTCCACTGATAAGCAATATGCTACCAAATAAAGATCAGCAAGGCAGCCCATGCTTGGCGTTATCGATAACTGACGCAAAATAGCCTGACCACTGACCGAACTACCGATGAAATGAAATAGAGCCTTCGGGATTGGAGTGGTGAATCAAAATAGATGGTCTGTAACACATTGCCACCATTAATGCAATCCAAAAGAAATAGACAGAAAGCGAGTTGCGTAATCCGACCAGGAAAAGGCGGTCAGAATATTACCAAGCAGGCAAATTTCAAAGACCATGGACCTTCAGCAATTCATCTTCCAGTAAAGCCATCAATAAAGGCAAAACCACTGGAAAGAGTAAATCCCAAAATTTGAAGTTGCTGAAAAATTTAACCGGATATCGTATAGATCTGCGGCAAGCTCCCAATCAAGAAAGTTGGCAAATGCCCTAAAAGGGACTCGCTTTAAAGGTGCGATATGCCAAACCCATCGCATGCTGATCAGAATTCCAACCTAAGTATTTGCAATCAATCCTGCTTCTGCGCATTCCCAAGGTTCTGAAAGCGGAAATAAGCACCAGCGATAAATGGCGCTAAGAGTAAAAACTGAATTGTCCCACTTCCAATTGACCAAGCCACTCGGGATTGATATCGAGATACCCTGATTAGAAAAGCTGTATGGGTATTAAGTGATAGAGGCAGAAAAATGCTGAGCAATTCGATCGAGAGAATATATTGCCCATTACTCTAATTAAGCGCTAACCATCATACATCGATGCTCATCTCAGAAAGGGAATGGCGCGCGGCTTCAATCGGTATAGTCTTCGCTTCAAGTATTCCCATAAGGTCCTTGCTTCGGATTAGCAATTGGCATACTAAGCACAAATACACACTGCGATCGCCAAACTACATTTTAAGAATACACCAACATGTTGTACACCTCGGGAAATATCAGACAATGACACAATCTGCTCTCTCAAATGGGCCCTAAATCATAGTGGCGACTGAATGTCAGCCATATTTGAAATAAGTCCTCATGCCTGGTTGGTTCCATCTGCTTGAAAAATGACCAACGCGACGCAGCTTCGCCAAAATATCGAAGATTTCCATACCTTATATAAGTGTAGAGACCTAAATTTTGTCCCATTAAGCTCGGCTTTTCGAGTCAAGCTGGCACAGTAAGCGGTTTGAACAAAAGCCTATCTCATTAAACGATTTTCCTTGTTTGTAATAGACTGCTTTAATGCATGTTCGCCAGTCTTGCGCATAAGGATTTCGAGATCCATTCTCCACAAAGTTGTGATATCTGTGCGCATGAGTGAAGCATGATCCCGCGACCGCTCACCGGTGCTCTATCTACTCCTTTTTTGCCTCCGCTCAGTGATCTATCCAAACGATTCCGGTCCAACCCAGCTCTTACGGTCCCTAGTGCAGCTCTTGCCAATGGTCTTGCTCATCTTCCAATGCCTCAATACTTCCTCTTCATGCTTCACCGTAGTAGCCGGAAGTGGTCCTAATACCTACCACGATCGACATATCACCGATTCAAAATTACACTGGCACCCAGCTTGCCGCATAAGTGCTCCGTCCAATGCCATAAAGGTTCCGAATCTCCATTTTTCCCACTTCTTGGTTGAGTGCCCGTCACGGATCATTGTCCTGATATTGATGGCAAAGCCCTGAAGGCTCACGATGACCCCTCGACTCCTCTTAGATCGCCTCAATCTAGGCTCTTCTCTCTTGCGAATTTACTCCAGAGCGTCATTTCACCCGAGATTGATTCATGCTGATGGTCGAAATCTCCATCTGGCCTACGGCGTTAAAGGAGACCACTCCCGAAGTTCTATTTCCGTTCTTCAGACTGTGTACTGTAAACGCTCCATTACACCGTATGTTTCAATCTTTACTCTAACCATCGTATCTGCATCCGTACCCGCGATGGATCTTAATATTTATCGTAGAATATGCTTGAACGATGTGCGCTCCGTCTTCTCAGTATAAACTTTCATATTACCCACCCGCGTAGCAGATAGTCTAGCGACATAAGCGTAACATCAGGTCCCTCTAGGTATTCAGAATTCCTTATCCAGCAAACGCGCACCAAGATAAAATAATGGACTTAAAGGACTCCATAATAATCCGATATCTCCTCGACCTACTTAGGATTCAAATGTTCTTTGGCAAAAGGGACTCTTGGTCCTTGCATTCATCTTCTCTAGTCATTTTAATTAGGGATTCAAAAACTATCTACGTCCGCCTTTGGGTCTCCTGCGACAATTCCCGATTACTTACGCTTGAATGCTCTCCGGCTTTTCCCTGACCAACTGATTGGATACTTTCCGAATAAGCTAAAAAAGCCCTCTAGACTCCCCTGCAATTCAAATACTTTATAATCTGAAACAGAAAACCTAACCAAATCGGAGCTCCCCGGTCCTGGTAAGAAAATACTTTAAAAACCTATAGTTCCTTATTATCCTTCAGCCCAGCACATCCTCCCTATTCTGCTTCCACTTGAATATTTTATTTCTGTTAATTTATCTGGTTAACCCTGTGTGCGGGTCGCATATCAGTCATATAGGCAAGTACTCCAGAGGCTGCGTATTTTCCTCCGATTCGCCAAACACGTAACGTGAGCAAGATTCGAATACTCAGACTTTTCTAATCAAGGGTAATCAAAACTTCCCGCCGGTTGACAGTTACCCAAGACGGCAAAGAAAGCTTTGTGTCTCGAAGACCATAATATCTAGAAAGTGTTCAAATCGCTGTATCCATCACTTCTCCAACACGTAACCGTCTATTCGGCGAAGACTCGTCGGCGGATATTAGCCCAGGAACGCATTGTACTTCTCTTCCTCGTTATCTGAGAAAATAATTAAGAAGGGATGGATTGTATGGCGCGTTTCCGAGAGCAGCTAAAGCTGCTAGGATTGCCCATTCTGATTTTTAAGGATAAAACCTCTTTAGGGTTCCATTTTGACACCAGTTCTCCTGTGTATTGACAAGTAAATGGAGCCAAAAAAGCTGATGTACATTATCTGGCTTACAATTGAAAAAACTGCTTTGGACTGATTTAGCTCGGTGTCCGATAGCCCTCATTCTTTGATAAGATTAGCGTCCAAGAAAGCTACCTGTTGGCACTTTTGGATCGCGCTGGGACTGAATTTCAATTGCTGAAGCCGAAACCCATTTTCTAAAACCTGCCCCAATCCGCTTCGAAAACACCAAACTTTGATTCAAGCATTGGTGACTTTTATTGCCACTGTTTAGAGTATGTTGAATTGGAATCGACACCAAGTCATTGAAATCATTAGGTCTCCCATTTCTTGGCCAATGTCTTCCGAAAGCAAAAACTACCAAAACCAGTTGCTGGAAAGGGTAATAGCTATCGTAAGGCCTGTTCCTTATATCTGGCGTATTCGGTCTAGGTTGTCATGATGCCATCGCCATCGCGATCCAAAGTTCCTGGCTTATCCACATGGACTTACCGCCTTACAGTCGAAAATGCTCTCACTGGAATTACTTGACACAAAATTATTGCATCATTGAAATCCTGATCACATAAAACGGTATATCATCTCTTCCAACATCCTCCAAACCCAATGAGAAAAAGCTTTAATTTTCCTTCATCCAAAGCAAAACATATGCTGCTTAAGAGGATTGTTTGGTTCTGGATTAAGCTTCTGATCAGCAAATACTTTGTGATAATATCCAGAAAACTTTTGAACCATGTTCCCACCATCTGGTGCCAAGAGTACAATACCGATTAGAAACTCCAGGTTGGAATCTACCCCAAGTTAACTTTATGGCCCTATAATAATGATCCACCACTTCCCACTTTGGAAAGGTTTGAAGAGAATCGATTAAGCTCTTTAATATATCCAAGTTTGGGGAGGTGAGTTGGTAGGATAAGTATTTAAAAATCCCAATGAATTTCTCCATCCTGCCCTTCATGAACAAACGTAAAACCATTACATCCCTACCTCTTACCAATATCTAAGGTGGTCTTTTTACCGTTCTGCCAAATTAGTTAGGATGAAAAGTAGTTACCGGTTGGGATTCGGCAGCGAAAGCATTGATGTAGCAAGCGATCGTCGCTGATATATAAGTCTAGATTTTTCTTCAGATTAGCTGGAAGTCCTTGTGAGTTATATATGTCGAAGGCATACTGATTGATTATTGGCTCTCCGCAACTCTCGCATTCACGTAATCTTCTCATTCACCAATTATTGTCTTACCTCGTAGGGCAATATTGAGCAGGAATTTACATCACCAGCATACGCCAGCTTTTATTCATGGTTTGAGATAGGCACTAAAAAGCAGTATTTGGAATTCCGATGTAAGCGCTTCCAAAAACACTTTATCAAGGATTTTGAGGTAAGATTTTACAGGACTTTGAAGAATTCCAGTTTTTATCTGTGAATCCCTTAAAAAGGATTGTTCTCGTCTCAGATCCAAGACTTCCATTTTGATTCCAGCAAATGGGAACTCCCCTTTGCATCAGGGGAAAACTTAAATTAAGTTTTGTTCAGCTACAGTGGAAAAGTTAAATCTCCATACTGATTAGGTATGTTCAAAACGGGTTTGATTGGATTTTTGACAAAGTCGGGCGTTCAGTACCACTCCCTAGGCTATTCCCAAAAAATACGATAGTGATTTTTTTTTTTTCCCCATGAAATGGATTTGGAAAAATTTTTTTTTAAAGGCTAACTGCGTCTAAACTGTCTTGCACAATGTTAGACTAACAGGTTAGTCGGAGATTGGATTCGAAGCTTCAATTCCACAGGAGTAAAGGGCGTTTGCTTAAGCAATCCTTTGCCTTCCCCATTGCAGCGCTTTTGATCGCTTTATCTTGATCCGTCGAGGACTACCAGGGACTCGTCAGTAACCTCTGAATTTGATCCATGAAGTCGATTTCATCTCAATTGAGTCTTCATTTTAGAAAATCTGCTAAAATCAAATCAGCAGTGTTTGATATTTAATCCAAGGATCGCTTCCTATGATGGTAAGGCAAACGCTTGATCACTTCATTATTCTGAGTTTAGTTATGTTGACCAGAAATAATCTCATTCAACCGATGCGTCTTCTATTATAATAATGTTTTTCGATCAGGGCGTGTGTTTTTATTACTGCTTCAAAACTACATAGATGATTTCTATGGCTTTTATATAGTACAAGTGAGGATTTTAAACAGGTAAGCTGTTAGCAACGCGATGAATGGATTCCTTTTTTTTACATAAAAAATTCCAAGAGTGGACTCTTTATATTAAAAAAAAGGAAGCTTTTGACTTCCCTGGAAATACGACTTGATTAATAATTCTTCTTTACTGTCTCTTTTTTGCACTATATCAGCTCTTTTTTCTTTCAGTTTTTGGATAGGCCTTTTAAGATTATGCGCCTTTAGGTTTACCTTTCTTGGTTTGCTTTGCCATGAGTCGGAATTTAATGATGAGGATAAAATTTTATCCGTTTGTATTTCTCTTACGGATTAAAGAAAGTTAGTTAAATGAAAAACTAGGAAAAAAACTTCCTTACAGCTTAAGATTGGAAATAAAAAAGCCTGCCGAGGTCAAAAAATCCAGAGACTTGATTATTCTATTCTATCAATTCTTGCCTTAATTTGGAAGGTCTAACCATGCTGGAACCATCAAAGTCAAGCTCTTACTCCATCTCATTATCACTAAAAAAAACCCTTCTTTTTCTACGAAGGTTTATGTATCATAAATCCACAGATCTCCAACACATCAAACCAAAAAAGACAACTTGCTTTTGTAGAGCTCTCTTTTACTGACATTTAGATCAGATAAAATTATTAGCTGTTATTTGGCGGAATTCTGATGCAAAAGATTAAGGTGTATGAGACTTGCATAATGCTCGCCTAATTAAGTCTCTTCCAAATCACCTTTCAAAATCCCTCCAAACGGTATGAATATGATTGGCGTTGATTCTTGAGAATTGTCAAAACTCGATCAAGATATGTTTTCGCTTGAATTCGTAATAATTAGCTGCTCCCAGGAGATTTTAGCCCCAAACCCAACCCAAAAGAGGTTGATTAATCTTCTGAATGGAACTTGCTTTCTTCGTTCGCTTTGCAACTTTGCTTGGCATACTGACAACATACTGATCTTGCATACTGAAAACCTGTTCTGCTGGTGGGATTTAGCTCAAGCGTTACTGGAATCCAACTGGATCCAAAGGATATTATTTCTGCGCAAGTTGAGCCGATTACCCAATATCTTGAATGACTCCTCCGAAAAATTCTTTGTTAGCTGCCTCCGGAATTCATCGAATTGATCCAAGGCAAAGGCCTAAAGTCTTCTTCTTCATCCCAAAAGTTCATCCCTTTTCTTGGACCTTCAGGATCATGCAGGCATTCGCTCCTATGAATCTTGGTGAAAGCAACTATTCATCACCAGAGATTGTTAAAATTTCAATGAAAGTATTGGTGTCCTTCGAAAGACGATCGAGTACAATTCATCAGACAAGGGATCCCATAAAAGGGCTATAAAATACTTTTCCGATGCGCATGGACGAATCTTTGACCAAAACTCCTCAGGACATTTTCAACTCCATTATTCTAGGGTTCTCATAGCCAGATTTGGGAGAAGCGTTTTCTAAAAAACTTGATGCGCAAGTTCCGTTGGGCGAAGTTCATCTCTTTGATCGAAACTCCCTCACGATGACATTGGTGCTAGGGAAAAAATGCCAGTCCGTTTCTTCGGATCATCCAAGCATAAATGGCCTTTTGCCTTTTGCTCGGCAGTAAATGAGTTTACCTAAATCTTTTTCTTTTTTATTTTTTTTTATTTTTTTTTTTTTATTTTATTTTTTTTTGTTTATCTTTTATTTTTTTTTTTTTTTTTGTTCTCTTTGTTTTGTTTCTTGTTTTTTTTTTGTTTAATTTTTTTGTTGTTGTTCTTTTTTGTTTTTATCTCTTTTTGTTTTTGCATTGGCTCAGGTTTCAAAGCTGCATAGCTCCACAACTCCAAAGTAATCCAAGTACAATCAGGGATAGGACTTTCTTCATTTCTGTCGGATTTTTATATCTAGTTCTTAGGTTCTTGACTTTCAAGATTTTATGCTATGAAATAGTTACACATTTTTACATTAAAAAAAGCCTCCCTACACTTTCGTGAGAGGAGCCTTCAATTGCTCCGTTAATCTATAAGGTTAGAAAGGATATTTACGCTGCCTTCCAATTATATAGTGCAAGCGATTTGTCTGCTTAGGCGTCGTTAGTATCTACCAGTCGGCCTTAGTATATCGCTGTTCAAATCCCCCATTAACATGACTTTCTGCTCAGGCGCCTTTGGTAAAACTTCCAAATTGCTTCTTTTTGCAGCAATGCAATTTTATTCTACTGCTTCGAGAGGTAGATTGTGCCATTCCAATTTGATTTTTAAAGCAGCCTCGCCCTTTATTCCTACCAAGCTTTTCAGACGAAGAATAGGCCGATTCGTGTGCATAGATTTCAAATTCATCCACATTCCGCCAAATTCATCATTACTTCTGTTCATCTTCAATTTTATCCTAGAAGCTGCCATAGCAGCTTTTCCTCCTACCATAAGGAATACCTTCTTTTAGCTTTTTAAGAAACGTCTTTTCTGCAGCGAAAAGCTCTGAAGTATCTACTGTCTTCAAATTGAAGGGGGGACTTCCGCTGTTAATTCTGGCTGAAACAGCCATTGCGGGTCCAAAAAAGATCGATTTTCACCTTTTCATCGCCGCTTTAGGAAGATTCCGGACCATAAGCATTTTGTTAATCTCATCTCGTGCCTCATAGTATTCGAGAAATACGAGGCATCACGATAGGCTCTTCCCATAGGAGCATTCTGCTGAATTATCCCATTCACCATAAAACTGAAGGCCCTGATCGACTACATAATCAAATTCAGAACCATGGATTGTAGCAATCGTCCACACACTTCAATCGCAAATGCCTCTACTCCCTTAAGTTTATGCTTCTGCTGTCCATGCCTCTTCGATCAAAGACTGATTTGATGCTTCAATCTTGTCCAGCTCGGTAAAGCACAGGGATTTCAGACACACAATCGTTCGGAGTGGCCCATTTCGCCAGCTTGGCTTTCACGGCACCGAAGAAGTGATTGATGACCATAATTGCTTTCGATCTGTAGAGTACTGCGTCGCAAGTGTGATAACTGTACCGAACTCCACCAAGTAACATCCCGGCACCGAGCTTCACTCGACCTATATTTTAGGATATTTACAGCGATCTTAAATCCGTTTTGAGGTCAGAAAGCAATTTATTCTCAAAACTGGTACTGGACAATCGTTAAAGAATACTGACGGGTAGATGATCCTCTTGAGCCCCTCTTTTTTCTTCCTCATTCATCGTAATTCCACCGAAGGTTTCCCCACGATAAATGCGGTCAAAATTCTTTATCGTCTTCAATTTTAGCGAAAACGATGAATAAATCTGCAAAACCCGCATTCCACATCTTCTGACCAACTTTGAGCATATAGGTCTTGCCATCTGGCTTACAAAGTTGCTTGGTCTTTCCGCTATTCGCATCAGATCCAGCATCTGGCTCGTCAACAATAAACATGCCCGCCCACTCAACCTTCGCTAGTTTTGGAAGATACTTTTGATTTTTGAGCTTCATCTCCCATAATACAAGAATCGGTAGCGTACCGATCTCCAGTATGGCACCATATGCGTAGTAGAAAAGAAACCTGCAGCTCCAATAATATTCAAGCGACAACATTGAACGTGCTGCATGCCCATTCTCCGTACTGTTACAGAACGGTTTATTCCAATAGACTTAATTTCTCCAGCCTTCTTGAAGAGATGGGGACTAGTTCTGTGATGCTTCATGCTGTTGTGGACGTGATCCGTATCGATAAAATCCTGACATGCCTGAGCCATCGATCCGCTGCTCTTCAGTTGGAATGACTCTGGGATAAGATGTCACTTCGCAGTTGGGCATCCTTGATGAGGTATTCTCCTTTCCTGTGTTGATTTTTGTTAGCGTTGCCATTTTTTTAAAAGATTTAAGATTGTTTTTTCTTCATATTCATTATTCATCATTCAATATTAAAAATGTTAAATAATTTCAGAAGTAATAATGAGAACTTCTGAGATTGAATGGATGAAGTATGTCTGAGTTCCTATTTAAGCAAACTTCGAAACTCCTGCAACCCTTGACCTCCACCTACAAGGCAGTGACCTTCCGTATTTTCTTATTTTGTCTTCTCCAGTCGTTGAAAATCTGAACCGAAAAAGCTTTGCCCCGGTAAACCAGCGGATTGTCCCAAAGCACTGCACCACCGTTGACATTAACGATAGGCAGGATTCATGTTCCAGCGCTTTTTCATTTTACTGAAAGTCCGCTGCGCCAGGCACAAGCCTCATTTAATTCGATTTCAGACGATGTCGTTAAGAGTCAAAGCCTGCCTTGCTTCAATGCTTTTTGGTACTGCCTACTTTTGGTCCGAATTGCCCATAATTCGAGATCTACTCCAGCCACACGTCATTGCTTGCAATGGCCTCGAGTTCAATTCCTTTACCATTCGCTTCTGACATGACCACACACAAAGGAAAGCTCCATCAGAAGTCTGAGAGAATTACCTGCTGGTCACCTGACCACCATTCTTGGAAAGCTGGCGTAATCCGCCAACCGCTTCCCATAGTAGTGCCCGCGACGGTCCCTCATCTGTATCAACAATGTATTTCCGTTCTTTTTCTTTCCTTTTTCATCACATCAGGTTTCTTCTACTTCGACAGGTACGATCTCATCTTTGAATTCCAGCTGCGATTGCTGCTAAAGCTTTCTCATGAGACTTTACAGGAAAATTGCATCGCTGTTTCTCTTTGATTTCATATTCTCTTGCAATTTCCTTCGCTGTCAATCCCATGCTGAGGTTTAATAAGAAGGATGATCTTTTGCGAATCTTCCAGTTCAATTGCCGTCTTGTAGCCCATCATTGGCACCCATAAGACATGGACTCTGTTCGCCTGCCAATATGCAATCGGCCATTCCAGCTTTGATTTACCTACTGCCAAAGCGATTGCTTCTAGGCCAGATCCGCAATAGCGGTTAATGATAAATCAGGGTTATCAATTCCAAGAGCCGAAAAGTGAAATCATTTCGACCTTCTGCATGCCTTGTTCCGCCTCGGGAACAGCATTCCCACAATGAGATCATCGACCATTTTTAGCTCTAGCCTGGGCGTATTGTGCCATCAAATGCTTGTTGATCCAATCAGACGCAAATCGAATACTGGACCGAATAAAATTTCGGAAAACCTCCTTTTTTGATTTTCCTACCGCTTGATCTATATCGTTTACTATACATGCTTCCATTGTTAATTTGAGTTATTGGTTTTTGATTACTTGGTGACAGGGCGAACTCAGTACTTAGGAAATTAAGTTTCTTAGCGGTTTTCCTTGAAACAAAATGCTATGAATTCGTTCCAGCGTTTTCTTTTTCACCAGTCAACTCAAGAATGCTTCTCTTCTAGATTCCAATAAGTATTAGCTTTTCGAGATACAAAAGTGGGTGAAGAATAAATCTCCTCCAGGACATCACCCATGGCAAAGTTTCTAGCGATTTTCAAAGCATCATGGCTCTGAGAATGTAAGCTCCATATCTCATTCCAGTAATTCCTGCTTCGAATATGCCAAAGAGGTTTTTTCCAAAAACTTTGATATTCGTTTGGCTTGTAAGGGTTGAATATTAACCTTGGCTGCACTACATTCTACATTTCGCTTTTGCAGATCAAGCTAACTCCGTTTCTATTGATGCTTAATCCCATCATCTTTTCTCAAATAACCCAATCCTTTGCCTCAGCTGCGGAAGTTAGCTACGTTTTAGCAGTACGATATTCATGAAGACTCCTGAAGCTGATTCTCGTCTCCATCATTATTCTTATTTGAAGATCTAGGTTCATTTCCTTCGTACCTCCACCCGCTGGGTATCAGATCCAACCCCAACTTACGGGACCAATTCCCATATACAATTCGGCTATTGGGCCTGAAATGTGGTCTAGAATGGAGTGACAGCTTCGCAAAACCGCCTCAAGAGCCTATTGGCGGACACAAACTACTGGTAAACAAGATGAAAAATACGAGCACGCATCATGGTATTCTGGAATTGAGCAAATCAATCATATTGATCTTCATCATTACTTCCTGTCCCCCAGCAAACATGGTATAGCATTTGCCAAAATTGCTCCAGCAGAAAATTCCACCTTCATTACCTATGACTGAATCCTTGTAAGATTTTTTTCGGCCATACTAATGGCTGTGTGATTCCTTCGATCACTTCTTGCCCATGGAATTCATTTTTGGAATGGAATTCCAACCGACACCTCGTCGCCCATGTCATAGACACGATGCTCACGCATTGGCCCCAGATTTTCTTCTGCGGATTTAACGTATCAAGAATGATGAAATCTTCGATTCCAGGGATTTCTACAAAATGACTTGCTACGGAATATTCATAATAGGAGCTTTTTTGCCCCGTCCACTTTGTAAATGGACTCATGACCTCCATTTCCAGCATTTTCGTGAACCCATTTTGCAGGCAGCTCTCCAGCAGTTTCCATCTTAGTCACTGTATCACGAACGCCCAAGGGCATTTCCCAAGTCTCGAATGGACCTAGTTCCCATTCCAAAATCCGCATTACTGCCTGATCTACTTCGAATAAAGTTTCATCAGAGATTTCTGGGGATTTCGGTGCGAGCCAATATTTTAAACAAATCATTAGAATGATGCCTCTATAAAATTCCACCCCGGCCCGATCATCGAAGTTTAACTAGAAACTGATCCGCTTTTCAAGTCATCGATTTCCTTGGAAAGCTTCAAGCGCTTGAATTTTGGCTGTTTCCACCGCTTGTATTCATAGGTATTAAAGTCGAGTCTTTCAGTTCTGTTGTTCCATCTGATGACGGATCATTTGTGAAATAGCCCTTGACCAGTCTATCTTCCGAACCACTTTTGGAATAAGCTACCTCTACATTCTTTGGAAGGCTTACTTGTCTCGGATTCATTCATGGGTAAAGCCTTGTATAGATTTGTTGCAAACATTTCACGTGGTATCCCATCCACCACATCCATCGTACGGAAAGTTGCTGACTTCGCTCTTCCGATCACTGACCGGGTCAATTTATCAACTTCTTGAAACTCCCAAAGCCCATTTTTTCAATAGTAGCAATTCAGAAGATTTATCGCATAAAAACTCCGATTCATATTCGCTATTAATGGCAGGCGTTATCCTTTACAAAGCACAGTCTCTTTACAAGAATTTGTCACCGATTATTCCATCAAGAATTCAATATTGTTGGGTCCGTTTTTTTGGCCCTGGGATGATTTCTAACAATCTCAAAATAAACGCGAGGGTTGAAAAAATGTGTTCCTGCAAATTGACTGGAAATCTTCGCTTCTACCTTCGCACAATTCAAATGCATCGGAAGCCTTGATTGTGTTTGAAGAATTAACTTAGCTGGCTTTCGATATTTCTAACTTTTTCGAAAAGCTGCTGCTTTGATATCCAATCGACTCGGACGACTACTTCTACTACCCCATCGTACTCTTTGATTTTTAGGAAGATTCATCATGCAAAATTTCAGTAAGTAATTTCTGGCTGCGAAAGCCTTATCGATTTAAATCGCTGAGGGATTTCGTTTTCAAGGTGGTTTTGCAGTGCTGTTTCAAAACTATTCCTGTTTCGCACCAAAGGGACTTTCTTTTGTCAGTCCGTTCTTTTGCTCCTGCTCAGTAAGCTCCAATGGAACGATATCCAGGTAAAAGTTACTGCACGGCCAATATTAGCGAAATGGGACAGGCTATTTCTGGGGGGACCCCATTACTCCTGAACCTAAAAGGCTTTACTTTTTTTAATAGTTCTTTTCATTTTTTTTAGGGGTTTTGGTAGTCTATGGCTTGGTTAGGCCTTTATTTAAAAAAATTTCACATTATTTGTTTCTGGAAGGGGCAACCTCTTTCTTGATTGAACCTGATCGATTTACGCCTTGGATCTTCTTCGAATACCGAAAAGAATACGTCTTGAATTCTTCTTGCGGCTACTACTTTCTAAACCTGCTCGTTAAACTCACGGGGATGGTTGTTATGGAAAATTTCCTTTTTTTCGCTGTTTCCTTCTTCTGTGAGTATAAAATTTTCGAAGCTGATCGGCTTAATCTACTAGATCTTGCTTTTTGAAAATCAATCCCCTTTTCTCCATCGTCTTTTAGCATTCGAGTAAGGCTTCTAGTTTTCCAATCCTATTTCTGGGGAAGGCTATTTTTGGTCCGCCGGGTGATTACCCTTCTTTCGAGTTAATATGATTAGCCACAAAGCTAACCGCTGTTCCTAAAATCTCAAAGCCCCGCTGGGCTTGTTGGTTTGCTTTAACCATTGCGTGGAAAATGGCGTGCCATTGGAAAAAACTCTTTAATTATTTGATTAATCCGGGGGGGACCTTGTTTTCTTCCCGGGGGCCTTGCCATTGTTTTTTTTTTACGTTTTGGGGGGAATAAAAAAAAAATCCCTTCAGATTTAAGGAAGAATCTCTCTCT
>Ga0163217_1039657_pt1 | contig 14159 bp, 15 predicted proteins | sample SynspAceP_FD_185933 | JGI IMG/M metagenome (GOLD analysis project Ga0163217, IMG submission 185933) | Saline lake microbial communities from Ace Lake in Antarctica - Synechococcus sp. Ace-P (PacBio error correction) | ecosystem: Environmental > Aquatic > Non-marine Saline and Alkaline > Saline ... | reverse complement strand
ATCACCACGTGGCGCCGAAAAGCCTCTCTTCTTTCTCGATTACATTCTGCCACCGGCAAGCTCAGCCCGAGGGCCATGGCCCGCCAGTTGGTGGAAGGGATTGCCGACGGCTGCCAGGCAAGCGGTTGCGCCCTTGCTCGGAGGTGAAACGGCCGAGATGCCGGGCTGTCTATGCCCCTGGCCGCTACGACCCTGGCCGGCTTCTGTGTGGCAGTGTAGTGGTGGAAAGCCGGACGCCCCTTGATCGACGGAAAGCAGGCTGGAAGGCGGTGACGCCATTCCTCGGCCTTGGGGCCAGCGCGGGGTCCATTAAGCAATGGCTTCAGCCTGGTGGCCGCATATCTCGGACCCGCGTCGCGGCATCACGGGCCGCCAGGCACTTCAACGGAAGGGGTGACGGAGGCCGGTTTGATCGAGCCTCTGCTCAAACGCAACCCAGCTCTTACGGCTCTGTGTCAGCATCCCTGAAGGGGCCGGCGGAGATCCCTCTCCAACGCCATTGGCCCACATCACCGTGGGAGGATGAACATAGCGTGCCGGACAAACCTCCCCGTTGCTGCCGGCGGGCGTTCACGCCCGCACGATCAGCAGCTGGCTGAGCGTCCCGGCCCTCTTTCAAGCTGGCTACAGGAAACCAAGGCGAGGTGCCGGAGGAGGACCTCTGGTAACACTTCCAACCTCGGTGTCGGCTACTGCGCTGTGGTGCCAGCGAAGGCATCAAGCGGCCGCTCATCGCTTATCAGCGGAGTGGCCCGTGGGTGTGGCGCGCCTGGCCCTGGGCGAAGGTTGTGGGGGCCGAGCGGATGGCGGCCCGGTTGGCCGTCCTGCCGAGCAATGAAGCCGCCTCGGGACTCGGCGAAGTCAGATTGATGGAGTTGTTAAAAGCCGTCAAATAGCCTTTCTCTGGCGCCGTTGAGCATGGATTATTCGATGATTCCACATCAACGCGCAGCACCGTCGTCGCAGTTCCGCCGGCCCCTTACCCCCAATCCACCGCGCCGGCCGCGTCAGTTTTCCAAGCCAACGCCCCGCTGATCCGGCCCACCTTTCTGGCCTTGAGAGAACACGGCAAGGTGTATGTCTCGGATCTGCCGCCTCTCGATGGCAGCTGGGCCATGTGTCGACGAGGCGCGGGAGGTGCTCGACAGCTGGACGCGGCGCCCTGCAGGACTTGAGCAACAGAGCCTGTCTCGGACACTGGTGAGCAGGAGACCAGGAATCCGGGCGTGGCACGAAAACCGCGGATGTCACCGAAGCTTCATTTCGCTCCGTGCTCGAAAGCAGCAGGAAGCAGCGCCGCAAACAATCGGCCGGGGGGCCGTGGCCAGTGAATCGATTGTCCAGAACCTTTCTGGAACTGGCGCGGCTGCGGCTGCCGGGTCCCCTCTTCGATTCCGCTGATCCAGGAAACACTCGCCGCCTGCGAAGCAAGCAGGCCCTGAAACGGCTGGCCCAGCAGCGGACGATCGTCAGCCAATCGCAGCAGACGCAGAGGCCGCGGCGAAGGCCGAGCCCGCCAGGCCCGGCTGATTCCCGCCCCAGCCCCACAGTTGCAAGGTATGCCTCTCTCTTCCGTCCGGCCTTACCGGGGGTCCTTCAGCCCCGACCTCCTCCCCGTCGCTCACCACGGCTGACTTCAGCGACGTTATACGGAGGCCGGCAATCCGCACGGGCAGGGCGATCGCCCGCGATCGAGAGCTCCCACCTCGGCTCGCTCGACGCGCCAGCCCCACGGCTTTGCCGCGGCTGTCTTTCGCCTGGGACACCGTTGCGCAAGGGCGGGGATTGGGCCGGAGCCCCGGGGCCCGGGCACAGTTTGAGCGCCACTTCAGGCCATTCGGAGGCGCGTGGCGGCAGCGATGGCTTCGCATCTTCCACCAGCAGCGGTTCGATTCTCGAGCAGCCGGCGGTAGAGCCAACCCCGCGGCCGGGAACAGGCCAGGCCGCCGCTGCGGCCGGATCGCTGGAGCAGCCCAGGGCCAAGGGGGTGTAGGCAATTGCAACTCGACGCCGGCGTGGCGGCAGGACCTCGGCCACCCACCGTCGACGGAGCGAGCAGGGAAAGCTGGACCTGCAGGCTGGCCAGCGGGGGATTTGCCACGGGCGGCCAGCCGCTGGAGGATCAGCTCCAGGCGCGCGGCCACCAGGTTCGACGAGCCGCAGGCTGGCCACCTCCTGGCGGTCCACCAGATCGGCCAGACCCTCCAGCAAGGGCCCTTCCTGCCAGGGGGCGGTAGCGGGCCGTGCTCCAGTCATCCACCCGGTTCGAGCTTTCCTCCCAGGCGCTGCCGCGAGGCTCGAAGGCTCTGGGCATACCGTTTCGACCCAGCCGCCAGGGGAACGGGCGCCAGCTTGGGCACGCAGAGGCCGGCAAAGGTTCCCCCCCAGAAAGCCGCCGAGCAAGACCTCACTTTTGCGGCCCTGGAAGCGGGCCCGTTCCATAGGATCGGCCGGCGAAGAAAGGGTCAGGCCCAGGTCCACGGCCCGCTGAAATGTGGCTGCCAGGGCCGCGTCGTGCCGTTCCGGTTCAGTACCCCCAGAGGAACTGGTTGCCCCAGGCCAGGTGCGACGCTCCGCATCGATTGGCAGGTCGCTATCGGGGGCCAAGGAACCCGCCGCAGGGGAGAGCCTTTCGCCATCACGCCGCCACCGCCAAGGCTTCGCGCCATTAGATTCCTCCAGCTGCGACCGACCGCTGAATCCACAGCCCCGTCTTCCCCGGGGCCCGACGCCCCGGCCCATCGTCTTTCCGTCCCGCGACGGAGGAGGGAATTCTTGGGCTGGAAATCGCAAGCCAGCTCGCCAGGGCCAACGCAAAAAGACCAAGCTCAGAACCCATCCTCTGCGGCCACTGATGGTCGTTCACGGCCTAGCAATGGCCATCCGGCCAGCGGGTTATCTGCGTAGCTTGACGGCGATCAGCTTGAACCCAATCCAAGCCCGGCCGTTTGTTGGCCTCCTTGCCCCGGGCCTCTGGTCCTCAGAATGGAATGGCTTGAGAAAGGTTCTCCCCGCTGCCCAGCTCCCTGCACCGATTGTTCTCACCTTCCCGCCCTACTACTGAGCTGGCCGGTGGGGGCGCTGGGCGGCGAACTCGGGAGCAGCCGAGCGGCCACCGCCCTCATTCGCGGGCCCAGCCGACAACTTTTGCCGGCTGCAGAGCAGGGCCCAGACCTGCAGAACATTGGCCGGACGCGCTGCGATCTCGCCTGTACGAGTGTTCTGTTCGAGCAACCTCCCAGGGTTTAGACTTCGAACTATTCGCTTCCTTTCACCCTGGCCAGGGCGGAAGCGCCAGCGCCCAGCTCAATTTTGTGGCGATGTTGGCACCGGCCAGCACGCTTCGATGGCGTTGCGACCAGGGCCGTTGCCGGCTGATTGGGCCCGCTTCACGACATCGGTGTCGAGCATGAGCGAACGGAGCTGTCAATGGGACGCGGCACTGGCCAAGCCGGCCGGCCGGAAAGCCTGGCGCCGAAGGGCGCTGCATCTGAACCAACGCCAGGTGCGTTGCAGCGCCAAGGCCCGAGTCAGAGTCCCTGGGAGTTGCCGTTCGCCGATTTTGAACCGCCAGCGCTTGGCTGCGCTTGAGCTCCCAACGAAGGGACAGGTCCTGTGAACTGGAAGAGAGAGGCGGCACCCCAGATTCGAAACTGGGGATAAAGGGATTTGCAATCCTCTTGCCCTTACCACTTTGGCCATTTGCCGCAGCCGGGGAGGCGACTCCCTGACACCGGTCGTATCAGCCGTGGCATGCCCTCCCGTCTGCTGGGTCCTGAGCAACGGCCACGGCTGAGGACCAGACGCCCTGCGCCTGGATTCCGGGCCCTACGCGGCGCCGGCCGACCTCCAAGGTGCTGGTTTTGCCGTTTAGGTGGGAGAGGGAATCGGCCTCAAGGCGCTGAGGCCGCGGCGAGCTCAAACTGCATTCGGACCCCGCCTGGCGCGTGCCCAGCGGCGGATTTTCAGCAACCAGAGCCTGCCGGTTTTGCTGGGAGATTTCAGCGGCCGGCCTGCCCCTGCTGAGTTGGCGGCAGCTTACAGGATCCTGCGCGCTAGGGGGCGCGTCGCGGCCAGCCCGTGCTCGCCAGTCGGCGATCTGCTGCCTCTGCTGCTGGCCTTTTGCCAGCGGTTGCGCCCTACGTGCCGTCGGCACCGCCGAAAGAGCGGGACTACACCTGGCGCAGCGGGCCTGGCCACACTGGCCTGGGCCGACGCTATCACCGCTGGTCAGGGAATGCGAATGGAACCCCATGGGGAATGGCCTTGATGGTGCCAGCGTCGCTTGCCGGGTTGTGGCTGTCAGGGACGGACTGGACGGCCGGAGGGTTCGGCGCCACTGTGCGTGCGGGGCCTTCGCACCGGGCAATTCAATGATGGGGATGGCTTTCTCTTGCCAGGCCGTACCGCCCGCCTGGCCAACCAACGGCGGCCTGGTACTGTTTGTTGGCGGCAGTTCCGCCTGCCGGAGGCCCTTGGGCAACTGCAGGCGCTTCTGGGCCATTGGGCAGTGGCTCGGGCCAGGCGGGCTGGAAGGGCAGGGCAGCTGAACGAGCCGATCCGGCTCTGGCGCCCACCGGCTCCAGGCCCAGCGAATGGCCGAACTGGCACCGCTGACTGCGCGCCGCCGTTACGTCCCAGTGATCCACCGAGGGCACTGGAGCCAGGCGCCTTGGCAGCGCGGGCAGGGTGTGCTGCTGGTGGCCAGCGGGACGCCTTCGATGGCGTGGGCCAGCTGGGGGAGGGTGGGGCTTGGCCATGGCCGGCACCAGCCACCGAACAACTTCGTCGGACTAGGGTTTCCGGCCTGTCGCTGCCAGGCCCCCGGGGCGCCCAGTTCAAGGACCAGCTTTGCCAGCCGCAGAGCCGCTTGCTGGGAGGTGGCGGTGCGGGGGTCTGCCCCACACGCAAGCCTGGCCAGAGCTGGCCCGGCTGCTGGTCGACCCGCCGGCCAGGACGCCCTTGGCCAGGATCGGAGGCGGCGCATTGGGAGGTGCTGGGCAGTGAGCGCCTCGCCGCTGCGTGCTGGAGAGGGAGCTGCTGGATCAGGAACCTGCGCGAGGGGGCCGGGCCGGACGGGACGGCGATGATGGGGGTTGTAATCCGCCCCCTGCTAGGTTTTCTGAATGCCCGCCCCACGATTCGGCCTACGCCACCCATCACCCAGGCAACCTGGCCTCCCTGCTTTGGCATCAGCATCGCCCGGCGCGGCGTCTGGTCGACCAGCGGGCCGCCAATGGCGGAGATTCTCGCGGACATCGCCGGCCGGGGTGGCCATTGGCGAGCATGATTGGTTGAGGGAGCTTCAGCGGCAGCCGCCAGGAGCAAGTTGCGCCTGCTCGATTCCTGCTGATCGCCGAATTCTGACGAAGCCAATTACCTCGACGAAGAACTGAGGATTGCGGGCTGAGGATACTGGCTGGGCGATCTTGCATTCAGTGCTCGAAGGACCGAACCGAACGGCGGCCGACTCGAGTTCAGGAACAACCGGCGATTTGCAGGCGAAGCAACGGCGCGCCAGACTTCCAGGGTTCCTCCCGCTCCAGGATCTCCTTGAGCGCCCACAGGCAGGGAGCAGGAAGCCGCACGTCGTTGGGCGGCATAGGCCAGCTGGGCCTCGCCGCAGCTCCTCGCCCGGCCCCAGTCACCTGCTCTGGGCCCTGCTTGCGAGCTCCAACACCACCAGCTCCTGAAACCACCTCCTTGAGTCCGTTGGCGGGAGCGTTGTAGGTGCCGGGCCAGGCGGCTGCCACCTTGGTGCAGAACAGGGGGTTCACGCAATCCCCGGGCCTTCACCCAGGCGGCCACACGAAGCGCGGCGAGTGGAAGACACCTTCTCGATTGGCCGGGTTTCTCCATCAGCTGCTGCAGCCGGGGGGCGAAGCCGCTTGACCGCGCCGCAATCCGGATGACAGCAGACGTGGTCCACGGGCATCGGCGATCTGGGACCAGGCAAAGACGATCTCGGCCATGGACAGCCCCATCGCCTCGGTATCGACCGGCCAGGGCCGAGCCTCCGAGAGCTAGGGCCAGCAGGCGCGGCATCAAAGATCGCGTCGAAGAGCGGCAAAGCTTGGCTGGAGCAGAGGCAGATGACGGATGGGCAGAGGGGAGGCCATCGGTGCAATGCGCAACCCCGCCATCCGTCGCGTCCAGCGCCCGCACCGCTGGCCCCGGCTCTCCATCCGCTGCCGTCTGGGCCAGGATGGGGGGTGATTTGTCAGCCCTTCGCTGCCCCCCGCCCTTTGAGTTCCACCCTTTCTGCTCACCCTGCTGATGACCGTGGGGCTGGTGTTCTTCTGCGGGTCCGCAACAAGGGACCGCACACTGCTTGTGGATGTCCATTCACTAGGGCCGGCGGCTGGAGGTGCCTCGGACGGTCTTCAGTCGGTGGCTGCAACAACGGGGCTGGCAGGCTGAGACCGGCCGATCCCTGAAACGGCCGCCTGCTGCGCTTTCTCGGCGGGTTCGCCGCCAGCCTTGCCCCTGGGACCTAGCTGCTGTTTCCCGGTGGCTCAGGAGGCGTCGGGCGGCCCTTGCCTCGGTCTTTGGTTGGTGCGCGCAGCTCCTCCCAGCTCTGGGCTTGGGTCGCCGCTTGCTGCTCACCGTGCTCGGCCCCCCCTGGCGGGGATTGGATGTACGGGCGCCGAGCGGCTGCGACAAGAGGCAAGTTGAAGCTGCGGGCTGATCAGCGACGACACGGCCCCGGGCAGCACCCTGCGGGCTGCGCGCCCACCGCGATTGAACTGATTGCCCCTATGCAACAGCGAGGATGGGCCGCCTCTTCTCGAAGCTCGCCTAGTGGGACGGTCCCTGCTTTCGTTCCCCGATCTGATTGACCTGTGTCACGGTACATTCCAGAACGGCGCCCAGCCGCGGCTTGTCTCCCGCGCGGCCTCCTCGCGGCGCGATCCGATTGGGCGGCGCTGGGGGTGTTTCACCTGATCCTGCGCGGGAGCGGCCGGCGGCGGCGGCGCGGGGCCCCAGCTCTTCGGGCCATCGATTTCCGCTCACCGGTGTCCCCCGAGCGCCGCCTGAACAAGAAACTGGGATCGGACGCCGCAGTCTGGTGCCGGCACCCGATCCTTGGTGCTGGCTGGCACGCGACTCCCAGGCCATGGGCGGGTCAGCTGGCACCCCGGCGAGGCCGTCTCGGACAATCCACCGGGCGCCGCGCGATGAATCCCGCCATCCGCGACGAGCTCCACTGGGAAACCTACTGACCGCTGAGCAGGATCGTGGTACCTCGGCGCAGCAAGCGGCGGGCTTCACATCAGCCTTTACCTGCCTCCGCTGAGAACAATCGCCCGCATGGAGACGATTCCCGCGCACCAACTGGAAGTGTGGGCAAGGAATCACGTGCGTCGGGGGTCGGCTACGCCCCTGGAGATCCACTTCGGATGGCTACGGCCCTGAACGGTATACGGCTCGGGGCCTGATATCCACCGCTGATGGGGCCCTTCAGCCTAACTCGATAGAGCTCGCCGCCGCTTCGGCGCCTCCCGCGCTGACTTCGCGGTGGGCTTGGTGCCCCGCGGCGGCGGTATTGCCCTATGCATGGAGAATCGGCAAGCTGTGGAGGGCACCCTCTAAGCTTCACTGCGCAGACCGAAGCAGCCGCGATTCAGCCCTCGACGCGATTGCCCTGCGGGTGGTTGAGGCGATCGAGCCGGGGCTGGCTGGACAGCCAGGCCCCGCTTCAGCGGCACGGCTCAGCCAACACGCCTGATGGGGTTGGCAGCGATCTCTTCAGTGATTCGTTCCTGCAACAGTCCTGGGGGCAGGTGAACGATCGAGTTGAGCAAGCCTCGCGGCTGCCTGGCCTCACGGCGTGTAGCCGTACTCCAGCGCACAGAGCGGCACGACATCAGGAATCGACTCGGTCCGCCGTTGGTCTGCAGACCGAAGATTCGTGCCCCGATCGGAAGGGACGAATTGAATTCCCACATAACGGCCGGCGGTAGAGGCTGGAACTTGGCGTTCTCGCGCCGCCGTAGGCCAGCGGGTTTTCAGCTTCCTCGACGAGTCGGCGCGCCGCTTAGCTCCGGGCAGAAAACCGTGGCCGCAGGCCGCTGGCCAACTGGCAACAAACTGCTCCCAGCTCTGGGTCTTGCGGCCCGGCAGCGCCGGAGAGAGCTGCGGCAGCAGGACTGGGGATCCTGACCTCTTGGTAGCAGGGATTCCTGAAGTGGTCCTGGTAGTCGAAGAAAATGCCCCCAACTGCCACGCGTTTTCGCCGCGGTGCCGGAGCAGAAGTACTCGTCACACCAGGCCTTGAACACGAGGTAATAGGGCCGGGTTGATGCCGTCACAGCTCTTCAAGGTGCTGTGAAAAGTGGATGCATTCGTCGAGGAAGGATAGAAGGGCGTCAGGTCAGCCCCGCCGCCGAACCACGCAGGAACGGCCCCGCTTCGAAGTAGCGGTAATTCAGGTGCACCGTTGGCCACAATCAGGGTTGCGTGGGTGCAAACACATCCGAGGTGCCGGTGAGCGAAAACCAGCGCTGCCCTTCGCCTCCGGACGCTGGTTTGAGGATCGCGGAGGCAGCCGGTCCCCCTCACCTCGGAGAAATTGACGCCGCCCTGCCGAAGAATGCCGGCCGGCCTGTCATCACCCTGGAGCGCCACCGCCTTCCCATCCGGCCGCTCGCCAGCTCTCCTCTTGAAGCGGCCTTTCACCATCGAGGGCTTCGAGGGCCGGCGCAAATGCTGTCTTGCAGGCCATCAGTAGTGCTGGCCGCATGGGGGCGAATCGGGCGGCGGAGCCTGGAGCGGCGGTCCGATCTCCGGAGCGCGTGGGCTGGTCAAATCGCGTGGTTGTTCGGCACGCGAGCTGAGCCCCTAACGGCACTGTGAATCCTTGTTACCTTTCCAGCCGCCTTACCCGCTCACAACCTTCGAGAGCCTCTTGTCATGGGCGCGACCCGTAGATTGATTCACCTATGGGTGCCTCAAGGGATGGCCGAGCGCTGACGGGCCCTCGAATGCCTTGAAAATCCTGCAGTGTGTGATGCGGCAGTTGGCCGACATCCCTGACTGGGAGCTGCCTGGATCAGCCCACGGTTCGGGTACAGGGCGATCGGCCGTGTTTCCGCCTCGCCTTACCCGGCTTATGCCAACCAGCCAGCGGGAGGAAAATCGCCGCCGATGCCCGCAGCGCTGCTGGCCGTCGATGTATCGTCGAGTCGCAGGTCCGAGCTGGCCCAGCCCGGCAAGGCCGATGCGGCCACAGCCACGGATCCGGCCGGCGTCGGCCAACTGCCGAGCGCAAAGGGAAATCCCGGGACGTCGTTCGGGTTATCGCCGTGAGCAGCGGCAAGGCGGGGGGTGGCAAGAGCACCGTGGCCGTGAACCTGGCCTGTGTCCCTGGCCCGGGCAGCGGCCTGAGGGTGGGGACTTCGTGGATGCTGAAGTATTACGGGCCCAACGTTTCCGAACCATGCTCGGTGGCGATCGAACCCCTGAGGTGCGCGGCAGCGGCGGACAGCAGGTTTTCTGGACCCCGATTGAGGTCTGCCGGCTGTGGCGATGGTGTCGAATGGGCCTGTTGATTCAGGGAGAACCCAACCGGTGGTCTGGCGCCGGGGCCGATGGCTGAATGGGAATCATCGCCAGTTTTCTCTATTCAGCGTGGAGTGGGGGCGAGCGCGATGCTGCTCGTTTCGGTCGCACCTGCCGCCGGGCACCGGTGATGGCCCAGCCACCCTGGCCCGGCCGTTCCAATGGGCCGGGGTTCTGTGATTTGTAACCACCCCCCAAGAAGGTGGTCGCTGCAAGGCATGCCCGCCGCGCCTGGAACGATGTTCCTGCAGATGGGAGGTTGTCGGTTGCTGGGATGATTCGAGAAACATGAGCGTGTTCATCCCACTGGATCGGCCCGAAGCCCGCTACTCGATTTTTGCTTCCGCGTGGAGCGCTGCTGGCCTTCGAGGCCAACGTGCCCCTGCTGCCCAGCTGCCCCTGGGGCATGGGCGTGGTGGGAAGGCGGAGACAGGGGCCTTCCCCTTGTGGATGTCCAGCCTTTGATTCGCCGACGGCACAGCCTTCATGGAGGCTGGCTTGCATACCTTCAGGTGGCCGACGCTAACCGCAGCCTGAGCCCGCGATGGCCATGCTTCAGCGGTGCGGCGCAGGGTGTTCTCCAGGCAGCCGCCCGAAGGAAAACGTTTCGTGGTTCAAGGAGATCGATTCTGGTTGCTCTGGGGCATTCCCCTGGCCCTTGTCGCTGTTGGCGGGGGATTTCTGATTAAAGCCAGGCACCAGCGGCAGGCCGATTACGACCGATTGTACCAGCACTGGCTCTCGGCGGCGGTGGGGCTGGGGCCTCGCCCTGCTGTTGGCCCGCCTGCGCTGGATCGTCTCAAGACCTTATGGCTGCCGATCTATGGCCTCACCGCTGGTCAGCCTGATCGCGGTGAGGTGGTGGGCACCTCCGCCCTTGGCGCCCAGCGCTGGATCAGCATCGGCGGCTTCCATGTGGCAACCTTCGGAATTCGCAAACCCGCGCAATTCCTGTTGCTGGCCGGGGTGCTCAGCCGCTTTCCGATCGGACGGACCGATCGACCTGCTCGGCTTCCGGGGTGAAATTCTGATCCCTGGTTTCTGGTGTTTCACTCCAGCCTGACCTGGGCACATTCGCTGGTCTCGGGGGTTCTGCTGGCGCGTGATGGTTGTCTGGGCCGGGCATGTCGCTCCAGTGGGTGGTGCTGCTGCCTGCTCGGCCGCTGGCGGGCGGCCCTGCTGGCCGGCACGCTGCCGCATGGCCTCTGCTGGGCTGGATTTCCGCTGATGGGTGGGCTGCCTACCGCTCCCTGCCCTGGCGCTTGGGCCCGGTGTGCGCCCCTGGCGGCGGCCTCCAGGGCCTGTTCGCCCTGCTCACCCCTATCTCTGGGCCCATGGCCTTACAGGACTACCAACGCGACCCTGGTGCTGTTCCTCGATCCGTCCAAAGATCCCTCGGCGGGGGTGCTACCACCTGCTGCAGGAGCAAGGTAGCATCGGCTCGGCGGTCTCTGGGGACGGGCCTCATGTCATGGCCAACTCACCAAGCTTTTCAGTCTCATCCCGGAACAGCACACCGACTTCACTTCAGTTGCCTGGGCGAGGAAACCGGCTATGTGGGTCCATTGCTGGGGTTGGTCGGTTTCATTTCGCCCTGATGGGGCGCCTGCGGCAGCATCGCCGCAAGGCCCGCACCCGGATCTTCGATCACTGGTGGTGGTCGGCATTCGGCGCCATTGGTAGCAGTTCCAGGTTGGTCAATATGCTTCATGACATCTGCCTTCGGCCCCGTGACGGCATCCCCCTTGCCCCTGGGATGCAGTTATGGCCGTTTCGGCAGATGTTTTGGTCAACTTTTCATCGCCCTCGGGGCTCTGCGCCTCGGTGCTTGCGTCGCAAGCCGCTCCAGCAGGGGGGTGCTGGTGAACGGCCCGACCTTGCAAGCAGTTACGGGGCAAGTCTGGCCCCAGGGCGTTCCGCCAGCCAGCGATGAGGACGGCGTACGCCGGCAGTGGTGGCAAGCCTTGGCCCACCCTTGCAGGACGATTTTCTGCTTTGCCTCCAACCCTCTCAAAGGGGTCATGGCTGGCGTCGCCGCTTTGCAGCGGCTGCCACCCGAAGCCCGCCTTTGCTTGCGGGGAAACTGCAGGGTTGGTCTGGGACGCCCAAGGCGGTCGGAACCGCTGCTTGGAGCCCGCTGCGCCCCTGCTGCCGGGGTAAACGTTGCGCCGGGCAATCCGCTGACCCTCACCCGGCCAACACCAGATTTCGAGCGCCTGGACCCCTCGGAGGACGGACGACGTCAAGAGGGCACCGATCCGCTTGTTGTTGCTGTTTCAACCCCTCCAGCTGCAGATGGCGATGGCCCTGGAGGAGAGCCTCAACGGCGGCGGGCGCTTGATCCTGCGCTTCGACCCCGCCACGTTGGCGGCGCGGCCCTTGGCACGCGTGGATATGAACGCCTGCAGTGCCGCAGCCCTAGCGCAGCCCTGGCAGCTGCGCAGCCGCCATGCAAGGATGGTAAGGCCCTGCGCTAGCGAGGAGAAGGACGGCGCAGGGCCTTTCTGGCGCGACTGGGGCGGAAACGGCTTCGCCGCTATGCGCCGGAGCGTCACCCTGCCAACCGTGGTCCAGGCCCCGCCGGCCCCCGCCAGGGACAAGCAGCGCCGCATTCCAGCCAACGGCGAGCTGGCCGCCTGCTTGAGGCCTTCACCACTGAGTGTGCGCACGCCGTTGGCACGATCCGGACCCTGGATCCGCTCCCTGCTGCGCCGCCCGACCTGCCTGCCGTTGTGGTGCGCCACCGGCTACGAGAGATCGGACAGCGATGCAGTGAACAGATCGACCGCTTCGGCCTGATCTTCCATGCCGCGCGAACTGCAGCGCCGCCCCCGCCCAGCCAGGTCCCTGGCAGGAACCGATCTGGCGACCCTGCTGGCCAAAAGCTGCTGCCGCCGTGTGGGAGCGGCAGGCGGGGCAGGGCGGGGATTAAGTCTGAAGCTGGGAGATCGAGGATCAGCTTTCGCCAGTGTGTATGAGTGGACCCCAACCTGCTCGAAACCATGCTCGGGGATTGATCGATCGCTTCACCCGCAGCCTGCCGGCCAGGCCACCCGCGGTGTTGATCCTGTTCTTTGCAACCCGGCCGGCCTCTCGGCTGAAACTGCAACTCAAACGGCCTCAGCACGCCAGGGGCCGGGAAACGGCGACTGCGGCCCCCACGGCGGCCCCCGGTCCGGTGCTGAGCTGGGATCCCCTCACCGGCCAGCCTGCAGCTGAGCCGTGGAGGCCACCCAGCGCCATGTTCCATAGCCTCGGGCGGCCGCAGCGCTCTGACCGAGAGAGCAGGCAGCGGAACTCACCGGTCTTCTTTCCTTGGCCGCCCAGGCCCGGAGGGCCAGCAGAGATCTGAATTTAGTTGACTGGGTGTTTGAGATTGAGGGCAACCATTTCCCTGGAGATAAGGGCTGGGAAACACGGTGCTAGCTTCCAGCCGAAAACGGTCCAGGGCAGCTCCTTTCCGGGAACGCCCACTCCCCCTCCCCAACAAGCCCATGGGACAGGGCAACGGCGCTTGAGCGGGGTCAATCCCAAAGTTCATCGGTAGCCACCGGAGTTTGCTGAACTCAGCGGAAACGAGGAGGAATACGCCATTCTACCTGGACAAGCAGGCAACCTCCCAGAGGTTTTTCGACTTCCCCACCGGCGGGGCCGCCGAGATGAAAACGAAGGTGAGAAATCATGTTATTTGCACGCAAGGAGCAGTGCTGGCCCTCGGCACTCAGGTGCGCACCTAGTTCAAGCCCGCATCGAAGATTTCAAGATCTTACCGGATCTTCCCGGTGGGACACCGGGAATATCTGCCACCCCAAGGAATTGGTGTTTTTCCCCGAGAAGGTCAACAAGGGCCGCTCATGGTTGGCTTTCAATTTCCCGTCGCCATCGGCGATAACCCCAACCCACATTCCACGATTCAAGTTCACCGGGTTCGCAACACCTTCGACTCCTGAGCGGGCAGGGGCAGGTCCTGAGAACCTGAACCGAATCACCATTTAGAAAGCGGGGCCCGGGGCCCGTTTTTTTTTGCCTATGGCCGTCGCCGTGAAGACCTTCTCCCGATTTTCACGCTGCCCTTCTTTGCGTTGGCGAGCGCCGAAACAATTTCCCCCATCCCGAATCGCAAAGCGCTGGGCCCGCCGATCTGGAAAACGCCGCTGACCACCTGGCTTGAAGGTGGGGGCTGCCAGTCGCCATGGGGGTGCTGCTTTCGAATCCGGTCTGAAGGAGGGGACACCTGGGGGCGCTGGAAAGCTACGTGGTGGCCGAATCCCGCTCTGGACCCTGGGGACCGGTTGCGAGGGGCGGGAACGCGCCGAGCAAGGTCTGGCGGGGATTGGCCCGGAATCTGCCACCAACCAGTGGGAAATCCATTCGAAAAACTACTTCGAGGGGGAAAAAAAACGGCCTCAGTCAACTTTCCACTCCCACCCCCGGTGGGCCGGGGGGGGGTCCTGGCCCCAACCGGTGGGTCCAAGTGTTTTTTTGCTTTTTCCTTGGGGGGGGGGCTAAACCGGGGGGGAAAAAAAAAAAAAAAACTGGGGGAATTTTTTTTTTTTCCGGGCTTGGGGATCGAGCAGCGTGCCGGATTCTCTCTCTTT
>Ga0163217_1002166_pt1 | contig 14159 bp, 5 predicted proteins | sample SynspAceP_FD_185933 | JGI IMG/M metagenome (GOLD analysis project Ga0163217, IMG submission 185933) | Saline lake microbial communities from Ace Lake in Antarctica - Synechococcus sp. Ace-P (PacBio error correction) | ecosystem: Environmental > Aquatic > Non-marine Saline and Alkaline > Saline ... | reverse complement strand
TCTTCTTTGTGGCTAATTAGAAATTCTAAGGTAAATAGTTGTGTATGAAAAAAATTGGCACGACATTTTGCCTTTAAAGTAAGTATTATAAAAATTTAAATAATATTACAAGAGTAAAGGAACAGTAAAATTTACAATGAGTCTAAAGAGTTGGATTTGATCACTGAAGAAAGGGAGTTGTGAAAAAGATCACTTTTGTACAACATTTCAGGATTAATAAGACGAAGATTCGCAAGGCGACCGAAGTTGGAATTTGATCTTCAAGAAGAGAAACAAAGGCATTAAAACGCGGATAACGTAAAAGTAATCAATACATAACTTTCAAGTTTTAATAAAAGCCATTCTATTAATATTAGATGGCTTTTTATTGTGGGATTGAATACGAAATTTTTTAAAATAAATAAATTATAGCAAACAAGAAGAATAAAGCTTTAGTACAATGCCAGCAGTGCATATCTCCAAAAATTCTTAAAAATAAATGGTCATTTCATGTCTGAGATAAATGTAATCTGAAGTTTAAAATTTAAAGAACCTATTAAAATTTCAGGTACCCCAATGCCGGCCACCTGCCAAACACGCTTGTAAAATTGGTTAAAAACGTTTAATAACGTTATATAAAAAATAAGAGTAGCCCTTTAAAAAACATCTATTCCTTTTGCTGAACAATTTAAATTTAAGAAGAATTAAATTGAATTACTCAGTTTACCGCCTTGACACGTTTTATGGATTGGCCAAATGTACTTCCCAAGACATATCACCCTCGGTGCTAAAATGGGCCATTAACTTTGCCTCGAAATCTATGAGCGGACCAATACGAGAGACCCTAGACCTATAACCAGCCTATGTTAATTTGGTGTTGTTCGCCCGAAATGCCATTTAGCAGAAAAACTGTCGTTATCAACCCGGAACTTAAATGTATTCTTATTCAAGGTGTATAGCATTGCGAAGATGTAGGGCCATTAAATTATTTGAATCTTCCGTTAAGCGAGTAAATATTATTTATCAAAAAGGGTTTAGGTGGAAGCTGGTCCACAAATTGGGTTTTTACTTCCGAAAATATGAAGATGTAGACGCTAAAAGATAATTCCAAAAAAACCATTGATTTTGTTAACCTTGGATTGATATAAAATAACAACGGACTTAATTTGGGGGCACCCCCGGGACGATTTGTTATCTAATATTAATGTGAGATGGTGCTTCGGAATAAAAATAACAGAAATGGTATTTTACAAGTTCTGTAGGTTACGTCTTTTTTTAAGCAGCACCCTTTTAATTTTTTACCCAGCACAAATTGGCTCTCAAACTGTAGAGCCAATTTTTTGTACTAAATATGAACTATAATGTCTGAGAAATGGGCCAGTGTCTACGAATCCCTTTTAGCCAAGAGGATAGGAGGAAGATAATGGTGTTAAATGGTATTATAATTCCGCTAAGTATAATTTTATTAAATTCTACTGAAAATAGATTTACTTTGGATACAAAACCCTATTCACACTTAACATCTTTTCATTTCTGACTTAAAATACAATAGAATATTAGCTTAATATTCTTGATAGACCCTTTAATGCCCAAGACCAAATTATAGCCAGCAAAATCTATTGTTACCCTTAGAAGGCCGATTTCAAATAGGTAATTTCTTATTGATGGTATACCTATGTATTTTGAAGCAGCAGCTTTGTTGGGCTGTTCGAAGAATAACACTGAATCACCTATAAAATTTATTTTTAATTTTTAATAATTATTAAAATTTACCTAGGGTAAAATACTATAAGTATTTCATCAAGAATAGTGATACCTACATTAACTGTACAACCATTTATTTTTATCGATTGTACAATGATAAAAATTATGAATGCAGCATAACCGAAATTTAGTAGTAATACCAATGACCCAATATGTGAATAACATACCTGTTACGAAGCCGTAGTCGAAGTATATCAGTTTAACAATAAAATAGCTACATATGAAAATCGTATTCTTAGGGTTTTGTTTACTAGTTGGTTCGTAACCAAGGCCACAAACGGCTGCCGAATACAGAGCTTTTATTGCAAGATAGCGCTGATAAGTTCTCTTTGGAAGAGAGTGAGGGGAATGTAAGATTTCTTCAGAATGCCCAGTGATCGAAATAAGCATAAAGTGCTTGTCCAACAAGGCTACTGCTCCCACATGAAAAAAGATTGCGAGGAAGGAAGATGTACAATATTAGACCTGTGATCGACCATGAAACATGGTGGCATTGACCGAGTTATCAAAGGTCAATTTGGTTATTTGACAGGACAAGCGTGTTTGAGCAATGCCTGGGCAGGCAAAGTTATACATCGACGCATAATATAAAAAGCTCCAAGGCTATGGGCATAGCCTGATTTTTTGACCAGATAGCAGAAGAAAGCGGATTTTGCTATTTTTAGAAACAACCAGAAAGTATGGAGATCCTCCATCAAAAGTCCTTAATCCGATATCTGTACAGTATGACCAAATTCTGGTCAATTCTTTGCTTTTGACTGCAGCGACTGTACCAGTGGATAGTCGTTTAAAAAAACGTAAGAAGTATTTGACGCCAATAATTTAACCGCAGTCAGGTTTCGATGAAGATACAAATGTTTTGGGGAACTACCAACGGATACAGTTTTGGGACCGTAAAACATTTGCCTTAATAAAATTGACCAAAAAGATTACCATGGACAGAAAATTACAAGTAGTAGAAAAAATATTCGCGGTTAAGCTTATGGTTCGGGTCAACCAAAGGTGCCTTTAAAACTACGTGAAGATGCAAATATGACTATTACGCTTCAAAACGATGCTGTGTAGACGATCACGGTGATCGACAATGTCAGAAAGGTCCTGACGAAGTGTTCTGTCTGACCAAAAGGGAATGAGCAAAATTGACTTTGTTGCCTATGACACTTAGCGCAAAAAAAGCGGATTATTTTCAAAGAAATTCAGCGGTTGCTGACATAAGGTATTGGTTTTACCTCAGATTTAGCCATGAAAACGCCAGGAGACCTATCTACGCTTCTTTCATGATAAAGCCGATAATGACGGACTTTGGAACATCCATTGTATTTGGCATGTGAGTTATTTCGTTATGCCGTTACCAAGTCTGAAGAGCCAAGTTAAATGCCTACGAAAGCTTTTGAGGCCATGGAGGAGGTTAACGCATTCTTCCCGACTTTAAAAGGGTTTCCCGCAAGGTCTTTTAGAAAGAGATGGCTATGAAAAAGTGGGGGGCTACATGCCAAACGATTTTCAGAAGAGTGGAGAGAGAAATATGTTAAAAGAAAACGGAAGAATTTGGCAGTTATCAGATGATGAAATGAAATTTGGAGATGGAAGTCCACCACTAGCAGCGATGAATCCTGCGGCCATTTTTCGTGTATGCACTTTTTGCTGAATTGTGCACCGTAAGGCTTTGGAGAGATAGGGCGATCACCAGAATAAAAATAAGAGATGACCAATATTATGGATAACGATTTGCACTGGTGGATTGGAACGCAAGCCTACCGCCTGGAAAATGGAAATCCTGAATTATGTGAATGGATTCTATCAATGTAGGGGAATCGCCGACTGAATTCGACACTTATTTTGTCCTTCTGGCAAACAGCCTATCATTTTAACAAAAAGACAAAAAATATAAAAAGGGGCTGAAAAGTTGATAAAAAGAAATATGGATATGATGAGAAATGCCAATCGACCGGCCTCGTCATAGGCTTTGTAGAAGGAAGAGGATTTAAGTAATACTTGAATCATTCGATGATGAAATGTATTTTTGACCATTCCCACTTTTGTCAATTATTTCCTTTTCGGAGGAACAAAAAGAAGCGCATTTTTAAATTCGGTAAAAAGTTCATTGGGAAGTAGAACGCTCTGAAAAATCCGTTATGGGAGATTATCTTTTGCCACTTTCTGGAGGCGCAAAATATAGATAGTGAAGATCGGGCCTGTGGTTGCCGAGTTCCCCATGGATCTTATCGATTGGGAAAAATTGATAATGAGCACCGTAAAGACCTGACGAAAATTGAACCTAATTTTAGAGACAAAACCTATACGAGTGTTGCCATGTGACGAGAGGGACACTCATTTGCACAATTGAGCGTACCGAAACAATGGCGGAAGTGATGGCAACCGGGAATATGCCCCGATATCTATTTGTTGCCTTATTGGGCAGGTTAGATATGTTGATGCCATAAGTGCACCGGGTGAGTAAGGTTATATTACGCTACCAAAAAGGGGAAGCCCAGTCGGCTTTCCCTTTTTTTTGTGCAAGGTTGGCGCGTTAAGGGATAGGTTTCCCATATTTTTTCGACCACCACCCTAGCTGCTCAATATTCAAAGATTCCCAATCCTTTAAATTTGGTGTAAAGAAACGCTTATTAGATGGGAGTCTATACTGTAAGAGGGAGATTCACCAAGCTATTAGTAGGTGCATATATTCCTGACTTTAACTATATCAACCAGCTATTAAAAAATCGCTTCTTCATTTTATTCAAATGTATAACGTTTCTTCTCCGTTGAGGAGGCATTAAGTAATGGTTGAAGTTCTTATATATCAAAATTTCGGGTATTTCTTCCCGAGACGGCAAGTCAGTAATGCCGTCTCCCAATATAGGGCAAACATCTGCTATGGTAATGCTCCAAAACCAAGAATTTGGGTATTCGGCATTTTAAGATTTCTATAATCGCCGTTACCCGGTTAAGCCTAAAACCGACTTATTGCGTTTTGGTGGTTACCGACCTAAAGGGACCTAACAAATAAATTCCACTTCTTCGCAAATTAATCTTTCGCAATCTTGCAGGGTATTGGGTACCACCAATCATTCCAAGTATACAACTGCTTCTAGTAGGTAGGGCGGCACTTTTTGTTCTAAAATAGCCCCATTCTGCCTTAACTTTTTGCATATTATTAATGTTGTTAATAATTATTCTTGGTTTAAAATGAGGCGTGACTTCTCTAGCCTCCTTGGGCCAATTTGAGCTTTTTTTATCTGAAACATTATTTAAGTCCAATTGCACTAATTCTATCCCAGAAGACACGGCTTTGTAGTTTCCAAATGCGCTGTTGGTGAATTTCCCTGAGATATATAATGTAGTTTAGGTATGGATCATTGCCTTAGTTTTGTAATTGAATGTAAATTTTTCATCATTAAAATGGTACGGCCAATCTTACGCCTGATTTTAGGCGCGTTGGCATTCCAATTCCGGCCGCCACATCCGCACTCCAACTATGTGCACTTTTTATACCCATTTGCTTTTCCAAAAGGGGCTACAATGCTGCCAAAGGCTACGTGGACCGCACCAAATGTAACGTTATCCACCGCCAGCAACTTTCTCTGCCTCATTGAACATAATGCAAGCTTTATCATCCAATTTTTGTGTTACTGCCACCTGGTTGATAAACTGGTACATTTTTCTTTTTCAGGGGTAGCACGATGGAGTCCAACCCGTAGTGTGGCCCAAAGTTACCCAACCAAAATTTACCCCTTACTGCCGCTTGAACATAAAAATTTCTCTTGGTGTATGGAGGAAAACTTTGCCGTTACACCTTCGCGTTCCACTCCTGGCCTTCATTGTTTTAGTCATTCCCCATTCTTTTAAAAACCAAGCGTCAGATGTTTAATGCGGTGCTTCTCCTTTCGTCTGCTACAATATTCTGACACATCAAAACCAAGTTCCACCACACAATAACGGCAACACGTTTGCCAACAGGTTTTTTTAACTTTAAAAAACATCAATGTTAGTTAAGAACTTTAGGGTGATCTATACCGTCAATGTTTGGAGTTTCTTGTTTATTCCTGTAGCTATTATTACCTCGTCAAAATTGCGGTTTTAAAAGCCTCCGCATCTACCCGCCGTATTAATTTTACAGTTACTATGATGCATGCCATGGTATTAAAATACCGAATGCGTTTCATAAAATTTCTTTCTGTCCCGGAATATGCTCGCCATGTGATTGTCTCCTATTTCTTTATCGGCATCCAAAAAGTAACCTCATGTCCCCGTTGTGCTGCTACACAGGTTGCCGCCGCCAAAACCTGCAGACCAGCGCCTACCACAGCAATTTTTCTTTTTTTCCGTTGGAAGAATTAGTTTAGTTCCGATTTCATGACATGCTTGGATTTAACCAAGCAACTGGCCTACTTTTCGTTTAGATACGTGGTCAAACACGGCTGATTACAGCCTATGCAGTATTTATTTCGTGCCGATTTATTGGCGTCGGCCTTATTTACCCATTCTAAATCGCTAAAAAACCGCCGTGCCATTGGAGATCAGTCCGCATCCCCTTCTTGCAATACTTTTCAGCCGTTTCTGGCATATTGTAATTCTGTTGAAGTAAACCAGTGGAATGGAAAGTTCTTCTTTCATTTTTTTGGTAACCATGGTTAAAGGCTTTGCCCTTGCACTGATGTTGCAATGGTGGTATACGAGCTTCGTGCCCACCAAATGGGCCTGTATTATAATAGTGCACCCCGCTTTTTCAATTTTCTTTGCCCAGGCTACTACTTTCTTGCCAACCTGCTTCCTTTTTCTACCAAGATCCAACATGGATAAACGATAGATGATGATAAAATCCTTTTCTAACGGCTTCGCGGTGCTTTACTATCTATGGGCAAAACGCATTCTATTTATAGGCCTTCCACCCATAATTATCGTTCGCTTATTTGTTCTTTCAGTAATTAAATTGATTGAATTAGATACCCTATCCGAACCCATAATTTCGACACCATTCATAACCTGCTAATTTTGATAGTTAGCCGAATTAATCTGAAGTCGCGTAAGGGTAACGTTTAATGCCTGATGGCTTTTAGTTTAAAAAGTTTAAAGGAGGAAATTGTGATTTTATGGCAGACGGAGCAACCGCAAGAAGGATGATATCCGTACGTCCGCATGTAAAATCTGCATACATATTTTACCGCCTTCTTTGTTGCACTCTGCAATCTGTAATTACTTTATGATGTATTTGCCGTGTTTGTTTTTGTGCTCATCCGCTGCCGAAAAAGGGCCCTGTCCAGCCTTGAACGTTAGGTGCGAATTGCCACCAGAAACAATTAAAACCAACCCACCTTGGCAGTTCCGGCATAATAGGTGCTATTTTTTCCAAGCATTTTTTTCCTTCTTCCAATCGGTAGTGCATGGAACCCATAATTAATCGTTTTTAAGGCGTTGTGAACCTAAAATCCAGCGGCTCGAAAATATTTTATACTTAGTCATTTTTTCTTAATTGTTAAAGGGGTAAGTTACGGGGCTTTTTTGATATTTTGGGGTCCTAGTGTAATCGGGTGACAGTTATTCTTTTGCCGCCACATCAAAAGTGGTTAAATGCCAAGCCACTTTATTAACTGAAGGCAGTAGGAGGGAAGGACACCTGACTTTCGTTAGGTGCATGAATTCCTTACTTTAGGAAGTACTAGCTATGAATAAATCGACGAAGGAGATTAGGCGGTAGCCAAATTCTTAATCAAGATTCACAAATACAAAAAGTAAAACAATAGACAAGTAATTTGTAAATGTGAATGAAATGGTTAATTACCAAATTCTTCAACTCATTAAAAAAAAAAAAAAATTTTCTTAAAACTGACCTATAGATGAGTTTAATGGGGCAAAACTGACTAAACGCTTAGAAACATGTTCGTATAGATTTTAACCTACAATATATTAACAGTATTCCTACAAATTATACAAATACGATTAAATAGCAAACTATGTTTTTGACTACTTAAGCTAAGATTTGAATATAAACCTCTGTCTTGGTTCTATAGTTTTTTGTGATTAAACAAGCTTTGAACTATAGTTACACGTCCTCCCTGAATTTAGATTGACACTTATTCTTCATTTTACAAAGGTTAAATCCTCTTGTGTAAAATGATATAATCTGATACTGGTATTCCCTCCTTAGAAAATAAAACTTTTTTTATAAACTAAATACTATTGCAACAAATTTAATATAGATTCGGTTTCTGAACTCATTTATGGTGATTATGGGAGGCATCCAAAACTAAGAGCTGATGTGGTTGAAACCATAAAAGTGCTTGAATATCAAATCTATTTTGATTAATGGTAGTTATTTTAAATTGGTTATAGGGAATAAAAATGGTTCTGCTCCTCTTGTATACATTGGAATAATTTACGCCTTAAGGAGAAAATATATCTTTTATATTTCAGGTATTTTACCATTTTTCCAATTTGCTGAAAAAAACTTTTCATTATTGGCGCTTTAATTACGACAGATACGAAAGAACCCTCCCTTGAAGATTATAATGATAAATAGAAAATTAACGGACGAATTCGAAAAGCCATAACAGAGTAGGAGTAAACTTATAAATTATTTATTTATAACGCAATTAGTACATGGAGAATTTAGTATCTTCTCGAATCTCACATTCTAGTCATACGTAACAAGGAAAACGACATTAACGTAGGAGAAGAATTTTACGATAGAAGTAACAATTACAAACATTGGCGGAAAGTTCCAGTTTACACTAGTAGGTACGTGCCGAACATTAGATTTAGTGATTTCACAGGTCCGAATCTCAGCGGGAGATCATGCAAGACCTCAGGCAGGAAATTCTGTGACACTGCCATTTGAAGATGATCAGCTTCCTTACTGCTGGTGATCAGGAAACATTGGATAGTTATGCTAGGCAAAAAACTGCGTGATTTAAATTTTTTCCTGACATATTTGGAACAGAAGAAATGCCGAAGTAAACGGTATTTGCAAAAACCTAGATTCAGAATGCGTATTTCCGAATTTTGGAATCTTCGCATTAGAACCAGAAATTGACAACTAAATTGAAACTTTGGCTTGAACTTTCTACCCTATTACTTGTATTAAGCATGTGCAGAGCTTACGTTTTTTAAAAAACCGTAAGCTTCTCATTATTCATTTTTCCACAAGGTTTTTGCATTTAATCACAGCTTTATATATTGATGAATTTTAAATGGTGTTTGTGAATCTCCTAAAAAGTCGATTTTGGACTGCGCTCAGCTATGGCGTCACGGCAAATTGCAAAGCATTCAACGAATATTCTTTAAAAAGGTCAATGGAAATCACAGTTAGTAAATTATAGATACAAACTGGCCAAAATAGGGCTTAGCCCAGTGGCTGATCTTATTCGGCGGACGAGATGTACCGCTAGCCATAAGATTTACCAACCGCATCTAACGCCTCAAAATTCCCAGCTTCTCAATCTTTTGAATTTGAGACAAAGCGCTGTTGTTTTTATTGGTGCCAATAAATCGCTGATTTGAAAATTCATGGACTTTTCAATATTACGACAGGTAATGTTCGAACAATTGTACGACCAAACGCAGGATGAACAGTTATAAAAGAAATGAATGCAGAAGAAGCAAAATAATAAACTCCGCGACCATTTTAAAACCCCAAAATTTTCGTAAAAGCTATTCACATTCTCTTTGCTTCAATTATATTCCACTATTCCTTTTCGTACATGTTTACTGTAAGAAGCCCAGTAAGAGTTGCGTTACCCGTCATATTGATGCCGATACGGCAAATGAAGTAGATGATCTATGCCATTGTACGAGCAAATTTGCAGAGCCGCCAAATTCAATATTCAGCATACTTCAGCACAGTTCAGTACCTCACCATTGGCAACAGATAGTACGGTTTATGTAATGCCCAAAGAATTAAGGAAAGAATACTCTCGTTAATGGGGCAGAAACGCCATTCTCTGCCTTTGGGGAGTAGATGTACCCATAAAGAATAGCGTAGAACCAGCTATTCTCTGCCTTTCGAATTGCTTATTAGTGGACATGCGCATAAAATTGCCTGCCGGTTAAAAAAATTGAATGTAGTGGTTTAGGTTCTTTGTACCAATGTTGCCAGTGCAATTTTGTATGATCCCTCCATCATACCAAAATTGAAAAGTACACTATCTCGGTTTTTGAACATAATGTGGAAACCAATTCGTATAACAAAAAAGGGATCAATACAGAGAAATGACCCCTTAAAGCGGTAAGAGACCTCTAAATACAAAGGTCGTTTGATCTTAATATAAGACAGCAAACTACCAGCCGTACTTGTGTTACAAAAGCAGAAAGCTAGATAATAATTTAAAAAAATAGGGAGGTATCTCGATCTATCTGAAACCATGGGGAAACCTATGGACGCTGGTGACCAAAGAAGATCCGAACAGAGCACCCTGGATTATGTGGGATGCGCTCATAAGAAGCACTCGCCCGTCCCGAATTATCAAAAACCGAAACTTTTAACCGCCTATAGAATAATAGCGCAACGCTTAATAAACATCCGATACAAAAATAGATGTAGAAATTATGAAAACAGATTTCTGGCAAGCTTGTAAAAAGTATAAAAAAAATACAAGTAAAGTGTACTAGATGCTACCACTTCCAATTCAGATTTCGGGACTTCGTTTAAAATACTATGGTTTTTTTGATTCAAAACACGAACAAATTCTCTCTAGAAAAGCCTGGTGAGGGAACAATGATACGTTGTCCTAGGATCCGTACCAATAGGCGTTCCTTTTATGGTAAAGCAATCGCGGCCCTGTGTATCAACAATACCCCACAGATGAAACGGCCGCCCATTGAGAGCGTATAGATGTAGAAACATCAATTGTTACAAAAGCAGTTACAATAAAGCTATTGAACCACCATATTCCTAAAAATTCTAACCTATAATGTGGACAAACCCATTTAAATAATGGAAGACTAGGGATTGTAAGGATTGCATTACTTGTATGATGATGAAATATAGCACTCCCAAACTCCATCAGCTTTTGATATTGCTTCCCAAATCCATAAAATCCATACCGTATACAGTACCCTAAAAATATGGAATGCGATGACTAATCACCAACACATATTTTACTACCTTTTCTAAGAAAATGATTTCTCCCTGAATTGCCATCAGGAGGGACTTCAGGAAACTTTCGCTTTTGTGTTATACGGGACTGATGAAAACATTAAAGAAAAGGAGATTTCAAGGTGGAGAACAATACCTGTCCCAAGGCCAAAATATACTTTGCACGGTTGGATTTATTCCCGGGAGTGATGACAAAAGAGACCACATCTTACCTAATTGATCCAGAATTCAGCTTTATGATTTGCTGAATTTGACATTGGGGTAACTGGCGGGCACATAGATTAGATTACGGATGAATATAGATTGCCTCCAACAATTAAAAAGTAGTATCCAGGGAGGCTAACCAGCAATTACTCGCTCAGTGGCACGGAATAGAGATGATGCGCAGGTTAATAGTTTAGCCCAACTGCCTTTAAAAAAGATCTATTCAAGAAAAAAGGTGCTTTTAGAGATGCCCTTGCATTGATTTTTGAATAAAGCAGTTTAAGATGTTTTGTTATTAATAAATTAAACTTCTTTCAAAAAGGCAATGCAACGAGGGTACGAGTATGCGATAGCCTAACCTTGTTTATGCGAAGCTCATGAACTTCCTATAGAAACAATAGAAATCTCGTGAATAAACCTTTTAGTGCGATGAGTTACACTGAGCGAAGTCGAAAGTGAGGAGGAAGCATATAATATGTTGTGGCCATGGGATTATTTAAATAGGACTATCTCATAAAGTTGTAAATAGAAAATAGGCTGGGGCGATGCCCCAGCTATTTTTTGTTTTATTCTTAAATATTTAACCTATGAAAAAAGAAATTATTCGACGATGAGTTTCTTAAACAGTTAAACAAGAACCGGATGAGCCTCCAACGGTTTTTGTAAAGAACTCCCAAAAAACGTGGTATCGAGAAGCATGCTAGAGGAGAGTTGGATGGTCATTTGGATATGAACAACACCAAAAATCAAATCAGAGCAATTCTAGAAACGGGTTTGCCAAAAAGAAAGGTACGTACTTCTTTTCGGGGAATCCGAAATTAGCCGGCCAAGGACAGGGATGCTTCCTTTAGATTCCCATGATAGTTGCCCAAACGGGGGCAACATGGTCGACGGATCGGAGAAACGTTATCGTAATCGCTCTATGCAAGGGGATGAGCAACAGCCGATATCGAGGAGCAAATAAAGGAGGTCTACAAACTTTGAGTCTCCACTTCGACCATATCAAGGATTTACGACAAAGTATTCGGGCGATATCGAGCCGCAGAAACCGCCCCCTGGAACCCTTCTACCTTATTGTTGGATGGATGGCATTGTAGTTTAAAGACGTTTAGAGCTCCAAGGTCATCAAAAAACAAGACCGTTTATATTGCCGTAGGCTCCGCAGGGATGCGCACCAAAGAAGTAATGGGACTTTGCTCGCAAGAACGTGAATCAGCCCGCTTTCTGGATGAGCGTTTCTGACCGATATCAGGGCGCCTGGCACCGAAGACTATCCTTGTATTACGGCCACCGCACAAATCTCAATGTTTACGGACCACCATCAAGAACGTATTCCGGAATCAAGACACCAGATATGTGTGGTACATCAAGATAAGAATGCTTGCAGTATGTGTCTGAAGGACAAAAAAGCATTACGTTTTATATTGAAAGCAAATTTACCAACGCCCCTACCCAGGAGGCTGCCAAAGCGGCCCTGGACGACTTTGCCAGTGGCAATGGGAAAACAAGTTATTCCTATGCCATAAAAATTGAGGGACCAACTGGAGGAAAACTCACCGTTATTCTTCGAGTTTTCCCTTGGAGTTCGTAAAGAATCATCTATACGACCAATCTTAAGAGAACCTTCAATGGAAAAATCAAAAGTACACAAGAACAAACTTCGTCCCTACGATGATGCGTGATGAAATCCGTATATGTGCAACAAGGGAGCGACCAAAATGGTCCAATAGCCCATCAGGAACTGGGGCATTATTTTAAAATCATCCTTACGATCTATTTGAAAAAAGGGTCAGACTTTAAATTTAAAATTCAAACCCTTGTATTTTTAACTTACCACAGTTTGCGCGGATAGTGTTCAGTTAAATAAATTTTTAAACTTTTAGTTACCCTTTCTTTGTTTTAATATTACTATTATTTTTATCTTTATTTGCAGTTCTCCCATTAGTCATTCCTTTATCGTTCATCATCTTCATACTGGAGTTGCATACAGATCTTCACTCATCTTACCTTTCATTATGCATCATTTGCATCATATGATTCATCATTTTTCTTTTTTCATCATGGAGTGCATTCAATGCTCATTGACATGACACTGTCCTTCAATCATATTCATACCTTCACCCTTCATTCATATTACCTCCATAAATTTGGTTTCCCTTCATTCATCTGCATGCATGGTCGTTAAACCTTTGCATGGTTGCCCATGAAATTTCTTCATGAATTGTTATGCTGCAATCGCAATCAAAAAAGATTCAGTTCTTGGTTTCTGAATTTCGAGCATTGGCGTGGTAGCTGTTTTCTGTTCGCAACTGATTAGACTATTAAGCCAATGCGAATAAAATTAATTGTGTTTTTTTCATTAAATATTTAATTTTTAAATTAATTAATGTTAGCGTATTTATTCTATTTTCCGATCGTTCTTTAAAAATTCATTTCTTCAACTTGGGAAATAGTCATGACTATTTTTCAAATTGTTGTTACAGGGAAGTCCAAAGTGATCCCAGTCTGCATTCCTCCCCTTGTTATTAGGAATCTATCAGCTGAACAACCTGCATCAAGAGGGTCATTTATAGCGTGTGACGATTTGGGCCACGTGGACCATTACAAAAAAAAGATACTGGGATTTGTTTTTGTCCAATTTCATTCCATTCTTTTCCCACCAATTTCGTTTTAAGGATATTTTATTGAGCGGGTATAGTTACTGAACCAGGAGAAGTAATTGGGTTTTCTCCGCATCGATAATGGGCAACCTTTTTTGTGGTGATTTAAAACTTGCTGCTCTCCCACCGTATGCACCCTGTTGTGGGCCCTTTATTCGATTGAATACTGTCCCCATGTTACGTCAACTTTCGGGGGACCTAAACCAAGGTACTGTTTCCTATATTTTTTGGGGCGGGGGGGATCATATGGGTTATTTCAATCCCTTATAGGGGTGTTCTTTACGCTCGGAAATAATTATCCTTAAATTTCTTGCCTTAAGTTCATTAAATTTTTATCTTTGTTTTCTTGCATAAAACCCAAAAACCCCAAGATTTCAAATTTTTCATCCATCTTACAAAAAAGCAAGTAAATTCTCTTCTTTTCCCCTTTTTTTTGGGGTGTGGTGGGGTGTTTGTTG
>Ga0163217_1030669_pt1 | contig 14160 bp, 6 predicted proteins | sample SynspAceP_FD_185933 | JGI IMG/M metagenome (GOLD analysis project Ga0163217, IMG submission 185933) | Saline lake microbial communities from Ace Lake in Antarctica - Synechococcus sp. Ace-P (PacBio error correction) | ecosystem: Environmental > Aquatic > Non-marine Saline and Alkaline > Saline ... | reverse complement strand
TTTATGGAAGTTCGCCAAAAATGGCCGGTATCATGGATTTGATTATAAGGACGCCAGTGAAGTATATGCGAACATTGGCCTCCTTAAACAAAAGGACAGAAATAGATATATCGGACTTTCCCATGAGCGATTAAAGCGGGAAAGGTAGTTTTCAGTGGCCAGTTCACATTAGCACACATGTGGGTACTCCAGATTGTTTACGGATTTTCAATTCTTTACCAATGGACAAAAATCGCACTTTAACGCCCTGCTCACTATCAATAAGTCTGAAAAGTACAAACCCCTGATATCCCTAATACTCAATACCGGTAGGGTAAGGGATCAATGGCATACCCGTACCAAAACGGGGAAAAGTTAAAGCGGCTATTACCCATATTCCAGATGCCATATCTGAAATGAACAAGGTGACGCCTATTTTGCGGAATTAAAAGGATGGGGAATTGCGGTTCATAAAGAGTAGAAGGGGAACGGTCTAGTAATAAGGAATTTCGACATCCGGAAAAGGTAGTATTCTTACCCGATGATCGGCAAGGTGCTCAACAATTGATTTGGAAGGGCTAAAATTGACAATGATCTCGTTGATTCCCGTTTCCAAAGAACCAGATTTTAATAATGTGCAGTTAGAAGTTCGCAAAATATATAAAAACCCAAACAAAAGATCATGATAATCGGGGCGGAGCCGCGGCTATCAGATTTAATTCAAAACCATATAGGAGAAAATGAAGTGGAATGAGCTCCATGTCATTCTCCAAAGAAAAGGATCCATTTTACAATCGGGTATTGACTCCCGGAATATGTGAGTGGAGGAACTCTCTTGGGAAGCCTTGGAAAAATTAAAGAAGGGAGAACTTGCAAAAAAGGTTGGATAATCACTCTACATTCAGAAGATAGCATATCTGAGATTAGAGTAGAAAAATAAGACACCATAATGGCACGACAATGGTTTGAATATTCCTATGCATTACTTCTCATATTGGCAGACAGGTAGTCGTGCTTTTTGTGCCAAGTGAGGTGGCCAACATAAAATTGCCTGGCCGCTTTACCGAGAGAAACGGAAGTGACGCGATAAATTGCGTAAAGTATCTACGGATGACAAGGGCTGCGACGGAAGGAACACATGTGGTTATCGTTGGGGGTGGCCTTTTGGGCCTAGACTGGCCGGCTGCACTAAAGATTAGGAAATGTTAATTATCAGCAGCATCCAACGTGCCGCTAGATTAATGAAAGACAGTTGGACGAAATTGCAAGTCGACTATTTGGCGGAAAGATAGTTAATGACCGGGAATAAGGTTTATTATGACCAATGAAGTAAAGTACCGGTATTTGAGGAAAGGATGGACCAAAAATTCCCTGTCGATTACCCTAAAAACGGGAGGACTATACAAGTTGCAAATGCTATAGTTTATGCCATAGGACACGCCCCCAACATGAAGGGCCAAAACATTCGAGCTTAAAACGGAAGGGGGAGTGGTGGTCAATGATATTTACAGAACCATGTCCCAATATTTTGCTTTGGGGCGAAATTGCGGAATTTAAGAATTGCCTTATATTGGGAATAACCTCTGCCGCCGACACAACAGGCAGATACGGCGGCCAAATATATTTTGGGAGGACTTTAGCAGTATCTATAACGGCGATCAAATCTTAATGAAATTTCTAAAGTTACGGAAACCTACATCTTTGTAAGTTCCTTGGTAATGGTTGAACGCACCCATGCGCATGTAATAGTTATGAGAAATAAATCCTTGATGGAGATGTCAGTAAGAATATTATTCAAGACAATGCATCTGTTAAGGATGAATACCTTAAAAGGTTGCATTTTACATGGGGGATAAAAATGAGTTTGCCGAGTTTAAGCGATCATTGAAGAATGGAAATTGAACTATCTGAAAAGCGAAATAGAACTGCTTAGAGAAACAATACAATTCGGTTTCCCTTAAAAGGCAATTCAGTTTGCTCCTGCAGTCAGGTCGGGGAGCGCAACTAATAGAAACCATTCAACGGAGGTTGGTTGCAGGAGCTTCCTTCTAAAACTTCTGTTCAGAACTGGAGCCGGAGATTAGGGTGTGGAGTTGGCTAAACCGGAGATAAACAGGATATACTCGCAAAACAATTACAAACTGTTATATCATCAAAAACTATAATATTTCTGAATGCATGAATTACATTAATAGAGATACTGATCAAATGGGGGGGTAACCTCTCCAGTGAGAATTAAAGGATATCATTGCCATGTCGAGAAAGCAGAGCGGGTTGAAAGAGGTGTTTTTTTGGAATCCAAAACAAGACTATTGCTTTCCTTTTGCAAAATGCCAACAGAGGAACAATTGGAGACAAATATCCAAACTTAATACAGATATAGTTGCTGAATAGAAAGCTATCAAACATAGTAAGTTCCTTACTGTGTCCGCGGATGTTTTGAGTATGACCTACTGGCTAAAAGGTTTCTACCTATCTGTATGATTTGGAGGGGTTTCTTGATTATCTGCCAAGTTTGAAGATCAACATATTACCGAATCCCACAAGGCAACGTTTAGTTACCAATTTTTAGCGGTTAACCTAAACTTTATAGCTCTGAACACAATGAGGCATTATTGGTACCTGAACTTAAGAGTGCCCCACTGGAACACCAAATCTGTTTACTATCCAGGTCCTAACACTTTTTAGCTGGGGACATTAAATACCAGTGGCCTTAAAGCCATTGAGGAAACTATATGTGGACATTGCGATCATAGATGAACTATTTCTTTGTTCTCAATTTAAAAAGTTGGACACCAACTAATAGACCTATTGAGCGGGAACCGGAGATTCCCGTATATTAAATTCTTATTATGAAGGAATGAACCGGGATCGGGTCTGGATCACGAAAATAATATGGCTTGGGTCCTATAATTGGAGAAACAATAGATACGACCTCTGGATTTCCTACAAAAAACTTTAGTGGCGTTTGTTTATGGACAATAGTATTTGGAAAATAGTATATTAACTCATGGATGAAATCCTTCAGTAATCAAGGGAATTAATGAGTGCTAGTTAGGACCCGAAACTGGACGTTTTTTGGGACAAAAGGAAAATATTCGTTCATTCACAATTGAAATGAACGGCATCTACCTGTAGATGATATGGCAGCCTTGGAGTTAAAAATTCTTGGCGTACTCAGCTTTCTGATCAGAACGGAACATAAGTACTTATGGACTTACCTCTTTGGGATAAAAGCAATTGAACAGGTAAACGGAAACCACATTTCTCCTCCGTTATTATTGAGAAAAAATACCCAACCCACCTTAATAGTTCAGGATTTTTGCAGTGAGGCCTACTCTGATCACGTAGTTTGCATTTTCAGAAATTTTTGATCCCCTAATACCCAAGATATCAGGTGTATGCACAAGACGTAGATAATGATAGAACTTTCGGGCCTTTTAATGGGAACTTCAGTAAAAAAAAAACTTACTTCGATCAGTTTGAAGGGTTGAACTAAGAAAGAGGCTCCTAAGGTTACAAATGTTGACCAATCTGAAAGAAGTCTATCAATGTACCTCTTGTTTCACCGTTTACGATGAGACTACGCCTATTGGGCGATTTGCTACAATCACAAATTTCCTGTTGGAACAGCATCTTTAACAAGACCTTCGCCGAGCGATTATGTTGTTTCTGTCTTTGTGGGAAACCCTAAAGGCCGGATTTATGAGAAAATGAAAACTGCAAAGATATTGTAAGCTTGATATGATTATGAAGAACGTAATTTGGAAGATATATATAAGTTTTACATCAGACCCAGTATTTTCAATTTGAACCATTTCTTATATTTTACAATCCAAAACACTGTTATTCATTAGTATTCCAATGGTGGAATTACCTAAAGCTTTCAGATCTTATCACGAATGCGATTTCTGCCTAGCACAAATCCTGACTAAAACCTATATGAAACTAGCCTGACCAATATTTAAAAACTCCTGTTTTTTCGAAATTTTTTCTGAATACCTTAATCTTTCCTTGCTATCGGGAATTTAAAAATATATTGCGGGTAAAAAACACATTTACTTCCAGATATACCACACAAATTTATTTGCACTGGAAAGTCAATCCCCTATTGCTATTATTAATTACAACCGAAACCAATCATAAATACTAAATTTTTGATGTGGTAATTACAGCTTAAGTAGGCATGTTTTATTAAGTCCAAAACACCATTTTTTAAGGACTAAACTGATCGGTGGGTAACAAATGGCCTTTGTTCAGTACAAAAGAGGTGTGTGGTCAATATTAAATTGGTCTATTCCCAGTCCCTACACCACAATAAATGCAGTTCTCCACACAAAACAATAGTTCTGGTCCTTAATAAGAGAAAAACAGCTGAATATATTGAACTTCTGTCCCGTTATTAGGTCTTTCCTACGAAGAAGGGAATAAAAAGTACTTTTTTAACTGCAATTATAATATAAGGGGCATATGCATGATAAAATCGACCGCAAAAGCTTGTTACTGGCTATCCTGTTGTTTAGTTTTAATTCTGGGGAGTCAGGCATCGCTCAGGTAACAGGAGTTTACAAAATACCATTTTAAGTTCCTTGCGCAGCAGCCTTCCTCAATCGAGCTCAACTTGGCAATTTGGTTTTGGACACCGATCTTGGTAACGGATTTTGTACAGGTACCTATACCTTTTTTAATTGAGGCTCCTTCTAATTTTGCAATTTAAATGCCAACTACTTATACTTAATCAGGGGGCAGATTTACCAATGCCGCTTGTTGTCCAAGATCTGGAAATTACCTCTAGGTTGCAAGTAACCCTTACGGTTGCCGCCAAATAACCAAGGGATATTATTTACTATTGGAAATATTAGAATCAACTAATTTCCGGCGCGTACAACCTACAAAACGGTAATTTGAATATATTTTTAAATGGGAAAGGCCCAATAAAATTAAATGCATTTGTAGATGCCCAAAATTTGGCTACCGTTCTTTACTCCATTTAACTGGACGGTACTGGGGTAGACACCAACAAAGTATGCGCCAATTAATGACGTTTCAGAATATAAGTAAACTGGATCCAATATAACCCAAACCAGAACTTGTGGTATGGGAAAAGGATGTAACGGACCTGGACGGCCATTGCCAATTCCAAACACGGAAACCTATTGGTTAACAGTCCACTTTCCCTAATGGAATTAGCAGATAGCAGACGATTAACCTCCTGTACGTCTATACGGGGAGTCAGGTACACAGATCAGTATCCCCTCGGCAAACCATTACCAGTAAATGAAATATATTGGGCAGGAAGTATTACCGATGGAAACCGGTCAAAATGTTTGTGGCTACACAAACACCCAACAATTGAAGTAACCTCTGGGGACTGTTGCTGTAAACAACCAACAGGTTTACCACAACCTATCACATGGCTATAAAACGTTCTGGGCCCATGGGCCCTAATCTCCCGGAGCAACAAATAATTCCTATCAACCTACCGCCTTATCCGTAACTACCTCGTTTAAAAGAAGAGTTTACCAACGTCCCTAAACGGGTTTAAGCTGTTTAAAGAAAAACACCTGCCGTCTCCATTTATAGTAAATTCTGCCGGTTTTTAGGTGGTTTACGCCACAAATCAGAAATATTCTGTGCGTTTAAGTTTGATCTTCACATTATTATAACTATAAATAATGGGGAAACAATGGAACCTACAATGGCAAAATATAATGGAAAGTACTGGGCAAATATAAGTGGAGCTACCCCTTAGCACTTATACGCAAGTTCTACTAAATCCAGGCATTTCAAGAATTAGAGGGTTACACTGGTGTCAGGTGCAAGCTGCCAAGGTATTAGTAGTGTAGCTTACAATTACTTATACCAATTTGGAGTTGGAAGTGATTACAAGGAACCGAACGGTGTGTTACAATGGCCGCCCAAACCACCCAATTACATCGACACCAATGCAACTGGTTTCAGAAGATTTCCTATAAATGGGAACGATTTAACGGAAGTTCTTGGATCCAATTTCTCCGGACGCCACACATGGGCGGGAATACCAGCCAACTTGCCTTACCCAATCGGACTACCCTTTAGAGACAGATTAGTATACTATTAAACGGGCTATACCTGTTCAGGATTACACAATGACCAATAGTAATTTACCGTTCTAAGGTCAAATAAATAGGCGGAGAACAAACAAGTTACAAATCAAACATTTGTGCAGGTGAAAAATCCCCAATTCCATATCGTTTAGCGGCGCGTACGGCTGCTGGTCAAAAACATAACCTATCAATGGCAATCCTGGAAATACCGGTAATTTTACCAATATTAAATTGGGGAAACCAATGCTAACTATAGCTTTGCGGTTTGCTGTCCAACGGTCACTACAAAAATATAGAAGACAAACTATATTACCAATAATTCCAAAAATATGTTTGGAGAATTCAACTGAGACAAACTGTTTTGTAAACCACCTGAAATTACCGGCGTAATTGGTAATAATCAAGATGTTTGGCTGGACAGGCAACCAAGTTACTTTGGTAAATGTATCCAACACTACACCGGCGGAAAATATAACTTATGCCTGGGAATCAGCGGACAACGGGTTTGTAAACTGGAATGTATTTAGCCTCGCAACAGGATGCTACTTATACGTCCAGGGGTACTTGCCAGTATTCCACCAATATAGAAGACTGGATACCACTTACACTGAACGCTAAGGTTTGCTCCAACTATTACCAAACGTGTGGGACCATGAAATTAGCAGGCACAATTTTGCCGGTGCGAGAGGGGATCTGCGGAACCAAAGCGGTATGCGAGGCGAAACCACCATCAACAATTTTCGTGTTACAACGGTCAGCTGCAGGGGTAGGGCGTGAATTTTCAGTGGTATCTTCCCTGATAATGTAATCTACACTGTTAATATCAGAGAACACTGGAGAGGATTTAACTTTTCCTCGGGATTGGGCAAACATCTCTTATTTTAGAAGAAATGTAACCTCTGACAGTAATGGAAACACCTGTGAAAGCCTGCAAGTTCTTCCTAACATTGGTGACTTAATCTCACTTTCGGGAAGAGGAACCAATTCCCCAAACACAAACGGTATGTGGGTCAAGCAATATTCCACCAATTACAAGTACGGCCAACGCCACTTCTAATGGAAACAATAAGTTTACTTGGCAAAATTCGCCAGATGGTCTACTGGTCGATATTGCAGGGGCCAATCAGTCGACCTATACACCTGTCAACACCATGAATTGGCAACCTATTTCAGAAGAAAGGGCCACAGACTTACCTTGCAAAAGTAACCACTTGTGAGTAAAACACAACCGGTAATTAGTGTATGAAATAAATTGACAATGCACCTAGCATAACATCACTTTTTCTCTGGGGCAGGCTCGGGTACGGAAGCTTTGTAATTCGGAGACCCTCAACCTTTTAACACCAACTTTTCAATTGATTGGCCTCAGAAACATTTAACCTATCAATGCAGAATTTCCAATGACACATCCCTTTTAACGATATTTCTGGACTACCTCGGTTTCATTTGGATCCACCAGTTTGTTACACAGGATATTTACTATAGAAGGAATAAGTTACCTTCAACCTTAAATGGTGGTTCAATGATAGTTGTGACAGTAATGTTTTGGAAATAATTCAATGGAGGCGATAGCCAACGGGGGAGGAACCATTGGAAACAAACAAATCTAACGGCAACAAATGGGAACCCAATTGAAGAAGTTAATATGCGAAGGAAATTGACCCTAGGTTTAATTCAAGAAACTGGCCCTTTCAACCGGGCAACATTAACCTATCCAATGGATGCCAACGAGGGCATTGATCTCTGGTGCAAACGGGAACAAGCTACGATCCACCGGCCAACCTAACATTTACGAAAACCTTACATTAGAACTTACTACTAGTACGATTTTTCCGGAGTGGAACTGTTAAAGTGGATAGCAAATCCAGTTGTAGTCTTGGTTGCCACAGGCCAAAAAATCTAGGGAAACTCTTGGACTAATTTGTTATTAAATTCCATGGCCCCCTACGCTAGGAAACCCTAGTGCTATAGAAGGACTCCATATTTAACTTTTCAAATGGTTACATTCAATGTGGACTTACATTTCACCTTAAACAGGTCAACCAACCCCTACCTAGTTCCCCTGCAACGGGCTTTGACAAGCGATTAAATGGACCGCGGATACCCAGCTACTGTGGACACTTTTGTTTTGCGGACCCATTACCAAGAAAGTAATGTTATTAGAATTTTTTGTTAATGATGTAGACGGAGGCACCATTTCAGGAGATCAAAAAATATGTTACGGATTATGATCCCGCGATATTGGGCAATTACTGTTAATTGGTACGCCGATGGGGTGTTAAAATTATCAGTGGTACTCTTCTGTGGATTAATGCAACTGGGGGATAATATAAGGAAGGCGCGTCAAACAGTAGTTTATGGACCCCAGGCGGGTAATGGTCCAACGGACCTATTTTTAAGAGGACTACATCCTCCACTTTTAACATTGTGGTTTGTTTCTGAAATAGCAATACCGTAGTGTGGCAGGTTACAGAACCATTATTGGCCAGGAACATTGCACTACGCGATCAAACCATTTGTGAAGGGTTGTACCGGACCTGCATTAACGGTAACGGGTAGTAGCAACTTTTGTAGATCAACCTATCATTGTTTTTTCTTCTCCAAATGGCACCACTTTGGGACAGATATTGCTGGAGTTTCTATGCTTCTATACGCCACCGATTTGCCCACGGGCACGATGTTTTACAAGAGGTCTTTACTAGAACTTCTTTAGTAGATCAAACCTGTGTTGGTTAGAATCGAAACCCAGTAAAAGTAACACTCAATTCCGTTTTTGCGTGCGTAAAATAACGGACAAATCAATCGGTTTGTGAGGAGGTCAGCCACTGGATATTGGTGGAACTTGAGTCCGCTACAGGACGCTGGGACACCTTGACCTACCCAATGGTGGTCTGCACCAGATAATCAAAAATTACACTGTAATATTCGGGCCACACAAGGAAAATTATACAACCACCAAATACATTGACTACTTCAACCTTATTTCAAAAGAGTGGTTACTAGTACTAATCAATGGAGTGGGTTGATAGTTGATGAATTCGTCGCCAAAAATATAAACGGTAATACCTTATGCCAAATTTTAATAACGATGCCATTTATCAACAATGATATCACCAATGAAGTTGTAATGGAGGCAATGACGGTTAGTATGTTATACCCGAACGGAAGAATTACAGGACGGTTAATCGCCAAAAAACAAATAAAAATACGCAATATCTTTTTGGCGGACTCCAAAACATGTAAACAATAACGTATAGTATAATCATTTTCGATAGTAGGTCTATGGAGCATCAAGTTAACCTTGAAACGGTCGTCTAATTTACCACAGGAACAATGAGTGGCCGCTGCGCTTGCCAAAAATTTAACCACGGCAACATGACCTAACCTAAGCTCTGGTTAAATAGCCTCGGACCCAATTTCATGAGATTATATTAACGGCAAAATTGCCGGAATGGATTACGCTTACGTTAGCACAGGAATGACCCAATGATCAGTTCTCCAACGTAATAACCAGTCCCAATTCTGTAGCCAATTACCTATTGTATGGCTAAAATTGGGGATAACAGCTTACGGCTCCACACTTGAAGTATTAGCAACTTAACAGCGGGAGTCTACCAATTAACGGTGTATAATTGAATTTCTGCGGCACACATCATCACCATTACTTTGGTTATCGGAACCAGAGGTATGGACCTTGACTATTGGAGACACCTGTATTACGGCCATTTCGGCTACTGCACTGGAGGATATTGCACCTTTTACTATACGCTCTCACAGGCCTAATGGTAACGATTTTGGTGCAGGACAATCCACAATCCAAATATTACCTATACAATTTACCCGGTTGGGCTAACTATAACGTTAGTATTAAGGATGCCTCTTGTGCAATGGAATTCACAACCTGTAAACCTTACCTTTGGGTTCTTTACAATTAATCAGGCTTCCGTAGTAGTAGAAAAAAATGCGGACCTGTTTTGGTCAAAATTGATGGAGTATTAGTTTAAACATTTGGAGCTACCACTGTACAGGTGGTTTATCCTCCCTATAATTTTTAGTTGGGCAGGGACAACAATGCCAACTATTCAAACGCAACAAACATTAGCAATTTTGGCTCCTGGGGTATACGTACTTTCTGTAACCGGGACCAAATTGGATGTTCCACAAACATTTTTACACAGCAAATGAGCTTCTTCAAAAAGCGTACTAGAAATAAGCAACGTTCAGGTGACCAACGCACAACACAATGTGCCGGAGACGCCCCTCCCCAATAACTTTCGGTTCTCGGCTGAATAAGTAATACAGATAAGCTCTGATCCAAGTAGTCATTGCAGATAACATGTTCAAAAACGGAACAAAGTTACTCTACCAATAAACTAGTCTTACCAATTTGGGAGGAGGAAGCTATTGAAGTAGGTTATTAATAGGACACAAATAGTGATCCAAATTACGCCTTGTACAGTTAGGACAGACATTTATTTAATGCTCCTACCGTATTTAGGCGCAACAAAAGTGGATACCGAAACGCAGTTGTGTTGATGCCAAACAACCGACGGGATTTTACCTTTAGGGTTGCAGGAGGTTAAACATCACCTTTCCAGTATTCCGTTGATAGCGGAACTCCCGTAATTTTTAGTAGCTTACGCAACCACTATTAGCGCACTTTTCCACAAACAGTCATGTAATTGAGGTAACCGATGCCAACCCAATGCGTCGGTACAAACGTCTTTACCATGGAGAGTATATGAAGCCTATGGATTATACCGGTTCCAAATCTTATACCATTCCTTCTTGTGGAAGTAATTACGCATTCAGGGCATTGAATTTACCAATTTGATTTCAGGAGGAAACCTTTTGTGGACTGGGAGTAACAACCCGTATTATTTTTTACGATTGGAGAGGTCCCAACAATTTTGGGCCCCAGGACTCCACCAGTTTTGATGCCGTTAGCAGGTTCTTATTGCGTTAACGATTACCGACAGTAATGGACTTGTCCTCTCAGGAAATAGGAATTTACCTTTCAATACCACCTATACCCCAATAGTTGTGAAACAAGACAATAACTCCAGTAAGTTGTGAGGCTCCAATGATGGAGCTATTTCCATTAAGTAAGTGGTGGTCTAAGACCATATTCCATACTTTGGAAAGAACGCAGGTACAGCTACAATTCCCGCATCCAGTATTTACTCCTTTCAGGCCAAAACAAAACCAGTTGAGTGGGCTTGGAAGAAGGTAGATTGAGGGACTGACCATTACAAAGTAATATAAACGCTGTTCCAATGCGGATCCAGCTTACTATTATCGAGAATATCACGATCAACAAAAAACGCAATCATTGCAACTTCTTGATGGACACATTATTGGTATGAATCCCGATGCTTGGGTAATCCTGGCAAGATATTCGGTTTCGGGTTCTTTAATTAGCCAGCCGGGCGATCTTAGCTTTTATTATGAAAATGCACTTGTACCTTCTGTTAAAACAGGTACAAATACCTATACCGTTACAATTGGGAAATCCATTGGCAGACGCTTCGTTTAAACGTCGGTCAATGCTCAAGGGTGTGGGGAATAACGATGCCAATTAGTTCTTGTTCACAGAGGTCCAATATTCAGCTATTACCTCCGGGACGGTATGAATTACAGGTCTACTTAAATGGCCAAAGAAGAGATTCGATTCAGTATAGACAGCTGAACCGGGTATATTGGCATATGGCTTTCATGTGATTTTGGAGATGGAAGTCTATAATTAACGTGGGATCCAGATGCGGACGGCGTATTATGACTTACCGCATAACTATAGCTACCCGGGATTTTATTACAAACGCTAACGTTATTTATCATGAACAGGTCCTAAGAAACCGTTAGAACCAAAGCCTACAGGTTGGGTAACGGTTATGAATGTTAATGTTCCCTATGTTTTTTCTCAGCGAATGCTGATGGTTATAAATTGATTTATTTTCCAGTTGGAGAATTCACTGGAATGGCCTCATTTACCTTTCAAATTTTATGCATATGTGGGCGCGGCTTAATATATAAGTTGTAGCATTGACTACGACGGTATTGCCGTAATTGGGGATGGACGGTAATTACAGTTCTGGTAAAACCCTTTATAAAAAATAAGTCTTTCGAATATTTATTTGTTAGGAACCACCAAAAGACAAAAACAAAATAACCAAACGGCACAGGGCCTCAATATTACGCTAGAGCATGGAAAAAAAACTAAATCATATATTCCTCCTTCTAATTCTAATTCGTGGGGGCCCAGTGCACAAAGGAAAAATTTCGTACATAACTGTAGATAATTACCTGCATCATTAACCCTGTTTTTCATGCCTTTAAGGACAGACCAGAATAGGCGGTATTTCGGGCAGAATTTGCTATGTCAAAATCAAGGAGCACCAATCACACATAAATTACGCCTTTGGTCAACCAGCCTTTGAAGAATATTTAATTTTCAATTTGGGTGTGGATGTGTTTAATAATAACTTAATAAACTCTGGATTTAAAACCTATATTCGGCTGCCTTGAGTTTATTTACAATTGGTTTTGAAAAACGATGGGATCCTATATCCTGGCATACAACGGCGCCGATAGCAACTTAAGGTACGATTTTAACAATCTTACGTTTCAGGATCAAAATTAACATCTTTACAGGACAAAGTTAGTGGCTAATCCATTGATCCCATACAGCTGCAGAAATAATAGGGTATTTGGATATGGGGCTTCAGTAATTGGTTGCATAATGATATTAATATGCTCTTTGGACTTTCTCTTAAACATTTGAATCAGCAAGATTTCATTCCAAGCAGAGTGAAAATAATTGTGAATTTGAACATGCTTATTTTCAGTGGCAATTTTTCGGTATTGGAATTGAAAACATCCAAATAAATATGGTCAGCCCAAATTGCCCGATACTCCTATTTCATATTTGTTCAATGCAGTATCTGTTACAAGGGGTCCAAATTACTAGATTGGATTTTTATCAAGATTTCACCCTCGGTAATTTTCAGTATTTGGTCTATAATGAGCATTCTCAATTTACATGAAAATTCGCTTCGTTCTCGGAAAATAGGATTTGCTACTAGCTTAAACCCTGGGAGACGTTTGAATTTGGATTAACTATAGGATGCCCTTTGGCGGTGCGCTAACACAGGATTATTCCAAATTGATGTTGGAAACTATTCTTTTCTTTGATATGCTCGAGATTTTAAGGAGCGTAGACGATCGGACATATTAGTAAGTTTTATTAACTAACGGTCTATATTGAACGCAAGTCAAATGAAGATTGAAATAAAGAATTAATTAAAGGACGGAATAATTTCTTAGCAATTTACCATTATAATATTTTACCGTTTCGGTTGTTAGATACTAGTCTTTCGGATCTCAAGCCATATTTCCAGGGTTGCACCGAACACTTTCTGGATCCAGAGCCTGTTTGGGTTTCTGCACCAACACTTCCATATATAATTTGTCCTGGTGTCTTTCCAAAAAAGCTTTTCGGCATGGTCTTCATCCCTTTTAAGGGCACTTAAGACCTGAGCCCGCAGAAAGATCGCCATACATGTTCGGGATTAATCACCTTAAGATAACGGTTTCGGTAAAATTCCTTCCTGGGGTACAGGTTTTTTAGGATAAAGGATAGGAATTGATCTGTTATGATTATTTGTCATATTAGGCCACCCAAGGTATTGCGCAGGACCTATGAACAATTCTCACTTTAGGATAATTTATCCACACATTTTATAAAATCCTTCGGGAAACCATTAAATTATTGACAATTTTCATGCTGCCAATGCATATAGTTACCGGCTACATTTATAGTCGTGTGCCCGGTTGGTAAATTTTTTGGCATTCTCGGGGCGAACACAGGTAACGCCAAAATTTTAATTTCACAATAACCTCAACGCGCTTCCCAATTTTAAATATTTTTTTTACAAATCTCATTTTAAAAGGTTCCACTTTCAATAATCGGGAAAACAAGGCAAACAAAAAGCCAACCAAAAAAAAAACGGGAATTCCCCCCTTTCTTTAATGGTTGGGCCTTTGCAAAAATAAGTAAAAATTTTTTTTTTTCCCCTCTCCCTTTCCTTTGGCACCC
>Ga0163217_1100468_pt1 | contig 14162 bp, 16 predicted proteins | sample SynspAceP_FD_185933 | JGI IMG/M metagenome (GOLD analysis project Ga0163217, IMG submission 185933) | Saline lake microbial communities from Ace Lake in Antarctica - Synechococcus sp. Ace-P (PacBio error correction) | ecosystem: Environmental > Aquatic > Non-marine Saline and Alkaline > Saline ... | reverse complement strand
GGAATGTCCGTCATTGCCGATCAGCGGAGACCGGTAACGTTTCGACTTTTCGCTCATTGGTTCATCGGCATGTCACATTCCCCGAAGCAATGCAAAGGACGCCCAAAGTAAAGGAGCCGGGCGATGAAACGGTAGGGGATATGTGTTCATAAACGGTGTTTTCAGTTTGGGGAATTGCTGTCGAAGTTACGAGGCTGCCAGGCCTGTCAATGAAGTATTCGTGACAGGCTGGCAGGGCCAATCCTACGTTTTGATTCAGTTCATTGATGAACCATTACTTGGTGACGGATCATTTTCAAACCAAGTTCCTGCAAGCATCACCTTGTGCGGCAAAGCTCGTCACCATCGACTCGACCACGGGCGGGTGCTCGAAAGCCAACTTCACGCCCAGAGAGGCCGTAGGTGAGCTCTTTTCGCGTCAGGCAACGGGCGAATAGATTCTTTTGTTTCAAAAGCAGGCGTTTAGTTCAGCGATGTCGGATGAACGACTCTCCCGTCGGTAACGTTCCGCCAGGTCTCCACCGTGCCGGTGGGCTTTCCTCGCTATCGAGGTACTCGCGACGGAACAAACCGATCGATCGAAAACTCTCCAGTTGCGAAACCGATCGGATCGATCTTGCGATGACACTCGGCGGCACGTGGCGACATCGCGATGCTTTGGCGAGCTGTTGGCGGATGGGGTCGCGCCTCGGATGTCGGGTATCCAGCGGCTCGACGTCGGTGGCGCGGTGGATGGAGGAGGCGTTTGGCGCGAGAATGTTCTCCAGCACCCAGTTTCCGCGAGTGACCGGTGGAGGATTCGATCCATGGAAAGTCGCCGGTAGGGGACACTCGCGTGACCGAGCAACCTCACGAAGTTGAATTTTTTTTCGGCAGCGAAATTCGCCGGAAACTCGTCTCCTCGATTCGTGGGCAGACACGTAGTGCGCCAGGCATGGGGTAAAACGATTGGCGAAGGTGAAGTCCGAGTCAATGAAGTTCTCGATGCTCAGATTCTTAGAGGAGCACCTTCCGCAAAGAAACAACTGTGTTTCCTGCGCAATCAACGGCTCCAAGCATTGCCGATTCGTAGTACACCAGCGTAATTTCTGGGTGTCCGGCGGCATCGACCCGAGTTCATTCAGGTGCAGCCAAAACTGTTCGTGAAGTGCTTCGATAAACGCCTCCGCTCGCGGCGTTCTTTCAACATGCGGCGCATCTGAACAAACCAGAGTTTCCAGATGACGAAAGCTATTCCGCTGGCATGCGGCGTCCATTAACTCGTCGGTCCGGCATCGGACTCCACAGGAAATAGGACAGACGCGACGCGAGCCGGAACGCTGGCTCGTCGCTTTCGCCTGGCGTTCAGGTGGAGTTTCACGTACAGGAAATTGGGCGACAGGAATCGCTTTGCAAGTGTCAGGGAAGGCGGTCATGTTCGGATTTCAGCCATCGGCCAACCGTGACTGGAAAGAAAGCCGTGATTACCGAGTGACTTCCGATTCCAACGCGTTGGGCGGCGAAGGCCAGAAACAGGAATTTGATCGAGAAGCGTGCTTGACCGCATTGTCCGCCAACAAATCGTCCGCGAATCGTCTCTGGCCTTCCGGCCCGGCGATTTGCATTGATGGATCGGCTGCGACGGTCCCTCGTAGGCGTCGGACATTCCAGACGGTCGAGGGTTTCAGCAGGCTTCGCAGAGAAAGACATTCTCGCCAATTGCTCTGTCAGCGTTTCGGGATCATAGCATTTCAAACATTTCACCAAGGAGTTCTGAAGTTCAACGCCGTTGGCGTCCGAGCCGATGACGGGCACGAAGCCCTCGTCCATCCACGTTCGGAATTCGTAGAACCTTTGACTCGTGATCTCTAAACGGAACGGTTCGCCACGGACCCGCGTTCGGGAAGAATTCTAGCCCGCTTTGCGGACGAGCCACTCCGCGGGCTCGGTCCGCGATGACTTGCATCTTGAATCGGGCTCGGCGCCGATCAACCGCAAGGGAATTTCGCGAATACGGGTGCTGCGGTTGATCCCTTCTGCCTTGACGCGAATCGTGTAGTAACCGTCCGCCGGAACACTTTTGAATCGTCCTGCATGGACTCGCGCAGGTCGGCTCGCGATGTGGCCGACGTTTCGACATAGTCAACCCTGTTGGATTGACTTCAAAAAACACCTGCGGGCGAATTGGTATTAGAGCCCGGGGTCACTGTCCGAGCTCGCAACAATTCGTCGATGGGCTCGACGTCCGACTCGGGGTTCGGACGGCTTTGTCGATGCTGCGCGACGCCGCTTCCAGATTTAAGCACTGCAACAGATAGGTCCGACAGAACAAGTGTTCGCCGACTTGTTGTCGAACCGTCGACTCGATCATCGGCTGGAATGGACCTCGTCGGAATCGAACGATTCCATTTCACGCCAAAGCAGATCGCGAATCGTGTGGCGGTATTCTGTGGCGGTTTGAGCGCCGCCGAAATCGTTCTTGATCGCCCGACTTCAAGGATCGCGAGCGAGGTCAAGCTGACGCGTGACGGAGGCCGACAAATCGCTTGGTATTCATCGGGCCCGAAAGGTTTGCGCTCATCCTCGGGAGGCATCTCACCGGGAGATGACGCGTCGAGGATTCCTGCACAGTGTTCGGCAAGTCTGATGGTTCTGAAAGTTCAGCTTCCCAGGAGTCAAATCGTCGATCCGCGTTCGTTCTTTCCACGCCATGGCAGCGGATGCAGCTGCAGTAGGTCTTGCTAATAAGCCTTTGTGTCGAAGTCGGCTTCGGCGGGCGAAGGAGTATTGTTAGGGAGAAAGCAACAGGATGGACAAAACGTAGACAGGCTATCCCGCAAATTAGTAACGCCGCTCATACAGCTCCATCCCTCCAACGTCCCGGTGCTCGTTCCCAAACCGATCCGTTTCCACACCAAAGCGCTTGCAACATCGGGACAGATACAAAATTACAGGGCAAGGCTCTGCGAGTCCTTCCATTGGCCGGGTAGGCCTGTGTTTGCTCACCGTTGCTGGAAACACACCTATGCAAGCATCAAAGGCAGCTTTCGATTGGAATGAGAGCTCGCAGTCCCAGGGACCACTTTCCAAACAAACACCATCGTATCCGGTCATCCAGCAGCGAAGCCGTCATCAGGCAAACCTTGCCGGAACGTTTTGGCCTTCCAAGAAATCTCGCAGCTGAGATAGTATGAAATTGTTCGATAACGCCGAGGCGGCCGTAGCTTGGATTTCAATCGCCGGCCGTAGGTGAGAAAGATCGTGGTAGCCTTGGTGACCCCCGACCAGCCCCGAGGTCGCCTTTGGCCATCCGTGAATACCATGGAAATCACGCGCAGTCGAATCGGTTGCAATGCCAGCTTCCATTAGGTCATAAAACAACGCGACCTCCTCGGTGAAGCTGGTCGGCATTGCTTCGGTAACTTGTAAGTTCGGACGTCGGGCTTCGCGTTGTTGAAACCATGCTCGGATTGTTCCAATCGCTTTCGACTTCGCGGATTTTGAAGTGAAGTACTTCATCGAGTTTCGGTCACGTCACTGCCACTGATTTCGTTTTTTCAACGCCAGGCCGCATCCTCACCAACACGTCCAGGATGCTTCGGTTGACGGCGAACGCACCACGGCCTGTCGCACGCCCGCCTCGACTTGAGGTGTTTCTAGGTAAAACCAAGGCGTCAAACATGGTTTGCAGTCGCGTGAATCGGCTGGAAATCTCGACACCGTTCGCGTCCACGAGACCGCTGCCACACCCAGCCCCAGTTGCCATCGATGGGTAACGTGTCTCGGCACCGACAGACTCAGCCGCTCTTTGGTCGTACGGTGACGTTGCCTTCGGGATGCTGCTTTGGCTTGATCTTGATTGATGCCCGACAGAAACGTGTGCGTTGACTTGGGTGTCCGCCCGTGACCCTCCGGAATTGATCCAAGTGGAGAAAACTGTGAAAGCGGTTTTTCAAACGCAACCAACGGAGATAGCAAACCAGGTCAACCGTAGTCGCGGCCGATTTCCTTGGGGAAGAAGTACGTTCGGCATAGAGCCGTATTCAAGGGCCGACGCAAAACAATCCGCATCGTGATTTGCGGAACGTTCTGCAGCATTGTGCCCGGCTTGGGTACCGCCAGCGATTTAGGAACGGCAGAGCGACTGCGGCTCCACCCAACAATTGTCGTCGGTCGATTTGATTCATCTTTCCATTGTCCCTGTCATTTAGGTCAGTCTGCGATTGGTCGGTCTCTGAACGAGGGGGGCATATCAATCACACCCTCTTCCTCTCCTGACTCCCCCGAGAGTTGGACTACAAACTTGGTGTTTTACGGGAGGAAAAAATTCATCTCAATCCACTTCTCATCCACCACCGAATGATCCTGACGCTGCTTGCGGTGAGAGTCAGTACGTTTGCCTCGGGCAGGTCAATGGCGGCTGTATCGCTGCGAAGAGGAAAGCTTCTCTTCATTCATCCCGAGAACTCGAAAAAATTAGACAAAAAACAGCAGAGCAGGTTCGGAAAGTTGTTTCGGGTGTATTCGCCGTTTTGGCGTTAGCCCGTTCTCGCGTTTACGGGGGTTAACGCCCAAACGGCTTAATGGGAGTTACTACGCAATGAATTTACCCGCACCTGCTTATCGTTTTGCGTTTCCGTTGAATGGACAGTATTCCGTTTCAAATACGAGAGAAAATGGGGCGTGAACCGAATCGAACCTGTGAATTTCGTCGAGTGAATGTTCGCAGCACCTCAATCAACGGAAAATTTGCTCTGGATTGGACGACCATTGAAACGAGTGCGCGTTGTTCTCTGCGTTCCTCGGCGACTCTGCATGCGATCGTGGTGAGTTATTCGGTGAGGCGTGGGGTGGCGACTTGTTCGAGGCGAGCATCGTGCGGGGGAAAAACTCCCAGCGACGGATTCGACCGGTCGACCATGGCTCGCGAACGACTCGGGGACGTCGGTTTAATAATTGAAATAGCGGTCATTTGGTGCGTTCTCTCGACGAACTGAGAGGTCGAGAGATGTGGCGTCGCGGTTTGCAAATAGCCTCACTGATTTGGAATACGAATTCCACCGAGCCGAGAACGTTCCACGCGATATTCCCGTAACGCTTTCGGTTCGGTGAACGAGCGGACAATGGCTCTCCTTGGCCGAGGAAAGGACATGAACCTTTAGTACGGATTGCTCAAAACGCTCGGACGGAAACCTCGGTCGTTCCGCGACGGAAATTGGACTCGCATTCGCTGAATTTGAGGTTCGCCCGATGTTAAACTCAATCTTCGCAGTTTGCGTTACGGCTTTCGTCCAATCCAACCGGAGTTCGATTGTCCACCGATACCCTTCCTCTACGACCACGTCGAATCACGCGATGGTTCATGCGCCGAAGCGGTGGCTCAGCGCGTTCGAATCGATCCGTGGTTTTGGCGGATTTGTCGTGGGTGATATTCGTCTTGCGTGGACAAGCCTGGCAATCGCGGACGTGCGAATGCTTTCGCAAAAAGGAGTTGCTCGAAATCATTGACAATCAGCGAATTTCACGAATGGTTTTTCTTTACTCATCCACATTTCATCTTCCGATGGCGGGTCGCCAACAGATTCCCGTTCGTCCGACAGGCTCGATGACGCTGCGAAAACATGTCTCGATCGAGGTTTGGAGGCGTGTGATCAAAAGTTAACATTGCCAAAACGAAGCGAAGAGTGCGTGGTCGGGTTTCACGATCGATCTGCGAGAACTGCCGCCAGATTTAGGCGATCGAAGTCGAACACACTAATTCAGGCGCTTGGCAAAATGCCAATTTATGCGCAACTCGGGATTGTGCCGAGGATGTGGCGATTTCAAAACGAGACGCTGACGGTTCATCATTTGAACAAAGGGAATCTTACACCGGGCGAGGACAGCCAGGTGATTCACGATTCCGATCGATCGATTACGAGACGCGCCTGTCGCCGCCGCCATGAAAGGGATGAGGACGGATGCTCGTCGAGCGAGTTCGCAGTCCTGGCGACGGCGAATCGACCAAAACGCGTAGCGGAAGCTCGTCAAGAGTTTCGATCGAAGCTTCCCGTTTTGCACCTCAGTCTTTGGAGACTAGCGATGGCAAACGCGAAGTCAGCCTAGAAAGGCTGACCGTACAAATTTCCAGCAAACTCCCAAAAAATTTTTTTCCGTTGAGCACTTCCCGTACGATTCGGCCTTTCGGGACGTCCGTCAGTCGGAATTCGCGACCCTTGATTTAGCGTACGTTAGTTTCTCGTGATCCATGCCGAGTTGATTTCAGGATGCGTCGCGTTGAGATTACGTGAACGTTGAACGCCGTTTTCGACGATGTCCATTCCGAAATCGTCGGTACAGTGACCCGTGCGATTGCACCGCCTTTCACACCGCCAACCGGCCATCCAACACGTAAGGCGTTCTTTATGGATGATCCGACCGGGGACACCATATGTTTCGACTCGCCTCTCTGTGCAGCGGGAAATATCATTCTACGCACTCCGATTCCCCGGCGTTCGCGTCCGAATTCGGAATCCCCAAACGATCCAAGGGTTTCTTCGAGCAACCCCCGTTGTTTCAGGGGTCCGCGATCAACGCGGGCCATCGGTTGATTCGACGTCCTTCTGCATTTTTCAAGGCAGACGCTTTTTAAGTCCACCGCTGATGATCCCAGTCGAATCATAGAGTTCGATCATCCGAACGCCGCGTTTCGACAACCGTCGGGCGAGTAAGCAATTGTTGGCATACGAAGGTTTGCCGGGCGTTGCGCCCGTATGCCTCGATCGTCTGCTTCGTCTCCGGCCTTGGATGTCTCATCAGATCGGTACGATGCTTGCATCCGGAAACGCCATTTCGTATTGAGCGATACGGTTCGGATTTCCGGATCGCGGGTCTGTTTCGAGGTTGGTTTTGATTCAGTTTTCGCAGTGTGTCGAGGCACTTCGTCCGCCGGTCCGTTTTCACTGAGTTGACCGCGGGGGCTGGATAAAAACAGGACGGATTTCACCGGCGGAACGAATTGAATGCCTTTGATAAACGCTGGCGGTAGGAAACCCGGTCGGACCACAAAACTCGTGCCCGCGCCGCCGGGAGGCCGCTTCAGCAAAACACGTAGGCGGGCAGCTTTTCGTTTTCGAGGTGCCAGTCCGTAGGTCACCCCACCGGAACCGAGGCATCGGACGACCGCCGCGACCGAAAACCGCTAGCAAAAACATCTGCGCCGGTTGCGTACACGTGGTTGATTTCTTCGGTGTTGCAATCGAACGGATGATGCAATGCATCGGCCAACGGTTGCCAGGTTGGGCAAGCAATTTGGCATCACTTGTCCGACTCACCGTGCTTGTTTGAATTCCAAGGGGACGCGGCGAGAGTGGATGTCATTTGCCGATGAAGGCGAAATCGCGTTCGGCCGGTGATTTCGGGCCGGGCACGGTTTACCGTGCCATTTTTTCGAGCGTCGGCTTGGCGTCAAAAAGATCGAGCTGGCGAGGGCGCTCCGACCATGTTGCAAATAGCATGACCTGTTTTTCGCCTGCGCGGCGAAATGGGGCAAACGAGCTTTCAACGGTTTTCATCGCGACGTGGAAGCCTGGGAGTCAGTTAGCCCGAGCAAGGCCCGCTAGCGCGATCGCGCCGAGACTCACGCCGCTGGACTGCGTGAATCCCGCCGGGTCGAGCTGCATCGAATTTGATCGTTCATGGTCTCATTCCTTGGTAAATGGTTTCGTGGCAAGTTCAGCAGTACGGTCGAACGGGTACCAAGCGGCAAAATTGGCGTGGGGGACACATTGCGGGGCAAAGAGACAACCGTAAACTCAATCGCTCCGTTTTTCGCTTGGAATCCTGGGCAAGCCGCGAGTCTTCCTCCAAACAGTTCTCGCAGGGAACGAGTTTCACGGTTGCGGATGGCGTGCTTACGGCCGCGCGGAAATTCATTTGATGAGAGTCGAGTCGATGGATTGTTCGCTTCGCCTCGGTCCGCGGAAAGCGAACTGCCATCGCTTTGGCGGCCTCGACAAACACCGGATCGTTCAACAGCGTTCAACGCTTGCAACGGCGTGTGCTTCCAGTGAACGCTGGAACCGTACAGGCAAAACCGGGGGCTGCCGTCAAAGTTGATGAACGAGGGTAAGGGCGACCGGTTGATCACGGACCATAAAACGCCTCGCCGAAATTTTTCGTCCCCAGGACTCACGACGTAAGTGTATTTTTGGCCGCCCCTTTCGTCCATAAAATTGGCGGGTGGTAAGGCTTGATCGAGTTGGACCGGATGCTTTGAAGCGAAATCAAACCCGACACCGCCCAACGCATTTTGTTCACGAAACCATCTCCGCATCCATCGGATACCGTGGCCGCGAGCGAGTACGAAGATTGCGGTCATCGAGTTCAAGCAATTCGTCTGTCAACTTGCTCGATTGTTGGTACGTCGATGACAAAACGATCGTTTTCAATGATGATGTTTCATTGGACCAACCATTGTCGACGAATTCAACGGCCAACAATCGAGTAAACCCGGTGCGTGGGACGATCGCCCCTTGATGCCAAAGTCCTCGGGTGTGCGAACGAGGTCCCTCACCGAAAAAGAGTTCCATCACCACGATTGACGCTCACACGGAGCGACCAAGGGGTTTGGCCGGAGATCGACCAACCGCGGGGCCGAGATCCAAACGATCTGGTGAAGGGGGTTTTTCTGGAATCGTTTATCTTTCATCGGCGTGCAACCAATCCGCACCCCAGGCCTGTTGACCGATTTCGCCTGGGGATCGGTAGTCACCTCGTTCAAACAGAAAGGAATCTCGCGGCGTTCCCGTTTCCAATTTCAAAACCATCACCTCCGTGGTGTCCGCCGCGATCGCTTTGATTCTTTGCTCAGTCAGGTCATCGATTTTGGTGAAGTTTTGAGTGGTTTCGTCGATGGCTTCTTGAAATTCTTGAATTAATCAGCATTGCCTTTCCGCTTGCGCGGGCTGTCCATTTTTCGAGGAATTCTGAGAGCGGCGATCTTCGCGGACGGGTGGGCAGGAAGGCGTTTTCGAACGGAGGTGCGGATCGTTGTATCGATCACGTAGGTATCGGTTTGATCCGGCGGACGGTGCCGACCAGAAGAGAACGAACCGTCGGTCCGGATTTCGTTAGGTGTCGGTGTTTGCCTTTGGATTGAAACGACGTCACCGGACAGTTCATTTCGATTGCGGCGTGTCCGGCAATGACGTTTCGCAATTCGACAATCCAGTCCTCCATTTGCTCGGTCAGGAGACGCAGACCGCTGCGTTCGTTTTTGCGATCCATTGGTCTTTTTGTTCTTTGCAATCGCCGATCGTTGCTGTTGTTTCATCGATTCCGACAACGCCATCGATTGCACTGACAAAAACCGCATCGAAAGAACGCCTTTCTCCGGGAATTCCCCAACACGCTTCGATCTTCGTGTTGTTAAGAAGGCATGAATGTCGTAGACTCCTTGGCGGTGAAGGATCGAACTTGTGTCTGTTGGCACTGAGCGCATTCGAGATGTCGAAAGCCGAGCACACCGATTGGCGGTTTGGTGTTGACGCGATCGATATCTTGTTCGCTTGCGAGGTTTCTTCAGGCAAAACGATCCGAGCTTCGACGTTCGTTCGGCGGAGCATCCGATGGAATTCCCGGTGGCGATGGCCGGTTGGGATTCGGTTTGGCCACGGCAGTAGATCGCCGGCGAGTTGTTCGATCGTGATTGGTCAACGGCATGTCATCGTTGAGTGCTTGGATCACCCAATCGCGATAGGCCCAAGGTTCGCGGAAGATCATCGCGTTGAAACCGTGGGAATCGGGCCATAGCGTCGCCAAAGTCTAACCAAGGGCCGCGCCCCAACGTTCACCGAATAGGAGGCCGCGAAAGCAGGTCAATCACCACCTTATTTCCAAAGCGTTTCGTCACGACGAGTCGGATTCGAATGCGAGCACTTCTCGATGTGGGTGGTTAAAAAACCGATCAAATCCAAATAGAACGCGTTTCACGTAACAATGACCGACTTGTTCCAGCTGAACGACGGTGTGCCAACCGGTGTTTCAAATTTTGCTTGAGCACGAAACCGTCAATCGGTTCCTTGAACCCAATCGAGGTTTTAGGAAACGAGTTGGTAAACTCAGGGCGGAATGGGAGGCGCATAAAGCCCAACTGGGGTTTGGTTGGCCTCAAAAATCCTGCGGCCACTTGTGCTCCGTCGGCGATCCATTATTCCAATCTCTGACTTCCGTCGGCGTCAAATGGATCCGCGGACAACCAGGCATGACCTCAGTACGTGATTTGCGAGGGTAGGGGATAGACGGCGTACCAGTTCGCTGGCGCGGGGTCGCCCGTTTCGACGACTCCGAATCCGTCGATTCAGAAAGCCGCAGTCCAATCGCCAATCCGGATTCTTGCGGTCGGGAGCCGTGGCATTTCAAAGCGAAGTCGCTGGAGCACACGTAAAACATCGCGGGTTGAAGTCCATTTGTCCCCGGCCCGACGCTAAGCGAGGATCACCCATGTCCCAGCGTGATTGCGATCAATGTTGAGAAGGACAATCCGTTGAACGGTTGAGTTCGCCTCGGCCACGGGTATAAGAAAAGTAAAATGAATCGGGACGAAAAGAAGACCCGTTTCTTGTATCCACATCCTCGTTCGATGTTGTTAAAAGGCCAGTCCCAGAGAAGAAAGAGCCACTCTGAGCAAGGGAACGGCAACCGATAAAAGAGGGCCAATGATAAAAAAGGCCAGCCGCAAAAAAGGAGGGGCCAGCGCTCGTCCGCACTCAGTTCACACTGAACGGAGGCAGGGAACTGGCTGCCGGGCGGCGGGACGGATGAGGCCGTCGTATTGCCTGGTCGTCGGATCGATGCGATATCCCAATTCAGATCGCCGCGGTCGGATCATCCCGCATTTCAGAGTGCTCGGCTCGTTGGTCGACCGTCATCATCGCGAGTAGTTTGAGTTTGGTTTCTTCGGGGAGCACGGTAACGTGTAGGGCATGATGTCGGTGATCGGGCCGACGCCCATTTGGGCCCGCCATGAGTTCGTTGAAAAGACTCTGTTTGCCGACCGGCTTTGGCGGGGAATGATTGTTCCCCGGAAACGCGGTCCAGTAATCGGGCGTTTTCAATTCGGTGCGTTTGCCGTCGCGCGCAGGGAGATAAAACAGTCCCGTCGATCAAGTCGACTTGCGGGACCGGAATGGACGCGAGGTTTCGAGTTCGGGCGGTCAGTCGCTCGCCGAACGCCGACGGTTAGCACGTTGGTGCCGATCGCCGCCGAGTTTCCGCGTGAGAAACGATTTTGCCATGCAGACCGTTCCCGCGAGACGACCGGGGGCGACGTCAAAGGAACCGTGTGGGGATCGAGCAGCGCCCCCCCCATCGCCATTGCGTGATCAATTTGATCAGCTCGCGAGTGATTCGAGCTAGCATTCTCCGACGTAAACGAGGCTTCGACAGGTGCAGCGGCCTGCATCGCGTCGGAACATGACCAAACCTGGCAGCGGGAGAATAACTCGCAACCTGGACCTCCCAAAATCGTCCGACAATTGGGTCACATTCGGAAAAAACGGGTTCATGAAGGTCGCCTTGAAGAAAACACCCGGATCGGAGTTGTCGATTTTGGGGAATTACGGACGTTCGAAAACGTTACAAACGAGTCGGGAATGTTGAAAATAGCGAATTCCGCCCACCGCGGCCCCGCATTCGACGGGTCAAAGTCGCTAAGTTACTGACGTTCGCCTGTCCAAGTTCATCCCCCACTGACCACCTTAAACCCCCCCCCCCCCCCGGACACGCGTCTTGTCGAGCGATTCGCATTATTTATATCCAACCAAGAGATTCAGGGCTCGCATGGGCGAGGATCTGATCGATCGAGCCTTTCGCATCCGTCGCGACATTGAATCGCGAACAGTTACAAACCTCTTCGCTGCATCACGAGTTCTCGTTTATGAAGAAGTGGTGCTCGGATGCGGCCAGCCGAATCGGTACCGACGGATCGAGATTCCGAAAGGGGACGGTTTTCACCTGCAACCGGGCACGCTGTACCTCGGTCGCACGGTCGAGCATACCGAGACGCGAAAGCACGTGCCGGTATTGCACGCCCGTACTTCTCTGGCCGGTGGGCGGGTCATCATCCAACGCCGGCAGGCAGTTCTTGGACAGGCCGGCATTGCGGCACCTGGACGCTCGAATGACACTGCGTCCAACCGGTGCGAATTTACCCCGGGATGCAAGTTTGCCAGATTTCTATCACAAACTGTGTGGCGAATTCGCCGGCCGGTGAAAATGATAAATACACAAAACATCGCGAGATCCCAACGAAGCCTGATTGCACCGCGGAACTCGGTTACGACGTTCAACCGAACGCAGCTGGAAACTCGAACTCGGGCTCGATGATTCGATCGAAGCGGGCGCGGATGACGGGGATTGATGTCCTTGGTCGGGTGTTGACGACTCACCCCATCCCGGCGGGGACTGTTGGCAAAGTCGGTTTACGGTAATGCAATCATCAAGCACGACGCGCCTAGCGAGTGACCTTTTAGATCTCGTAAGCCACATCACGTCACAATTCATTCGGATGGAACCACAGTAGCAGCGTCTCTCTGAGACGGCTGCAAATTGCGAGTCTCAGAGGACTCGCCTACGTGAGTTCTGCCGAACCTTATTTCCCCCGATGTGCTTCAGCGCGTCGGCTTGTTGCAACAGACTTTCGCCTCGGGAGGCGTGAAATCAGGAGCAAACCCCCTTTCAACGGCTTCTCCCCCCCATTGCGACGGGGGGACTCCCTTGGTGATTCTGGCCATGGAGTTGTTCGATGCAGGTCGCGAATCAAAGGCCGTCCATTCCGGTTTTGATTGCGACGCGCCGAGTCCGGCGCCGGTACTGTTCGCCGTGGAAATACTCGTTAATACAAAATGTCGGTCTGCCACAATTTCTCATCACCCCCCATAGCCACTGTCCGGGCCAGGACAGTGGGCTGCGAGCGCCGCCCTTCGGCGGCAGAGGAAGATGTTGGAACAATCGCCGGTGAATCTCGTTCGGCGACGGCCGCAGGTATCAGGTTGCCCGAAAAAAAAAAAAAAAAACCCCCGGGGGTCGGGACATTCGATTGAAAAATACGTCGCCGTAAAACCGCTGGTACGATGCAACGATTCAATCAAACAAATAATATGGCCCGGGAACAAATCGGCCCTCGCCATATTGCTGTTCCGACCGAAAAATCCAACTGTTCCGATTCCCCAGCACATACGCAACGGTGCTGAATCGCACGCGCGGAATCGTCACGCGGTAAGGATCCTCGGCTGAGCTTCTGGACAACGACCGGATCCCATTAATCGGATAAAAACTCGTTCTCGGTCGAGGCATGGACGGCGAGCAACAACGCTGCAATCGTTCTCGCCGTCGATATCGGCGAACGAGCAGTTCCTGTTTGCCGGCCTGAGGTTTTCGCGTAGGTGACGTGTTTTCGCTAAATTCCTGACGGTTGCATCAGAAAAAACCATTCCAAAACGGCGCGGGAATCCAAGGCAAAAACTCGTCGAGCAGGATTCCCACTGATCGATTAATTTCGACGGGCGATTCAAACGGGCAACAACCACGACCAACCGAGCGCAACCGCATCGCCACGGGTCTCGCCGTCGATTTGCCAACTTGGTCGAATTAAAAATCCGTCGTCCTTCGTCCCACAAATTCCGCCACTTCTCCTACCGGTTTCATCGCATCGATGATTGCGGGAAATGTAGTGAATCGAGAAATTTCGATGCCATGTCCGGAATTACGATTTGTCGGTCGCGGGGCAAGTTTCAAGGGCCCAATCGACAATCAATGACTGCCACTGTACGGAAAACGGCCCATCCCCCACGCCGTCCCGTCGGGCTTGGTTCCCAACCGGGCAACCGTTTTTTTTTCGGGTTTTAAAAAAACCATTTGCCCTTTGCGATCGGGAATACGCGGATAGGTTTGGTCTTAAAAATTCCGAGGGGGGAACCCACCGGCGAAACACGTTGGTCCGGGCCGTGTTTTTTTCAAAAATTCGGGGGACCTTTTGGTTTTTCCAAACCCCCCACACCCCACGTTTTTTGAAAAAATTTGTCTTTTTTGTTTTTTCCAAAAACAAAAAAAAGGGCCCCAAAAAAAAAAAACGTATTTTTTTTGGGAAAAAAAACCGATTGTTTTCAGGAAAAAATGTATCGCGTCGTCCGGCATCTCTCTCT
>Ga0163217_1073949_pt1 | contig 14162 bp, 17 predicted proteins | sample SynspAceP_FD_185933 | JGI IMG/M metagenome (GOLD analysis project Ga0163217, IMG submission 185933) | Saline lake microbial communities from Ace Lake in Antarctica - Synechococcus sp. Ace-P (PacBio error correction) | ecosystem: Environmental > Aquatic > Non-marine Saline and Alkaline > Saline ... | reverse complement strand
CCGTAGCGACGATTCGACATCGGATGGATGTTAGCGGTCGCCCACGTCCTTTGACGTTAGCATCGAGTCCTGCAGGACTCCTCGGGATGGCGGATAAACCGGTGCCAAGCCAAAGGGCATAAACCACTGCCGGAGCAAACTCCTCACCATAGACCAGGCGTTACCAGCGGACCGACCATTAGCATGAAAGCGATCAATCGAAAAACCGTTTGAATCGCAATTCAAAACCCTCCGAGGATTCGGTGGGACGTCTTGAGTTGTTCAAACTCTTCTGATCATCAGGCCACCACATTGAACAGCGAAAGATGCCGGAGTGTATTGGGAAATTCACGAGCAGCGGATTAAACCACCGGCACCATTGCGGCATAAAAACCTGGTGACAAAGGGACGGGAACCACATCAACAACATCATTTCAAGGACGCCTCCGAATAGTCCGTTGCAAAGCCTTGATAAAGCATACGGGACGGCTTTTCAGTCAACAATTCGTTTGACTGGCGGTTCGCTCTCACCACGGACCGCGTTGCGGTTAGGCCGATCACCGACGCGGCGATCGAAACAACCGAGCCAACAACGAACATAGAAGCAACGCGAGGCCTCAAAGTGACCTCGGTGACTAACACCGCGACGAGCAGCAAGGCCGGCGAAACGCAGAACGCCGGCAATGAAACGTCTCACGTTGTTAGGCGGTGTAATCGCCGGTACCCGATCGACCGCCGTCATGATCAACACCAATGTTGGCCGATGACACTAATGCACACTGGCATCCCCGAGCCGGTATGAGGAATTGTTTTCTCGCCGGGCAACCCCAACCAAATTTACTGGACGTCACAAGAACTCGTGGTGAAACCCACCTGTTGTGATAACCCGAGCCCCACATGGAGCGCGACGAAGTTTTCGTAGCATCGGCTCTTTCCCCTCCGCGCATAGCGACAGACGACTTCCAGTCCTCCGAATAGGCCCACATAGAGAAAGAGTTGCGAGTAGAGAATCGCGGTCGCGTATTGACCACGTCCCTCCGCGTCCGAGCAGACCGAGCTAACAGGATGCCCTGGCACCATCTTGACGCGACGATCGCGGAAAGCCACGCCGACGGTTTGCAGGAAAGAGCCGAACCGAGTCAGCGAATGTTCGATTTCTCTCGAGCTGACTTTCTCGTCACGACTCGACCCGATTCGCGGGCATGTGGCGTCCGGAGACTGAGTCCCACCCATAACGGTAAGGTGGGCGGAGGACTCCGCAGAGGCGTGCGGTTGGTGTTTTCGGTGTTGGCATTCTTGCCGAAGCACGTATTAATTCGATTTTTTCTCAGAATTCGTGGCAAACGGCACGAAGCAGAGGCGAGGAAGGCAGAGAAAAAGCTTAAGCCTTGGCATCGACGTTTGCAATCGCTTAGGCTAATGTTTCGATCAGGAAAACGAGCCAACCGGTAGCGTGTTCAACCGTTGGTGGGCTCCGCCACTCGAAAAACGACATCGTCGGTTCGAAAGCAGATTGCTCCTGCTGAAACGCATTTCGCGCTGCTCGCATTGAAAAGGATCCTTCGACTGCTGCTTGAAAAACCAAAAAGAGGGAGCAAACCCGGCTCGCGGGGGGGGGACGGTTGGCGGGCCCGGAGCGAAAAGCGTCATGATCATTCTCAAAAGTCACAAAAAAAATTAGGCTGGTTTTTCAAGTGGCTTCTGAAGAAGATGCTGGAAAGAAAGGGAGGAAGAGGTAGTGAACATTGAAACGAAAGCAAAGGGGAACGGAGAAAAACGGTCCGTTCCAATGACGAACGAGCTGGGCACGATCGGCCCGATGCCTGTCTGGCTTTTCCCAGTCAAGGCGGCGACATCATGATCGTGGTCGCCCCACGTTTCTTGCGAAAAGACTGGTTCCGAGGACTTCGCAAGCCTCAAGGAATCGTCAATTCAATCCGTTCCGATGTCCGGAAGATCTGCGTTGAATAGAAAGGCCGAACCTGCCCGTGATTTCCGCCTCACGGATGCCCATCGCCAATCACGACGTCTGCCATTTGGAGTCGAACGCCGTTGGTTGGGTATGCTATTGTGTTTGCACCGCCGTTTGCGGGTTGAGTCGACCGAAAAGACAGATTCATGGCCCTCTTTTTTCAAGATCCCCTGCCAGGATGCGGCAAGTGCGCGCGCTGAAAGTACCCGACAGGACTGAGCGGCAAAAGCCGGGGCATGCCCGTATGTCGGAGACCGGTTCGGATCCCGGACTCGCCGCCCGGTGGACGGCGAGGAAGAGACTCGAGCCTGGCGGAAATCAGGACGGTTTCCGAGATTCAATATCGAGGGTGGCCCGAACCGACCCGGCAACGGCGGCGACTGGATTTCCGCCTCAGTTGCGGCGGGTGCCCCAACTGTCTCGGGGGCGGCGCCCGTGATCGTCACCGACCGACGGGGGCCCAAGCATCTGCGTCGCGTCAAAGCGGAAACCGCGGCAAGAAGAAAGGTTGATTCCGCCGTAAGAAGGGCGTTCCAAAAGTTGGTTTCAATCGGGCAACGGACGCCGCGAAGCAGCGAACAATCAGTTTGGTGTTACCGGATTGATCGGGCTGGGGCTAACGTTGATTGTACGGATCATGTTTTCGCTAATCATACGGCCACGGCGGATTTCGGACCTGTTCATCCGGCGGGGGCGGTTCCTTTATCCGGACCACGTCTTGATGTTTTGGGCCCGTGGCGATTCTTGTTTTCTCAAATGGGATGCATGAAAGAACAGCGCAACGCGAGTTTGTTCGACGTCCTCCGACGGAGGTGCTCGCCGGAGATCACACCCGAATCGCCTCGACTGGCGTTCATCGCCCACATCAACGAACTGCCGGGGCGAGTAGCGTTAAGCTTTTTAGTTAACCGAGTGGTTGCGGCGGGATCGAACATTTTCGCGTTCGAAAAGAGTGCGGGCCGAAACGTCCACGATGATGGAGGGTCGCAATCGGAAATCGATGCCAACAAACGTCGCGTAAGCTATACCATTTTGAAAGTGTTCATCTGGGGCGTTGCGATCCTCGTGGCAATCGGAACGGTGATGGGCGTCAGGTGCGGCCGCGCGAGTTTTGGTGGCAGTCTCTCGGGCGCGGCAACAGGATGCGATGAAATCTGGCGTGCAAGGATGTGTTCGGGTGGTCTGCGGAAACCGCGTTCGACACCACCTTGCTGGCTCTGAATTCGTATGAGATGGTGGTGAAAGATTCCCGGGACCTCGGCGTTTGCAGAAATCCGAAGGGGATATCATCACCCGAGTCGACGAAACTGCAACGAAAACTGTTGCGGGCGACCAACGATTGGCCGGAGGTGCGCGCGACGACGGGGGAGCGTTCGAGGCGGTATACCCAGTGGTCGCTCTATCTCTCGCGCGGCCGGGGGACACCGATGTTTTTCGTCGGGCCGTCGAGCAGCACTCCGGCACCCAAACCACGCCGAAATGGGTAAACGCTAGGCTGACCCAACCGACGCGATCGGGCCGCGTCGATTGACGCTCCCAAGTTTCCAAGGGATGGGACGACGTGGAATTCCCGGATCGAACAACAGCAACAAAAGCACGTGGCTGTGCTGCCACAAAACAACAACTCCGACCAACAAGCCACGCCATATCAGGCTCAGTTGGGATCAAATGGCCCAAACGCAGCGGATTAAAATCCAAACCAATTTACCCCGCACTCGCCGATCAGGGACCGCAACGCTGCAACCAAGTCAATAGACATTTGAAAAAACCGGGCCCACAACGCTACCGAGCACCTCAGTGGTGTTGCAAACCGGATTGGCCAGGCCTTCGCGAGCTGACGTTGCTTGAACGAACTCGGCGAACAAACAGGGTCATTATTCAACAGGTTCCCGCGCCCCAGGCCATCTAGATCCGAAGCGGCCCCAACGCGGTTGGTCGGTTCGCAAATCGAAACCCTCGCGTTCGCAACGTCTGATCGGGACGCGACCACGCGACAATGGACAACGAAATTCTCGTGTTTTCCGTCTTGAGTATCATCGCATCGTCATCGGGTGTTGCTGACCATGATATTCTGCGACGTTTGGCGTTTGGCTTTCAAACCGACACGCCCGACGTGGCCATGATCGAAGAACTATGAGCAGAGCGAAAAGAATTGTCCGAGGCCGGAAGACGGATCGAAACAACTCAAAATCGAAATATCCGTGAGACAAACTCCTCCGCATGATACTTGCGTAGCAGAAGGGCCACGCTCGATCTGACCCGTCGCCCGAACTGCAGGAGATTGTTGGCGGAAATCGAGCGCGGGTCGAAAAGGAACTCGCCGAACAAACAGGCCGTCGAGAATTCGGGTCATCCCGGTCGTCGAGTGAGCAGGTCGCGAAACGGTCGCTGACATTGCAGTCCCAATCCGACGCACTTACCGAGGAGGTCGCTTTCAACCTCGAAAAGAACTTCGAAACCCGGACGACGAGCAGCGAGGCCAACGTGACCGCTGTTGCCCCAGGCAGCGGATTGAATTTCAAACCGCACTTTGTCGAATGATGCGCCGATTCGATTCGTGATGCCACAACGTCGATCGCCGCGGACGGCTCTGTGCGGGTCAATGACATCATGCGAGACAGAACCGTTTTAGAAACTCCTTGGAATTGGTTCCTCAACGGCGGCCAATGAATTCATTCGTGGGTTTCTAATGCGCAGCGACGGAATCAAAACACGTACAATCGAATCCAAAGAAAAAACCTTGCGACGATTTCAGGAAATCCGCAACGGCCAAGTTGCCTGTCTGGGTCAAGGACAGAATCGATTCTCAGTGCGTTTGTTAAACAAGAGTAAAATACGATGGGGCACGACGCAAACCCGACGAACGGACGTTGACGGTGGGACTCGGATTCGGCCTACTCGATACGTGGGACCAACGTGGTCGGCTATCTTGGTACTCGTTCTGTCGTGATGCAAATGAGCGTCGCCGAAAGTGGTCACGAGGGATTCACGACTTGAAAAACCCCCCCCCCAAGGTTTTTGATTGGCCGAAAACACTCGCCGAACTAAAAAAAGCTGCTCGCCGAAAAAGAAGACGAGAGACCGATTTGGGAGAGCGTGCTGATCGTATCCGCTATCGATCGACGCGGAACAACCAACATCGTTGACACTGGAGCGAAAGAAAGAACTACTCGAACGCCCCGCCCGGAAACGTACTTCAGAAAACAGGAGCAGCGTGGAAAAAAAAGGGGAAACGGGGAAAAGGGGGGTTTTTTTCGGGGGGGCCCCGCGGGGGAGATTTTTATTCCCCCCCCCCCCAAAAAGGGCGGCAAAGAAACCCCCATGCGGGGTCGTGTGATCAGATGGCGGAGCAAAATTCGCAAGAGATGGAGGTACCGAAACAAGCCGAAAGAACTCGTGTCGTGTTGAATTATCATTGAAACGCCGCGCCGAGTTGAAGGCTTGAAAAATTGGACCGCACGCCAAGACGGAGGCTCCGGCGGATATCGAAGTCCAGATCCCCGATCCACCGCCCGCCACCCAAGGTGCCAAACAAACTTGAAGTTCTTGTTGGCCCAAGAACGAACGGGTTGTTACCCGATTTTGAGGATCCGGATCCGTGAGACGGCTGAGGTCGAAGGCCTCAACAATTGATTGGCCCGCACGCGGAACGAGCGTCCGCATCGCGATCCTGTAGCTCGCGCGGATGACCGAAGGGCCGTTCAGCGAATTTTGGTTTAAAAACATAGACGCCGCGCCGATCGCCGATAATTTTTCGGATACAGTGACTCTATTCCGGTGCCCCCGTCTGCTCCGCTTAGACCGCTGGTTGAGATTTGAACTTCGGTCCCACGGACATCAAAATGAGGGACAAAGGGCGCGGACGAGGTGGAACTCAGAATCCACGTTTTCGCAGTTTCGCCGAGGCATTTGGCAAACTATCGATCCCGACGAAGCGTACGCCGCGATTTTTTGTCCGCGCCGGATAGTTTCCGGTTGTTTATGTCACCGCACGTCGTTTTGTGCCAGGAAATGAATTTGACTCTAGCGGAGGCATGGTGTGATCAGCATCTCTCGTTCCGGAGAATTAGAGTACACGACGAGTCTGCGTCCCTGGCGGATATCGACATTTCAGATGACCACCTGTCCTCGCCACGGTTAGCACCGCCGAAAGATCCGCCCGGCACCCCGCAAGCCCTCAAACCTGATCGATGCGGAATGTCGCTCGCGTTCATCCGAAAACGAATGCGCTACAGAGCGGTGGGTGGAAAACGTTGTCGGCTCGGAGAGCCGAAACGGACATTCTCCAACCACCGCGAAGTGTGTGTGCTCCGCGGCTGTTCCATTACGTAGCTTCGCGAGGCTGTTGCATCACCCGCCGATACGATCGATTGAACATCGATTCGAGTGAGAAACCTTTACCCGGCAGGATACGGCGTGTTTGCTCGCCTGAAGGAATTTTTGGGTTGCCGTCCTGCAAACGCATGGTGTCCATTTCCATGATGTGTGGACGTGCAATCTGCAAAACGGCGCTTGCGGGCATCGGAAGTTACGGCAAACCGGCCGTATTCCTGGCCCGAGATCCCAGCCTCGCGGAACGAGTACCGGCTCGAAAGCCGTCCGGGGAACCCTCGCCCAATCCGGATCATGCGATCGAATAACGCGCGACAGACAAGTCGAACTGCAACCGCATCGCTTTGAGTCGATTTCTCCCTCTGCTCCGATCGTCTGCGATGGACTCGCCCGGTTTCGTTAGTTCCGGGCACACGCCGCTTGGTCGCGTTGGTTCCGCCGTCTGGACTCCGGCGATCAAACACTCCGGCGCGGAGCGACCGCGTTCCCCAACCCGGTTCTGGGAAGGAAAAATCGTCTCGCATCGGCAGCTCACGAGGAACAAGACTTCTCGCGGGACATCATTTCGCTAATTCATGTTCGCAGGTCGCCGGACAACTGTCCTTGATGCCCGATGATTCGCGCGTTGCTCGCCGGCCCAATCGGCCCATCCACCGTTGTCGACGTCGATCGGGGGTGCGAACATGGGAGTTGTACAAGGTCACGTCGACGTCGGACGCTTTTTGAGCGATCTGGCGTGAAGTAAGCGTGAACGGGCATCGCTGCCTGAGTCCTGGTAATAGAACGGAGCGACGATCGCGACGGGCGGCGGCGCCCATTTGTCCGTAGGCGTTGCAGGCGGGAAATCGTTTCGGCAGGCTTGGCTTCGGCTGGCGCACGACGAGCACGGGCACTTCGACCGGCCCGCCTTGTTCATATCTACGATTTTCCGCAGATTTGCAGCCCGCTCCGCTGGATACGCGGTGCCCGTGGCTGGAAGCGAAACGAACCTCGCCTCGCCCCGGTGCGTGTGGGGGTACAAACCCGTTCGACGCCGCGATCGAATACCAACCAATCGACGTCCCGTAACTCGCCAACGTGTCCTCATCGACCGCGACACGCTTCGTCCACGAGGTATGTTCGGTCGTTCGGATCCGGTGATTACGACGCGGGTGAAGGAGAAGGAGACGGACATCGGGCAAGCGATCGGGGAGATGGATTTTTAACGACCGACAACGAAACCGGCCGGCATCAACTTCTCGATGAGCATCGCGTTCGGAAACGGCTCGACCCGGTTGCTCTTCCGATTTCCGGGTGCGTCCGCGGACCTTGCCGTACGGGTGAGCCACCAGCGGTAGTCCGGATAGGCGGAGAATTTTCGATGCGGAGAAAGCACCTCGATTATCACCACCTCGGACGTTAATCGAATCGTACAAAGCTCCGCCAAACTAGTCTTTTCCGAATCGATTCGTCGCAGGAGGGTTGCCCCGTTTCATCCGCATTCGCAATTAAACAGACATTCCCTCAGTGGTGATGAAATCAGCATCGGCCGACCGGTTCGCTTTGGCCTTCCTGTACATCGGGTTCGAGACTCTCGTGCCATTGCAGGGGCGTGGGCACTCGGGCGGGGCGCCGACGTCAATTCCGCGGCCCGGTCTTCTGCTCGCCTGTGGCGAATCTGCCATCTCGCGGCATCTCGCCACGGGCCGCCGGCAGGATCACCGTCAAAAGAAGCCCGATCAGAAAGCATGCTTTTGGCCGGGAAAAACCACCTAACTACTGCGGGCTGCATCCCGCCAACCTTCTTGAGTGTCGACCAAAGTATCTTTTCCTGGGTAAGGGAAGAGTTCGGAAACGGAACCCCAAAACCGCTCCGGAACCTTAGGCGACCATCAAGGGAGTCGTCAACCCTCACCAAGCCCCTAAGAAAAGACAGGAGGTAAAGTAGTCCCGTAATAGGTAGCCCTGAGCAAGATATGTGGCTTTTGTGTCGCGGTTTATTTGGGGGGTCAATCAGGAGTGTTGACGAGTTCACTCTCTCGGCGAGGAAAGGTCATCTCCGCGCGCGTGTGTGCCAAAGCTTAGAAAGCAGCGTTTTGGCCCCCGCCCGTTGAAGAGATCCGCACTTTTCAAAAACCTGCGTTGAGGCGGGGGCCAAACACGAGGAGGGCCAACCTCGGCCGCGGATTGCCTCTACAGGATTCATCAAGAATTTTCGTAGCATTTCCGTGGCGGCCGAGATGACTCGCGAGGCGACGCTTGGAAGGCTCGTTGGTACCGAGGACTCATTTGATTGATTCTTCGTCGATATGACGCCGCGTGATTTGCCAGGTGCTGGCTTTCGGCAACGTCGCGTTAAGAAATCGTTGAGTCCGTCGGTGCGAGGCTGGATTGCAGGCTGACCTTCGCGGCCGAGTTTGGACAGCCACTTGTCGTGCAGTCCGGCGAATCGATCGTTCCGTCGAGTGTTTCCATCGGACGGTCGACGGAGATCGAGCAGTTTGATACAGCGCCGTGTCCGGTTTGTTCTTGGTTGATGCGCCTAGGCGGAGATGGCGAGCAGGTCGAGGTCGTTTTTCACGGACGTCGTTGACGGCTGATGGTCTTTGGCCGAAAGCCATAGCCGCTCCGGGCCCCGTCGCCCAGATAGAACAGTATCCGATATAGCGGTTCTCAGACACGCAACTGACTGGTTGTCTTCCCCGAACGTGAATTTCGCGGTCGCGTGAATCGCTCTCGATTGGCGGAGCGTCCGTCGCCCGAGAGTGACGCGTCGTGACGCCGCTTGATGCTGCTTGATCTGGGCGGCGATGGCAGTCCATCGATGGAGAGAATCGCCGAGCTGGCCGAGGTATGCGGACCTCGATGCGGAGTCGTCGACAGCAGTTCCCGGCATTGTCGACGAGGTTGAAATCGAAGGCTGCCGTTTTTTTCGTCGATGACGAACGGGAGTGCGGTGCGTTGCGGATTCGGGCGCACCCGGTTTGGCTGGGGTTGGCTGCGCTATGAGCGAGTCGAATCCGGTGCGGCCTTGGGCTTGCGAGTGGACTTTCTCTGACGCCTTCCGGATCCAGGGCGCTCGCCATTGCTGTCGAGGTATCGACGAACGCGCCGAAGACGGTCTCCGCGGTGCTTTCGATGGCCTCGCTCCGAGTTTGGCCGCCTTTGACTTGCAACGCGGAATCGGTTTCGACGATCCGGACCTCCATCCCGTCTCGGCATCTTGGTCGAAACGCGGCGTAGACTTTCGCGGTGTTCCGCGTTTACTGACGAGGTAGTCCCGCACGATCACGATACACGTTGACGTTAGCCGCTCTCTTGTTCTTGGAGCTTGATATTCACGTAGCTGGCATCTTCCAGGTCGGGTACCGCTGGTCGCGTTAATCCCGGTGGCGTCGCTGCCGAGCAACCCGCCGCCCGCGATGGTGGCGGATGTCGATGTTGAGCCGGGCGATGCGCTCGTCCAAGCCGGGTTGATGGCTGGCCATGGTTGGCATCTCCCCATTCCACTGGTCGGGCCATGGCCGGTCCGGCCTGGTCGGCGAACGGATTGCAGGTTTTCGCTCGAAGGTTTCGCCTTCAAAAACCACAAACTCGCGCATCAGCCAAGTTTGTTGGGCTGGGGTCGAAGATCGTGTTAGCGCGTTTATTGAAACAGGAGAACACTGTTTCGCTGAGTCCGCCCGCCGTCGAGGTCGGAGGCGGAAGAGATTCGAGTTGGCTTTGTAGCCGATTTGCAACGTTTTCGCCTGCCTTGAGACGGCGGTTTTGGCGCTGACATCCGCTCGGCGAGGGGTTGATCGCATAACCTGTTTCACGCGGGTGGCGCGGAGCGGTTGCCGAGAATTCAGACCGCCATCCGGATGGCGATGGCGGACGACTGTTCGAGCCTTGACGGCATGAAAACCCGTCGTTGTTGGGTTCGTTGCGATGTTGTTGGCCGACGACTTGCAGCCCGACCTGGCGTATTGGACGGGCGCGCCGTGCGGATTGTTGGAGATTTTCGTTCCGAAAAGCCGACATGCGGCGACCCCTTTGATGCAAGAGAAGAAAGCCCGCAGCAGGCCGTCTTGCTAACCTATCGGACGTTAACAACCGGGGTAACTTGATCGAATCCTCGGATAGCTCTATGTGTCTTCATACGTGCATCCCAATAGAATCTGGCTCCTACAACGCCGAAATCGGGGCTGTCGTTCCACAGAACGCGCGTCATTCTGACGCCCTCGACGTACAGTGTGCCGCTCATGGATATACTCTATCTCAAATCACTGTACGTCGCGTTGCGTTTGGATCGAAGGATAAGTGCCGTGCCGACCGAACACAAAAGTGAAAGTTCCAAAAAACGGTCTCAAGATTCGATTCGGGAACTTACGAGGTTATTGTCGCGGGTTTGGGGGTTCGATGAGCTTTCCGACCGCGCTGCAAGAGGAAGCGGTCACGATGTGATCGAGGGTCGCGGACAGCGTTCGTTGTTGTTGCCGCACCGGTGGCCGGAAAACGTTCGTGTTACCAAGTCCCTGGTCGGATCAGCGCAGTGCAATAGGTTAACGGACTGGCGGTCTTTTCGGTTAAGGCGCCTATGAATATACTGTGTCTGATCGAAGGACCAGCGCACTTCGTTGGTCGCGGGTAGAACGGCGTTCGCCGCCGCGTTGGTCAACAGCTCGCAGAGCGAGGCTCAGAACGGCGGAAACAGCGGCGAGGATCCGCAGCGGCGGAAATTCGCGGCTTGTTGTACACGGCCCCGGAAAAAACTGTTGACAATCGAGAACACTGGATTTTCTAGCGAAGGTTCCGATCTCCGTTTTTCGCGATCGGACGAGGCCCCACTGTGTTGACGTGGCCAAAATTTGGGGCCCACGATTTCCGGCTCCGAGTACCACGCGGACTGCGGATGCTCAAAGAACGCTTTTCCTCACGCGTCGGTACACGCGATTTACCGCGACGCGGTTCCGGAGCGGGCTCGCGGCGCGACGACACGCCTGAGCAATTGGATTTCGCAGAGTCGAAGATCTCGTCAGGTAATTTTGGACCGCCCGAACCTGACCTACGGTATTGCATCCGGTGAACGCAGCAATCCGCTGGCAACAGGATCCTATGTGCAAGGAGTCGACCGCAATTCGGGGCTGAAGTCGGGCGTCGTGTATTGCTCGCCTCACTCGCAAGGAAGCTCGAACAGCCGCCGCATGGTCACTCGCTCCTGCGCGGGGCGGTTTCGGCGTTGCCGTACCACGCGGGGGCTCGACGAACATCGCCCGCCGCGGAAAACCAGGCATGGCGGGCCTTCATCAGAGAAAAGTCGACGTGCATCGGTGGCGCGCTTCGGCGAATACCTGCGCGCTCTCCGTATATCGATAAATGCCGGCTACGTCGAGATAATCCGCATGTAAACTCTCGCGATCTGGCGTGCGCCCTCCACGCTTCTGCATCGACATATAAAGCACGGCAGCAGCGGGCGCGGGTTTGGCCGTCTTCGCGCTCGCTCGCTGTGAATATCTGGTAGCCATGAAGAGACTCAGACAGATATCTTGAGATGATTACAGATTGAAGTGTGCGCGAAATGGGGTTGACGGTTCGAACTTCGACGAAAGCGGATGGCCAACATCATCGCGATGTCGGATCTGTGCTCGGGAGTGAGTGCCGGCACGCGGGCGGATGCGCGCTTTGACACTACTTCGGCCAAGAATACGACGTCGATAATTGCAAAACCGCCTGGCGACGTCGTGTTTGGGGTGAACTCGATACCGTCGAGGACGCACTTTCACGCTGGCGCAGAAGATCCTGTCCAAGGTTTTGGTTCGATTGCAAGAACGTTTCGGTATCGCTCACAACGTTCAAAGTGCCTCACCGGTGTGCCGCGATCAAAAGATTCTCAACGGCGGTCACGACAAACTCAGCACCTACAATCTGCCTGCGGTAATGAATCGGCCTCGGCGGTACGGATTGGCTCGAACAATTGATCTCGCAAAACTTCCGAACGCACCGGCGAGTACAACATCCTGGACGTGACCCCGGAGCGGGCCGTGACCTGTTTGCGGCGAAACGAACGGTTGACGTTTTGCCGAGCGGCACCCCTCGTCGGGTGGCGGTTGTCGGGTCTCAGTTCGTTCGGGTCTCAGTTCGTCGGGCTCAGTTCGTCGGGTTCGCGGGCCATGCGGCGGAGGATTCCTGGGAAGGGTGGGACCGCAAATTATCCGATGAAACTGCGAAACGTGCGGAAAAGAATTGGCGGCTGAAAAAAGCGTGCCCGCGTACATCATTTTTCAACGACGCGGTGCTGCGTGATCTGGCCCGCGGTGCGACCGACCCGTTTGCGCCAAACTCGGTCAAATCCGAGGGATCGGGGAGCAAGAAGCTTGAAGGAGTACGGTGGTTGGTTGTTCTTGGGCCATATCAACGCGTTCTGCCAAAAACAACTGAGACGGCTTCGTTGATGTTGCTGTGGGACGAAGGATTACTCCGCCTCCGGCGGCGCCTCCGCAAACCCAAAGAGCATGAAAGGCGTGATGGCGCAGGAGCAGCCAGCGAGATGTTTGGCCCAAGGCAAGACGATGGAAGAGGTTTCGCCGTGGTGATGGAGCGCGTGCTCAATCGACGGTGCGGGGATAACCTTTTGCGCGTACATCGACGAAGCGGCATCACGGATGTCTCGCATGGGGTAGACCTGAGAAAATCAAGATCATCGAGGAAGACGATTTCCGGCGAGCGAAGACGGTTCGGCCTTCAACCGATCCACGAGGCGATCGAAGCCAACGAAGCGGGTCACGATCCCGATCAGGTTTCGAAGACATTTCAATTCACCCTCGCGCGTACCAGGTCAAGCACCGGAAGGAATGACCCCGCCCTCGTTTCCCCAGGTCCCGCCTGAGAACGCACTGCACCAGGCTCTCGCCTCGCCATCCAGTTTCGCTTAGCGACAGGCCGAAACGTTAAAGACGCCGCTGAATGGGTGGTGGATCTGTTGAAAAGATCCTTCCAGCACCGGATCTTTCACAAGTCCACTACGTAAAATGCGTCAACTTATTGTTCCCGCGTTCCGTCGCAGGCGAGAGCCTGCAAGGACAGTGTGTTCTCAGGCAAGAGCCTTGGGAACAAGACTCCCCACACCCTCACCAAAGATTTCATGAAAAAACTCCTTTGACTCCGCCTTTGCACTTTGCAAACGAAACGTTTCGCGGAAACCCCCTTGGAAGATGCCGTCCGTTTGACCGCCCAGCTCGGTTACACCGGATTGGGAGTGGCCGCCGTTCATGTTGGCCGACCATGTCGACAAAAAATTCACCGCCGAGCAGCGTCGTTCCTATCGCGAGAATCGAGTGAGAATTGCGGGTTGGAAAATCATCGGTTTGCACGGTTGCTCGCCGGTTACCGAGGGGTTGCACTTGACGACGCGGGATCCAAACGGACCCGCAAAAACGAAAACGAGCGAGTACTTTTGCAAACTCGCGGAAAATTGTTTGCCGCGAGTTCGGCGGCGACAAACCTGATTTGGTTGGCTCGGTTTCACCGCAAGCAACGCAATCGCACCGAAGGCCAATCGATTCGAGGAGGCCGGAATGGCCAACGGGCCGCCGAAAGTTTTTGCTACCGTGAATTCGTTGCCGGCGCTGAAGCAACATTCAAGTCAAAAATCGGCCGTTTGAAAACGCGCTTCGGGAACCCCGTAGAAGGGGGCGGATTTTTCCTCAAACACGGCCGACCAAAGCGACTCGAGTTTTGATCCGATTTGGCGATCCGACGGGAACGAGCCACCTCGGGTTTAACATCTTTTCGGACCGGGTCCCCAAGGGCAATTAGAGACCCGAGAAAAGCGAAGGCGATTTCGAAACCCAAGTCATTTTCCGTCGGTCCACGCCGGGAATCCGCATGGAATTTCCCAATTTCTTTTTTTCTCTTCTTT
>Ga0163217_1077789_pt1 | contig 14163 bp, 8 predicted proteins | sample SynspAceP_FD_185933 | JGI IMG/M metagenome (GOLD analysis project Ga0163217, IMG submission 185933) | Saline lake microbial communities from Ace Lake in Antarctica - Synechococcus sp. Ace-P (PacBio error correction) | ecosystem: Environmental > Aquatic > Non-marine Saline and Alkaline > Saline ... | reverse complement strand
GGGTTCATATCGGATCTATGCTCCCTTGAACGCTTCCGCCTTGGACATTAATCAACCACTATCTTGCCAATAGCAATGGTGGCAGAGGCCGGGGTAAAGCGCACAGAGTCATAGGGGTGTTTCCGTGTTGCGCGGTTCAGAGTTTCGTACATGCTTCGTCCATACTTTGCGGAATTGAAAGGTCTGTAAAAGCTTCATAAATTTCTAGTGTGTTGGTGCTGGGTGGTTAATTTCTGTGGATGATAGGAGTGATATAGCCTGAATCGTTACCCCTGAATGGCTTGGCCTGCCCTGTTAAATCTGCAGCGTACTGAGAGCCTCTTTATTGTTTTGATAGCGTCTGTTTTTCGAGTGGTGTATCAGCACCCACAAAAAATCGTTGATGCTCTATATTCCAGGCATGGCGCTTCGGCAAATGCGCATCCGGGCGTTGCCGTTTGATTTGGTCTATTTGCTTTCCTCATAGATTCGCAAAGATGGTGGCCCGATGGCGCACTTGTGCACCTGTTCCATGCTTCCCTGACTTTCCCAAACAAGAGTTTGTCGTACGGGTATTGGGGTATAATGACAGGAGTTCATTCATGGTTTACCTAACAATGAAAGAATTTTATGCGCATATTTACGGGCATAGAGATCCAACGCCCGAAGTGGTCGCAGGCGAACCCCATTACAACCAAGAATGATGAGGCTAATTTTGATGAGTTTTCCGGTTTATCAAAATAACTCTGGCCGGCCTTCTTATTAAAGGAAAGCTGCACTAATTGCTCATTACCTTTGGTCAACGGGTGCAGTATACTTCAAAGTTATCCCGATATCTTTCAGATGCCATTCCCGTAAAGTCTGGGCAGACTGTCTTTAGCACTGTGGCATTCGGATTGCGTTGACAAAACTTTTAGATAACAAAATATTCATCGGGCAACGCAGGTTCATCCTGTAATCTTTCGCTTAGCGTTGTCCATATTTAGAAAGACGCTTTGCTCCCCTAAAGACTTCTCACTAAATTCTGCATTATGCTTTTCAACGCCCTTTAATTTAATGATTCCCAAACTTAAATGCGTTGGCGATGGATTTTGCATGCATCTTGTCTCAATCCCAGTAAGTGCCGAATGGCATCTATGGTTCTCACGCCGATTTAAAATCCTGCCTGGATTATCCACCACATAGAGCAAATAAAAAAGCTCGATCACCCACTACTCTAAAGCTATGTCTTCCCAACAGGCGCCACCTGCGACATATCGCCCCAAGTCGTCCATATCGATAAGAACATTTCCTTTATGTATTGTTTGGTAACAAATGCCTTTTCGTCATAATTTGTTAGCTATAATCCGGGAGAAGTTTTAAAGCCAATTGTAAGCCACTTCTCTTGTGTTTTTTGTTTTTTTAATTCACGTCCAAGTAATGCAATGAGACGGCAATGTTTCGGGCATCTTTTACCGCCGATAGTAATGATCATCAATCAGGATAAACATATAACAACATAATTGTGCATCGGGGACTTGATGGCTTGGGATGTCCTTTTCTGAAACCCATCGGGGATCATAATACACCCAAAGCTTCCCATGGTCGGTAGCCCTTCTTAATAATGTTCCCGTGAAGTCCAAATACTGCTCTCCTTCAAGCTGTCACGAGTTCGAAAGAATGGAAGTGGTTTGCAAGAAACTTACCCTCGTAGCATCTAATTTATCGCGGACGCTGAGCACGGATGCTATATCTATATATTCTAATCGCATAACTAAGGCACTGTATGGCCCAGCCGGGGATTGTATGACTTCACACACTAGACGATTGTGGTGTTTTTCACCACTTGAAGAATGCGGAATGGAATTTCTTATACCCGTTTTTTATTATATGTTCCACATTCTTATGGCCGCCATATATTCATTTGGGGTGCAAATCCACCAACTAAAGTCTGTCTCTTTCAAAGGTCCTGCAGATTACCTTTACCGGATACTTGCAGCCCTCATTTCTATTTCTGCTTTCGGCGGTGCCGGCCGATAGATATCATTACTCTTTTCGCTACGGCGTTCATGTATGCGCAATCTTGCTAATGTATATTCGCAAACCCCGGACAAGGTTCATATCGTCTTGTAGATGATGCATCGGCCACTCCTTTTTCAATTACTCCATATCCTTATTACTGCAATATTTTTTCATACACCTTTGTTTTTATAGTTGCATATTATTAAAAGCCGCTATACAGGCCCCAATTAAGCAATCTAGGATGAAAGTTGTTTGAACCAATCCAAAGAATGCTTCCTACAACGGCACATCCATTTTTATAATACTTGTGTGATCCAATCCGTGGTAAAAGGCTGTGAAAAAAATGAATATGTACCTTCTTGACCTGCGTCGTTGTCATATAATCATAACATCCCAAATAAATTAAGGTGCAGTTAGGGCGAAGGAAATCGAGTTTTTTCGGGCGATTGATAACGTCATAGATGTTTGTGTTTGTTTAATTATTGTTCTAGGTTTCTTGGAATTCTTACATATTCCTTCTTGTAATCTCGCCCTTGGCGAATCGTTTATTTACGGAATTCCGAAGTGGGGGGGGGGGGGAATTTTCTTTTTTGTGTGCCTTCATATTTTTGCTTATAGGGAAGGTCGCAGGGTACAAAAAGATCCAGCGACTCAATAGTTGATAAACATACGACTCCACCATTATAAATTGCATACCGCGAAGTGTCCGTCAAAAAATGCATAGTTTTCAGTTAATATTGTTATATTGATTGCGATTATCCGTCCGATTTTAAAATTTCCTTAAATGTTCGTTAATTCTTCTTTTTGATCTTCGCCCATAGCGAATCGCCTTTGGAGAACTATAAGCGGTGTCATCTCCTCAATTTCTTGATAAGATGAATTGGAAGGGCGCAAGAATAATCCAGCTAGAAGTACAAACTCAAATTGCCCACCAAATAAGGTGCCATGCGCCCCAAAAAAACTCGCGTGCTCTGTAAAACATACTATTAGATTAAGGTATATTATATATTTATTATTTAATGTTGATGCCTTTATGTAGTATCCACTCAAGTTCATCAGAGCTGCTTCTGAAGTCATCTACTGAAAGTTTACTTCCTCATAAAATGACCGGTAGGCTCCTTCGGATTTAATAAAATCTCCGGGTTTCTCCAATGGCAGGGTTTGCTGTCTAGGACCCTTTGATCGCCCTACCACACATCCACCACAATTTATCCCATCGAATTTGATAATGCGTTTTTCATTTTGTGGATATTTTATTATTATATAGGTTGGCTGAATGCCCCTTATGTGCTTCTTCAACCCTTAGGAGATTCTTCTCTTACCTAGGTTTGGTTGTTCTCGTTAATATAGTCCGCATATTTATGGCCACGGGTGACCATGACGCTGCCATGGCTGGCTGTATTATTAGGTGAAGCACGGAACATTAGGATTATAAAAGCCAAAAAGCCCTATTATTCCTGTTAATGCCCAGTGCTGCGAGCGAAAAAAATTAATTAGCAACGTTAGACCGCATCCGATAACATCCATATCAATGAGCTTTCATGATTTGTTTATTTAGCGACTGTTAAATGTTATTTTTCTCTAATGATGCATCCCCATGGCTGGCTTGTTGCGTCATTCGAGTTGGCGCTTGTTCATATGGCATTTTAATTCTATTTGTCTTCTCATTCATCCTTTGCCTTTCAGTAACCGATTCCCTTGTAGCCCATCAATCTTCTTGCACGACTCCATACCAATCTTCGCTCATCATGCCTTTTTCTGGTGGCGATCATTTTCATCATTACTGCAGCCCCATTCATAGCTTTCCATCTTTCTTCATGGATTGCATCACTGTTTTCCATCATCATGCTATACTTTCCCATCATTGCAATTCGCCACCCGGCATCATATTGCGCCCATCATCTTTTGTTGCCCGCTGCATCGATCTGCATTGCATGCTTTCTCTTGCATGTTTTCCATGAATCCGTCATGTAAATATGTGTTGTTGGAAAATCGCCTATCAAAAGTTGCCGGTTCTCAGTCGAGTTATTTTCTGCAGGATTGCGTAGGTGGTGGCTTTTCCTGATTGCAACTGTGGCATAACTCCCGATAACCACTAGCGTATGTTGACAAAATATGATTATCGTTACCGTCTTTTCATTGATATTTAGTTTTAAGTTATATTAATTTTCCTTTATTTAAAGCACATTCCAAGAGTCCCTAAGATTTCCATTGCTCATGGAAAATTGCTTTGCCATTTCAATTAATTAGCGGATTTCAAAAATTCCTCGATGTTTTGCAACGTATATTTCGGTGTAGATTGCCCTTACTGCCGCAGGTGCAAGACTGATGGTTTCCCAATTCTGTTCGTTATAATCGGCGGGTGAAGTGCTGAATATGGCATCATTAAGGTTTGCTCCCCACTAATTGGGATGGCACCTGATTTTTCCATTTGAATGATCCTCTTCCACCCCTGCCACGAGCAAGGTCCAATATAGTTCTGTAAGTGGTTGTTTTCTTTTAGAAGAACAGGGCAACTACGAGTGTGATTCCTATGTCAAGAAACCATCGCGATTACTAAATTTTATTTATTGTCTCATGTTTTACTATTTTTATATATTTAAAATCTATTGCCCTACGTGGAGCAAATAATTCCCATTTGTAGGTTATATGCTTCTCCACCGTGTCCACTCCCAGTTTCAGTTAGTCTGATACTTATTTTAATAGGACTTCCAGGTATAACCAGAGTTCAATTCCAAAAGCAAATATGGGTCGATTTTCTTCTCCCATCCTAATATCCTCTGGAGCGTTGAATGTGAATTGCTTCTACAAACTCCAACTTTTCATGAAGTCCACCTCCGCCATAGTAGGTCGATAACTCAATTGCTCGCATAAAGGAATTACTTTGGTTATCAGAACGAAATATTCTGTTCCCTCATCTCCATCCCTCGATGCATCTCAATTGAAGGTTGCCGTGTCCACATTGGAAACTGTTGTTTGGGCCTTAATGTCAATAAGCCATAAGGGCGACACTTGTTTAACCAAAAGCAAAATCTGCTGTATGGCAGTATAGAAACGCTGACAACTGTCCTCACTTAACCGATCTTGACTCCCCGGCACCATTTGTTATAAAGGCCGAAAATCCTCTAATTCGGCGTAGGTAAGAATCTGAAAATGGCAATAAACCCAATCGGCCCCAAAGGCTCGTACGTTGTATTATTTATCTTCATAATTTGTGAAACGATGGGCAGCAATTCCCGCTTTCTTTCCTCTCTCGATAACTTCCGTCTTTTAATCGCGGGCCGTCTGGTAGAATAATATGGCATGAGTTTACAAGAAAGAGGCACACCGAAGGCATCAAAGGGCACCCTCTTAGTTCAACACCGATTCCAGAGGGCAGGGAGCGATCCCGGATCATGGCTAAAGCCCAAAGGTCCTTGTCGCCGTAAGTCCGTGTCATCCATGCGGGTATGAAGCGCTTGCCATAAACTTCGAAAGATAGTATAAAAATGTGTCCTGCGTCCTTAACGGTCATGTTTTTGTTAAAGGACATACATAACGCGCGCGAGTATTCAAGCCACCTCTAGGTTTCGTTACGTTTCTAGAACCCAAATCTAATTCGGCTGCTCAAACATGAGTTTTGTGTCCGATGTGTTGAATAAAAATTATTCGGAGCGAAGGGCCGAGCCTACATAAGAGGATTCTTTTCTCTCCGCTACTCATAAGTTGTAGCCGCTGTTGATGGTTCCATATCCAGCGGTATATAAATCTGGGTCATTACTTGGTTCGACAACATTGTTGTATGTCTGGCTATATTAATAGATTACAAAAAGCAAAACTACGAGTTAGAATAATATAATAGCTTTTCATTTCGTGATGTGTCTGATTATAATTAATAATTTCCCACTCGTTGTTTCTCCGGTATAGGTGTTTTGTATGAGCGCCATGGAGCCTTTCCTAGTTTCGATTTTCCAATAAAATGCTCCATCCTGGGATTGGAATGTCTGCGCTGGTGCGAAAATTTTGTCGGGTTCTCGCGCCCGTACTAGACCTGCACCGGCCACCAACCCAGCACCTTTCTTTTTGCCCCGTGGCATACAAACACATCAGTACTTGTAAAGTTTTTGACCGGTTGGCAGCGCCGCCATTGCATCACGGAGCTGGTTACACTGGCCGTTGACTATTCTTATCAGCCACTAAGGTGCTATCCCCATTTCCTTTCCGCGAATGGGCTAGTTGAATGCCCAGGAATAAAAAACCTACAGCATTGCTGATTGCGTCGATACTCCGTAAAATCTCTTTTTCTTCATTTTATTCAGTATTAATTGTTAAAAGATCTTATTCTCTTATTGGATTTTTAGGGTCTGCATAATCTTCGTCCTAGTATTTAGTATAATTTACGTCAAGGAAACTTCGTATCCCAATTTGGGCATGTTTTGATAATCCGTCATACGTTAACTCGCGTAATTGGTCTTAACTGTCTCGACAAATGGTTTAAACTGCTGTTCAACCAGCTATAATAGGCTATATTCGAAAAAGTGTGCTGTTGCAATTGAATGAAGCTCCTTTGCCGCTGCTCAACCTATTAATTTATTATAAGGCGTATTTTTTCTATTTGTACAGTTATTTGTCTCAATTGTTTTGAGAATATTTTGCTCCAATAGCTTATAATCCCTATGAAGTGCAGGAGCAAAAGGTTCAGGAGGCGTCGTTTTTCCTATTAATCATGACAATGCGCAGGAACCCACTTACTCAGTTCGATCAAAGTTGATTACGTTTATATTTTCAACGATCATTTCGCTCCATCGTGTTTCCGATTTTCAGGAATCCGTCTAGAGTCAAGACCGTCGCGTATTTTCCGAATCAGAATTTGAGTTCTTACTATCGTATACTGATTACGGCAGTCACAGTCTTTCCCCCCATTTCGACGGAAACATACTGTTAACACCGGATTATCTTCAGGGCTCCGTTTTATGACTTGTAGCACCGCCTGCAAACCATGTTCTTGACCCAATAGTTTTTATGGATTCCCGGATTGATCCCACAATAATGTATGTGCCTTAGTACTGAAGGTCTGTCAGAGTATTTAATCCCTGATAAATTCTAAAAGTTGGCACAAAGCTCCTGTCTGTTGGAAAAAGGGTACGAACAAGGTAAGCCTGACAACTCGGCTGCTGGCAGGCTGAATAGGAAGTAGCAGATTATATCTGTCAGATAATAATCTGGCTCAATAATATTCAACATTAAGGAAGAGTTTCTGTGAAGCTACCAGGATCGTCCTTCATCAGATCCATGTGGATAGAACAGTTATGAATAAACAACTGCATTAAGTTTCAGCGGTCCTTTCAAAAAGATTTACGGTAGGATGGAAAAAGATACCCTGTAGGAAAACAATTTTAATTCTGGAGTGTCCAGATTTCAACTTTTGAACTTTTTAGGATGGTCTTCCGTCCTTTGTTCACTGCGAATAGATTTATTGCGCCTACAGCAATCATAGTTCTCCTATGGGAACATTTTTTAAAACGGTATCCATTAAATCCCTGCTTTTTTGTCTTTACAGCTTTTGCTTGGCCAAAAACCCGCAACATCTACCAACTATGTCTGCAGCAAAAATGCGATATGCTACCCGGGAAAGAGCGAAGTTGCAAAAAAGCACTGCGAGGCCTAGGTAACTCGACCAATATTCTTGGTTTAAAAAGACCGTTTCAATTATCCTATTAATATTATTCCAACTCTAATTGAAATTATAATTCAACATTAATTGAAAAAAACACATTAGTTATTAAATTGTTCCTAGCTAGATTAACTTTCAATACGAAAATACTGCTTAAAACAAGACGTTTGAACAATGAATTATGCAAGAATATGGTATAAATTCATTTGATGAATTAAATTTGCTTCTATCAGATATTGTATGTATATCCATTCAAACCTTAATTTTGATAAATAAACCATCTCAAAGTATACATTTACTAGGTTGAATGACACATGAACATGCATTTTTCATTAAAATTAGCAGCATCCTTTATTAATGGGCACTGGTAGTGCTGTCTCAACCTTCTGCTTTTACGGTTGCCCACAAAACATTATTGGGGTCGATGAATACTTGTGGAACTCATTGTTCTTTCTGCGGCAAGCGGGTAAATCCTTGTGGGAGGAGGATTCAAACAATCCTCTAATCCGAGAAGAATGTTAAATGTTCACTATATATATCCAGTGCTTGATTGATTGAACGCTCTACACTATCAGGCAGCAACGGAGTGGACGGCTTGCAACTTTCACTTGAAAAATTAAGTTTTGACAAACAACAGTCATTGTTTCATTCCGTTTATGGCTTTATCTTACCCTTTCTGAAGGACTGCAAGAAAATTAATATTCTCTTCACACTGAATACTTCCCACCACCTCTGTTGTTGTCTAAGAGACTATTCCGAAATCCTAGATCAAACCTCGTCTTTATTAAGAGTATTCCTTATGAAGTATTACCATGCTCATTCAGATTTAGTATGGCTACAGGGCATTTATTGCCTTCGGGCAACAAGTTTATCTCTTTCAATTCCACCCCAACATTCTATAATATGCATGTCAACTAATTCATACATCAAGAATATACGTAATTCTTTTTGTGCGAGAACAAGATGCGTTTACCGTTCTCCATGTCTATTAACACCATCATTAACCCTGCGGGGCGGTGCCACCGTCGCCACTTTAATTGCGATACGGATTTCTGCCCTAAATAGACCCGGTCTTCCTGTCGATTGCGATTCCTGACTATTGGGAATAAACGCAGCAGGCATCGTCTTTACCCAATGGCGCCGGTCGGTTCGCCCACAGGCAGGATCCATAAAGTAGATCAAACCTATGCCTACGCCGGATATGTACTACTTATTATACGTGGTCTAGTTCGGACATACGGGAATTGTCCGATCAAGGCTCCATACGCGATATCCAACACGTGATCGCTTTCTTCGATGATTCGGGAATTTCTCCTTCCCCGCGAGTTATCTACATCACGTATCGACACGCTATTGCATGTAAGAATTTTTATGTCGGTTTCGCACCGTATCCTCCGTAGACCTTTGGACATCAAAAAGTCTAAATCAGTCCAACTCCCCGAGCAGGACTCGTTACGAGCGCTTAGTTGACGATCGAGCACTTTGGTTGGGGGGCCCGATTGCCAGCGCTTTAGGCCAGGTCTATTGCGTACTTGACACGCTTGGAACGGTAGGGACGAAGATAATAACCCTGATCCGGGCGGATGGACCTACATGAAATACGTACCGTTCCGAGCGACTTTTAGGTAAGCAACTATGCCTCGAACACTGGACGTTGAATGCGGGTCTGGCCGAAAGTGGCATTCCATTGTAGGCGGATGTCTCAGGCCGAGGGCCTGGCGAAATGGACCAGCGCATTCACGAGGTGAACCCACTGACCGCCGTTACGGACAGGCCGTACTCTACTATCCCTCGCCTCTGGGCTCTGCCCACACACGAGTGCATGCAGGCTCTACAGTGACTTGGCGTCATCATGAAATGCCCAGAATAAAAGTGATGGCGGCAAGCACCCGTTATACCCCCGAGACATCAATCAAGCGGAATAATGTGGTCATGGGGCACTGGGACTACGCGCTTAGAAGACTGAAGGACCATCGAAAAGGCCGTGTCTCCTGGCTATTTCATAGCACGACGTCCATCTACTACTGCCCAACATCCACCAACTAGACCTGTTTCAAGTATCTCAGCGTCACACATGTTTCCCACTAGGTGCTTCGCCTACCCAGATTCAAGCGACCATCGGGGCTTGAACACGTCGCCTGCACGTTCACGGTGGTAAGTCTCTAGCGCGTTGCCCGCAACCCTGCGTAAGGGGCAGTTCCTCGGCATAGACAGGTGAGACCGAGATGCGGACAGACCGGCGTCTAGATCAGTGGTGTATCTGTCTGTTTGCTGGCCCCCCGCTTACGGTTCTCTTAATACCCGCCTATGCGACGGTCATTCAGACAATTTAAAGAAAAAAATAAAGAAATTGCCCCTTGGGCTCCCCAAAACAATGACGTTGGACGAAACGCGGAGGACTAGAAGAGTGCCAACTTAGCCTCATTGTTCCGTTTTGATGACCTGATCCCATACTTCCATTGAGACCATAGGGTATCACTTTCGGACACAAATGCCACGGTGCCATGAAATCCTTTCATTAGCATTATTGATCAGTACTTAGATTTTAGTACTGTGGCCTCCGATTCAGCATGTTCAGGTTCTTGCCCGTTGGTCAGTTTATTAATGAGCGCTTCATTGTGCTATGCTCGATTCATGCGGCGTTTTAGATGCTCAATGTATTATGGCACTTTCTCTGCGACATTGCTATTGCTATGGGGTCATGGCTCGAATTTCGTGCCATAATCTTCATTGAAAGTAAATATTTATTCGCCTCTAGACCACTGCCCCGCCAAAACCATGGATGTTAAAGAGCAAAGGAGACTCATGCCAGGTGATCTTATACAAAGCGACAGTGGATCTTCTACGCTGGCATCGGCTGGGCGCATCACACGGCGTTGGCGACACGAGTGTCGTTCAGTTTCTGTCCTCTTGTTTTTTTCTCAATGGAAATGCCGATCTGAAGGACAGAATCTTTTTATGGCCAATCGTATTGGTGCCTACGCAATACGAGCGCATTTACTAAAACTTGGATTTGTTAAGCGTGCCTAGACTGCTGCGGTCTTGTCGTACCGTACCCGCTCTTGCACATTTCATCTTTGCATCGACTTACGACCCAACAAAACGGGGGTCCGCAGGACTTTCTTCCGGTATCCTTGTGCATCGGTGCGCGTGGAATCTATATCGCTGTTCTAGTGCTCGGATGAATTACCACTGGCAACTGACTTTAATGAATCAAACAGATGCTTTCACCGTGGAACCCAGTTGCGCCCGACAACATACTTAAAGCGATTAATTCCCAAGTTGTATATCATTTTAGGCGCCTTACCATCTTTTTATTGCATCCTTTTTCTCCTACAGACGGAATGGATGCCATCGTGGGGCGTCCTCAAAAACGGCCATTTCATTATCAACTACTGTCTTTGTGTTGTTTTTTGATAGTGAATCATCATGCGAGCAGGCCTTAATGGCAGATTATGCTGCATTTTTCATTCGAATAACCGCCTCCTCAAATACGGCTGCCTGCGCAACCAAAGGAAATTTATAGCCTAGCCCATACCCTTCGTAACCCTTCCAGTTTTGTGGCCATGCCCGCTAGTATTGATATGCCGCCTTCGCTGAGGCGCTTCCTGACGAGTACTATTTGGAATTGTAGCTTAAGGCTCTTGAATCGCGTGTTCAGGATGTGAAAATACGTGCATTGGCAACACTTGCTGGCGCTGGGGCAAGCTTCTCTCCAACTAGAATTTCCTGGGAATAGGCTCTGATGTATGCTCCTCGGGGTGACTACCATGAACGCGGTGAACAGCTACCTTATTATAATCTATGCTCACGCATTCCAGGCTGGTAGAATATTATAACGGATAAGTGTAATTGTCTATTGAATATCGTCTTCCTTGAACGGAATTCCAGCAAGTGGATATGTGCTTCCCGGCAAAATGTGGGACGTGTGGACATCGGCACTCGCATCCTGCCAACCCTCACTGATCTCTCCACCTCCGTCGTTCCAGCACTATACCCATACTCACTCAAACCCGAATTATATCCGTTAAACCGAAGCAGTAGTCAATAGGGTCCATTTTAAAGTGGAACCGTAAGATCGTTCCATACCCTGACCCGTTACAGCAAAGAGAAATACACACGCCTATTGCCTTACCAATGAAGAGGCGTTGGAAGGATGGTTCCACATGCCGCCAAAAGAAGACTTAGATTGCGGCAACAAAATGGAGATATTTTATCGAACATAAGGCGGACCCCACATCAAATCGTGCGGAACTTGATATTTTGCTGAGGGACGAAATCGTCACGTGACTAAAATACCCTGCCCGTCACTTCAGCACCCAAAATTGCAGCCCATAGCAAACACGATCTCCCCGTAATGCTCCACACCCAGGGTAATGATGCTGCTCTCGTTTGATGGGCATCAAGTAATAACGGCCCCGTGGGGGGGCCCGAGTTTCGAAAACGTATAGAAGATATCTTTGGCGGGTAAGCATGCAGTTGAAGTGCATTGATCCAAGACCGAAGTCACTTCTGTAAAACAGCAGCCGAGATGCCGAGTATTTGCGCATCGGAGTGATGTCCTGGGAAACGTCATAATTTTCCATCTCAATACCATACTAGGGATGAAACTATCGACGATATATGCTAAGTCTTAATGTTGCAGACTGTGTTGCCTCTAACAAGAGCCAGTGAGACCGCCATTGAGGAATGAAAATAGGCCTCTACTGTCGACAGAGTAGGAGCAGGTTCCCCCCCCCAAATATCTAGGCGAAGTGCGCTATGCAAGGGAAACTAAGGGACTGATCCAGAATCTTTTTAAGATATAGATATTGCATTCATACACCTGGGCGGCCCCAATTCCGCCTTTCACAGTGCGTATGATTTTGAATTATGTATGCCAGGGGCCACAGGGCCTATCCAAGAGCGAAGAGAAACATTTTTGGTCGGTTATGTTGCCTGTTTGACAAAAGGGATGATTTGCGGAGTCGGATGTCGGTAAACGATTGCGCGAAGATGCCACTTCAACAAAAATCGATATGCAGGGGAATTAACGGCTTCCTGCGGGAAATAGCTACCAAATTTTGCTGGCAGGCTATGACAACAACCAAGTGGATTAAGGGCGGTCAAAAGATGTCAGTATAGTAATAGCGATTCAATGTATTGTAGTTATATTCTTGCTGGCTTCTCTTCCAATTTAGACAGTTATTGCATCATCTAATCCATCTTCTCGGCGCGTATCGTCGGCTTCGTTGCGGCGCGCATTTTTTCAGGTTGTGCTCCTTATGAGCAGACTGAGTTCCCTGAATTTTGCCATATCGGTGTGAATCATGCGAGATCTTTTTCAAATGCACACCATCATGTTGAGTGCTTGCATGTCCAATTTTTGCGTTAGCAGATGTATATCCACCGAATTTTTTTATAGCGCTCTCTTACGGTGTATTTAATCCTGATATCTTGTATGACTGGGGTGTTTCAGGAGTGAATATTTTCAAGTGCTGGGTCATTCATGATGGGAAAGGTTACTGCCCGCCTACATATACAGTTCGAAGTTTTCGAGAGGAAAAAAGTCCAGTGAATACCGTATAGTAAAGGATGTAGGGCAGCCTTGTCCTTGGGAGGCCGGAAATACCAAAGAGGGGCGCCGGCAGCGCCCGGCATATGATCCCACCGGCAAGCCTATTGTGGCCATTATAGCCCTGCGTCCTGTGTATCGACGAGTCGACCGCGTAAAAGGCGAAGCACTGATGTAATGATTCCCTGGCACATGTCCAACTTTTTTGTGTGTGGGGTAATGGACCAATATCAGATAGGACCATGTTTGCGTTGTGCCATTTCTTCACTTGCGCCATTTGGGACTATTGGAAGCACGGTCGACTAATAATAAAACACAAAAAAACTCAGCTAAAAATGAAGAACATAATCGGCGAACGACCCGTTCATGATCGTAATCTACCTTAGGCTTAACCTGTATTAGGTATGCAGGCACAGACATGGAAGATTATTTCAAATCGCTTCGGACAAACAATGCCGGCCTACTTCCCGAACATATAGGAGTTTGACCAGAGCTTTGCGAAAAGGCTTGTACCACCCAGCTCTCAGCACCCTGTGTTCACAGACCATCTTATTTCCTTCGGGTATCTTTATTTCTCCGTAGAAAAACAAGCCGGTCGCTCGTGCCCACACAAAAAAGCACGGTTTTCATTGACCCAAATGTTCCATGGTTTGGCGACGCTGATAAGCCCAAAGCTCGAATTGCTACGCCACACTCTATAGCCAGATCATGGCAGATACCAATCTTTTAGATGCCCAAGAAACATAACTCTTTAATTTCGAACTAATCATCGACAGCTTATTTTCCTTTGTATGAACTGAGAGAGTGGAATGAAGACGAGAACGGAACCATTGTCCATACTAGCAATCCCCTATAAGCGCCACATATCCATCACCTCAAAGTTCAAGCTAATACGGTAATCGGGATCGCTCTAGGCATGTGTTATCGGTAGGATATCATGCTCCTAAAGTGGCCTGGTTACTAATAATTTGGGCGA
>Ga0163217_1115289_pt1 | contig 14164 bp, 19 predicted proteins | sample SynspAceP_FD_185933 | JGI IMG/M metagenome (GOLD analysis project Ga0163217, IMG submission 185933) | Saline lake microbial communities from Ace Lake in Antarctica - Synechococcus sp. Ace-P (PacBio error correction) | ecosystem: Environmental > Aquatic > Non-marine Saline and Alkaline > Saline ... | reverse complement strand
GACCCATCTGTTCAATGTGGATTTGCTCATAACTTCGATTCAGTTTGCATCCTAGGCGCCCTGGCCAGCTGTTCAAATACTGCGCCTCGTCCCTGCGATATCAAGGATCGATCGCCAGCAGAGACATTGGCGTAGATTTCTGCGGCCCAAAACATCGGCGTTTGGGCAACCAACGCATCACGTCCACTGGTTGCCGCCATTCTGAGCCTGAACAAAAATGCGCCTCGTCGGCGTTCAGCTTCGTCCAGATGGTTCAGGCAGCTTTCCGTTCTTTTCATCAAAAACACGGCTGATTTCGCCGCTTGATCATTCGCGGCGATCAGAAGGCTGCGGTCGCCTCTTGATCGCGCGGACGGGTGATTGCAGGCGTGGGGTTGCTGTCGAATTGAGAGTTCAAAACGGCACCCGAAGTCAGGCCCTCGGGGCGTTTCAGGGGCTGATGTTTTTGCCCCTTAATCCACCCAGAGCCCGCCGGCACGCAGACCGCCCAACAGGCCTCCCAGCCCGCCTGAGGAGCTTGTCCAACGGCTTTGCCGCCTAACTGTTTAACAACCGCCTAGACCGCCGCCGCTGGCCCCCGAAAAACCGCCATCAACCGCCAAGCATATCTTGTAAGGCCGCCGCCGCCTCCGGGCCCGACGCGGTTGGTGCCACCTGTTCAACCCGCCAAGCAGACCGGCCCAAAGGCCGCCGCCACTGCGGGCACGGCCGGGGTGATTTTTCTGTTCATCATGGCGTTGGCCCCTTTTGGCCACACCACGCGAATTAGCCACTTTTGCCAATTGTATCATTCAAGCATCGATGTCAGGTATCCTTTCTGTCTGAATCGACTGCAGTCTGTTGCAGTTTGCCGAGCCAAAAACAACGAAAGATCGCGGGGGTTCCCGCCCTGAAAGTTGGTGAAGTGTGGGGACGGGCGAACCTGCGCCGCCGTCCCCGCTGTTTTAGGCTGCCGCAGAAGTTCGCGGGGACGATTTCCTGCGTTGTGGGGCGCGGTGCAGTTCGGGTCAGTTTCCTCGAAAACGGGCGGCAGGGCGCGCGATCAGTCGTTTGGAAACGGGTCCCATATCGCCGGCGACGGCTGCATTGATCATGCCTCTATATCGGTGGTTGCCGGGATCACGCAGGGTTGCGGCCTTAATCCACTTGCTAAGGGTTCGGCTCGGGGATGCGAACGTCTTGGCCAGGCGTCATGCCCAATTTGGGCAAAAGGACGCGCGCGTTCGGAACTGATCAGCTGCAGCATCGCCTGAAAAAGCCATGGAAAAGCATTGGTGAAATCAGCCACCAATCTGTCTGCATCAGAACAGCAGGCGCGTCAAATCAGAGCGGGATCCTCGGCTTGGTGGTTGTGATCCCGATCTTGGCGCAAAGCGTTTCACCGGCCTCCTTCGATCAGCGCGATGCGTGCACAATCTCTGTCGCTTCGGCGACACCGGAGTTCAGGATCTCAAGCTGCTGCAACACGACGTCGCCAGCTGAGCCCATGTTCCACACTGCGATCTCGGGCTGGTGGCATTAGGCAATAGCGCCCTGGGGCGTCGATCGAGCTGAACACGGATGGGAGGTGGAATGCGTCCATAAGGCACACGGGCCATAAATCGTTGCTTTCGCCCGAGATGGCGCAATTGTCCGTGTTCCATGACCCCGTGGATAAAGCCCCACGGACATCCACGCTGCGATCAGATCGGCTTGGGCGGCACAAACGGCACGCAACCCAATCCCAAAGACCATCGGCTTGCGGATAGTCGGGACGCTGTATGCGTAATCGGTCAAACGACGCAGTTTCGAGTCTCGCCCCGATGGGCAAAACACCTTGAAACGTACCCACGCGCAATGGGCTTGCGGCGACGGCGTGTCGCACCGCACGGCAGGGCGGTTCGCGAAAACACGTCTCTCCGCTTTGCACCGCTGCCAAGAACGTGTCTGGGATGCCAAGAGCGTGCATCGCGCCCTCTGACACCCGTATTCGCGTAGCACGGCCCCAGCCAAGCACGCCCGTCGCCACCACGCGAATACGGCGTGCGCCGATCCCTTGAGCTGGACTGTCGCGACGCATCCCGCTTTGGATCCAACCACTTCGCCCAGCAGGATCGCGCGGCCATCGCCGAAGGCTGGCGGATTAAGTTGCCAAACTGTGCCCGGCATATCGCTGCGCAACGGATCCACCCTCGGTCACCTTCGTTGCCCACGAAATTAAGCGCCAGATTCGGTCAGACGATCCGATGAGTGATTCCCAGCGTTTTGGCCAAAGCGCATGAACGCCAGCAGTTGGGGTCGGCCACAGGGTCGGCGTGGTGCGTGAAAAAGCATCGGGCCAACGCGCATAGCTGTTATCGAAGGGGGCTGTTAATTCATTTAAGGCAGATAAGGGTCACACGCGCCTTTGTGCCAGCCCGCGTCAGAATTTGCGCGACATGAAACATATTAGTTTTCACGAGGGCGAAAGCCCGGCACACGGTGTACAGCTTATGGCGCGATCTCGTGGCGCGCTCTACCTCAAAGGTGGATCGCACGCAGACACCGCCGCCAATGCGTTCCGGTACGGCCTAAAGCAACGCTTCGGGTTGCGATACCGCGACGCGCACACCGGGCCGCACATAGATTCGCGATGATGCGTCCAGACCGCCCAACTCCACCGACCATTCCCGAAGTGATTGATGATATAAGCCGATGGTGCACGAGCCGGCCATTTAGATAAGCAACACCGAAGCGTCCCTTCCAGCAGCGGCCAGACCGTTGTGAGCGGTCGTCATCCCGTCGCTCGATCCCTGTCTCGGCATGAAAGCTGGCCACAAGGGCGACCAACCGGTCCAGAGTCGGGACTGCGCGAGGGTGAATGGACCGCTCATAGAACGGCCAAGCCGTTCCGTCAGCAGCGCAAAAAACGTCGGCGGGTCCAGATCATTCATAAAGGTCGCATGAGGGGGCGCGCTTCACCCCCCACCAATCGGCCACGGTCCCCATGGTTAGCTCGACTGCTGTCTCATCTCTACGTTGATGTGGCGGCCGCTGAACAAATCGGGATATGATCAGATAAGCGGTCACAACATGGTCATGCAGCGGAGCCCGTCAGAGCCGTATTTTCTCTTTGTCGAAACGTTCGAAAAAAGTTCGGTTCATCTCGCAACGGCGACGCCCGCAGCCGTTGCCAATCGCGCGAAAGGCATCATTGCGGCCTTGGTCACCAAGCGCCTTATGGGTCACATTCGGAGCGGCATCACGACGATAAGGGTGCGACCTGAATTTGAACACAATGTCAGCGGCTTGCGGTCGACGTTATAAGTGAATTCGGCAGTAGGTGTGTGTTCCCGCCTTCGAATACCGCCGCCATCAGCACATCTTGGCAATGCGGTCGGCGATATCGGGGGCTTTCAGCAGCGCGCGTCGGCGATACTGGTCAGCGCACCTAGGGGCCACAGCGTGACGTAACCTCCCCCCCTGTGCGTTCTCGCGCAGGGTATCGATGATGAACATCAACCGCGTGCCCCTCGGCCAACGAACATCGTAGGCTCCGGCAGGTCGGCCCATTCCAATCCGGTTTTTGCCGTGCACAATGCTCAGCTGTGACCAGATCGCGACGCCAAGGGACGGTCGCAGCCCGGCAATATCTTTACGTCGCGTTTTGCCGGCCAGTTCACAAAAACAATCCGCGGCATTTCGGGAGGTGAGTCCAGCGGCACGTCCCGCCGGACACAGGTGATGCCAGAAGTCGAATCTTCTTCCGGGCTTGCCAGAGCGACAAGGGATCGCGAACCGGCATCATCCTGACCGGTCCGTTATCGATAATTATCTTGCGGCGGTTTGTCATGTTTCTCCTGTCAAAGGTGGGCAGAGCCTTCCGCAACTCCTGCGGCTTGTGTCCAGCAGGCTCGGGCCTCATGGCTAGCTGCGTTTTCCGCCCGTTTTACTCATCCCAACGCGCGTCCATTCGGCCAGATCGACTGTCCGACGGCGTTTACCCTGTGGCCATAGCGGCCTCTACCGCCGTTGGAACCGACGGATAAATTTAGCATTGGCGGCGCGCAGGGCAGCTTTGCGGTTCTACCCCAGAGACGCCCCAGAATGCCATAACGAACATCAGGGTCACCGTACTTCCTCGGTTACTTCGCCGTGGGTCAGGGTATTCGCGTGCCCGACCAGTTCGGTCGCTTCTCGTGATCTTGGCGAATGGACGTCATCGACCTTACGGCCAGTCAAAGCCCACGGCGGCCGCGCGCTTTTGCAACTTATAGGCGCGCAGCAACGCCGGAAAGCCCCACTGGCCCACGCCATCAAAGCGTCCCCCCTTGGGCCTTGCCGGCACGTTCTGCCGCTTTGATCTTTCCGTCGGCGGTCTGTTGGTCTGCGGATTTTATCACGGCTTTCGTCGCACAAAAAACATGGGTGCGCCGACATCTTGTCCGAGATATTGCGCCACCACGATGAAAGTGAAACGCCCGTCTTCTTCGCCCATGCAGGTTGATAGACGGTCTAGGAGCAGCAGATCGCCCAAACTCTCCCTCAAGCTCGGGCCCAGAGTCGCGCCGTTCAATAGACATCGGCAACTTCATACGCTTCTTCAATGGTTATAGGGGGGATGCTGTCAAATTCCTGTTCGATACCCCACGGCATCGGTTTTGGGGATCGCCGTAGCGGCGATGGATTTTCCAGCAAGCGTTCGAATCCCGCATCTGATCGTGGATCACGCATCATTTCTTGTCTCGGCCATTGCAGCCCCCATGTGTCTGATGATCAGATTGCAACCTGGACCAAGATCCCCACAGAGTCCAGCTAGCCGTCGTCAACCGTATCGCGGATTATGCCCCCCAGATTACAGAGGGCGACAATATCTTGCACACATCCCGAGCTGGGATGACTGCTTTTAAAACAGCGTCGTTTGGCTCGACGCCTACAGCGAATATTTGGCGTGACGAAGCTGCACGAGGGGTTGCGGACCAAACAGGCATGTTTGCGATTATCAAACGGGGCAAGCCGACGGGGCCGACCATCGGATTGCGTGCCGATATGACCGCGCTGCCCGATCCCCGAGGAAACCCGGACTGGACTATGCAAGCAACCCACGCAGCAAGATGCACGCCTGCCGGTCATGACGGCATACCACGATTGCTGCTTGGCGCGGCGAAATACCTGGCGGAAAACGCGCAATTTTCAGGGCGCGTCGCGCTGATTTTTTCAACCCGCCAAAAGAAACCGGCGGCGGGCAAACGAGGTGATAGTCGAGGAAGGCATTCTAGACCGTTTTGACATCGGCCAAGTCTATGCGCTGCACCAAATGCGCTGGCTCTGAAAAGGGCGGCTTTTATACGTCCCCGGCGCGCGATGATTGGCCGCCGTCGCATGAATTCACATTCACATCAGCGGCTTGGGCGGTCCATGGTGCCACGCCACATCTGACCCGCGATCCGCGGTTGTTGCAGCCTGCGTATGCCACGCATCTGCAAACGATCCGTGAGCCGGCAACCACTATGGCAGGCTGAGTCTTTGATCTCTGTCACGCAATTCCACAGGGCACGACGGGATAACGTTATCCCCGAAACCGCCTATATTCAACGGACGGTACGCCAGCTTTGACAAAGACGTGTGCAGGCCATGGTGATCCGCCGGAATAGGAGCAGATCGTCGCCGTCAGCCGCCAGCCATATGATGTACAAGCGCGACGCTTGAATATGAAAAACAGGGGACTATCCCGCGACGGTGAACACCCCGAGAGGCAGAATTTGCCGCAGCGGTCGCGTCCGGAGATTGCGGGCGAGATCACGTCATCGCAGACCAATGGCCCGCAGATGGGGCAGAAGATTTCAGCTACATGCTGGAAGAAAAAACGCCCCGGTGCTTCATCTGTTTATCGGACAGGGCGATACTGCGGGCTGCCACCATGGCGCCTAGTAATTTCGACGAGAAATCGCGGCCCGTCGCGCATGCCTTCTTTGCCCGTATTCGTCGGAGCGGCCCAACCATTGTTGGAAGCCAAGTGATATGTGTTTAGAAGACGCGAAGAACCAAGTAGGATTCAGGCGTTTACGCGTGACGAACTGAAAGGGCCCCAAGCTTCGAGAACGCCTTTGGCGGCGCACGTCCTTTTACGCGGCGCTATACCAAAGACTCGCGCGTTTGATATCGCGTGAACCGCGTGCCGTTCGATCAGCCTGTGACCAACCGATCCCGGCACGGCGTTTGGCCGCGCGCGCATCCGCGAGCTCTTCCTTGCCAGCCTAGGGTGGATCCGCCTTACGGTGGGCATTTCGACGGGCTGAGCGAGTTTGCAATCGCAGATTTACGTGATCTGGCGTCGACTACGCCACACCACCAGTCCCCGGTGGCATTAACCAGCATATCAAAGGGATACGATGCGGGTTGCGGCAAGTGTCGTGTTGGGCGGCGATCATTATATTCAGCTTCCCGATCCTCAGGCCTATGCCGAAAAAATACGGCCCTATCAGTCGTTACAATTCGATGCGCATTCAGATTACATGGCCCGATAGATGAATATGGACCGGATCGACCACGGTACGATGTTCTACAAGGCCGTAAAATCGGCATCGTTATCCCGAAACCTTCTGTTCAATGGTATAAGAACGACCCCAATCCGGACACGCTGGGGGTCACCACGATCGTGCGCGCGAGTCCATGAAAAGGGTCACAGGGCCGCAGTTGCTAAATAAAACAAGTGCTTGGCGACCGTCCTTGGTTAATCTTACATCGATTGATGCGCTTGATGCCGGCTTTTGCACCGGGACAAGGCACCCGGTCTTGGGCGGGCTCACGTCGCGCAGGCGCGATCATGATGCGGATCTGCGCATCAACATTGTGGGCGGTGACATTGTCGAGGTAGTCTCCGCCGTCGACACAACCGGCGCGACAGCCGATTGCACGGGGCCCATGTGGGCGACTGAAAAATCTTATGTCTGTTGGGATGGAACATGCTGCAGGCCAAGCAGGAAAATAACAACTGGTGGAGCGTTCTGCGCCGGCGGACGCTCCGCGGGAGTTTAATCGGCCAAAATGAAGGTTGAAGATTATGATGATTGTTTGCTTGGGTCGTCTTGGCGCATTTTCGTGGGGCTACAGCCTATTACGTCTGCTCCTGCGCCGGCCGGTTCGCTGGAAACTTGGATGCTGTCGACAAGGCACCGGGTGACTATTCCGTCAGAGGTGGTTTTTATGGCAGTGCGGATCTGGACAATTGACGGCTCTGCGTTCTTGCAAAATTATCGGACACCGCCATGCTAGAGCATACCCCGCACAAGCGTTGTGGAGAAACTGGCAGCGCTCAGGCGCCTGTATTGTCACGCGGTCGGGGTTTTGGGGCTTTCCCGATTACACCAGTGCGGCTGTCACGCAGGCCGAGGCACGGACCATTCCCGAGCCGTTCGTTTCTGGGCAGGTTGCGGTTTGGCCGCTCAGTTCTGGGTGTGAACGGTAACGGTTGCAAAGGTTCTGGCCCAGGCCGGGGTCTGATCGAGGGCAAGACCGGCAGGATTTGCCAATGTCCGCGCCACATCGGCACATTCAACGACATCTGGCCACTGGCAGGCAAATCGGCGTCCTGTTCACATCAAGGCAGATGTATGCTCCCAGTTCGACCCGTTTGCCCTTCGCGTCCGGCAATAGGCATTCAACCGGTGTGCGGCAGGGGATGAGGGTTCCGCCGCAGGCGGGGCAAGGCAGATCAAAGCTGAAATACCCAGTTTGGAAATGCGTTCATAGAGGCCATCATAGGCACAGGCTGCCTCTTGACCATAGCCACATCTATCGGCGACAGCCAGCAGTATGATCCCCATGGACCGCCTTGCCCAAATCACCCAACGCTTCCAGTTTCTGGAGCATCGATGTCTGCTGGCTCTGACGGGGCGGATTGCCAGCTCCCAAGGAATACGCCGATCTGCGCCGGTGGTCGAACAGATCCGACGCCTAATCCGCCAGCTGCTGCAAACAGGACGAAGCCCGCTCCATTGCTTCAGAAGATCCCTTAGATGGCGAGCTTGCGAAGAAGAGTTGCCCCCTGAAAGCCGAACTGCCTATCTATCATCTATATTCACTGCTCCGCGCGACGAGAAGCCGACCAAAGCCCGCGGAGCTTGAAATTCGCCCCCGGATACAGGGTGCGACGAGGCGGTGTTGGTTGCGGCGGATTTGTTGCGCTATGACACGTTTGGCGTGAGGCGCAGGGCTGGAAAGGTCGATATGATCGAACAGCACAGTTACCGACTGGCGGGCTGTGAAGAGAAGTTCGTGGCCATATCAATGGGCGAAACGTCTTTGCGCGCGGCCCAAGTACGTAACGGCGTTGTCATCGGGTGCAGCGTGTTTGGTGCCAATCGCTGAGAGCTGCGGGCGCATTCTATATCCTGTCTCTCGACTGCGCTTTGCTGCCAAGCCGAATTACTGCTATATCTCTAGCTATGGTGCCAATGACTTGCGGATCGATACAATGCGCAGCTCTGCGTCGTGCTTTGCAGCACGTCAACACGGATCTCTATGTTTCAGCGTTCGGATTACCCACTGCCGACAGGGGCTGGTGTCTTACGTCGCTCTTCTATATATCATCTATTCTATCTCTCTAACCGCGAGCATCGTCGATTGCAGGTGCTGAAGGCTGCTTTTATATGCTGGAGGCGTTCAGTCTTGTCGATTTTTATGCGTCTCTATCTTCCGCGGCAAGTGGGCTGGGGTCGCTCGAAACGGATCCGAATCTCTAATTAACTTCCCCCAAGGCGCATGACTGATCTATATCTCTTATCTATATCTCTTGTACCGTCTACCGCCTAGAGGCCGTGATGCAAGTGATCTGGACGAGATTCTATCTCGCTGACGCTGACGCGCAAGCGCAGCTGCTGCGCGAGATGGGTGTGTGGGCAGTGAGCGCGGCCCCAACTCAGCGCAAGCGATGTGGCCGTTCCCACAGCGCGTTTCTCTGAGTTTGCTATCCTCTCGGTATCTCTCTATCCTACACGCTGTCTGTTCGATGTTGCGGGCGCGTCACCCTGATTCGCGCCCGAAGAGATCTCTCGCTATTCAAGCATGTTCGGAAATAGAACTGGTTCCCCTGCTGGCGGGCGGGGTTGTGCCGGGTCCCATCTGGTCGGGCCGAGCGTGCGTTCTACGGGCGCCGAACGTTTCAAAGGTCAGGCCGTGATGTGGCTTGACTCCGCGCCCCGAAATCCGAGCATCCCTAATAGAACTGGTCGGTGTCCGAGCCCTTGAGCGGTGCTTGATTTGGGTGCGGAGGTGGGTTCGGCTGCATCCTTTGACGTGTGTGACTGATAATGCATACCCGACGCGCCACGGGCGGTGGGTCTTGACTCTGTCCCGAAAGCTGCCGTGCCTTGCAAGCCAGTGTGCCAATTGCGTGCATGCATGGGCAGCGCGGACCGTAAATCCGGCAGGTGCGAATGGTTAGCGGGCCGGAAGGGTCGGTTTGAGTTACCTGATCGTGTCCGATCCTCCCTATCTGGCACAAAGCGAGAGAACGATTGTCTCTCCTGAAGTGCGCACTGCACGAGCCTGAGGATGCGCTCTGACCGACGGCAGGCGACTGAGCGTTGTACCGATTATTGCGCACAGGCGCAGGCTTTTTGACACGACGGGCCGGTTTGGCAGAGTATTCGGCTGGCAGCAGGGCGCTGACGTCAAGGCAATCTTTGAAGCCGCCGGATTGGGCGGGTGCGTATCTTGCCTATATGGGGCGGACAGTGACCGGGTCGTTTGGGCGATACACCAGCATAAACCTGCTAAACTTGGCGTTTGACTATGGTTTTGTAATTTCTGCTTGCTCCAAAACCAAGCGCTGCTTATTCAAGGGTGTTGACCAGCTGTGGATGCTTTTTTGGCGGTCCCGCGCGGCTGTTAAGCCCCAACAGAGGCGTTAAAAGCTAGCTTTCAGGACGCGTCTCTCCGGCAGCTTATTTCCGAGCCCAGCATACAAGACTGAACTGATTACATGAAATTTCCAGAATCCGGGCCCGGTCAAGAATACTCGCAACCGTCAGCCGCAGGGTGGCAACGTCCGTTTAAACGCGTTTCGAGTTCTGCCCCGAAGGCAAGGTACGCGGCACGCGCGCAGCAGATTATCGCAGAAATACAAGCCCATTGGCGCGTGACGCCCATCTAGGGCACATGACGCGTGGCGGCAGAAGAACTTTCAACAGCACGCCGACACTACCTGCGGATGTTGTCCGAGCACAGCGCGAGATCGACAGCGTCGTGACCAGCAAGAACGTTGAAACCGTGAACGTCGGCTGAGCGTGACCGGCGAGCGGGTAGACGTCAGGAACGCGAAGCGGCGCAGCGGGGCAGAATAACGCTGACCAACCTGCTGCAGATTTGCCGACACAGGTGATAAGCCAGACAGCCAACAGCAGGGCAACAACGTAAACGCAGATGCGCCCAAGGCGCCGCCGCCCCCGTAGTAACCCGAACCAGAACGACACGCGCCCAAGTCGGACAGCGACGGCGCAGCAAAGATTGGCGACGCACCGAAGACAACCTTGTCGAAGACACCCCGAGAACAAGCCCAAGCCACCCGTGGCCGCGCCGGCAAGCCAGCCCGAAGGCGGACGCTGACGAGTCCCGCAAGGGTCAACAACGGCGACTGCCCGAGCGCAGAATAAGACACTTGACCCATGTAGCAAAGGCCGGATGCGGCCTTTGCGTTTTTTGAAGCTAATGAATAGGGCGTGCATCAGGTCTTGGCGATCTCGCGCGGCCAGTGCGCAGAACCCTTCTAGCGGCCACCTGTTCCGCCACGTTCGGCGGGGTTTAGACCCGCGGCCAGCAAACGTCCTCGAATATCGGGCGGCACCTTTCAGTGACGGAACGCAGCATCTTCGCCGCTGGTAAAACGCCGCAGCTACAATACGTCAACACGGCCGGATCGGCGGGAATCGCGGTTCGAGGCAGGCCGATGAGAGCACCACCGCAGAGGATACTTTGGGCGGGGGGTAAAGGCTCGGGCGCAGGTTCCAGCACGATCCGTCATTCAGGCCCGCCCCACGTGCCAGCAGAGCCAGACGGCCCATAGGCTTTTGGAGCCGGGTTTGGCCACGAACGTTCAGCTACCTCGCGCTGGAAAACTCAGGGTAAGGCTTTGCCAGAACGGCGGCCATTCCTTGCGCCGTCAACCAAAACCCCGGGGGGACACAACAGCTCGGGTGCCCACGTTGTACGGCAGGTTTCCGAGGCAATGCGTATCGGTGGCGTCAGATGGTGGCTTAACGGGTCAATCTCGAGGCGCGTCGCACTTCGATGACCTATCAGCCGATCGGATAGGCGTCCGAAATTTCGCGAACGTAGGCAAGCAGCGTTTTGTCCTTTCGATCGCAAGAACGCGGCGCGCCCCTTCGGACAAGCAACCCACGCGTCAAACCACCGGGACCTGGCCTGATTTCAAAAGCCACATCACTTCAGTCATATCGCCCGCTTGCGCGCATCTTGCCGTAAGGTTGAGGTCGAGCAAAAAAGTTCTCCCCAAGGATTTGCGTGCCTTGAGGTCATGGGTGTATTCACATCGCGCAGGGGCGGAAGCGTTGTCGATTGTGCTCATCTGGGGACTTGTGAAACGGGGGAAAACGGGGGGCGGCGCTCATGATTGCGCCATTACGGTACGCCAATACGCAGCGCTCGACCAGCTGGTAGATGGCAAATACCTGACCCGCGATGTCAAACGAAAAAACAGGGCCATGAATCAGCGAAGGTCGGATGACGGAGGCGAGCCGTAACGTTGACGCCGCCGATCGAAATCCAGCGTCTTGTCGGATCAGCGTTGATCGTGGTACATTGGCAATCGCCGCTCATAGTGTGCCCGCCGGCAGCATGGAACATCGTATCGGCAGGTGCGTCCGCTGAGGTCAAAGCCTTCGCCTGCATCGCGTACGAAGCGTGTTCATTCCAGTCGGCTTCCTGACGCGCCCATTCGTGCGACCTTCGCCAGCGTGGGGGTCAGCCCGCGATTCCAATTCTGGTGTTTCGCATCCCGAATTGGACATCAGCCCCCGCCCGATGTAATCTCTATCACGCGGCGCAGATGGGCAGGGGGCAGGACATTTGGGACCTGATCAATGCAATGTGGCATTGTCGCCGGGCACGACCCGCAGCTATCCGAGCCGCACATCACCACCTCAACATCCACCGGCCAGCGCAGCAAGGTATTCCTTGACCGGATAGGCGAAAGCGGCGCCGTCTTCAGCGCGTTCTTGTGGATCGGGCCGTGGTCAAGGCACAGGCAACCCCGCTGCGCACCAGGTCAACGCCGCGCGCGATACCGCGATCACCGCCTCGCATTGGCCGGATCCGGGTGTGCCGCGACCGCGTCACGGCAAGTCGATGGCGCAACACGGGCATAGGGCGGTGCTGCCTGCCTCTCGCGCGTCGACGGGCTATCAATGATGCAAGGGATATTCACGGGGCAGTGGCGCGGAATCCCGATCCAGGCAAGTGGCACTTCGCCTGCCAGCATCGCCCAAGCCGATGCGCGACTCTGGCCCGATGCCAGAGGGTCCGCCGGCAAGAAAAAGATCACACCGCTTGTCGCCCAAGCCCTTTTGGTTGGGTCATTGCGAACGATGCGCGCGTCGGCCCGCAGTTGGTCTAGGCCAGCTGTTCGCATAGCGTCAGCCGTCCTGACGCCAGCGCGTTGTCACTCTCGCGCGAGGCAGATCAGTTGCAAGCAGCGTACGGCCACACATATCAGCAGCATCAGCGTTTGACCATTTGCGGCGGGTCAGCGTCGTTGAGACTTCGCCGGGTTCCAGCTTTGACAGCTCAAGTTCGCCACGTCTTGCGGATTCGCGGGCTTGGGTGGCCACGTCCAGCACTTTCGGCGGGCTGGCTTTGGCATTACCGTACCAGATCATCACATCTAATCGACCGGCCACGAATGCTGCGGCCCTGTGCAGTGCTGCCTCGGTCCTCCGCCGGGATGTAGTAGGTCCGCATATTTAACGATCGCCGAATAGGTCGTGCAGACGTGCGTTTCCCTCGACTGTCGCGAGCTGAAACAGCGCCACGGCTGTTCGGATTGGTAGAGGATCGGTTGACTTCGCCCGGGCAAGGCTGGATCAGCGGTTGCAGGCTCGGGGGCAGGTCAGTCAGTTCCTGCCCACGGGTAGATTGCCCGCCAGACCCGCGAAGCGGTTCGCGAAATTACGGCTGGCGGTAGTTTCGAAAAATTCAGCCCGCAGATTGTGGACTGGGAAATCTGTTCGGGCCAGTTGCATTACCCGTGCCGCCTGTCGCGGTGGGGCGGTATGATGATCTCGGACACAAGAAAACGCGCACGCCAGCTGCCATGCTTTTCACCCAATGCGCGTCGATTTCCGCATCTCAGTGATTTGCACCCGGCTGCATAGCGGGCACGCACCAGTTCACGCCACCCGATGGAATTCACGGACGAAATCGCGGAAACGTTTTTCGGGCGAATTACCGGATTGACCTAAAGCGCCTTTGGGTAAATTCTTCGGTGCTCAGATCCCGCGCGACGCAAATTCGGACAGGCTGTCAGCGATGCCTTGTGGGGTCAGTTCGTCCCCGCCTCGGCCACCGGCTTCGTTGCGGCTGGGGCGTTCGTCAATGAGTGAAGTTCAGCGCCCCCAATCGCGCGGTCCGCACCAGGGCCGTTCAACACTTCAAGAAAGCGCCGGCGTTGCTGCACCTCAAAATTTCAGTCCACAACGGATTCATTCACCTTGGCCACGGCGCAAAGAGATTCTGCGCCGAAAACGGGGGCGCTGGTCACCAGGCCAAGCCCAGGGACGCGATGCTTCGTGTCCAGACGGTTTCCAGGTTCATCGTAACTTTATTTTCCCCACATGATCGCTCCATATCTTTCTTTGTTCCTTGGAGCCGAGAAGCCCCGCAGCCGACGTTTTTAAAAACCCGATATCGTTAGAGGCTTTTCAACCACTTGTTGAAGGAGGTATAGCGGAGGCGGGCGAAACCGACAAAAAGGGTCGGGACCGGCTCCACGCGGCCATTCCATATATTGTTAGTCAGGCCCCCCAAAGCCCCCGGGGGCCGTCCCCCCCGCTTTGCCGTACTGTTTTTGGGGCCCACCGGTCATTAAAAGCGGGGGCACCCCATCCCGGGCCTGGAGGGGGCTGGGACCATTTGCTTGGTTTTGATTTTTTTTGTCTATCTCCGCAGCGATCTTGCAATCTCTCTCTTT
>Ga0163217_1047865_pt1 | contig 14165 bp, 19 predicted proteins | sample SynspAceP_FD_185933 | JGI IMG/M metagenome (GOLD analysis project Ga0163217, IMG submission 185933) | Saline lake microbial communities from Ace Lake in Antarctica - Synechococcus sp. Ace-P (PacBio error correction) | ecosystem: Environmental > Aquatic > Non-marine Saline and Alkaline > Saline ... | reverse complement strand
ACAGCACTCTTGGGGGTGGCTGCACACCGTAAAAGGCTCAGTCCACGGAAAGTTCATTCATCCTTCGTTGGACGATGGTGAAACCCACGCTGTCTGAGCGAAACTTTCCGAGATTTCACGATCCGCTGCACCCGTTGAGGCCTGCATCGCCGAATGGTGGATGCTGCTTTGGAAAAGAGAGCCAGCCATGTTGCAGATGCCAGACGAGACTGAGATTTTCATCAAATCAGAAGGGCCCAGTCCATGCGATTTAGAATCACCGGTCGTGAGGTCACTCAGGCGCTTCTCACGAATCTGCCGCCCCCGTAGGTTCAAGGTGGGGGGACCCCAGCCGAAGATGCTCCACCCGCAGGTCAAAGAGTACGGCCAGGAATCCTCCGTTGACGATTGGCCGCTGGCCAGTACTCCGAACACATCAACAAAACACTTGATACGGGTGCCGTTGCAATACCAGGGTTTCGCGCTTGGATTTCCCGGCGTTGCAGGTATAATCAGAGGAGTTGCTTCTCTCACCGTAGATCCATCCAGCCGCTTCTATCAACGATAGGCGTCAAAAGGGTCACCATCAACGAGAACGGAACGCCCGATGCGAATCCGCTGGCCGGGCTGCAGGCGGCGCGATCCGGTTTTGGAGCGTTCTAGTCCGAGCTGGCGGGTGTGGGGTTTTGACGGGTGGCCGCTCGCCCTTTCGACCTCTCCTGTCCTTGCGGGGATTTCCGGAGGAACTTCCATGGGCTCTCGCGCATTGAGCTCAACGAAGAGACAGTCCGCCGCCACTGGACGAAGCTTAGCCGGCTGCTCAACTACGTACCCAAGGACGGTTCTGGTACTCCGCCCGCTGTCCGCGATCTCCTGAAGCGACCCTCCGCAGACTTCGAACCAGCCGCATTCGAACCTGCGGCAAAAAAAAGCGAGGGCTCTACCGTGTCTGGCGTGAGGTTCGCTATCTCCGCCTCGGGGATGGGTACTTTTGAGCTGCACCGCCGATGATCGCCACGTAAACGATTGGTTCACCCGGATTAACAAAGAACATTGGCTGTGCTGGAAGGAATCAATATCTCCCAGCTCCGCCAATTACTTTTTCAGGGTGTTGATCTTCTAAGTTCGGCCACACTCTCATCGAAAGGCTTTGCAAAAGTTTCTTGGCTTTTCTCCTACGAATAAAAACCATCTCTTTGTGGATGGTGGTAACAGCGTAGTCGGCCTGCAGCCCATTGGAAGTTGATTGTTGATTACTTGCAACAGCCATGAGTTGGGCCGCTTCCGATCGGAATCCGCCGACACCGTGAGTTCTTGCTCGTGTGCCTCAGGAGACGCTGGATCGCGCAAACATTGACCGACTGCAATCCATTGAGCTGTCCTGGGATCCCTTTGCCAAGTCATGCCGTAGTGGCCGTGATTTGGTCGATCTCCGGCAGCAGTTGCACTTGGGAAGCCAGAGCTCGCGCGCGGCAGCCGGGTGCTGGCTCGGCAAAAGCGCTCCAGCCTGGGAGCCTGATCAGTGCGCTGCGCTTTCGCCGGACCCTTGGTGGCGCCAGCGTCAGGGGCTCCAGCTCCGATACCAGCAGGTCCGACCATCGCAACGGCCATGCCCCTGCTGCCATGGATGGAGAAGGGAGCACCGGTGGATCTGGAGCTCCGTGAAACAAAACCCTGCCGCGTACGAGCTGGCCGTGAGTGCGGCTCTGGCCTCGATTGTGCAGGTGGCAAATGGATGGCGCCACCTGCCTGTTCACAAAGAACGCTGTCCTGCGCATTCCTCGCGCCAGCCGCGCGTATCCCAACAGCCGGGGCCGCCGGCGGCTGGTTGGCCCTTGGTTGGCGGAGCTGATCCGCCACCCGCAGGCATCCGTTTCTGGCCAGGACTCGTCAGCCTCGCTTACCCAGAGCCATGTGGATGCATCGCCGGTGGCCGGCTGGTGAGCTTCATCGCCGCCTTCGGCTATGAGGGGTCGCTGGCCGCCGCGAGGCCCTGTGGTTGCTGAGGCTTTGCAAGACGGGTCGCCAACGTGGGATCGGCTCACGACGAACAGCTGAGTGGGACAGCCACCGGCGTTGAAGAATTCTCTTGGGGCTTCAGGCGGTCGTAGTGGCCGCCAGTCCGCGATGCGCTCGTTCATAGGGGATGGCTGAACACCTTCCTGCAAATTCCTCGATCAGGCTGGTGTTCACCTTGCTCGGCCTGTTGATAGGGGCGCGATTCAGCCACTCGCGCCTCAGGTGATCTTGGGGTTGACGCGCTTCATCGCTTCGGATGTCACGCGGCTGTCGCCGCTTTTCTGTGATTTGCGCTCCCGCCAGCGTGCAGCCAGTTCGTTCCACTGCGCATCGAGTTGCCTTGAACTGGGCAGGTTAGAAGCCTCTTTCAGGGCTTGCAGAGTGCTCGGAAGTCAGAGAGCCTGCGGAAGTAAGATCGTTGTAGTCAACCTTGGAGAGAACCAGGAGCTCCCAGTAACTCGTTTCCACAAGCGTGGGGTCGTAGTGGATCAGTCCGAGTTTTTTTGGCCCACATGGGCCTCGATCTCCAGGGTCATCGCTTCAGCGAAGCCATCGTGGATCTGATCCAGCCGCGGCCAGGGACTTCGGTGTTGCATCGAGCTGCAGTCGGATGGAGGCCCAGAACATCTGATAGTTGGCTTCGGCTGCCACCGCCGTTGGTTGAAGAATGAAAATGCTCGCCGCCGCCGGTCCAGGGCTGAAATTCTGGGCTCGAACAGTTCGCAGAAGCGAAGGGGCCGTTAGTCGAGGCTGAAGCCTCCTGCGGCGCGTTGTCGCTGTTGAAATTTGCCCTGGCAATAACCCACGCGCATTTCCAGTTGGCCACCAGAGAAGGTGAGCCGTGCGGAAACAAATTCCCGCCAGCTCCACTAGCTGATCGCTGAACTCCAGGCCCGATCAATTTCCTGCCGGAATTGCGCTCAATTCAGGTGGACTCCGTGATCATCTTGCAGTTCGTTCAACGCACCCGGATTGGCCCTCGCTTGCGTGCCGCGACGGGCAACAGCCCTCCAGTTGGCCACCCGCAAAACGACGGGGCCACGCCGTGTGCAGAATCGCCGCCGGGTTGTCCACCAGGAGTCGGGATCGAACGACCCGGAATGTCGCGGAATACCAGGGCCTTGCGGCACGGTTTTCGCCTCGCGACATCAACCAGCACTCACCGCCGTGAGCGTGGGACCCCCAAGGGCGTGCATGAACCTCCTTGCAGCCAGAAAACCGCGCACGGCTGGAGCGCAGCACGGCGCGGTCCATCAGCGCCGCGGCAATAGGGCGTGGGGGCCGAACCGCCTTTGAGTTGCATCTCCCAGCGCCTGCCCTCAAGACGCCTTCGAACACGGGAAATCGGCCCGGCCATCGCCGTAGCCGTTGCCGGTTCCAAACGGGCACTTGCTGGTTGTACTCCGTGCCGTAGTTCGACAGGGCATAACCGGTCGCCCAGCCAAACGGTCGATCGGCCCCTGCGCCACGCTGAGGTCGCCGGAAAACAGTCCGGGATGAACTGGTCGTCCTGGGCCAGCCATTCGCTCAGGCCCCAGCTCGTGGAACAGTTTTCGGCTGTGGGCAACGCATCTCCGGCGCTGGGAATCGGCGTGGTGTCACCGGCACCCGTAATGGCCTGAGAACACCTGGCGGGGCCCGGTGATCGTGGCCATCGACTACTCCGCCTGAGGATCCGCATGGGCAGTGACTCAGCAGGCGAATAGTCGGCCCTTTGGGCAAACTCCGCCGGAAAGTTGTTGTTCGAACTGCTTGCTGCACTGTTGTCCGTCACGGGTCTCTCGGGTTCTTTGGCCATGCCTGGGCCTCGGGCCCAGGCGTGAGGCCATCATCCTGGCGAGTTCTGTCGCCATCGATTGTCACGCCAGTGAGGGTGCGCGTTCAAAGCACGAACCCAGCTGCACCCAGGAGCCAGCCTGTCCTCTCGCCGCCTTCAGAGCTTGAAATCCGCCTGGAGGCAGGCCTGATCCGCCGCCGCAACCCGGAAAACCAGGACCTCAAGTAGATCGTTGGGGCCGAAACGGACCCCCGTCTGTGCGGATGGCTGAGCCGTGGGAACAGGGGTGGATGGCTCTGGCTAGGTTTCCCTCCACACGACCCTTTGATTGGCCACCCCATTTCCATGCCAGAAAGGACGCAGTTTGCTCTGGGCGTCTATGACACAAAGCCCTACGACCTGCTGCAACTGCCCAGCAGCTGCAGGCTCCGATCTGGATCTTCGCTTCGAATTTTCGGCCTGAGTGTCGATACAGCGGTACGGCGATGGGGCCGGGGCTGTTTGTGTGGTTTGTCAATGATGTGATTGACATAGGCTGTCTTGAATCCTTGGCCAGCCAGGGGCGTCGAGCTGGTGTGCCCTGCGCTTGCACCGGGTGCAACAACGTGGACATCGAAGCGCGCGCGATTCTTGGCATGGCCGTGACCCGCGTGCCCATCTTACTCACCCAATGCCGTGGCCGAGCATGCCGTTGGCGTTGCCTGTTGGACCCTGAATCGCCATAGTGCACGCTCGTTCAACGCGCGGGTGCCGGGAACTCAATTCTCCTGCAGGCCTGGGGGCTTGATTCTCAATGGCAAGTAGGCCGCATTGTGCGGAAACGGGCAAGATCGGGCGATCGTGGGGCCAGGATCCTTGCGCGGTTTCGGGCATGGTGGTGTCGCCTACGACCCCTACCCCGATGCGGCCTGGGCGATTCGCGAGGGGCATCACCTTAGGGGATCCGATCACCCCGTCCAGCCTCAGTGATGTGATCCTCCCTGCATGTTCCCCTGATGCCGGAAACCACACATCATCCGCCGTGAACCATCGACTGCATGAAGCCGGTGTGATCCTGGTTGAATGTCATGCCGGGTCCGGCTGATCGACCACGTGGCCCTGATCGAGGCCTTGAAATCCGGACGGCCTTGTGCGTGGGCGCTGGATGTTTATGAGGAGGAAGAGGGGTCTGTTTTTTCGAAAGATCTTTCCGGGAGGTGTTGGCAGGATGATCCTGGCTTGGCGCGGATGCTCACCTTTCCGAATGTTGTTGACACAAGCCCACCAGGCCTTTCTCACCACGAAGCTCTCAACGGACATTGCTCGCGTTCACCGCCGCCCAACATGCACGCGCTGATGCAGGGGACCCCCTTCGTGGGGGGGTCCCTACTCACTTAGCCAGAGTGGTCTTGCTCCGCCGCCAGCGTCTCCGCCACGTAGGCGAACGTCCCCCGGTGAGCCGTTGTCGCGGTTGCGATTCGGTGCCAGTGGCCAAACGATTCCGGAGCTAGACCGGCAGCAGGCCTTTGATGCGCTCTGCTTGAAGGCCTCCAGCTCCAGGTCAAGGCCCTTGCCCCAGCCGTGCCCATGCCTGAGATCTCGCTTGCGACAGCTTCCTGATCGGCGCCCTTGGTCCTGGCCCTGGCCACCGTGGCTGGGGCGGGCCGCCGCTCAGCGGCTCCATCCCCAGCGGGCCTCGCCGGCTGGGGGCAGTGGGCGCTCAGCCCAAACAGAGATGGTCTCCCTGATCCGCAAGTCCGCCCGATCTCAGGATTGCTTTCGGCTGGAGATGGGCGATGTCGGCGGAGATGGGTTCTTAGATTCCACTCAAAACGGCTGAGCTCCCTCAACCTCCGTTCCTGAATAGCTGCTGGATGGGCCTTGGGCAGCTGCCACGGAACCAGCTGAGGGGGAGGGCAAGGCATTGGGGCTGAATCGGGGCAAGCCGCCGCCGTGCTGGCGGCGTCTGTGGCGGCCGCTGCCTGCTGGTCTGGCCCTCAGCCTGCTGCTGGGCAACCCGCCGCCGCGGGGTACTGAACCTGGTCGGAGCTGGTGGCGACGACGGGTGGCAGCGGAAGAGGGTGGCTGGATCGCGAGAGGCCTTCTCTGCGGGCCGCCTTGGTGCAGCCACCGTGGTGTTCCCCCACGACGTTCTCAGCACCCGGCATCGTCCTGGGCATCGGATTCCCGGCGAATTCGATGTTCGGCATCAGACGCCGCGCGGGCAAGCGGACGCGGGCCGAAAACGTTGGAAACGCCAGCCGTGGAGGGGGTGATTGCCCAACTGCGCCAGGCCCAGCGGGAGGAAGCGCCGCCTGTCGCCGCGAGCGCCGGGCAGGCCGCGCGGGCGGTGCGTGAGAGCACCCGCACGCTGGCTGTCGCGGAGCTTGAACGTTCTGGAACGTGTTCAACCGCCAGGCCCTGCATCCCTTCCGCCACCGTGGGGTGGGCTTCCGGCAAACAACGTTGCCGGTGGTTGTCATGCCCGCCGCTCCTGACCTGGGCCTGGGTCCGCGACCCTGCCACGGTCACCGAACCCGATTGCGGCTTGGGCCTGGCAGCCACGACGATGGAGCTGGCGGAGCGCTGCGAAAAACAGTGGCTCCAGAAGGTGATTCAGCGAATCACTCTGGGGCCTGGCAGTTCAACCGCCGCTTTCCCGCCGGTCGCCTGGTGCTGGCGGCCGGCGGTGCAGCGGCATGCGTTGCTTCTGTCCAGCTGGCCCTCTCGTCGATCCGCTGGGCGCTCGGCACGCGTTGCGGCGGCTGCGGACAACGCGAGGCCCTGCCGAATCGGCCACGCGGGAGCGTGATGGCAAGCCTTTTCAGCGGCAACCTGAGGGCCAAAACGGCGCGCCCAGTTCGAGGGGCCAGCACGAGAGGGTCGCCGAGGCGTCACCCCAGCCCCGGCGCAGGCTGGCTGGCAGCGCCTCGGCCGCCGGCGCCAGCCGCCACCCCCAGCAACATGGATCGAGGGGCACCGGCCGCCTGATGCGAGGGCACCAGCCGCCTTGATCGAGGACTCTCTCGGTCGCCCACGCTCCGTCAGCAGGGTGGCGCGGACCAGGCCCGCAACTCTCTCAGGTGGCACTGCTTGATCACCGGTCTGCTGCAGTTTGAGTCTGGTGGCGGCCGGGCGTCGGGGGGCGATCGCGATCTTGTTCCCCAGGCATTCCGCATTCGGCCTCCCTCTGCTGATTGCAGAAAGTCGGTTGAGTGTGCCGCTGATGTGGCTGGGGCTGATCGTGGTGCGCTGGTTGCTGCTGCCTGGCGATTGACCACAGCGGAACAACTGGGTGAATTGCCTCCACCATCAGCAATCCGGCTCCCGCCGCTATGCCCTGCATGCGGTGACCTACACCAAAAATGCTCAGGAACACGGCCACGATGGTGTGCATCACGATTCGGCATCGTGCTCACCCTGCTGCTCGTGGGCCATCAACCCGTTCGGTGCCTCACCGGTTGCCGGGGTGTGGTTGGCCGTGGCGGGTGGGCTGCTGCTGCGCAACCTGCTGGGAAGATTTTCATGCAGGGGCTGTTGATTTCATCCTCACGACCGTTATGCCAGTCGCGATTGTGGTGATTCATCGCGCCCCCCACGATGGCGTTCGTGGAAGAACATGAAACTGTTCAACACCCAGCTGCGCGCCTCCGACGGCCAGCTCACCAGCCTTGCCCAAACGGCCAGATCCGCGCCCATTCGAGAACCTCACCAAAAAAGACTGGTTCGGCGGCGTGAACTTCACCATTGAGGTTTCAGCCGACGAAGACCTGCGCCGCGGCTGGGAGCTGAATCTTGCTGAGGTTGCGTATGAGGCCGGGTCGGCCGAAAGACATGCGCCACTGATCTCCGACTGCGTCTCCTCCGTGCTCGGGAGCCCCGGAAGTGCTGGGGTGGATGAGGTGCGCCAGTCGGGGCTGCCTGTCCGGGTCTGCATCCACGACCCTTGCGCTGCCGCCAGAGTGGCCGGTGGGGGCGGAGTTCCGTTTGCGCGTTCAAGGAGGCCTTTTATCGCAGGAGGGCATTTTCCGCTCATAGGCGGCCCTGCCGCGTCAGGAAACTGAGCCTCAGGACTGCTGAATTCCCTCCAGTTCCCAGGCCGTATGACAGCTGCGTCTGGCGTGCCCGTAGTGGAGGGCTCACCTGATTGAAGTGCCCGCCCATCGAGCGGGCAGCCACCTTGCAAGGCAAAGGCCCCTCGCCTTGGCAGCCGTGCTCGGCAGCGAACAAAACCGGCCCATCGGCGAAGCCGGCGCAGAGGTCGTTGGCCACTGAATGAACGGCTACGAAAGGGGTGCGCAGGGCGAACGGCTTGGGGTCGGTTGAGAGGGCCAGTGCGGGGGCTCAGGCGCCAGCTCCCCGAGGCCAGCCCTCCACCTCCCGCCAGCAGGGCCCGCCCGTCTGCTGGCCGGCGGAGGCCCGAGTGAGGGTGCCGGTTCGGGCGCCAGGCGTGCAGCGGAAGGGAAAGCCACCCGGCAGGCTCTGCAGGCCCAGAGGGGACCACCAGGCCGGGGTATAGACAGCGGCGCGCTTTAGAGCCAGGCACCAGCATCGAGCGGGAGCGCGCAGAACAGATTCAGTTCATGGGCCGGAATCGGGGCTTGCTTTTCGTCTCCACCATCAGGCTTGGATTGGCCCGCCGGCGGCGCGGAATTTGCCAGCACTGGCGCCACTGTTGTAGGTGGCGCGGCAGAGAGGGCAGCGGCGGCGTTCGCCGGAGCGAAGCCGCAGCCGCTGCCATCCCACAGACCCGGTGTCGGGGTCGCAAAAAGCTGATGGAGTAGCAGGTTGCTCTCGATCCACGCCGGGTGGGGGTGATCAGATCCAAGCACACCGGCGGTGTTGCGTTTCGTACAGCGGCTTCGTCCCCGCACCCAGCGGCCCTCGATATAGTTTGCAGCCGATTCAGCTCCCACTGGCAGGTCGGGTGACCGGTCTGCGCCCCCTAGCTTGCCGCCCACATGCCTGATGCCCGGATGCGATCACGATCGTTGAGGTGTGGCTATGTGGGCACGTGGCCTGGCCCGCGGCATTAGGCCAACCAGCAAGGCCGGCCACTGTGGTGGGGTGACCACCACCAGCGGCCGATCGGGCCGAAGAGCTGGCCCGGCCGTTGGCCGATTCGGTTCAGGTGCTCGATGCGCGCTGACCCATGGGCTACGCCAGGCCCTGCAGCGAAGTGAGGGCCGCCGTTGTTCTTGCGGCGCCCAGCGAGTGAGCGGCAGGTGGATGCCGACGGGCTACGAGGCCACGTTCTGCGGGGCAGCAGGCAGGCCCTGGCCCGCCGGCTCGCGCGCGAGCTGCCCCCAGCTCAACCAGCTGCTGTTGACACAGCAGTTTGCGTTCGGTGTTGTACTTGGCAACGCGGCGCGCCTGCTGGAGCGAGACACCGCTGCAGCCCCGTGACAGGGCATGGCGAGATCCTGGGCGCCGAGTGCCGAAGCCGTTGTTGTTTGAGCTGCGCGACCCCAGCCGCCGCGTCGCCATTCTGGCGTCTCGGGGGCGCTCTATGGAACCCGGCGGGAGCTGCAGGGAAGCGGTTTCCGGTCGCTGGCGGGCAGCCCACGAGGGAATGCGCCGCGCTCACAGCTGGATTCCAACCCCGCGATGGACGTGGGTGCGGCCCTGGCCTTTGCGCTGGAGACGGCCTCGATGGGGTGTTCAACCGGTGGATGACGCGCCGATCAAGCGGCGCGGACCTGATCGATCATGACCTGCCGTTGCCGCCGGACTCAAAGCGGTGATCGGGGAGGCGAGGGGCCGCTCCGTGGCCGTGACTGCACGGCGCCGGGCCGGCGGGTGTCGAACGGCGGCTGCATGGGCTGGGCTTCCAGTTGCAGCATCCCCGGGCGTTGCCCGTGCTTGCAGGCAGGCCCGCTGGGCGCCTCGGTAGCCTTGCCCCCTGTCTTGTTCTCGCGGAGCCCTGCCGTGCTCTGGCCCTCCATTCTCCTGTCCCTCGAGCGACCTGCGGCCTTTGGGGCTGGAGCAGCTGGGCCGCTGGGGAGCGGGAGCCTCCGGCTTCGTGCTCGGGTGGTGGGCCAACCTTTCCAGGCTGCCTTTCAGTGCCCCGGTCAAAGCTTGCTTCCCACCGTGCTCAGGAGAGGGCTGGCAAATTCATCACCTGCAGGGCACGGGCGTGGCCCGCAGAGCGTGGGCATGTGGTGCACCTGAGCCTCTCCGATTCCGCAGTGCCAGGTGTGGGCGGCCACCTGGAGCCTGGCAGCCGTGGTTGCTCCAAGCCGCGCCGAATCTGCTGGTGGGGCCGTGCTCGACGTGAATTCCGCGTGCCGACCCGGCCATGGGCCCAAGGGCCCAGCCGAGGCACCTAGCCGCGGTCCTTTCGTTCAGGGCTCAACCTGGCGAGCGCGGGGTTCACCAGTCGCCCGTGCGCCCCGGCTGCCCCTTTTTCCTGGCGGCGCGCTTCGCCTGTTGCGCCTAGCCTCGACATCCCCCATCTGGTGATCGAGCCCGGAGGGCGAGAGCGGTCGCCCCAGCGCTGTTCATCGACTGGTGGTGAATCGTGTGGCTATGATCGCCCTCGGGGCCGAGGCGGAAATAGCAATGGAGAACTGGGTCCTGACGCCAACGATGAGTTCCAGTCCCTGCAGCTCTCCACCCTGGCCGGCTGCGCCCTGACGATCGGTGGCAATATCCCCTTGCTTCCGTTACAACGCCAGCGGCGGGCGGGAGGGCCTCGTGGCGGATCGGCGGCGATCCGTCTAGGGCGCCAGCGCCAACCGGCGGGCTGGGCCCCAGTCGCTGGTGGACTGGCGCTTGACTTTGAGCCCTCTGAGCTGGACAGTCCCGCCCTCGATTGGCGCAGCACCCGTTCCTGGCGTTCTGGCCCCTGCCGCCGGGAATTTTGCGCCATCGCTCGATCGAGCCCGGAGCGGTTGGCCGGCCAGGCCTGGGGATGGTGAAAGGCGGGCGCGGGTGACGTTGGCAGTTGTTCAGGGGCCCGCTTCTGCTTTCTCGCTGGGCTCGCTTTCGCGCTCCGGGGCCCTGCGGCGTCGACACGAGTGAGCCAGTGGGGCGGCTGGTCAGCCAACGGCAGACCGGGCAGCGGTCCAGCCCTGGCGGGCGACGGCACGGCCCTGCTGGTGGGGTGGCGCACGATCGAGCCCTGCGCGAGCCCTGGCGTGTGATCGTTTTTTGGGCTTGCCCGATTGAGGCTTCTGCGGGTGCTGCGCTGCCGCTTCAGAGCCCTCCCACTGCGGACCGTGCCACTCGGGACCACCTGCAGGCCGATCGGCGCCAGGGCAATCAGGGCCAGCTTTGATGTGCTGGATTCGAAAGGGATTGCCGATGATCGTCACGAAGCCAGGCCAGGGCGGAGGTGACATGGCCGATCGCAGCCCAGCTCTCAGCCCGCCAGCAGAAAGGCCAAGAGTCACGTATGCCGTCACGACAACCCCAGGGCCGTGCCCAGGAAGTCATAGTGCTGGCCGGTTGGTGTCCGCTTCGGTCTGATCGCCTCGTAGCCGAATGCCAGAACGAAAAAATTGCGATCACGAAACAGCCCGCCGCCCAGGGCAAATCCCACAAACCGTGATCGCGGCAACCAGGTACCAGCCAGCCACCAGGGCCCAGGCCCATCACGAAGCCCCCGAGACACGAACCAGATGGCGTTAAGCGAGGGAGTAACGAAAGCATGGCATTGGAACCTGGCATGGCTATGAAGCTGACATGGATTCCAGTCGGTGCAGGCCAGCCTTCGTTGTGCTTGATTAGCATTTTCTGTTAGGAAGTCTTTTTCTACCAAGTTCGATCGCTTGTCGACTGGCTTCGTAAGCTTCCTTACAATTGGTCTGCACCGCATATGTTCACGCGCTCGAGAAGGGCTTCCCTAGAAGTCTTCCCGACACGCTCTATCCGCGACGCCGTACCTGCTCATCACAGCTCGCTTCAGTGCTGCCTCAGCAGCCGAAGAAGCCAAGCTGGCTCTGAGTACTGGTACCGCCCTACTCGAGATGTGGCAACCACCATCACCTCCGGCGGCCCCCGGGCGACTGCCCGCATGCAGTTTGCGGAAGGCCACGCTCAGCGCGATCAAGGCCATGGCTTCACCGAGCAAGAGGGCCAGCTGATGTTGTGATCTCGCCAAGACAGGACCGATTTCCAGTCGGGTCGACCTACGCCAGGCGGGTCGGTCAACATCAAGCTCGGCTTCATGGGTATCAACTCGGGAGAGTGGATGGGCCGCTGTGCCTCGTGGCTCCTGATTCCCCATGGTGGCTATCAGCTCTCCGCACAACGCTAATGCATCCGTGCTCAGCTCGTGAGGCGTGGCAGCAGGGCCAGCAGATCCACCCTGTTGCCGCAAAAACTTCGTCCGTTGACATTGGGCTAGGCGACCCCGCAGGGCTGTAGGCAGCCGGGGTCTTCAGGTATTCCGGGGTGGCACCAGCGACGGAAAGCGATCGCAAAAAGGTCTTGAATTCAGCGGGCTGGAAGTGCGCCACGTCACGGCACCTACATGGATTTCTGCTACAACGCCAACGACTTCGACAACCTGACGAACTCTTCCTTCCCGACGGGGCCTGCCAGCCCCCTTCCAGAAAGCCGATCGTCGGTAGGGAGCCGTGCTGCGGCTTCTGTCGCGGGAGATTGTCAGAACCTGCGCGTTGCTTGCCCGAATCGGGCTGACTCCAGACCCGCGGATGGGGCGAGTTCACCCAAATCAAGGTCACCGGCCAAGGTCCAGAGACCTCCCTGGTGGGTTTCGGCTGGCCGGCAGTGGTGAACGTGGAATGGGACCTGGCTTGTTTTCCTGCCTCAAATCCCGTGAGGCGGCAAGATCTACTTCGTGGCCATTGATTCTGCTGCCTCCCAGCGGGACTGGCTGCTTCATCTATCAGTACGCCCGTGAGGTTGTCCAGTTGAGCCGCCATCCCCGCCAACACGGGCCTGGGCTCGCCTCCCTAGATTTGCTGGCCTGAGACACCAGCCTGGTGGTCTTTGCTGCCAGCTGTCGGGCTTACTTCCCCTGCCGCTGCTGGCCCTGGCGGTGCTGAATCCGCACGCTGCTCCACACCGGCCTGTTCATCGTGGCCCACGACGCCATTTGCGGGATGGGCCTGGTGCTTCTCAGGGGGCCGCAGGCCAACCACCAGTTTGGGGGCAACTGTGCCCTGGGGCTGTAAGTGGCTGCCTGTCCCTATGGCGACTGGCCGGGCAGATCCACATCCGCCACCATCGCCACCCACGCGGGATGCGGGCCGATTTGACCCCGATTCACCGGCTCCGATCCCGCGGTGGGTGGGCTGCGCTGGAGTGATTCTCCACTTCCTGGCGGGTTATCTCTCCGGCGCCCAGTGCTGCATCGCTGCTGGGCGGTTTGGGCCTGCTTGATCGGATTCCGCCGCGGTGCGCCCGGGCCGGTTGCCGGGGCAGTGTCCAGTTCAGGGACCTGGTCCCATGTGTTGTGTTTCTGCCACCTCTAAGCCTGCCTGCTGCTCCAGTTCGCTGCAATTGTTTGTCTTTGGCCAACCTACCTGGCCGCACCGTGACCGGCACGGCGCTTGGCAAATCCTCACCATGGCCGCAGGCCTGGAAAGTTGCGCGGACGAGGTTGTCTTTGCTGGCCGAGCTATCACTTCGTGGCTACCACTCGGGCAGCACTGATGAGTCGCCAAGCCATGGTGCCTGGTTTCAGGCTTGCGTCACGCCAGCGCCGCGCGTTTTCGCTCTTGCAGCGCCGGAATCTGCCGCTCCCCCCCCACCCCCCCTTTTTTTTTTTTTTTTTTTTTTTTTCCCCGCGCCCCCGGGGCGGCCCCATCAGCTTCCCATTTAGGGGTCATTTATCGAAAGAGATTTTGGATGTTGGCCGTAGCGGTTGTGGATACGGCTGAGCGAGGCGGAAAAACGAGGCCATTCGGCTGAGCGGGGCTCTTCAAACACGGGCTTAGCGGGGCGCGCGCGATCGCCCACATTTGATCAGCACCACGTTTCGCAGCCAGGCGGGATTCAATTTCAGCTTCGGCTGAGTCTCTCTTGGCAAGAAGGCTGCCAGCTGATTGTACCTGAAGCACCCAGCGTTCCACGTTTGATTGAGGGGGGCCGCTATCGACATGCGCCTTCGGGTACGGAAATCCTGTTTTGGTTTTTCGCCAACCTGTTGAGGGAAAAGACCGTTTTGATATCCAGGGCTCGGGGGACCCCGAACTGCAGCGCCTTGATATTTTGTGGGCGAGGAAGGAAATTTCTCGCAAAAGGATTCAAGGCGGGATTTGGGTCCCGCCGCTTTGTGCTAGGGGGGGAAATTGGGGTCAAAAAGGGCCTTTGGCACTTGGCCCTGGGGGGGGAAAAAAGCGATTTTTTCCCCCGCCCAAAAGGGTACTTGGAGGTTTCTTTTTTTTTTCCAACTTGCTCCAAATTTCCCCTCCCTCCCTTCTTATATATATTTTCCGTG
>Ga0163217_1006405_pt1 | contig 14166 bp, 10 predicted proteins | sample SynspAceP_FD_185933 | JGI IMG/M metagenome (GOLD analysis project Ga0163217, IMG submission 185933) | Saline lake microbial communities from Ace Lake in Antarctica - Synechococcus sp. Ace-P (PacBio error correction) | ecosystem: Environmental > Aquatic > Non-marine Saline and Alkaline > Saline ... | reverse complement strand
CCCCCACCGGTATCCGACAGACCTGTTCTTGCTTGTCTTGTTGCAACAGGAAAGCGGCTGCTGAACCCACGGCAAAATCCCACAAGGCGCGCTTGGGTATGGCCCAACTGATGCCGGAAACGGCGCGTCTCTGCGCGTGGACCCGACCGATCCGTTATTCAGAACCTCGACGGAGGGGCGCGGTACCTCAAGCGGAGTTATCTGGGCTTTGGCTCGTTGGAATTTGGCGCTGGCGCATAAACGCTGGCCAAGTGCGAAGTGTCAAAAAATACTGGTGGTGTCCGCCTTACGCCCGAAACCAAAAAACTATGTGAAGGTCATTGCCGGCCTTTTGGACCGGACGACCTAAGTTTTTGACAGTTAGTATAACTGTTAAAAACATATCTTGCGCTATTATCCGCGTTCGTGCCTTGTTGCCCTCGGAACCTAACTTCTCAATTGGCCGTGGTTCCCTTTCCAGAGCGTCAGCAGAGTTTGTTCTTCTACCGATCGGCGCGCCAATCAGAAAGATAAGGAGCATTCGCATGCTTTCAACTCAGTAAAACGATCGCATTGGCCACAGGTGTAAGACCTCGCCGCACTGTCCTCCGCCCGTTTGCGGACGAAGCCGTATCCTTCTCGGCGATTGACGTAGACCACGTCGATCAGCGCTGCGGCAGGACGCGAATGCGATGGAATACTTCCCGCAGATCACCCGAGGAACCTGAAAGCTGCCGTTGGCCGCTCCGTGTTCTTGGGCAGCGATGACGCAGGCGACCCACCATCAAGATCGACGCGTCCGCAAAAGTTTCGCTGGATGGGTGCCACGATGCTTGAACGACGGCAAGAGTTCAACGAGCCTTGGGGTTGTTGTAATATCTCGTCTCCCGATGAATCGATTCGCCCGCGCGCAGCTTCCGTTAACTTAGCCGCCATATGCGGTGGATCAGGTCGTGCCAGAAGGCTACGTTTGCAGTTGCGCCATCCGAGGGGTATTCTATGGACGTTTATGATCACGGTTTTTGCCGATGAGGTGCCAAACAGGTCGGCAATCTGACACCGCAGGTAGCGGCGTCAGCAAATTAAGCACCCGGCCTCGATCAGGCTGCTGCGCCATACGCGAGAAGCGGTGGCGTTTTTCGTTATTATTTAAAAGGTTAGAAAAAGATTGAATTCCGGCTATGCCTTGCATCACCTCAGCAGTCGCTATACCGAAGCCGCGATGGGGGTAGCTGCCGGTATGCTGTTGTATAATCGCGTAAAATAGGCTGCCGAGCCAAAGCCCAAATGCCGCGCATATCCTTGGAGCGGGGTGATTGCGTGAGCAAGCAGGTGCCGCGCCTCATGCAGGACGCGTTCGGTCAATATATCTTGCTGCGGTTCGTCCGTTGCGGATTTTACCGCACGAGCAGGTGAGTTCGGCGTGACCTTCAAGGGTTTCGGATAGTTGCGACATCGGCGGCGCCGCTTGCGATACGCTTCAGAGACAAGCTGGCAGAACCGCGCGCCTTAACCGTGGACCCCGCATTGGGCCGGCTGGGAATGTGTTCGTCCTTGCAATATCTGCCGCGAAACAGGACCGAACATGGAGCGCGGCTTTGCGCCTCTAGGGCGTCGTGGGAAAAGCGGCGTTTGGTTTGTTTTGTTCGCGCTTGCGCTGCCTCGGATCAGGCCATGTGAAGTTCCGGTCTGCGCCTTGTACATCGCGGGAATCGCAGATGGCGCGGCATTCTGCGGCAGCCGTAATGTCCGAGCCTTCAGGGGATCACAACCACGCTGACCGATTGCCCTGTCGCCCCAAATCAAGGCAAATAAGCGCGCCGGCGGGGATGAACACGGCGTTATGCGCCCCCAAGCCGCGGCGCTGCCCGTCAAGCTGCAACAGACCTTGGGCCGCGCGTAATCCAGATCAATATATTCGCCGGCCGATCGTTGACACCAGATGGACACGCCAGTCTTTGTCCTTGGGGACAGTTGCGCAAGGTGTCAGCAGCTTCGATGAATGTTCGCATTCATTGTTTTTTACATAGCCCATCATAAAAAGACAAGTTTCAGCTTATTATACACAATTCGGCAAAGGTATAGGTTGATAGACAACGGCGCGAAACGGGGCGCTGTGACTTCAGCCGGAGTGCATAGGGCAGCCAGTCAGACCGTGTTTCTGCGCAACCATTGCGTTTGCCGTTTTGCATACTGACGGGTTTGCAAATAATGGCCTCTTGCCGTGCCTCTTCAAGCGACAGGGCACCGTCAAGATAGCGCATCAGCTCGGGCACGCCAATGCGCGAGCGCGGGCTGGGTCGGGTCATAGACGGACCGCACGGCGGCGGACCTCGTTCCACAAGGCGCTTTGGTCCAGCATTTGATCAGCGGCGGATGATCCTGTCGTTCAACCAGTCTTTCGATGCTGCTGACCGCGATGGCCTGACAGCGCGATCCAGCGGCGCAAGGTCGCGGTGCGTCGCGTCCTTGCACGGGCCAGCCCGCGTCCTGTGGTTTGCTGCACTTCCACGCGCGCTGCACCCGCATCGGTTCTGCAGGTCGATCCGGTGCTGTTCACGTCATCAAGCGTGTCGATCATGGCCGCCGCGGGTCATCGTGTCGCCGATCTTGCGCACGCTGTCGGCGTCAGGGGTATACTCCACCGTCCCTGGTCGCGTTGCAAAGTAAAGACCCGTACCGCCCCACGACTATCGGGGGCGTGCCGGTTGCTGCAGAACCTCGGGTGACCTCACGCAGCCAGTGACCGACGGAATTAGGGTCCCCTGCCGACACATGGCCCTAACATAAGATTGGTGCCAATGCCTCTTTCGTCGGAGGCGGGCGGGCAGAATGACACGCCAGGCATCGTAAACCTGACTGGCATCCGCGTTCACGATCACGCGCCTTGTTCTTTGCGCCAATCGCCAGCGCCAGCGCGGATTTACCGACGCCGTGCGGCCCGCGATCAGCAACAGGCTTGCGCGGGGTTCATGCGGATACACGTCTAAAACGCGCGATTTAGCGGGGCTTTCTGCATTTCTTTGCGTGAAACCTCTGACGGGCATTGAATGTTTGCGCTTTTGCGGAACATTTTACGGCGCAATGAAACCCCTCCCATACCCCGAAAGGTGCGCCCCCATGGCCCGAGAAGCCAGTCAAAAGTAACATTCAGCGGAGGTTATGCTAAAAATTCAGGCGAAGCATTGATGGGCGATCAGGGGTATGGCCTGCATCGCCAACGGTGCACGCATCGGCGAACGAGGTCAATCGGTTCATACCTGTGGCGTAGAGATTTGCAGGTCATCGGCCGGCGCAACATCTTTTCGCGGGCTGCAAGGTCTGCCCAGGGAATGAACGCACGACCGCCTTGATTACATGGCGAATGCTAGCCACAGTTGATGAACGCGCTGGCGTGCATCCGCGCTGGAAAGAACTGGGGATCCTCACACGCGCGGTTATCTCGGCGATCATTACCATGAAACGAAGTGGCCGAGCCTTACATCGTCGCCCCGCCTGTGCGCAACCTTGAGAAAAAAGCGCGTCTGCATCTTGGCCGGCCGGTACCGCAACCGTATTTCACACCGATACAGCCGCACGCTGCGCGCCCAATGAAATGGCCTGCCGAAGCGATCTTTAAGGCACCAAGGTCGATGGCGTTATGACAAAGACCCGCGAAGCACGCCGATGCAGTGCCGCATATGACGATGTGACCTATGACGTGTCTTGCAAAAGCGCCTTGGGGGTTATGGATGGCTTCTGCCATCGCATTGGCCGGGACAAAGCTGCCGATCATTCGTCTTCTCGCTGACGAGCGGGCGGTTCAAGGGGATTCTCGCGGCGAGGGGACGTATACGCGGCGTTGCAGAGGCTAACGCCCAGCCTACGATAGATGCGTGCCTCTCGATACAAGAGGGGCACGATCGCGTTAATATCGGTTCAAATTGTTAGATAGTTACAAAACACGGGGACATCATGTGCAGACGATTTTATGCTGGACACAGACGATCTTGAGCGGCGCATGAACGCCGCGGATGCGTCGTTGCGTACGAATTTGCCTCCCTACGCACAGGCCGCGCGTCCGCCTCCATGCTGAGCCGATTATGGTGATGCCTACGCAGCAGCACGCCGATCAACCAAGTGGGTACCCGTCAACGTGCCCGAACCCCGCATGGTCACTATAACGATGTGGGACAAAGGGCTGGTAGTAAAGGTTGAAAAAAGCGATCCGTGAATCCGGTCTGGGGATCAACCCTCAGTTGAACGGCACCATCATTTATGCTGCCGATCCCCGAGCTTGAACGAAGGCGGCCGGACACAGCTGACCAAGGTCGCTGGTCAATATGCCGAAAAGCGGCACGCGTTTCGATCGTAAAACGTGCCCGCGATGGCATGACCAGATTTCAAGAAAAGCAAGGCCGATGGCATGTCCGAAGACGACCAGAAAGTTGGGAGGGGAGGTCAGAAACATGACCAACAGTTCATTGGCCTCATCGACGAGCCAGCTAGAGACGGAAAACAAGAGAGATTCAGGCAGGTTTAGCGGATTTCACGGTGCGCGTTGGCCTTCGGTTTCGCGCATCGGCCTGCTGCTCGAAAGGATACATGTGCCTGCGCGACCGGACCAGACCACCCAGCTTGTCCCAGGGGCTCCGCGCCATGGTTGCGATCATCAGGATGGAAATGGCCGTGGGCACCCGCGGGGGGCGCACGGACTGTTCGGGCATCACGCCGGCGCGAAACGTGTGCGCGAGATCGTCGGGCCTTCCCGATTTCGGCGTCGATATTCTTGACGATCTTTGCCTTTCTCGACCGAGAATTGGAAGCGGGGGACACAAGTCGAGGTGCGGCCTCATGAGCCGTTTCGCCGCTACATTACAAAGAAACCAGGCGCTTAAAGGCAAGGCGTGCGGGTTCGCTTTATCGGGACCGTGTTGCGTCTGGACGCCAAGCTTGGTCAAGTGATGAACTGTGCTCGAGGCGGAAACCGACTGAATACAGAACCCATCTGACAATTGCCCCTGAACTACGGTGGCGCGATGGCAGTCGCGCGGGCCACGCAGCGTCTGGCCAGGTGTGCGTCTGGCCTGCTGCACCCCGATGACTCGACGAAGAAACGCTGCCCGCTTATCTGGATACCACGTATTGCCGGACCCCGATCTGGTTATCCGCACAGTGGCGAGGCGCGGATCTCTAATTTTTTGCTGTGGGCAATCGGCTTATGCGAATATGAATTCATTGATCGCTTTGCCCGACTTTACCAAGGGCGGGAGTTCGGTTCACCTTTGCGCGGCCTACGGGCAATTCGCGACCGGCGCTTTTGGCGCTGTGTCCTCCTGATCGCACGACGAAGGAATCACTATGACGACACCTTCATCAGAGCGTGGTTCAGACCTTACGGCGCGCGTTGGTCAGCGCTTGCGGATGATCGTCGTCGGTTTGGCGGGCATCTATCTGGGCGGGCCGGTTTCACTTCTGTCGCGCTGATTTGCGGCGTGGATGCGTGGGAACTGGTGGCAGTTGACCCGTCAAACCGCGGTTGCGCGGATGGCAGATGGGCTATTGGCGGGGCGGCGCGCTTGCGTCGATCTATCTGCCCGTGGGATTTGCCTTGCCAGTCCTGCTCGCGCCAGCGGCTGGTAGGCTTTGGCCAGCTGGAAAAACATCGCACGATCTTTATGTGTTTCACCCGTTGATGATCATGCTGCGGCTTTGGCCTGACGCAGTGTGGCGGGGATGATCTCGGCTTTGGGTGGCTGATGTGGCTGGTGCTGGTTGTGGTGATCACCGACGTTGTCGGCTATTTTGCGGCTCGCGCCATTTGGCGGGCCAAAAGTTCTGGCCCAAGGTCAGCCCTAAAAGACATGGCGGGCACTGCCGTGGCTGGATCGGGCGGCGGCCGTGGGTTTTCTTGTTTTCGATCAATACAAGGTGTCGGTTGCAACTTGTGGCGTGTCCGTTGCGATGTCGTGGCGTCTCAGATGGGCGATATTGCTTGAAATCCCGGTATGAAACGTCGCTTGGGGCGTCAGGACAGCTTAAACCTGATCCCGGGGCACGGTGGGCTGCTGGACCGGTTCGACGCCATGTTGGGCGCAGCACTTTTCCTGCTGATTATCGGCCAATTCCTTGACTTATTACACCCGCGCTAAGCTGGACCTGTACGCATGAAGAAAGATTAGCCTTTCGGGGCTACGGGTCTATCGCGGCAGAACACCATTGATCTGATCGCGCGTGCGCCCGATACCTTACGAGGTCGTGTGCACTGACGGGGGCAAACAACATTGCGCAGACTGGCACAGGATGCGCAGCGGTTGAACGCGAAAAGTGTTGCGGTCACTTGCCCATGACCAACCTTTTGGGAAGAGACTGCGCGGACGCACTGGCTGGCACCGGGATAGAGCCGCCGCGACCGAAGCGCAACGAGCGCCAGCACGACCGCCATTGGGTTATGTCTGGCAATCACGGTGCGCCGGACTTGCACCAGGGATCGCCGCGCTGAAGGCAAGGCGCGACACTGGCATTGGCCAACAAGGGGATCGCTGGTCTGGCGGGTTCAGCTTGATGCGGGAAACCGCGTGCGGCGCCACGGCGACATGCTGCCGGTGGAGAAGCGAAACAGGCCGCAGGCCGTGCAGGCCTTGATGGCGAGGACAGGGCCGCCGGGCGAGCGGGAGCAGCATCACGGCCAGCCGGAGGGGGCCGGCCGCGACGGGCCGGGGGGAAAGCGCGCGAGCGACGCGGGAGCAGCGGCGAGCCAGGCCGAAGGGGGAGAGGGGGCAGCGGAGCACATCGACAGGTGCGCCGGGGGAACGAAGGCCAGGGGAGTGAGGGAAACGCGGTGAGGGCCGCGGGGCACCGACCCAAAGCGAAGTCGGGGTGCAGGCCGCAGTCAATGAGCAGGCACTTGGGTGGGGAACGACGGCGCATGGAAGGGCAACAAGCGGGCCGCCGACAGGCGCCCACTGCCAGCGGGGGGGCCGGCACCCACCCGAGCGCACACAGGGGGCCGGTCGAGCGGGGGACCTGGCAAAGCGGCAGGGGGGAAGGCCGGGCGCCCGATGACGGCCGCGGGCCCGCGGGGCGCCGAGTGCTAAGGAGGGCGCGCGGGCGGGGATGGCGCGGTGCGGTGGCAACGCCGCCAAAGAGGGGGCGCGGGAAGGGCGGGCGGAGAAGGCAAACGCGGGGGCCGCAAAGGGCCCAGAGCGGCGAAGACGTATGCAAGGGAAACACGGGGCCGCGGACCAAGGGGGAGCGACGCGGCCAGCACGTGGAGACCGGAGGGCCCAGGGACCAGCGGGCAAGACAGGCCGCGGGCCGCAATACAAAAAGGCAGGGGAGAGGGGGGGAGGTGCGCAGGGAGGGCCGCAGGTGGGCGGGCGGGAGCGGGACGCGGCTGGCCGTGGGGAGGCCCGGCGGGAGCGGGCGCGAGCCAGGAAGACGGCCGGAGAGCGGGGGGCGCGGGCGGGAGCCATGCCGCGGCGGCGCGTCGCGGCGGCGGGCCGGGGCGGGATAGGCGCGGCGAGAAACGCGGCACACGCGGGCAAGGCGGCGCGGCCCCGGGTGGTGGAGACGGAAAGGGGGCCGGGGAGGCGGATGCGGCAGCGGGCAAGCGACGGCGCCGCAAGGATGCGGCCGAGACGACCCAAGCGGGGGCGCGCAAACAGTGAGGGCGCGCCGGGGGGGGCCCCCCCCCCCTGCAGCAACCGGTGCGGGCGGGCCCGGTGGGCAACTGGAGGGGGCCAGTGGGGGGAGGGGCAGCCACGGGCGTCGGGGGGCGGGGCCCTCCGACCCCAGGACCGTCGGGGAAGGGCACCCTCGACCGGGGAAAAAAGGGAACGGCGCGGGGGACGAGTAGGAGCGCTAGCGGGGGGGGAGCGGGCCGCCGGTGACAGACGCGACCGCCGAGGCCGAAGCCTGGCCAGCAGCGCCGCGTCAACCAGCCGCGCCGAGGAGAGGCAGCCGCGACGGAAGGCGCGGGGGGACGGGGAGGGGTGCCCGGATGTCAGGCCGGCACGGAGCAAGCAGGGCATGCCACAGCCGCCGCCGGAGGAGGCACGGACGGAAAAAAGCGGCGACGGAGCACAGCGGGCGAAACGCGGCCGAGAGGGGCGCGGGCCGCAGGGAAGACCGCGGGGGAGGCAGGCGACGGCGCCGCCGCGCGCACGCAACAGCGGGCGCAGGGACCAAAGGCGCGGAAGCACCCGGCGGCAAGGGACGGACGAGCCCCAACCCGGACGGCAGCGGGAAGGCACAGTAGGCGCGGGGGCAGCGGCGGGGGGGGCACCGCCTGGAGAGACAGCACCACAAGCCCGGCGGCCGGGCAGCACGGGGGGGCGGGGGGGAAAAACACGGGCCGGAGCAGCAACGGGGGCGCGGGCGGGCCCGGAAGCAGAGGATCGGGGGCAATAGCAGCACCGGGAAAGCGCAGCGGGCCGGAGGGCAAGGGCGCAAAAGCGGGGGGCCGAGGGAAGCGGCAAGGGCGCAAAGCTTGAGCGAGTGCAAGCGCCAGGGCGGGTCGACTGCAGGGGGGGGGTGGCGGAACCGCTGGCGAGCCCGGCGGGGGAGGGGGGGCAGCGGTGGTGGGGCCTAGGAGGCTGTGACCGGCCAAACCGCCCAAGCGAGGGCGCGCTCGCGGGGGCTGATGACCAGGGGGTGGACACGGGGGCGGGGGCGGCAGGGGAGTCGCAGTGGGGGAAAGGACCGGGGGCCCGGGAAGCGAGAACGCGCCGAGTTTGCGGGGCAAAAAGGGGCGCAAAAGCGGACGGGGCCACAGGGCCCAAAGCGGCCGCCCGGAAGGCGCGGCCAACGGGGGCGGAGGGGAAACGAGGGGAAGAGGAGGAGGCACGGAAAACAAAAACGAGCGCGGACGAAGGCTGGGGATGGGACGGAACGGGACGCCGTGGTATGGCGGAGGGGAGGGGATGGCGCGGACCGCAGGCGCAGGGAGCGGCGCAGGAGCGTGGGAAAACGCGCGGCCGAGGTGCCCCGCCGCACGGTAGCGGGAAGGAAAGAGGCCGGCGGGACCAGCGAGAGAGGGGGCGGGCGGCCGCGGCGGTGGGACAAGGGGGCTGAACCGGGAGGCCAGGGACGAAAGAGGGGGGGACAGCGGGTAGGGCAGGAGGATGGCACAACGACAAGGGAAGAAACCCACGGAGACAGCGGGGTGCACGCCGGGGCGAATTTCCCGGCGGGAGGGCGGGCGTGGGCGGAAGGGGAGCAGGCGCGGGGCGAGGCCGGCGCCACAGGCGGAGGCACAGAAGCGAGGCAGGTGGCAACACAGGGCAGAGCGACGGCAACGAAACGGAGCGGCGACAAGCGCCAGGCGGGGGCAGGCGGGAAGCGCCAACGCGGAACGCGCCAGGAGCGCGGGGAAGGGAACCGACGGCCGAGCAGAAGGGCAGGCGGCCGGCGTGGGCGAAAAGCGGCGCCAGCCGAACCGCGGGCCGGAACACGGGGCAGTGCACCGGGCCGAATGCCCCACATCAACCGCAGCAGCGGGGAAGGCAACGCGCGCAGGGACGGAGAAAGCGCGGGCATCGGGGGGCGAGGCAGACGAAACGGCCGTGGGGGCAAGCCGACCAGCGGGAAAAAAGACGCCAAACGCCAGGGCCCAAGCCAGAACAACGACGGCCGCAGCGCCGGCCCGGCCGGGTGCAGCCCAAGGGCAGCAAGCGCGACCAGAACCGCGGCGAGCGGGGGGCGAAAGGTCGGGGAAGGGGACAAACGGCGAGAGCGAAACGGCGGAGCGGGGGTGGGGAAACCGCGGAGGAGGCCGACCGTCGGCGGCGCCGGGGGGCGGGGGACCAAGCAGGCCGGCCGGGGGCGGCGACGGAGGAAACGGGAGGACAGGCGGGCCCGAACGCAGCGAAGCGGGGACCCCGCCAAGGCGGCGGAGTGGCGAGGCTGGCGCGCGGCTAGGTCGAGAGCGGATGGCGCGGCGAACGCGCAGCGGACCCAAGAGCGGACGGGGAGGGCGGTACAGGGCAAGGCAAGAGGGCAAGGCAGGGCAAGGGGGCAGAACGCACCGGCACCGCGGACAAGCAAGGGGCGGGAAGGCGGAGGAGTTAACCGGGGGGGGGCAAAAACCAAGGCGGGGCCGGGAGAGGCGCCGGCGCGGGGGGAAAACCGACAGCGCGCGGAGGGAACTCAAAGCCAGCGGGAGGCCCGGCGACGGCCGCCGGGCGAACCGGGGAGCACCACGCAAACGAGCGCGAGCGCACGGGGAAGGGGGAAGACCGACAGTGGGCACCGGGGGCCGCGCGGTGGGGGGGAACGGAGCGAGAGCGAAGGCAAACACCACACGCGGTGACCGGGGGAGGCGGCGGGCAGGGGACAGCGGCACGAGGGCGACCCGTGCAACCCACGCGAAGGCGGGAAAGCGCGAGGAGGCCGGCCGGGGCGATGCGAAGGGCCGAAGGCAACGCCCGGAGGGGGCGGCCCCCGAACAGGGCGGGGGCGGGGGAAGGGCGGGGAGCAGCCCCGACAGGCGCGCGGAAGGGCCGCGGGGGGCCGGCGCGGCCAGCGACCGGCAGCGGGATGCGCGGGGAGCGGGGCGGAGAGAACGGCGGGGGGCGCGGCCAAAAACGGAAGCGCACGGGAAGCACCGGCCGAAGACGCGCCAACGCGGAGGGGGCACGGGGGAGGAGAACCCAGGCCGGCGGGGCGGGACGGCGCATGCGGGCGGAACCGCGAGATGCGGAACCAGCTCGGCCGAGAGCGCGGGGGACACAAAGCGGACGGAGCGGGCGGCAGCCGACGCGGGCGGGCCCGGGAGGGAAAACGGGCGCGGGCGGCGCAACGAGAACCGACGGACGACCGCGAGAGGGCACGGAGCGCGACGAGACCACGACCGGGAGGGGGGTTGGCGAAGGGACAGGGCGGCGGGCCGGCAGGTGGAACGGCGGCGGGCGAGCGACAACGAGAGCGAGGAGACCCGGGCGCGCGGGGGGGAACCCGACCGCGGGGCGGGGGGGCGACAGGGCGGCAGGATGGCGCGGGGAGCGGGGGGGAACACCAAGGGGGGGAAAAACCACGGCCAAGGCCAGCGGCCGAAAAACGCAGGCGGGAACGAAGAGGGGACAGGGGCCGGCCACGGTGGCAAGGGGGCGCACTGGCAGGGAGCGAGGCAACAAAACCGCGGGGCAGACCGGGGGGAGGGGGCCGGCGAGGCAGGCGGGGTGGGGAAACAGGGGGCAGCGGCCCGCCGGGAGCAAAGCAAGGGCGCGACGGACGCGCGGGGGGAACCGGGGTGCGGGCAGCGGGGAGGGGAAGGCCCACGGGCGGGCCCGAGGAAGACGCAGCAGCGGCGGCGGGGGCGAGGATGGGGGCAAGGGCGGGAACCGGGATGAGGGAGAGAGCCCGTACAGGCCGGCGGGCGAGGGGGGGGAAGCAGGGGCGGGCCGCCAGGGGAGCGGGCGGCGCGCGGGGGGAGACACCGGGCGGGCCGGGGCAAGGCAAACAGGGCGAAAGCGGGAAAAAAGAAGACGACGATCGAAGAACAAAGTGCGAAGTGACCCGGCGGACGGAACGGGCGGAGGGCAAGAGGGAAACGGCGGGCAGCGGGAGCGGCCGCCGGCCGGGGCGGCCCGGGGGGCGGGCCGGGGGGGGCAAGCAACAGCCGAACGGCGGGGGCAAAGCCCGAGCCGGACCAGGGAGGCCGACCGGGGCGGCACCGGAAAAGCGCCGCGGGGGGCGCGGCGCGGAGGACGGCGAAACGGCAAAGCGCTGGAAGCGCGGCCGAAAACCGCGGGAGAGAGGCGAATGGAAGGCCGCAGAACGCAAGCGAACGGACAAGCGGAGCCAAGCGCACGCCCGAGGGCCGGCAGGGGCGGGCGGAGGGCAGGGGACGAAAAAGGGCAAGGAAAACCCGAGCGGCGCAGGCAGCCAAGGGCGGGCGCGGAAGGAGGCGGGGCGAGAAAGAGGACAGGAGGGCGGCCCGCGGCCAGGGACCGGGGCGGGAACCAAAGGAGGCGCGAAGCAGGGGCCTCGGGGGAGCCGGGAACGGCGAGCTGCGGGTGGGGCAGCGCCAACGCCAGCGACAAGCACCGACGAGGCCAGCGAACGGCGGGACGCGGCGCGGCGGGCGCGGCAAGAACGAGCCCCCCGCTGGCCCAGGGCGGCCAGAAGGGGGAGCCACAAGACAGCGGGGAACAGACAGAGACAGTGCAAGGACCGACAAACCCGCCAAGCGGCGAGAGCCAGAGTAGCCAACGGAGGCATGCCGCACCGCGAGCCCGGGGGGCGGGGCGAGTGAAAGGGGCAGTATCAAGGCACGCAAAGCGCCGGAGGGAGCAAGAAACGGCACGAGGAACGAAACCGCAGGTGCAGGGCAGTGGGCCCGGGAGGTGCCATCAGGGCCGGTGGCGGCACCAGCGGCGAAGCCAGGGGCGCAGACGGCGGCGGGGAAGGGGGGCGGCACCGCGCGAAGCGCGACACAGGACAGGAAGGGGAGGGCAGGGGCCAGCGACAAGGGCAAAGGCCGCCGCAGGGCAATGCCCGGGGACGGCGGCCGAGGGCAGGGGACCACCGGGCGCGGCCAAAGCCCGGGGCAAGGGCGGGAGGCGGCGGAGACGGGCGCGAGCGGGGCGAGGGGGAGCAGGGCCGCAGAAAGAAAGTGACCAGCGAGGAGGACCGGGCCGGAGGGGCAATGGCACGCAAAGCGCGAGGGAGCGAAGAGTGCGCGCAGAGGGCGGCCCGCGGCCAGGGGGGGCCGGGCGGCGCGGAGCGGCGCAAAAGGCGGGCGGCAAGGAACGAACGGGGAGGGGAAAGCCCACGCCAGCGGCACCGGGCAACACGGAAGGGGGGGAAGGCACGGGGAGCGGGGGGGCGCGGGGACGTGCGAGACCCGCAGGACCGCAGGGTAAGGGGGGAAACCAGCCGGCGGGGAGCGGGAAACGCAACCGGGAGCGGAACAGGGCACCAATGAAACGGCGGGACCGAAGGGGGGGGGCCGGACCAAGAGCGGCGACGGACGGCGGGGCAGGGAGGCGGGCACAGGGCACACGACGCGAGCCGGGGGGGCGGGGGAGCGGGGGGAACAAGGGCGCCGTGGGCAGGGCAGGGCAGCAGGAAGACGACGGACGGGAGCGGCGACGGCGGCGGGGAGCCACCAGGGCGGGCGCAGCGGGCGGGCGCGAGAGCGGGGCCGGGACGAGGGGGACAAGGTACGGGAGCCCGGACGGGCGGGGGCAAAGCGCCGCGGGGGCGGGGACGGGGGGAACCGGGGCGGGCGCAAAACGGCCGCAAACGGGGCACCCGCGCGGAGAGCAGCAGCGGGGCGGGCGGCGGGGCAGAGGCGGGCGCAGGGCGAGGGCCACGGGCCACGGACCGCGCACGCCGCGGGGGCAGGAAACCGGCAGCGGAGACGGGCGGCGAGAGCGGCGACGGCGGGCGCGCCGACACAGGGGCTCCAGGGGCGGACGCCGGGGGGAGGCGGGCGCGGAGCGCAGGGGGCGGGCGGACGGCCGCAACGGGGTGGGGGGCGACGCGAGGCCGACGCGCCGGGAGGGGCGCCGAACGAGGGGACAGCGCGGGGGGCGGGGCCCGAGCGGGGGCCGGCTGGAGACGCGGGGCAGCCGGCGGGAGGCGAAGCGGCGCGCGCGCGGCGGCACGCGGGGGGGGGGCGGGGGGCGCGGGGGCGCGCCCGGCGGGGGAGCCGGGCAATCGCGAGGGCCGCGACGCGGGCCGGGGGAGCCGGGGGCCCAAAAGCGGCGGCGCGGGGGAGGGACGGGGCGGGCGGGCCGGGGGCGGAGAGGGGCGAGACATGCGGGGCGGGGCGGGGGGGGCCTCAACAGGAACGGGCCCGACCGGAGGGCGCGGGGGGGCGGGGACAGCCAAGCACGGCAGCCGGAGGCGCAAAGGAGCGGACGAACGCAGCCCGCACAAGGCCGCGGGGGGGCAGGGCCGCGCCCCGAGGGACGGGGCCAAGGGGGCGGCAGCGGCCAAGGGCAGGGGCAGGGCAGAGAGGCGAGCGGCGGCAACCGAGCACGGCGCGGGCGACGGCGGCCCACACGCGCGCGGGGCGGGGAGGCAAGCCGGGCAAAGGACACGAAACCGGGGCCAGAGCCAGCTGGGGGAGAGGCCAACCAGCGGCCCCGAGACGCGCGCCGCGCCCAGGAGGCAGGGCGCAGGGGGGCGGGAGCAAGCGTGGGCCCGGAGAGCGGGCGGAACCGAGGGCTCTGTGCGCTGTGTTATGGGTGTGTAGTT
>Ga0163217_1100590_pt1 | contig 14167 bp, 11 predicted proteins | sample SynspAceP_FD_185933 | JGI IMG/M metagenome (GOLD analysis project Ga0163217, IMG submission 185933) | Saline lake microbial communities from Ace Lake in Antarctica - Synechococcus sp. Ace-P (PacBio error correction) | ecosystem: Environmental > Aquatic > Non-marine Saline and Alkaline > Saline ... | reverse complement strand
TTCCTTAATTCTCCGTAGTGGAATTGTATAATATATTTCTTTAATTAAAACAACAAACTTAATATCCCAAACTCCTATCAAACCCCACAACACTACAGTGGTTTCCTAACTGTCCATGTTTTTAGAGTGTCCTTTAATGGATAGGTTTAAATATTCCTAAACAACAGAATCCCCATCATTTACATGGGAAAAGCATTAAACTCCCCGACCCCTATGGCGAGCACCTTTTAATTCCGCACTATACCCCAGTTGCATTTACCAAAGGTAAGACAATATACCGGCTTGTGGTGAGACCCCGCAAACAGTTGCAGACAACACACACCTAATGGGCGGTAGCTAACAAGCCATGCCAAGAGCAAAGGGGAAAAGTGGAATCCTTAATACTATTGGCAATATAATCACTAACCCACTATCTACCAGGACCTCTTTTAGTGACCTGCACCTGCAATAATTAAGAGCACCATAGTTATTCCTGAAATGGAACTTGGCCAACGACCCCAATTATGTCGGTTCATTTCCTTTCCCCTAGGTTAGGCCAAGGTATTTTTAATTGGCCACCCAATACCGCAATCAACATCGAGCAATTACCGGGTTCCATATGAAATTCACACGGGTAAAAATAGGTTGGCATCCTCGGGCAATAAAAGATTCTGACGCAGTTGCCAACATGGATCTAAAATAACGGGAGAAGGGCGGTAAAATACTAATATTTATTCCGGCATTTCTTCCTCTTTAATATTGTCGGGTTTACAAATTCCTTTATAGGAGTTGGCCCGTTATATTTTTTTATGGTTCGAGAAATTTGGCCCTGCCAACGTAATGGCCGGAATTTGCAATGATGGTGCCATAGAGAAGGGTTTTACCACATATCAGATTAACATTTATAGCTATTGCCGTAGGGAGCAGGTGCGGTGGGAGAAAACCATGTGCTTACGAAATTGAGGCTATCATAGGTAGGCCACATATAATAATGGCAGGCGCCCCCGCCCCCGCAGTTGAAGCTGCAATAGTAAGATCAGGGGAATTAATATTACAAAACCGCACAGAAATAGAACAATGGGGATGCCCACTATAAATCCAGTCATACAAGCCCACTGAATTATTTTTAAATCCCAAAATTGGCTACCAACTTGGTCGGTTATTTGCTGTTGACTGACTCCACTGGTTCTCGCAACCCAATTTCCCAACATTGGCCCCCAAACCTAAAATTGATTACCAAAAAACTAGCGTATTCCAATTCCATTTGGATGGATTGTAATTGTACTACCTTTGCCATTTCCATTTCCCTTCGGCAATACCAACGGCAAGGGACAACGATAATAAATGAAATAAAGGCGTCAGTTTAAATTTGGCAATAAGTAAAAGAGAAGAATTAATCCCAGTTTTACAACAATAAGTAAGCCATAATGAGGGTTTGGCGTTAATAAACTATATACATCTTAAATTATACATATATCACTTCATAAAATTAACCTCCCATAAGGAAAATTTAGGAAATTGGTAAGTAAAGGTTAAGGAATACGGATATTTCGGAATAATTAGCCAATCCGAGGTTGAACATCAATGCTCGACTATTAATATAGAGGTATTACGTAAAAAATTAGATACTCCAATTCCTATGGTCAAGCCACCAGACTAAAAAAACATCACCAGAAATCATGAACCATCGGGAGCTTCGGTTAATACTTACCGGCAGAACAAACATAAGCCAGGGAAAAAATATAGCGACCGGAAAATCCATAGCTTCCAAATCCAGTACCTACGCTGAAAAAAAACCATGATGCACACGAAAAATGCCGATAGACGTTGTCCGGAGGAAAGGGAATCATAAAAGATTTCTGCCTTTCCGGGTTCTTTTCTTCTGGTAATATGGTTTTTAAACGGAAATAGGCTAAGCGAGCTAGTGTCAGTTCCATAAAGAAAAAAGGCAAATAATTTCTATAGGTAATAACCCTCGTAATATTTATGGATCAAGGGTTCACTAAAAATACGGCCCAGTAATGGGAAGTTGCCAATATTCTGAAAACACCTCTTACCAGTAATCTCTCAAGGACATATTAACCAATCTACAATACCACCCTCAATAGATCTGGGAGTAACTTTTAATAGCTTAAATAATAAAGAAGACACAAATAATGATATTATTACTACACTCTTTCCATTGGTACAATATTTAATCGTTAATACTTAATTAAAAATTTCAAAACCCAAGGCTCAATTCTTGGACAATGTCTTGGTTGAAACCAAAAAAATAAAGAATCAAAGTGGAATTCCGTAATACCCAACCAAAAACTGACATTCATCCTTAACTATCAAAGACCATTTGTTATATGCTTTGAAGAAAATAAAAAAATATTTAATAAGAACAATTCAAGGCAGTTTAATTTTAAGGTCGATTAATAATTTTTACAACCTGTGTAATATTTGCTAACTTTACAGAGAATCGCCATTACAGAATTAGGTTATTTAAAATTCAACATGTTCTGAAGCACCATATGTTGGAACACAAAAAAAAAAGCCTAAAACTTATAGCCTCTAGGGTCCAAATAATTATTAGTAGCGCTTACAATTTTGAAAACCAAACATTCTGGCAGCACCTTTTTATGTGTTCATCATCATTTAGTATTGTTTTTATTGGCTGGAATACGTATTGTTTTTGAATATAAAGAGCTTGAAAAATTGTTTTAGATTCGGAGGAAGTAGTAAACACCTTACAGCCAGGTTATTAGGTGGATCATCCCCTTGTGGAAACTATTACAAACGCGTGGGATATTTTCTGATTATCACTATCAATATTATTCCAGGAAGTAAATGACTGAGGACAATGTTCCTGTAGTATTAGATGAGTGGTTTCTTTAAGATCAAACAATCCTGAAAAAGCCGTATGGAAGTGGAGAAATATAGTATTGCCCAAAATTACACACGAATTATCCCAAGCAGCAGTAAAGGCGATGTCTGTAGGTAGGCTGGAACTGGATCCATCCTATCCACACGTGAAGAAATGGGAAAGAATATCAAAGCATTGTTGAATTGAGAGGAACCAAGGGAATGGGGGCATTGTAATTATTGACGTCAAATTAAGGAAATTTCAGATTACCAGAAAAATATGAAACGGATGATGGCCAAACCAGGCCGAAGCCGAACGGTCCAGAAGGGCACGATTTATTATTGGCAAATTGGCGAGAACAGCAGCAGCGAAATGTTGGAAGCGGGTAAATTAATTAGACCAAATCACCTCACGCAATAAACTTAAGGCTTTACACACAACTTTATACCAAAGCGCCGCAGAAAAAAATTCCCACCATTCTTTTTCTTGTCCGGAGGAGCTTGCCTAGAAACAAAAAAAGAAAACCTAAAAACAAAAATAGTTACGTTGTACTTTGTTAGATCATGGTTCTTTATCTTATTGAAAGTTTGAATTTCAACACAATGGAATAAAATAGATGAAAGGTAGAAGATGCACAAAGGAGAAATTGCCCTATGACGAGCGAGTCCACGAAGAAGAATGGGTGTTCCCCATAGGATTTTGATGACCCTACTTTTTGAATTTTTGATTTGCGAAAACTTCCCAGGCTGCTTAAGCTAGGAATAACCATACTTAGAAAAAGGGAAAACTTTTAGGAAGGCATTAGATGATTTTGATTACAAAAAATAGCTTAAATACGCGGGAAACCAAAAATTAAGAATCTTGCTACAGGATGCGGGAATTATCTAAGGAAATTAAACTCACAAAACTAAGGGCCACCGTTACAATGCACAGGAGTTTATAAATCTACAACAGGAATTTGGTAGGTTTTAGGTACAGTATAATATGGGGTTTGTTGATGGCCGGCCATAAGAACAAAAATAAGGAATTAATAAGAATGGCTCCAAGCGTTACAAATAATCCGACACCCATAAGTAAAGGAATATTAAAAAAACGCGGATTTATAAAATTTGTACGGAGCCACAGCTAATTATGATTGCCCACATGCAAGCGAGGGCATGGTAAATGATCATTGAGAAAATAGAAAATTGTTTTTAGACTATAAATGAAAGTATAGTTACCTAATCTCATGGCTATTTTTGACACTCAGCCTAACATTGTTTTTACCAGGAGAAAACTGGAAAGGGAACATGCATTAAAAAAAATCGCCAATTTCCTTACTATAGAAGTGTGAAGCTCTTCCTTGGAAGACTGCCAAAAATTAAGGTACTTATAGAGAAAGGTTGACTCTAATTATAATTACCTATATCCTAAAGTTAGGTATAAAAAAAATTGCACTATCATATTGATTTTCAACGAAAGGCGACGATTCAAAATACGGGATTCGGAGTTAAAAGGAAGTTGACATCCAAACAGAACTATGCCAATATAAATTATTTCTAAAGGAGCATTTTTAGAAATATTAAAATTAAATATATTCAGCAGCGCTATCCCGGAAATTCGGATAATATTCTGAAAAAATAACTTTTTCAAAATTTCTGATATGCCAACAACACTATACAAACTTTATGTTTTTCGTGCAAAAAAACGGATGAAAGGAGACTTTTTTAGCGATATTCGATGCTGAGGGAAATGTGATTAAGACCACAATTGGCTTGAACGGCCAATTACATGCTGTACTATATTGAATAAAAGTTTTAGAGACCTGACAGCTTAACCTTTTAGAATTTTCAATAATGTTTTCCTAGGACATTTCTTTCCCACCACGACTTTCCAAATGGCGGTTTACACCTGACAGTCGATTAGTTTATACCTTTTTGTTGCAATCTCCTTTCTGTAATCTTATTAAAGCAAATTTTGGAGCATTAACTGGTATTACTGAACATACTTTCCCCACAGAAAACGCTTCAAGATCTATCCGTTACAAGCCCCTACCAAAAGATCGTTTTCATATACTTCAATAGACTTCTGCAAAATTCCATTTGATGTAAGCGCAAAAGTAGCATTTTCATTTCAGGAGTAATCCAAGGTTCCTTTTTGATAAAGGCTTTTCGTTTTATATGCATAGAAACAGGGCACTCAATGACTTTTTCAAAAAATTACGGTATTCCAGAATTCTAAACTATTGGATTTTATACTTTGGCGCATGCTCTTTGGATCTCTTATTTTCTCTGGAATCAAGGACCAATTACGTGGATCTGAGACTCCACAAAGAATAATGGATCCTCATTAAAACATGGAAAATATTCCCATTTTTATATGCAATAGCAGTCGCTCCGGGGACAAATCACCCCAACGGCAACAATCCGTCTTCATCGGCCTTTTCTACATTGGAAACTGTAAAACGATGGTCAAGTGAAACATTTTTACAATTACTTTATGGTAAACCCTAAAATTAAGAAACACTATTCGGTCATGAACAGAATTAGGTTTTCTCATATTTTCACTTTAAATAACCTTTCAGAACGATAAACAATTCTATCTTAGCGTATATTCAGTGATTGCAAACTGTGTTAGAATGCCAAGTACGAATCACGTGGTCTTCACTTCATTTAATATTCCGCAGGTTCAAAAGCATCCATTGGTGGAAACTAGGGTGGTATCCCAGCAGCACATGCTTCTCCTGTAGATTACTACGATTCTACAACCTTGAATAGAATTAGAAATATTTGAAGTCATCCCTTGTGGGTTAACCATCCCACCTCTAAGGTTAATACTAATTTTCACACCTTGGCCGGCGACAAAATTATTTAATAAATATCACATTTATCCTGTACAAACTTCTACCATTAATTATGTTGTGGATATTGTTCCTCCGATAGTTACTATATTCCTCTTTCTAAATCCGTTGCTCCAAGTTTGGGTTTAACAATACTGTTCTATAATTTCCCTTGTCTATTCCAGTTTACATATTATATATTATTTTACTTCGCTATTCTTTTTTTTTTGTCCATATTTAAGCATGTTGAATGGAAAACACATAAACAAAAGTCCCATCTTAATTTTTGGAGTCAGGCCTAAAATAGTTTCTAATACGCAATCAATCAACTTTGCTAAAACTATTAAAAATTTCTAGTCAAAAAATGATAAGCCTTTGACCTTTTGAGGTTATAACGTTATGAGGGCATATTTGCCAATAATTTCCAAGCCGAAGAATCCTCTAAATTTTATAGTTCTCGGCTTGGACGTGCCGTGTAAAGGGCTTTACATCAACTGAAACATTAAAGATAGCTGAACTCTATATTTACTTTTCAACTTACTGCTTTGACACAATACAATTCTTGAAGATGCAATTTTTAACATAATATTTCCAACATTCCCAAATCGTTACCTCTGTTAAGGACATTGCGAGCCTAATATTCTCACAGGTATCTGATCACACTATACCTTAACACTAGCCACTGGTTGGGCACTACAAACAAACCATAAAATTAGCCCTACATGTACCAATTACCGCCTCCGGCCACTTGCGTCTATGTTTTAAAACTGATCAATGTTAACCATTTTCGTCCAAAAAATAGCTGTATCCACATGTATCATTCAGCACTTCTGAAAGATAAGATTACCTACCACCTTTTTCCCCGCGGTATACCACTTTAAACAACACATTACAATTCATGCATGGAGGACTAACTGCAACCCTAAAACTGGTTTTACCATTCCGAAGACCAACATGGTTAAATCTGACTTAATATAATTCATTTTATCACCTTAACCATGAGTACTCTCGAAACCTGGGGCCAGAGACAACTTGTGAACAATATACTATTAGATTGGACAACGTTAATAAATACCTCCATATTCTTTAAGTAACATTCACTCCAAGGTATGTTTCGTGTGTTGTCACAACATCATTACTGGATTAGAGAAGAAAAATATCAAAAATAGGTGGAGTTAGGAAACTTAAACATTTTTGAAAAAACTAATAAGGTGATAAATTAGGGCCTTCCTTTTCATCAATCGGTACTGGCAAAAGCAATAGATATCTTAGGTTACCACGCGCCTAACAAAATACCATGTAATTTGGGTGGAGTACTTCAGAGGCGTGATAGTAACCATTTTTTTATATAGTGCGTAAAGGTACCACAAAATGTAAGCAAAAAATGAAATAAGGCAGGTGATATTCAAATAGGATATCTTTGTTACAAATTGCGTTATCTTTAGTATAATTTATTAGTTTGGCATCGGATTTTAGTACCTAAAAAGAAAAACTTCGACTACTGTTTATTAATGCTTCCTTTGCTATGTAAGTTTAATATTGTTGGAAACACTAAAACAGTTTCTTTAGAAGTATCAAGGAAGAAAAAGACGCACATAAATGGAGATTTGGGCACTGCACATACTGAAATTTTTTCCGAAACTTCCGGTCTCACGCATGCCGATCCAGGCCAATCTGCCATATCAAAATATTATCAGAAAACAAACACTCTACCCCATGGATACTGGTAAACAAGGACAGTACCATAAAAGTGAACAACATGCCGAGCATCCAAAAAACGACACTTTAAATATTTATGCCATGGGAAAATAAATAAATTTAAAAGAGAGGAATAAGCCGATTTCCATAGACCTAAATAAGGAGAAGGGGAAAATTGGCCACAACTTATTATCGGGAATTTTGGAGTCCTCAATAAGTTTGAAATATTACCCTATTGGCCCTTTTGTTGATTATCTTCCAATACTTTTGAACGGTAATCTATTTCTTATTTAGACCAATAAAACATCGGACACAAATAAACTTTGGCGGGTATTGAGCAAGAGACGCTCACCAGATCGGACCCACTTTCTTCCCTTTAGGATGGAACGGTTATTGAGGGCAGAAATATTATCCGAAAACTCTACAGGAATTTGAAAAGGATCAATAAGCGATTGGAAAACAAATAACCGAAGCTTTTCGAGATCGGGATCATTACTATTCCTTAAAGAGCACGACATCGTTGAAGAGACGAAGAGTGCCTTTGATAATTTAAAACATTAAAGAAGTTCCAACTATCCATTATTTAATATCACCAATAGACCATTGGTACCAGACTTTCTAACAAGGGCCTCTTGTACAATTTGGACCATAGAGAACTTGGACAGAATGTATAGATGCTATGAAGAGGCAAAGGCAGTATTGCCATTTAAAAATTCCCAACGGAAATATGGGTTAGATTTTAAATCCCGATACAGTGCAAGAGCAATCCACAAAAGAATTTTCAGAACGATAATTTATCGGGGGTTACCAGTAAAAAAAGGGGGATGGGCTAAGGCCTCTCTTGTGAAAAAGAATTGTGGAGAGTACCACAAAGGCAAAATTAAAGTACTAAAATCCACGAGGAGGGTACCATAGGCAAAATTTACTTTTAAAGTAAAAAATTAAGGCGATGGCAAAGGAGAAAATTAGTTATAATAAAGAGGCCGCATTTAAGCGACATTGTCCCGAATGTTTTAACCAGGATTAAGGTTGACTTTTTATCAAAGACATAGTTGGGACTTTATGATAGAAACCACTAGGATGTGAACCATGATAATTAAATGTCAAAAATGATAATTCTCTATCAATAAACATTCCTGTAAACTTGGGACGCGGACATTAGAGCGCGTTTATGAAATACTACAAAAAAATGACCGACCCGATCGTGCATTCATTACGTTTTACTACTCATAATTTTATGTTTTAACCTATTACTAATTAATCGTAGTTCGCGCTGGGTCTAATAATTATATTTAAGACGGGCAAATTAATTTAAATATCTGCGACTTGATTTTTTCCGCAATATACTTCGTAAAATCTAGTGAGCAAGAGATGCTTTATGGTGAAAGGTTAGCATCCCTTCCGTTTAGAGGAACTTAAATTGCACGATGTACATGGGGAACTTCGAAGACCTATTACGTCGTCCTCATATTGCAAGGTACCACTAGCTTCAATGCACAGGGCTAATTTCCGTTAGAAAAGGCATTAACCCAGATAGATTTTCCTCGTCCAGGTCACAAACAAACCAAAACAACAACAAAAAAACCAACAACAAACAAACAAACCACCAACCCAAAAAAAAAAAAAAACCAACCAAAAAACCATACTACCACAAAAACCCACCAAAACAACAAAAAAACACAACCAACAAAAAAAACAACCCAACAAATAAAAAACCCCAAAAAAAACCCCAAAAAACCCCACCCAAAACCCAAACAAAAAAAAAAAAAAAAAAAAAAACCAAAAAAAAAAAAAAAAAAAAAACCACAAAAAAACAAACCAAAAAAAAACAAAAAACGAACAAAAAAACACAACAAAAAAACCCAAACAAACCCAAACAACAAAAAATAAAACAAAAAAAAACAACCAACAAACACCACCAACCAACAAAACAACGAAATCCAAAAACAAAAAAAAAAAAACAACACCCACAAAAAAAAAAACAAAAAAAAAAAAAAACAAAAAAAACAAAAAACAAGCCAAAAAAAAACACCACAAAAAAACCAAACGAGTTTTGTCACTTTACTTTTTTGGAACGCATAAATGTGGTGTCCCAAAGCGTTGGGATTAATATGATAGGAAGGCAAAATATTTTCATCCTCGGCAATTATTATAGGGAATTTACACCATTGAATGATTTTTGTAAAAATAGATGGCATATTATATGAAAAACTTTAAAATCAATTTAAAAGATATGCAAAAATTTTAAACTCACCCTAATAAAATTATTTTGTGTGAGTATAAGGTCTGCTATATTGTTGGCAATACTTATATAGGCACACTATTTAAAATAAGTATCCCAATGTTGAAAATATGGGGACTAATATGTTGTATGTAAAATGGAGTATCTAAGAAATTTCCAATATTTACAAGTTCAAAGCTTCGCATTCGGCCAGCGTGAATTTTCCGCGGTATCCCCCACTTTCTTGCCAAAGCCCTCTCCATAATTGGGCGAGCTTAACAGAAAATATTTTGCCGTTCCTTATAGAGATCAGCTTCACTTTCCGAAAGCAAGAGTATATTTCATTTCAATTCCAAATTGTTACAAATTTCTCTCAAATTTACGGTATGGAAATGAATATACCCGGTGTTGGGGAAAGTAGAAGACTTAACCTAAGACGGCAAAAAATTTCTGTCAGACTCCAATAGAAAGGGATTAACTTGGCAAAGAAAGTGGGGAAGAATACGCGGATAATTACCGTGCAACGGAATTTGATTTTAGAATATTCGGGAAAATATTCTATAGAATAACCCATGTTTACTATACAACATAAAGTCCCCAGTTGATTTTTCAATTGGGGGACTTATTTTATAATGGGTGAACCTAAATAGAAGGTACTGGCTCAGATTAATAGCAGACCTTATAACACAAAAAATTATTTGAGGGTAGGTTAAAATTTTTAGCATTATCTTTTAAATTGATTAAGTTCAGAACTATGCGCAATCTATTTTTACAGAAAAAATATCAATGGTGAATTCAACCTCTTATATAAAATATGACCAAGAGGATGAAATGTATTTTGCCTTTCCTAGATATTAATCCCAACGCATTTGGGATCACCATTATGCTTCCAAAAGAAGTGGGACAAAAACTCTTGGAACTGGACGCGGAAATTATCGGGGTTAATGGCTATTATTCAAGAGAAAAAATAGGCTTGGCTATTGAGCTAAGTAATACCATACAAATCAAGACAGTAGGGACTGACGGTAAATAGAGCTCGAAGTCTCCCCATGTACACCGTTGCATTTATTCCTTCTAACGGAATGGGGAGCCACCTATTCAGCAATAAAAGCATCTATTGCTCCAAGGATTTTACGGATTATAGCAGGGAAAAAATCAAAGTCATATATAAATAAATGCCAGACTAATAAATATTAGACACAGCAGGCGACTAAGACAATTATTAAGTAATAGAGTTAAAAATAAAAGTAGAGTAATAAAACGTATGATAGCCGATCAGGGTCGGTATTTTTAATAGTATTCATAAAGCGCTCTATGTCGCAAAATGGTCCAAGTTTTACAGAGTAGATGATATAGCACTTAATTTATATTACATTTTATACATGGTTCAATATTAGTGGTTCTTATCATTAAAGTCGCCCATAACGTATGTCTTTGATAAAAAGTCAAACTTTAAATTTCTGGTATAAAATTGCAGGGACAATTGTTCGTTAAAATCGGCCTCTTTTATAATATAAAACATAATTTCCCTTTGCCCATCGCAATACTTATTTTTTCTTTAAAAGTAATTTGCATATTATGGTACCTACCTTCCGTGGATAAGTTAGTACTTTATTTTTGCTTTATAGCGTACTCTTCACATTCTTCTTACACCAAGGACGAGGCTAGGCCACCATCCCCATTTTATTATTTACTGGATAGAACCCCCGGTATATATATCGTCTGAATTTTTTATTGGGAATTCAATGACTTGTATACGGTGAAATTAAATTCTAACCAATTAAGTGGAATTTATTCATATACGGCATACATAGCCAAATTGCATATAAACCTAGCATCAAAAAAAATATACCCATTCTTCACAGTTCTCTATGGTCATTGTACAAGCCTTGTTAGAAGTAATGGTACATGGTCTTTGGGCATTAATGAAGGACATGAAGATTTGAGAACTTCTGTAATTTTTAAATATCAAAGGGCACTCTTACGCTACTCATTTTCGACGATGTGCGTGATCTTTAAGGAATAAGAGTATGATCCGATTTCAGAAGCGATTGGTTTATGTTATCCATCGGAAATTATACTCCTATTTAAAATTTCCTTGGTAATTTCTGGATTAAATATTTTACTGCCAACTCATTAATCGTTCCATCCTAAAAGGTAAGAGAAAGTGGAAGTGCGATTGGTTGAGCGGTCTCTTTGGCATACCCGCCCAAGTTTTATTTTTGTTCCGATGTTTTATGGTCTTAAATAAGAAATAGAATTACGTTACCAATAGGAAGATAATCAACAAAAGGCAATTTAGAGGGTAAATATTTCACTTATGAGGGACCTCAGAATTTCCCATAATTAGTGTGGCCAAATTTTCCCCCTTATATTCTATGCGAAATCGGCTTATTCTCTTCTTTAAATTTATTATTTTCCCATGTGATAATAAAGGTGTCGTTTTTTGGATGCTCGGCATGGTTGGTTCATTTTATGGTACTGTCCTTGTTTACAGTATTCATAGGGGGTAGAGGTGTTTTCTGAAATATTTTGATATGCAGATTGCCGTTGATCGGCATCTACGGGAAGTGATAACAATTCCGAATTGTGCAGATTGACCAATTCCATCTTATATGAGTTACTATCTTCCTTGAAACTGTCTATAAGAAACTGTTAGATGTTTTACACATATCATTAAAGTTAACCAATAGACAAAGGGAAGTATTAAATAACAGTAGGTTTACGAAGTTATTCTTTTTAGGACTAAAATCCAAATCAAAACTACAATAAGAATAATCATAATACTTAGGATTAAAAACGCACATTCTGATACACAATTATATTCTATTTTGATATTACCTTTCCCTTTTCTAATTATATTTATTCATCCATTTTGCACTCTACCAATTTTATCGTGTTACCTTTTACGCCACTAAAGAAAAAATACGCGGTATACTATCACGGCATCTGAAGTATACCCAGCCAAATATACAAAATCCAAATCGCGAGTAATTTGTTAGGCGCGTACTTGGCTACGAAATAATGAACTTTCCTGAACAAAAGTACAACTTGAAAATGAAAAGGAGAATCGGACCAAAATTAATATCACCTTTTAGTTTTTATCAAATTGTTTTTAGTTCCCAAACAGCAAGATATTATTGATATTTTCTTAAAATCAACAGAAAGGTTTATACCGTAGACAAACAGCAGAACAGAAAAATACCATGGAGAATGCTTTATCGAACTTAAGATCATGGAGAGATAGTTTTACCGTTTGTCAAACTATAGTATAGTTCAGCAAGTGTCTCTGCCAGTTCAGAAGTACAAGAGGTGAAAAATGAATTTTAAAAGTCAGGATTTAACCTGTTGGCTTAACGGCAAATAGGAATAAACATTTTAGAGAGTTGCAGAGATCTACCAGCACATTGAAAGCTGTAAGGATTAGTTAAGATGGGAACGCTGGGGAAAAAGAAGGGTGGTGCAATAGGTAAATCTTATCTTTTCAGAAGTGCTGAAGATACATGTGGAATAAAGTAATATGGAAACAGGAAAATCGGAATACCACACAATATGAATAACAGATTATAAAATAGGACCAAGTGCGCTTCGAGCCTGCGAGCTAAGGTAATTTGAATACCGTAGGGCTATTATTAGTTTGTTTGAAGTGGCACCAAGCGTGAGCATAGTTTAAGGAATATAGGTGACCATTGATTCAGATTACTGGATATAGGCTCAGCAATGTCCTTACACGGTAATCGATTTGGGGAACAAATGTATAGAGGAATTATAGAAAAAAATGCATCCAAGGAAGAGGAAATGCATAAGGAAAAGAGTTGAAAGTAATATAGAGTTTCAGGAGCATATATCTTTTAGTTCAGGTGATGTAGCCTTACAGGCCACCGACAAGCCGAGAAAACTATTAAAAAAATATAAAAACGGAATGTCCTTATCAGGATTAGGAAAATTTATTGCAGATATTGACCCTCAATGACGTAACACAAAGGGTTCAAAGGCAAACAATAATTATCATTATTATATTATGCAAATTAATAGGGGCGAAAAAAAAAAAAAAAAATAATTTCTGTTTTACACATAGCGTTACAAGTGGGTGATGCCCGTTAAGCCTATAATTTAGAGGCTGACTACAAAAATTAAGATGGACTTTTGTTTTAGGTGTTCCTATCAATCTGCTTAATATTGACAAAAAAAAAAGAATACGAAGTAGATTTAACTAATCGATAAATAGTTCAAATGGAAATACAAAGGGAAATTAGACAGATAGGTGACAAACAACCAAAACATTTAAGGAAACAACAAGGCAACGGAAATTAATAAGGAAAAGCAGGGAAGTAAAACAAATAGGTAAGTAACTACGGAAACAGAACAATATCCACAAACAATATTATGGTAGGGATTCTGTACAGGATAAATGTGACTTAATATAAATAAATTTTGGCGCGAGCAAGGTGTGAAATTAGTATTAACCTTGAGGTAGGGAATGGAAGTTAACCCACAAGGTGGAGACAAATATATTTCAATTCTATTCAGGGTTGGGAATCGGAATCTACAGGAGGAAGCAAGGTGCTGCTCGGGATACCAGTAAATCACAAAGGATGCTATC
>Ga0163217_1099995_pt1 | contig 14168 bp, 13 predicted proteins | sample SynspAceP_FD_185933 | JGI IMG/M metagenome (GOLD analysis project Ga0163217, IMG submission 185933) | Saline lake microbial communities from Ace Lake in Antarctica - Synechococcus sp. Ace-P (PacBio error correction) | ecosystem: Environmental > Aquatic > Non-marine Saline and Alkaline > Saline ... | reverse complement strand
GATGGTTAAAGACGCTAAGCTTTGGACTGCGCGTTCCGTGATGAATCGTAAGGATGATCTGGTACCAACTGTTTGTATCTGAGCCAAAAAAGCAGTTCATCTTTCTATTTCAGGTAAGAGAACTGGATGAATTCAGAATCCATAAACAGCACTCTCTCTTCGGCCATAAGCACTTGGAAGAATTTATTGTTCCCTATTTTGATTCGTTCAGGCTGAAGCTGTTTTTTGGGAGGAAAATAGGCCTTGACGAATACTCGGTTTTTACCTGCCACTACCATTATTTGATCAAACGCTGTTTGGCTGAGATTAAAAATTCTCTACGCTAGGTAGGGCAGCAGCCCTAATCGGCGCATGTCAATCGTTTATAAACAACTTAAACAATGAAGATTCCATCGTTTAAAAAATCGTTTTTTATTTGGCTTTTAGCACTTTTTAGCTTTCAGGTTTTTCTCAACAAAAACTATGAACTCATTATTGTAGGGGAGTAGCCAAGTGGGCTTCTGCCGGGTATTTCGCAGGCAGGCTGGGTTACCAAAACGTTATCATCGAAGAAGTACTGGCTGGGAGGATGCTGACATCTGCGGCGTTTCAGCAATATTAGCAATGAAAAATCTGTGGTGGTTTTTACGGGCAAGTTTAAATGGCTTTGAAAGTGATCTTTGTATGGGATCGTAAACATGGTTACCGGTTGTATGGAGTAATAAGCTTTTGATAACCGAAGTAGCCAGGGGATATTACTGTTTCAGGAGAGATGGCTCCAAGACCCCAAATCTTACGTTCATATTCAAGAAAGTAGTTGAGGACTGCTGTCGGGGGTGGTTTTATAGCCGAGGTTTAAATGGCAGTGTGACTATATCAATGGGAGGATATGAATCATTGTACGTGCTACGCTTGTTAATCGATGCTGACGATGGTATATGGAAGATTTGTCGCGAGCGATCTTCAGGGTGTTTGTCCTTCGAGTTGGGAATGGGAGTGCTCGGAGTGAGGTTATTGTGAGAGTGTCTATGCACCAGCTAAGGCTGGAATTAATCATATTCGAGGATTGAGCTTATTGTGGCGCACACTTCAGGAGGTTATGGGAAATGGAGTAGATAAGACGAATGATCCTGAGAACAAGCGTGCGGGAATTATACGATCCTGGCTGTTGAATTGGTGTTCTGCGCTTTGTGCGCACCGGTGACCTGACAGTGATTTGAATGCGCAGATCTTGGGACTGGTGGGCAAAGGAGTGGCTCGACTAGCGGAAATTGCCTAAGGGGAAAATTACGATGGATCGATTGTGGCCAAACTGTGTGGAATGGGATTGGTGTACCTCAACGGGTGATGTGAGATTGACTGGCTGTGGAAGGGAGTGAGGCGAGCACTCACAAGCTGTTAAAATTAGCGTGCCGCACTTGTGGTGTTTTGTCGTGGGGATGTCATACAGCGTGATGTTTGATTCGAACGGCTGGGATCTCTTTTGACTAGCCGATTGGAGGAAGGTATTTCCGCACTATGTATGATTCTTTACTATGATTCCATATTCTGTCCGTGAATCAGACGGGTGATGTATGGGCTTGTGAGGATGTTCATCGTTACCCTTATGTGTGCTGGATCTGCTGGTATGACAGTTTGCCTAATCTCGTATTACGTTGTAGTGGAGGTGGAGTGTGCTGGGGTTGTAGTTACAGCTGTTGATCATCAATCTCACAAGAAGAACCTGGAGTGCACGTCTGAGGCCGTAGAGTGGGGTTATTAAGATTTCGGGGCAGTGCCGTGGGGTGCTGTCTGACAGGGATGTTTGCCTTGTGCGCGTTTGTAATCCGTAGGGATGCATGAGGGCTTGATTCTTGAGGAGCTGAGTAAAGAGTGTTTTCCTGTTTCCAATATCTGTCGAATCGGGGTGCATCGCGACTGCCGACTCCGAGTAGTGTTGGGTAATCGGGGTCGAAGCTTGCGGGAAGCTTGGCTAGTGTGCGTTAATAGGATCAGAAAATGCTCATGCAGGTGAAAGTTTCAGTGTGCTCGTCAGGTGCAGCAGTGCTTGTGATCAAAGGAGGGGGCTTAGTTGAAGTGCGCTTTTATTGAGTTTTTCACCTCAGATCCGGATTGAGCAAATCAGAAAATCGGGATTTAGTGGTACTATGGGGTCGTAGTTTTGGTCCGGTATTCTGGGCAATCAATTGACTATGTTTATCCTAGAGCGTTGTTTCAGAATATGAAATGGTGGGATGGTTTGAGGCCAATTTATCCAGAGTGAAAGCTAGTTGTTGTGGGATGTTCATCGAGTTATTTGATCTGTGGCGAGAGGAATTCCAGGTTTGGATTCTCGAAAAAGCAAGGACCAAACACACGGCTTCTTGAAATAGGCAAAGGCTTGAAACTAGCTGAATGGCCTAGGTAGACTTGCATATGTGGAAATGATGAGAACGGGCGTGTAGCTCGGGCGTGAGGGTGTCGTTGCGGTACTTTTTGGATGTGTAGGGTACTGATCCTTGTGGGTGATGGAGGGTTATTGGTGAGGTAAGTTTATTAAGTATTAGGAAATAGTTGAGATTCAGTAAGTTATATTTCGGACATCTTAGCCGCCAAAGGTCATATCTCCAGTCTTTTCTGCTTGTTATCTTTGACACCGATTTTCAATCGCGGTCCGTAAGAGTGAATGTTCCACCATAGGTGCGTTGAAAAGTCAGCTTCCTCTGAGGTCCAGTGTATAGAAAGATTTATAAAGGTTCGCTGAGGCAGTGCAAGAAAAGAGTTCGTGGAGGGGAGTAGTCATGAGACCAAATGTGATGCTCCAAAGCATATATCCATTTTGAGCGACTTACCCGCAGAAAGCGTTCTTATGCTGATGAGCTGAGTGGGAAGGAGTAAGTGGTGGATGGGGGGAAGGGGAGTCGGGGAAAGGATGGCCTTGAGTAGTGTAGGTTCAGGAATTATAGGAGGGAGTCTGAATCATTAAGTGGTGTCCTAGAGTTGGGATCGAAGGTTTGAGTGTAGATAACCGTTTCAGTCGGAAGTCGAATTCGGGTTGTATTTGTTGGCATTTCCAACAGATAGTTGGTGGGTGAAAAGATCATGAGTGGTCAAAAGCCTGACATAGCATGTCAGCATAGTGTTGTTTCAGCGAATGAGGATAGGAAGTTTCTTGATGTGCTTTGCTTTATCCTTGTTATCCGGATTCAAGTTGTGGTTCCACCTGGGTGGAGGATGTTTTTGATCGCGATTGGCGCAGTGTGCGATGTGACAGTGGTGCACTTTTGAGAGGTGTGCAATCAGGAAATTGGCTATCAGACTTTTGCGTGCCGTCACTTGGGTGGTTTTGGGTATGTTCATGTTAGGACTTCAGGTCATATGCTTTTCAGATTAGTGTGAGCGAGGTGGGGTGGGGGTGGCCAGGTTTTCCATATATCATAAAAGTAGCGCATCTGGTGTGGTTTTTGGCTCAAATTCTGACAGATTGTTTGGAATAATATAGGAAAGGGTAGAATTTTTGTTTATCCTCTGGTGGCTCACCTTCCGCGATAGTAGGCAGGGTAGGTGTGGTGTCGGGGGAGTACAAAATCCAGGGGGTTGGCTTGTTTAGGTGTGTTATTGTGGTGGCGGGTGTAGGTGGTAGGGGAGTGCTGTTGTATGGTACCGTCTCTTTTTTTGCGAGTCTGATGACTTGGCTGGGCGAAGTTATTTGCAAGTCAACATGATTTCCCAAATTCCTTTTCTTGAAATGTTATTTGCTTTGAGATCTTTCAGCTGATCGCGTTTTGCTGGTCTTTACTCATAATAGGTACCAATTGAAGTCATGGAATATGCGCTCGCAACTTGTGCTTACGGGGATGGGGTCAGGATTGCGCAATTGGCTGGATGAGAGTCGTGCGGAGGGAAGCTCCGAGGGTTCAAGTTCGGGTATATTGATAATGCTTAGCATCTATATAAGTGGTTAGATCTTGGAATTCGGTCTTGCTCTTCGTCATCGTTATAGTAAGGAAGCTAACGTGCGATATGCAAAATACGAGCTCGCAAAACTGGTGTGTGCTAGCCAGTCATCTGGGTGTGTGGGGTGGTGGGGGGGGTTGTGGAGCCGGATTTAGCTTCGTGTATGTGTGAATTAATGAAGTGCTGTCAGCGTAGTTTTTGGTGCCAGTTTTTACGGTGTTGTTGGTTTGTGGTCGTCCAAAAGCGGGGAGAGTCGTGATGATCAGGATAATGCTTAAATTAGAGAGGAGTAGTATGGGAATGTATCTTTTTGCGTTTTCAATTTATGAAGACTGCGAATAGTCCTTTGTTTGGGGTGTAGTGCCGAGAGTAGAAGTCTTGACTTGTAATCTCTGGTTGCCAGTTCCAATTCCAGAAGTCGGCTTTGTAAGTATGGTTTCTGTTAATCGCAAGTTCTATTTCGTGCAGGTGTATGTATGTGTGCTGGTTGTGAGGGAGTATGTACGGGTGTGTTCATCGGCGGATTTCAATGACGCAAGGCGTCCTGCAGTTCGTTGTCATCCGCGTATGTGTCGACATTGCGAGTAGAAGGGTGGTTGTCATTTCCTCTAGAAGATTCGAATATGCGGTGGTATCATCTTCATATTAGATTTGCGGTGTTTGGTAAGTAGGTTGCTGCTGAATTCGAAATCGATTTTTTGGCTAGTTTTAGGTAATTCAGCTTTTGGTGTATGTGAGATTCTAGCCGTCCCTGATTTTTGAGAGAATATTGATATGTCCATGTGATTGTATTTCTATTGACTTGAGCGGATTGGAGGGTGGCGTCTTTTTAGAGAACAGCTGCTGTTAGTCGTCGGGTTGTTGAGTAGCTGTGCAATAGTTCTGTGAGCTTGATTCTGGCATATGGAACCGAGTCTTTGAGGGTGGTAGGCAGTGTCGTCGGGGTGTGGTGCGGATGGGATGGGTATGGATAGGACTTGTCTTCCGATATAAGCATTCTAGATTTGGGATTGCGGTAATGAACGATGTTTCATCTGAAGGATACTGCCGCATACAATCGGGAGTAAGTTTTGGTTGTCTGGAATGCTCAATTGGGAGTTTGTGCCAAGAGTGTCTCTGGCGATCTCAAGATCCAGGTCACATCTCCGTCCTGTATGCATGTCTCTTATGAGACGTGTCCTCACCAACCAGATGAAGTGAGTTTGCTAAAGATATTGGATGTTGTCGTTTGATCTTCAAATTTGGGTTGTGAATGGTTTGGGTTTTTTAGGTTTATTTTCATAAAAGAGTTCAAATATCATGATTAACTCTTCGCCGAGAACCAGTCTTGCAAGCGAGTCTGAGTATTTTAGATCCTATTCTCTAGTCGAGGCTCGGTTATGTCATTTGCGCCAGTTTTTCGTCGTGTCTTGGTTGTAGTGAATAATGAAGCTGCTGTTTGAGTTCGAAGAATTGCCGCGTTATCCATCATGCATGCACACAAATTTTGCGTTTTGTAGTGGATGAGTGGATGTAGTGTTTCCGGGATTAGCTTTGCTTGGTCGCAAAGCAATGTAGTAATGTGGGGTAGCGTACCGTTGTGCAGTCTGTAGGGTGGAAGTTAGATAAGCGTGCTACCGGTGCTGGAAAGTGGGGGGAAGCGATGGGGTAATGCTGAGGATAGGGAGAGGGGGATTGTAAGTAGGAAGTTGGAAGGTTTTGGTGTCAGGGAGATTTTCGGAGTTTCGTCATTGAGGGGTTATAGGCGGAGCTTCAGGCGTCAAGTCCGAAGCGAGAGTGGTCTTGAAGAGAACCGCGCTTCCACAGAAAGATCATTGCTCCATTTCGCAGTTGAAATTTCTTAGAAATCGCTTACGCGGTATGCGTAATTACTCAGGTTTGATCGGGGATCCGAGGAATAAGAAGGTCGAATTTCCCGTGTTTGCTATCAAGACAGATGTTCTATGTGGCTTGGCCCTTTTGTGTCACCAGTAAAATACTTCTGGATTGCATCCCTGTTCCAGATCAGCCTTGCGCTACAGAATTTGGACTGACTATAGTAGGTGCATTTGGTGAGCATCAAAGGCTGACGCGTGAAGTCAGTTGAAGCGCTGCAGCTGGTACTTTATAATGGGAAGGGTTGGCTGAGGGTTGCGTAAGAAGGGTGGTTGGTTGTGTTGTCGAGATTGTTCTGAGAGCAGCTTTGAAGGCTGTTGTTTGTTTTGATTTTTTCGAGTGTTTGATTTGTCGTAATAATTTGGTAGTGTTGTAGTTCGCTTTGTTTCGTTGCGGGCCAGGATGAGGCTGATGGTAGATCATCTGAGTGCTGTGTTGGCCAGTGTCCAAGAAGTGTGTGCAAGTGGTTGGGGGGCTAACACTTTGACTGTGGAAGTCCTCGCTGACGTGCTGCTGTGGGCTCCGAGGAGTCTGAGTTTTGTTCGCATCGGAGATTAGGCGTTTATTTACGAAACCATTCCTTGGTGGTTTGACTGCACTTTTCTGGACTAATTGCTGTGATTTTTTAGAAAGTTCCTATCTTTTGCGAGTGAGTATTGTGTAGTAAAACCCAGCTTGTTGTCATTGAGAATTGTGGATGGATGACCTCAATCCAGTTCCCATCGAGTTGTATCCATGAATCAGTAAGTGCGTGCCCTCGGTGGAGGGAATTCTTCTGCCCCAGACGTGCCCATCCTTCGTGTCTGTCTTGGAAGGTCAAATCTCTTTGCGTTTTCGATGGAAAGTAATTGTGGTACTGGAAGTTGGATTTCAGATTGTGGTGACTAGCTTGCATGGGTCGGTATCTTGCTTTCACCTCGATGCTTTGAAAAGAGATGATCGTTGCTTTGTATTTAAGAAAATCTGCGATTGTATAGTTCGTCGGTAATAGCCATTCGGTTGGAGCAAAAAGATCTGTTTGAAGAGCCAGTCATTTGTAGCATTCAAAGAATAGTCGTGCCGTACCAGCTGTCCCAATCCGTTGAGGGGGTATTATCCGGCTAAATTTTGTTCGTTTCAGAAAAGTTGCTTCGAGTTCCTTGATTCGCTTGAAGCATAGTTTTCGGCATTGGTGATGTGGTGTAAGAAGCGCTGTAAGTCTCAAGGCAGTATGCTCGTTAGTTGTCGTGCGTTAGAGTAGGTTCTGACGCTCTATGTCGGTCTGGAAGGTCATATCAGGTGTTAGACGTTCAGGCAGACTCCCATACATTTGTTTGAGTATCGCATATGCAGCACCCATAGAAAAAGGTGTAGATATGGCGAAGATATTTGGGTGTGTAAGATGTGATTCGTGTAAGGTCACATCCCATTTGCGCGTATTTATAGAGTAGCCGGTTCGAGTGTAATCATTTGTGTGACTTAGAGATCAGAGCCATGCCTATGTTGCTTGATTGAGAGATCCGAAGCTACTACACCCATCCTAATGAGGACGCTAGGTGATGGCCTTGTATTCCATGCCTTTCGCTGATGTCCAATAGTATTTTCTCTGGAGTCATTTGCTGAATATTGTTTTGTCACCAGCTTGATTATGTGTCATGTTGCTCGCTTTGGTGCAGACTGCGATCTTTCTGTGATGATCTTGGATGGGGTGATAGTGGGGTAGAAAATAGATCCAGATTTCGAGTCCGAGTCGGAGAATCAAGAAGAATTGAAGCCTTTGAAGTTGATATTTAGAGCGTCGTCTTTAATCCAAATTCCTTAGCGTGATCTTTGAATGTGATGTTGTTTTCTGATGATCCAATGTTCGTTTGCTCCTAGATGACTGGATTTATTAGGCTTTAGTCCTTATCAATGCACTGAAGGAAAAGATTTCACAATTTACTCAGAATCTACGTCGATCCTCGCGGAATTGACTTCGGCCATGAGCACGCGAGTGTCCGACATCTCTTTCTGCGTACGTCCTTGAGCTTTGTATGGTTATTGTTCCTCAAACTTGAATTCACGAGTAGTTTTGTGAGTGTAGACTTTTGAAAACCATGTTTCCGTGGGTAAATAAAAAATATCGTGCAAGCCATGGGGTTCGTTTTCCAAGTGTCTCGATGGGCTACTCCTGACCAATTATAAAGATTGGGTATTTCGTAGCGAAGGTATTATTTAGGTATGTGGTTGTCTGTCTCGAAGGGGCTGATTTTAATTGAGATTCCTGACTTCTGGAATTTATTGTCAAACTTGATTTTGGGGCTTCAGCTTCCAATTGATTAAAATGAAGCAAAACAATCAAGTATTTTGAAAAAAAATCAGAATTAGTGATTCCATTAATTGTATTTAACGTGATTTTTTAGCCCAATCGATTGATAATGTCATCAAATAGCTTCTCATTCAACCACGCTAATCTCCAGAAGTCCACTCTTCACCTAATTATATTAAGACTTATTTAGATCGTTCTCGGAATTTTCCATGCTATTAGATATTAGGCTTGTTGAATAGGAGTATCAAGTATTGGTTAGCTTCTGCAAACACTGACCACGGCCGATGCATGATCAGTTCAGGATTAAGTAAATTGGATAAGTTATAGGAAATACCTCGACCCAAGTCCAAACCATGCTTCAGAAAGAATGGTGATCGCACGTTTGGTCACGCTGCTAATGAAGCTTCCACAACTAAGCTTGGCATAATTCTCTTCGTGATCCCGCTACCATCCGAAGTAGGACTCATATATTTATCAAAGAATCGATCTCCGGCCATTTTCACGATGGCGTTCCTGAAGCTCTGCTTCAAGACATCCTTTTTTGCCACAATATTTGCACGTGGACATCTCTTGATTCAAAGTTGGAGAGTGGCTAAATTTCCCCCGCAAAACCAGAGGCGCCCTGATAGATTTTTTCCGTCGATGATGATACCAAGGCCAATCCCCCATCCTATAAAATTAGTGCCTAACACGTTTTTTATAGTTTTGTCCTGATCCATATTTGAATTCTGCTAGAGTCATCGCTCAAGCCATTCATTTTCAAGAAGGATCTTCTTTTGGAACGCGATTCTAAATTTTTTAGCAAGGATCTCTTACCCAAATCTCAGTTAGGTATAATTGACCTCCGCCGACGCGAATCGATCAATCCTGCATGAGATTCCATGCAATAACCTTTTTAGAATTCTGTATCCAGTTTGAATAGATTAGTTTCTTCTATTAGATTTACTGTCAAATTCACTCAAATGTTCCTTCCCATCGTTTTAGGTGATCTTCTGCTTTTTAGGATAAGCAAACCTCTTGTTACAGGAATAGAGGCAGTATTGCATATGAGTTGAGAGGGTCCACAGAGGAGTAAATAAAATAATTGCAGTCTCGTGCTATCTATACAGATTGGCTTTCGTACCTACCCTGACTTTCGCTCTTCGTGCTATGCCTCACCACTCTCCATCAATCAACCTAAAAAAGTGAATTGACGTAGGATAGTGATATGTCTCAACTTCAGCACAGATTTTCATTGCTGTATAGCACCTTCTGAAGATAGGTTTTTGATAATCTTAAATTTTATTCAGGTAGCTCTTTATTTCTACAACACCTTCATCTTATCGATGATGGCTTTTGGATTATCAGATTCATAGTCTAAGTTATACCTTGAATTAGGGAATTTCTCGTTTCAAGAAAAACTTTTAATAAAATAATTAATGCGGGCTCTTTAAATATTACTTTTTTTAAAAATTAATGTAAACCAATGTTTCTTTGTTCTTTTGGTAGGAGATTTAAAATGTATTTAAGAGAGTTTTAGTTGGTCGTATTTTTAAGTTTTTGATGTTAATTTTGGATCCTGAGATATTAAATCTTTTCTAATGAGCATTTCATTCACTGTTACGTCTCCGATTCGAATCGGCTGTTTTTAGAAAAAGTTGCAATATATTCGAAGGAGGATTCGATCGTTTCGTAAAATAGAGTCAATCAAGACCTTGTGGGACGGTTTGTTTTTTTTCGTCTATTGGATGAAAACCAAATTCGAGAAATTTAAGAGCATTCATTTCCAAGTGTTACGTCTTTCTGCGAATGACACTTTTCAGAAGTAAGCCCAAAAAATTTTTCAATGTAGCTCCAGATGCTCGATCTATTTGGCAAGTATCGCTGTTATCTGCAATGATCAGAATTATGGAATTGGGCTTTTGGAGAAGGCTGTCTTTGATTCGGGAAGTTCAAACGGGATGAAGAGACTTAAGCTACGAAGCAATGGAACTCAATTCAGACGGTGTATTCTTCAAACAGGGTTGAACGCACCGGACTTTGTATGGTGTGGTGCAACTGGGAGTAGTCGCTGAAATATGGATGAGCATTCAGATCCTTCCGCAAACCATCTGACGAGGATGATATATGTCCGATTTGCGATGATTACGCCAATCATTAAAACGAATAAAGCTGAATTATCAGGCTTTTTCGTTGGGATTTAGGACTAATCCTAGTTCAAAAGATCAATCTTCTTAGCATCTTTCTGCCTCTGCACTAAGTTATCCGCAGCAGTGCGATTTCGTAGTGGACATTTTATGAGCTCTTGCAAGTTTAGCTGCGTAAGCTTCCTGTAATTTATGCTTTGGCGATTTTTGTTGAATTAGTCCAAAACATGATTCTTTTTTTAATAGATAGCGATTGAGATCTAAAAATGGTTTCGTTTTCATCAAGTTTTTTGAAAATGGGATGTGCAGGGTTCTTTTCACAATTTCGTTCGTTTTGTATACATGTGTTTAGATCTGGTGGGCCGTCCTGATGGATTGGTAGTATCTCCATGAGTTGTTCTTTTCGTCGCGTCGTATCATGATTCGGTCTTCGGATTCTTTTTTGTCCATTTGCGTGATAGAAGAGTCCAGCGTCCCGTTCGCTTCCGATTATAAGTTCCTCTCGGATTTCTTTTTTGCATGGACACATAATATGTCAATCTGGACTTCCATTCCTCTTTATAGTGTGTTCCGCTTGGATTTAAGTTTTTGAACTCCGTCGAATGCTCGAATAATCTCCAACTTCCATTAAGCGACATTATCCCAAAATCTTTGAGTGTAAGGAGTTTTATTGTCGTAGCACATGCATATGGTCCATTTTCGAATCCCAGACCACAAAACTTCTACAGATTTTGCTGGCCTCCATAGTAATAATTAAAACCATTGACCAAATCCTCCATTCCAAAGACTGTACTCGCCCTGGCATCAGCGATTCCAATTTTGTTCGAAGATGTATTTTCCGAGAGTCCAATTTTATACATCATTTCTGTAGTTCTCCGAATGGATATAAGGTCTCCTCATGCAAAATAACGTTTTCCGTTAATCCTGGTTTTCATTTCCACTTCGGTGTTTGACCGAAAACGGCTATTTTCCATGGATGTTGATAGGTTCAAATCATACTCTCCAACTGGACTCTCATAGTTTTCCGTTTGGAGTTGAGTTATTAGGATAGTATTCTTCCAAGTGCTAGTGCTGAATACCTATTTTTCTAGTAGTTTTTCGATTGTCGTCTGTGTTATCGCTTATTTTTCATGTAATACTTCCATTGTCCTACTCTATTCCTGTTGTTCATTCGTAATATTCTTCGTGCCTCGAGTGAGTTTTGGGGTGATTTATAGAGGGAATTGGACTTTTTTCCATTTGTGCCCAATTTGTATCTTCCTTTTTTGTAAATCTTCCTGCAATACATCCATCCCTGGGAGAAATAAGCTTAAAATTCTCCATTCTAAAAAGAGTCATTGCGGTTATAGTGTAGGCGTTCGAAACAATGGTCTCCTGGGGGAGAGTATCCTAAAAATGGGTACGCTTTTCTTGTCCTGTTTATGTAAATCCCTTGGATAACCACCAAAATCGAGTAAGGATACTGTCTGAAGCCATCTCCGGATTTTAATCCGCTTCAATGTATATTGCCCTCTTATCTTGGGCTAGTCGAGATCTTTGATAAGGCCAGGGTTCCCGTTTTTCCAAATATCGGTGGTTTACTCAACTACCAATAGTCCATTTGGATGATCATGCGAGAGCGCTTAAAGGGCCCATCCTGATCATAAAATTTTAGATTTCGCGAAATATCTGTATTGTTTCTTTAGTGTAGTTAGTACTAGCGTTTTCTTCCGTCAGAGGATGAATAATAATCCAATTGCGTTTTTGAAGCCCAGATGCGATAATGTAGTTTCAGATCACATCATTTGTTGGTTTTGGGTTATTAATATTGTCTCCTTATTAATCCTTCACGAAAATGAGAACTTTGAGTTTACCAGGGCGGGCGGCCAATTATTGTGGCGCGGGCGATTACGAGATCCTATCGTTACTGGGCGCTACTAAATTTGATTTCTTGCAGCAAAAGTTGACGTAACTAAGGGAGTAAGTAGCCATGATAAGGGTATTATTTTATACAGTTCTTGGTTTCAAATCAAGCTTAGCGAGGTTTGACTGGCTTTTTCCAAGAAAAGAAAATTGTTCAAAGACGGTGACGAACGTTGATTATTGTAACGGAAGAATCTATTCCTGTTTGGAGAATAAAGTAATTCTTCGTTTGGGTGATCCATTCGGATTTGAAGAAGTCTGGAAATGTATTTACTTCTCTTCAGTTTTTTTAGTGTCAAAAAGTGATCTTGGCTGTTTCTTCAAGTGGTAGGGGTTTGGCTAATTAATCCATTTGGGAGTTTGATATTTTGAGTCTTTGAGGATCAGATTATAACGGCAGCATGGCGATTTCCGTATGATTATTGTTTGACTATTAATTAGTTTTCTGGGATAATCCCAGAGTCCTGGACTTAGGCCTGTATTTAGGAGCCATTTGCGCGGTGTGGATAAAGTCAGAATTTGCTTTAAAAGACTTATTTTTTCCGGCTGTAGGACATTTAAAATTTGGGAAACATCCGGGTGCCAATTGACCGATTCAGGATTCTATAAATTTAGGCCCTTATCCGTTTTCGCAAATCTCGGATCAAATCAGCACATGAAAGGGGAAGCCCATGTAAATCATTCCTTTAGTGAGCGTTGACTGCCTTTTTAGGGGTTGAAACAACCTATTTTTTTGGCTATAGGCGACTATTCTCTCTGTTCTGAGAAGAAGGCTCCTAAAAGAGGCCCTTAGGCTGATTTTGCTCGGTTGTGGATTAGGCTAGCTTCTATCCCTTCCAAACAGTAAGTAGATTTAAGTGATTGGGATTTGTTAGATGCATGTTGTACTAGGATAGTATGTGCCGGGGGATGCGAAGTTGAGATAGTATCAAGAAGCTGAGCGTCAGACAGGAGTAAGATCACCTTTGTTATAATTCTTCCCTTGCTTCCAAGCTCACTTAGTTGCATATTGAATAGTAGGTCAGCAGTTGTATAGTGACCCATTGGATAATATTGTTTGTAATGGTACTTTTTCATCTGGGAAGAATTTTACATTGTATTTTGGACATATTGCTTTTATTCGGAGGGTAGTCCTGAGTGGGTTGGGGTTACCAAAAGATCATAGCTGACTTAGAACAGTTATCTGCATTAAGGCTATCATGACACTTCCTCATAAAACGGACACGATATATTACGGCAATTTCCATTCATTGGTTAGATTAAAGCTTCCAGAGAGATTATATGCTGGAGAAAGTTGCGCACTTGCGCGGGGGCTATTTTCCGATTGTTTGCAGTAGAGTTTCTCTGATATTCGCCGTTGGGGCGAGTGAGATGTGGAATTAGTTATTCCAGGGTTGGTCAGTTCTACCCAGCAATTTCAGAACTCTACGGCACCTGCACCATCGCAGAAAGCATTACTGTGACATTTGAGCGTCCTTCATCACTTATCATCCAATGCTGGCAAGATTCGGAGATTTTTCTGCCCTACGACCCAAGATTCTCTTTCTGTACATCCTGTTTTGTATAAAACTGGTCAGCGAGTGGATAAAGGCATAAAGGGTAAATCCCTGAGCAGGCATTTTCGTAATATCAAGTGCGTTCTAATTCAGGCCATACCTAGTTGCGCGCTGAAGCAATACTCCATTTCAGTATACATTATGTCAGGTGGTAGTAACGAGTAGCAAAAATTGATGAGATCGATGATTTCTGAAGTTAGTAAACTCCACGCACTTTCAACGCCATTTCTGGAGCATTTTTAACATAGAGGTCACCGTATCACACCTGGAGGGTTAACCAGATGCGCGTGGAGTTTCCAGTTCGATTTGTACAGTTCCAAGCATCTTAGTGTGTCCATATTGTTTGACAAGAGTCTTATTTTTTAGTCACGTATTGCTCAGGGGCACTAATGATCAACTCGCTAGGATTCTACTTTTTTTCATTATTTGGGTCTATTTGAATTGCCTAACAGATATGGTACATGTTCCTCTTTTCTTTACAAAAGAGAATGATAGGGAGTAGGGGGG
>Ga0163217_1105375_pt1 | contig 14169 bp, 5 predicted proteins | sample SynspAceP_FD_185933 | JGI IMG/M metagenome (GOLD analysis project Ga0163217, IMG submission 185933) | Saline lake microbial communities from Ace Lake in Antarctica - Synechococcus sp. Ace-P (PacBio error correction) | ecosystem: Environmental > Aquatic > Non-marine Saline and Alkaline > Saline ... | reverse complement strand
ATTTAATCCGATCGCTATTAGAAAACTACCCAAAATCAAAATTACGATATTTTTTCTTTTGCCATATCCTTTTGAGCCCTGCTTTATCCTTGTCTCCTTTTCCTTATAGCTTTCAATTCTCAGGTCCATGCGCCTCCAAATTCCAATTCGAAAAAATGCTTGTCAAATTAACTTTAAACGGAAATGAAGTAAACAAAGGTATACTATCACCGTCATTATAGTAGCAGCAAAAAATTCACCTTCATTCTATAAACCGATCCTCGTTAATTTAGGAATACATCTGAAAAGTAAACATGATATCGGGATTAATAATACTGATTACCACCAAAGGTTTAAGTGTAAAAACCACAGACAAAGCACAGGGTCAAATTTGCCATAAAACAACCAAAGTATAGAAATACCTTAATTGCTATTGACTTTCATAAATAAAAAACATTAGAGACCAATTACACCTGAAGGAAAAATATAGGAATAAAATATTCAGGGTCAACGCAATATAACTAGCTACTAAACTACCAATTAGAATACTTCTCGATCTTTTTCTTCGCGCTATTGTCAGATTTTGAAATAGTTTTAAACATGTTTTGTTATGGGGTATTAGTTTTGCTAAATGATATAACAAAAAAAAAGGGTTTAGTTCATAGAAACCTTCTAAATTTAAAAATTTGTTCTCCGTCCTACATATTATACACTTAAAAACTTAGATTGTAATGAAACATTCAGATAAATGTGGGTAACCAGGCGTACCAAAAGATTACTCCCATTTCTTTAAGCTTTCAATTAGTTGAAGAATACTTGACAAGACTTTCACCAAAGCTCAATGCAAAGGCCAAATATGGGATTCAAGAGATCAACGTGTGACCAAATGCTGAAGAAATATGTAAACTTTGATTTGGAACATCGAACCTATATTATGCTATGGCCAAAACAACACTGAACAAAAAATTACTTGAGTTAGAAGCAAAGTGATTGCTCGGAAACTAGAAAGCCCGGGCAGAACACCTTGCCGAACGCTAGCGACAAGAAGGCTATCATCTTCGATATGCTCGTTGATATGCAGAAAAAAGGTAGACTCCAAATCAGAAAAAAATCTCATCACCGGGTTATCGACCACTACAAAGGACAAAAATACAAAGAAACGTTAGTTTCTACTTGATTTACTCGGGGCGAACAGACAGTGTTTACTACAGATCGATCAAATCAATGCCCACAAACAATTCTATTGCCCAAAAGGTATAGTACTGGTGCGTAATATAACGCGGGCTCATGCTAAAATAGGTACAAGAAAGTTATACACTTAGCTCAAGGAGGAACTCTCGATTCTAAATATAGGGCAGGGGATTAAAACTCTTTAGATATTACGGCCAACCATATGTGATAAAACAAACGAGCCTATCACATTACAACCGACCCCATTCACCCCGTTTTAGAAAAAACACAGAACCTCTGTCACAAATGTTGAAAATAGAAAGGCCGGAACCATTCTGGGTTCAGTGATATAAACTTATATAGGAAATAGAAACCAAACCCATCTACCTGGCCTGATCACAGATCGTATTTCAAAGAAAAATGTGGGCATATAACGTATCTAAGCTCCTTAGGTCTAGAAGTCGCGAAAGCCTTGGAAATGGCATTTACAAACAGGTTCATAAAACGATATTGATTTACACCATTCGACAGGGGAGTTGCAATATTGTTTCTTGCATATGAATTATCAACAACTTCTTGAAAAACGAACAATATAAACGTCAAGTATGACTGAATAAAATACACATACGAAAATGCCATCGCCGAAAGGGTCAACGGAATATTGAACAAGAATTTGGAGTGGCAAAAAAATTATAAAAAAACATAAATTGAAAAAAAGGCACTGATAAGAACATGCCATAGGAAATCTATAATGATCAAAGACCCGCATTTATCCCAACCTATCTCACGCAATACAAATGCACGCACAAAAACAAAATTGAAAAGAAAACAGTACAATCAAAAAAAGCGAACATGTTTATCATTGTTCAGCCTTAATATTGAAAATTTAATCCTTCTTAAATAATCTGTATTCGATTTATTTAGATGAGACAATTATATTTTAACGTTTTAGTACTCTTATCTTCAAATTATCGATACCGTTCGCAGTACTTTATATTTTTAATTTGTCCAATATTTTGTTTCATACAAGGAATCTTCTCTGCCGTATTATTGGTGGTACAAGAAAAAACTTACTACTGGAACATACATGGCTTGCCATAGCAAACTAGGAAATTTTCTTAATTTCATGTTCTTAATATAGGATTTAAAGTTTCTATAAAGGTTTTTAATGTTAAAACAAAAATAGAAAAAAAACCACACAGCATCATTACATCATGAAAGTGTGGCATTTTAGGATAGATAAAACACTTCGTCATATTGCGATTTTGGAGTCGCAAACCTAAGTGAATGGAGATAAAAAACAATATTCTTATTTAGGATTCTTAAACGGTTTTAAATCTCTAGAATTCGGCAAACTTATAAAATAAGTCAATCCGCCTTCTTTTTTCAATCCAAATTTTCAATTTTGATTTCCTCTGTATTCGGAAATTCCTTTTATTTTTCGGGCGCCAATTCCCATAAAACATCATAAGTATCGTACTTAAATAGTCCTCTATTCCAAGGTCCCATGTTCCATTTCATCTTCCAACGATAAAAATCAAAAAGATACCCGAAGTAGCCTTCTCCATTTATTCTTTCGATACTCGTTTACAATACCATAAAAGTAGGCTGCTAGTAGAAGGCCATGCCTTCCAATTCTTTAACCAATGCTTTTATTAGCGTTTAGTTTTCCCTGCGCCCTTTTCTCCATAAAAGCAGTCAGTATTTTTGAAGGAAACATGCAAAACTGTTTGCAACATATGAATTGCAAATTGTGTAGGAGATAATCCATCTTCAGAAAAAATTAAAATGATGCGCAATTAAATCCAATTCCCTACTTTATTAAAACTCACTTTAAAGGTCCAACCATTTGAACGATCATCGTGTCCAGGCACAACAAAGGAAGATATCATCTCTCCATGGAACCCCTCCTTTGATAGTATTTCCGCTAATAATTTAAACATAATGGTTATAGTTGTTGGATAGGCCAAAAACAGGTCGTTTTTTGCAAAAATATAAAACACTCACATTATATTCGGTAGGTATTTTTTTGGTCTTTTGCCCCAACACATCCTTCCGCTCATAAGTAAGGCTCCTTCCTTGTTTTGTAGCGCAGTTTTAGACTTTGTTTCCTATCACCGAAACCTTGACGTTTGCTTATACATTTATGGTGCATGTTCCTGTAGAATGAGCAATTTTAACCAAGACCTTGTGCCTGCGGTGTTTATTTCCAATAAAGGTATTCTTAAACCAAACTCTGGCCAAAGAGCGTATCCTTATCATTAGCGCCAATTCCTTTATACCTCCATTTCTGTTTTGGAAATGGGGACTAACAATCTACAAAGTTGTACACATCACCCGTAAGTCATCTATCCTTTGAACCTAAAGTTTGGATAGTGTGTCCTGCCCTGTTTGAGTGGCTTATTTTTATGGTTTCCCACTTTAAACAGCCTAATCTTTTTAACTTAGCTTCTAAAAAAATTCCGCTTCAAAAAAGGATTCTTGCCTCCTTCCTCTGTTTTCATTTCTCCCGCCATGGGAGGGATATTTTTTCTTTCCATAATCTAAAGGAGTAAGCCCGGTAATTATAGAATTCCTTGCATATTGGGGTAAGCAGTATGTAAAAAATAATGAAGTATGGACTTCGTTGCGTTTAATCCTATAAAAGAATTTTAGTATCTCAAAAAGATCAACCATTGAATCATATCGCAAATTAATCAATGACCATCCACCAATGTTTGTATCCTTTTAGTTCGGTTTAATTAATTGTCCAATAGGGTGTGAGGACATAACGGGCCGCTTTATCGCGTAAAACCATGCATAAATTTTTTTCCACAAACTTCCCAACTGCTGGTTAGCTTCGTTTTTTTGGACTTAAATCCTCGAACATCCAGAATCTCTATTCCTCAATCGCCAATCCCAATTAAATAAGTTTTTAATAGTTCTGCCCATTCTTTCATACTATTGACCATCGCCAATTCCATTGCAATTTTCCTGGAATTCCTGCTATAGGTTGCGTTCGTTTTTTCGGATACTAGCTTAGAATGGTCCAAATTTCTTTTTCAATGAATAAAAGGAATTGATTAGGGTTAATACCGGCTTTATTAAAATCGGCTATTTTTAGAAACTATGGCCTCTTCCATTAATTAACTCTTTCCTCATTTTTTTGTAGTTCATAACTTACCGGAGGGAATATTGATCACCTTTATTCGCTCAATGTTCCAAAACCTGGATACCAGCATATTTTCATCCAAAAAAAACACAATATCTACAGTGTACTGTTAATTCATCCAGCGCCTCCCTACCACTTGACAGTTATGACCATTATAATTTTGCCCTCTAAACATAGATATGTGTTTTAATAAAATTATTTCCATATCTACCCAAAGTTATTGTTATCTTGTTCATTTAGTCCTTAATATTGGCCTGCGTTAAGAATTCTGTTTGATAAAATCAAATAAGCTTTAAATTTTCAATGATCCATTACGGACTTTTCGGTAATACCAATGCACCTAATCTTTAATCTATCGCGAGCCCTATTTCAAACGGTCGGAGAATCTCCCAAATGGTTGTCCTACCTCTGTTATAATCCGGCGCCCACCATACGCGTTTCCTCAGCAGTAGAAAGTATGTACCTAATGCAACAGGCATTAGTATATACGGTTTTAAGTCCATCAAATAAAAAGGAGAAGAGATGGACTACTATGTGCCATATTATTACATGACATTGAACCGACGCTTTTTCACATGCTATGGAAACACCAGTATCGTTGGAGGAGTAAATATGAAATATATCTTTATTGTTCATGGAAGCCCTAAAACCAAAAATACAAGTTCAAACTAACTAGTTGCCATCGCACATCTTTAAGTCAAATCCTAAAAAATCTAAACCAACTATGTCTCCAGTCAGTTGGACTATGATAGATGATCTATTTAAAAGAGGACCAGTTCTATAACCGGTGTGGCAGAGGAAATATTAATTCGGAAAGACTACTCACCATGTTGGAATGTTTTTAACGGGGAAACTAGTCATTTGAAAGAGAAGGGATATACTCGTTGAAAAAATTTGTAATGCAAGACGTTTTATGTTTGGCAAGTTTATTTGCATAAAACACGGGCCTGTTGGCCGAACAACTTTTGTTAAATCTTACAAAGAGCAAAAGGAATTGTTGGCAGGGTGAAAAATAGAATTTAAAAAACGGTGCCTAAAAGTTCTTTATGGAAACAAATACCTAAAGGAGATTTTCACAGGATAAGTTAGATTTATTTGCCCAATTAGATGATGTTTATATTTTAGCCGCCATTAACTTGGCCAGAACCAATGCTGATTTTGTCTTATCCAGACTATGTAAGATGATCCTTTAGAACGTAGTATTGCACTTAACTCAAGACATAAACCTATTAATGAGGGCTAAGCTGAAAGAAACACCTTTTTTAAATTTCAAAAAATCACATTCAGTTATCCGATGAAGAACGGCATATTTTGTGTTTTCTGGGAGATACAAACCAAGGCTCATAACTCAGAAAGTCCAGAATCATAACATCTGCATGGAAACGGTAAAAAATGTCGATGTTGCCAAGCGTCCGATCACAATCATTGAAAAACGCTTCCAGACCGTAAATCCAAATATTATATGTGCTATGCCTTAAAGTTTCCGATTAATATTTTTCTTACTTTTGTTCCACATGATATTCTTACAAGCAAGCCAAAATCGCGCGTATTTTAGAAGGAGCTTGAGGGAATCCAGAAAATAGCTGTTCACAAATTATCGAAGATAGGGAAGGCGAAAAAGGCACTCACTTCTGCCCAAAATTCCCAAATTACATTCATAATCTATACTACAAAAGCTCCATAAACAATTGTAAACAGAGACTTCGATTACCAGACCATCATTTAGAAACCACCTTAATCAAAGTGGATACTGCCTACAAATCATTTTTCAAAATTATTGAATATTACAATCAGTAAAAAAAATAAACAAGGTTTGGGATAGAGAAACCGGTATTTAAGTCGAATCTTGCAACTAACGCAAAGGACTTTATTTAAGTGCCTTCGCCTATTGGGCAATAATGTAATAACGGGATAAATTGTTTAAAATCTATCCCCAATGTTATAATAGGTATAATGTACCATGGGGACAAATGGATAGTCATTTGCAGGGCCAAATTATCGGAAACCCGTATTGGCACAATTGTGTTGTCCATAGCGGAGTTGTTTTATAGGAGTGATGGCTTTGGATTTGCACACTGAAAAAATGGGAATATATTACGATCCCCAGACAGCAACTTAATTATTGAAGACAATGTGATATTGGGCAGGCACTACAATTGACAGATGCCCACCTGGCGTTCTACCATCTTAAGAGGAAGAGGCGTAAAGTTGATAACCCAAATTCAATTGCGGCCCACAATGTGGAAATTGGGGAACATACCGTGATTGCCAGCCCAAACAGAATAGCGGGATCTACAAATTGGAAATATTGAAAATAGGAGTCAAGTAGGAATTTTTGGACATATGATAATTAGGGGAGATCGAGTGAAAAATCTAGGCACAATCCGGTATTGTGTAGAAATGTTAAGTATGATGAGATTTTCAAGTTCCCCGGCTTTGAATTATTGGGATTACAATAAATCTTACGACAATTTTAATAATCGACCAAAGATAATTAATAGGACTAGACACATGAAAAAAAAAGGAATGACTGTGAGTAACACAACTACAAATCAAAGGACAATTGCAAATGAAATTACCCTCAAGCTGTGTGGTTTGGCATACAGGGGAAAAACTGTCAACATTGAAATTTGTTCCCCCCCTGAAAATTTTGGTTTATGCTTTAAAGCGCTGTAGACCGTGAACAGTAACCCAACAATAGAGGCTGACGCTAATTAGTGGTAAATACCCCAACGCGGAAACCAACTTGAGAAAAACGAGGAGCTGAAAATTCAAACTTCAAGAACATGTTCTTGCCGCCTTGGTGGATTGGAAATAAGACAATTTCTAATAGAGTTGAATTCCGGAACCACCAATAAATGGACGGTTCTCCAAATATTTTGTAGAAGCTCTGAGCAGCAGATCGTTGAGCAAAATGCTTTCGGGATGAGTTTGTGATAAAGATTGCATTCTCCGTATAGAGATGAGAAAAACAGGCAGTTGAGATTTACTATTATTCCCAGCGGACAACTACCAGGTAACCACCATCGTCGATTTGGACAAAAGTACTGGGTACGCAAAATGCCACTTTAGAAAAATTTTAACGTGATTTAAGCGGAAATAGCGATGCAGAACTTTTAGTTTTTGGCTAGAGTTGAAATATGTTGACTGAAAACGGATTAATAAAGGGGGTGATCTTAATAACGCTATTGTTATGAGATAAGGAAATTTCCGATTCTACTATGAAAAATTGGAAAAGGCTTTTATAAGAAGAAAATTATCGGTTTAAAGCCTAATGGTAATATTGATAAACTTAACCATGCATCAGCCAACAGGCAGCCCGACATAATTATTGGACTATGGTGACTCTTGCCACTTACCGGAACTCGTATAAGGGGTAAAGAATTTGCCAATAAAACCAGTCCTTTGGGGGATACACAGTTCGCCAAAAAAGTCCAAATCATTTAAAAATGGAAAAGAGAAATTCACGTCCACAAATGATTTAAAACAATCGCCTTGATGGGATATTTCAATCAAATCATGGAATATAGTTGCCCACAGACCAACCTTTCTTGCTTTTGGATAGAATTTTGGAAACTGTCGACGAACACGGTGGCATGAAGATTTACCATAACGAGCCATTTTTTGTAGGCATTTCCCAGGAGCTCCATAATGCCTTGGAGTGCTTCAGGTAAGAAGCCATGCCCAAAACAGGTTGTAATTTTGTTCCTAAGTACTGATTCCAATGATCCCGAGAATACCTAAACGCTTTTCATGAAGATCGATAATGTGAAGTTAAACAAAAAGTATTGCCCGGTGACACCTTAATTTTCATTGTAGTTTTAATAACTCATAAGAAGGGGTAGTATGTCCATCTATGCAGGCCTAGCCTATGCCAACTAGCAAAGGTTGCGAAGCTGAAATGATGGGCCCAAATAGTCAAAAAAATAAAGGATGCAATCAAACCACTAGCCAAATTTCACCCTGAAGCTAAAATTGGCCAAAAAATTTGTAGTAGAAACCTTTACAACAATTATAATAATGTAACTCAAGGCTAATGTACGTATAATATCGCTTCCCAACGTCACCATTATGAAGGTGCACGTATTCGGAAAAAACTGTAACATTTTTCCTGCCTGTTATTTCTGCACCTCCCCAATATTTAAAATATGATGGAGAGGAAAAACCACAGTTGTCAAGGGAACAAACTACCATTAGAGGAATGGGCCACAATACATAAGGATAACATTCGATAGAATGAAGACCTACATCGGTGGGACAATTGTTTAATAATGGCTTATTGTCATAAGCGCATGATTGCCCTTGAGGTAAACAACTGTATTTTTTCAACAACTCCAACTTTGGCCGGACATTGGTTACACCATGGAGACATGTAATCTTGGCCGGCTTGGTAGCTGTACATTTCCCCAATTTGTGTCCATAGGAAGACACGCCTTGCTGTAACGGGATTCTCTGGTGAGGAAAGCACTGTCCCCTCTTTGTAAGCGGCACGAGAGCCCCTCATCTTATGTTGGGATTAATTCCTGTGGATTAAGAAGAAGCAATTTTGATTCCGATAAAAATCAGGGAAATTCAAAATATTTACAGAAACTATATCAAAAAGAATTAACAACAATACCAAGCAGTTCAGGATTATTGAAGCGAAATGGAGGCCTACTCCGAAAAGGATAAATTTTACAATTTAAAGAGATTCACAAAGAGGAATCCATGAAAAAGGTTATTTTAGTACAATTAAAATTTATGGCATCAACATTCAGATATTTTAGAAAGGATTGTTGCATTAGTTACAATAACGACATTTATTAAAATATCGAGTTTCTTCATGTGAAACCAGAAAAAGGCCCGGCTTTTGTAGACAAAAACTTAAAAGTTGTAAGTATGTGGAAAAGTGTTGACAATACATTTTCCGTGGCTCAAAGATTGGGATGTACGCTGGTAGAACCCGCTCTTATCAATTTTATATGCGGAAGCAGACCGAACCACTTGTATGAATAGGATATATACAACCAAATACCCATACAGAGATTCCTTGATTCCGCCAATTATTAAAGGAAGGGAGAAGTAGAAACTATCCTTTTCAATACAGAGAGATAGCATGCGCTTTCCGGTAGATATCGCCTGCCAGTGTGTTTTGGAAGTCACCTATGCGGAAACCTGGAGTTAAGGCAATACCGCCACCAATGCAACCAAGCCTCCAAAGTGGAAACAGTGAGCACCTTCAACGTCCCACTTCATCAACAGGCATAAAATAAAAATTCGATACGGAAAAAAGGCGCGTATAATGGAGCGTGTTAAAGAATAGATGAGTTTTACGAGCTTTCGGACCATTGGCAATATTAGAGAACCCTAAAACAATTATGAAATTTTCCATCCCTTATTCACTTAACCAGTATTGCTACCATAATCAACGCTGAATATGAGGATGAAGACTTTCCAGTGTTGGGCATGAACGGAAATCCATGTAGTGGAAAAAGTTGATATTTCGTTTTTCGTTGAATTCACCCAAATACTTACCGATAAGCCCTTATACTGTGCGCCATCAATAGTTTGATCAACAAAAAGTCGATTGCCCTGCATGGAAAAAAAGGCTTTATGATTTCAGACGATCCGTTAGATTTTAATATATTACCTGAAGCTCTTGGTTGAAAACCCTTTATACAAGCCGAAAAGTTAAGAATCTTCCACGCTGGCCAAACCATTGGCAAAGAACACCGTTATTCAACCCATATGTTTTATTAGGAAACAATGTGGTTATTGGCATAACATGTCTTATACATTCCAACGTATTCCATAACGCATAAACTGTAAATGGAAACCAATATCCAATTCAGGGGGATCTGTTTGGGATTCGGACGCCTTTATTACAAGAACAAGACAGGGAAGATTGATAAAACTTAATTTGGCGGCAGCGGGTATAATTCAGGATAACTTGAATAGGTGCCACTTTATACTGTGGCAAGCGTAACAGGTGATACGCTATTTAAAAAGGCATCAAAATTAGGAACAACAGGTGCAAGAGCCAACGATACGGTTAATTGTGAAGATGTTTCTAATAGTCTCCCAAAACCGGTATTGCTGGTTTGTTAAATAATTAGATTGAGGTTCACTAGTATGGCGGACAGGTTGGTGTAACAAGTCTGCTACGATTGGAAAAAAAAAGCAGTTATAAGCGCACACAAATCGGAGTTTCAAAATCCTTTGGAAGGGGGGAAAAAAAGTATATTTGGGAGCCCAGCAGAGGAATTAGGGAAAATTAAAACAGTTGCTTATATAAAAAAGCAAATCCTATAATTTACATGATTAGAAGAATAAATATGCAGAAGAATAGTTTAGAATCCTTTTCAAAACTTTAGTTATGCAACAATTCAATAAACCAATTATATAATGAGCTTTAGTAAATAAAGATTCCAAAAATTATGTTCAAGCGGTTTACAGGCAGGGAGGCACCATTTCAGCTTGCAAACAGATGATCGATATACGCTACCAAGTTATTGTGGTGTAACTCCAGGTTAAAGGTGGACAAGGCATTTGGGAAAGACCTTGTTTAACACAGTGGGAAAAGCTGTACAATAAGTTGTGCCGGATACACATCATCTTTTTTCTCCACCAGCTTTGCTGCACGCAATAAAATAATGAACTTCTAGCGGCTGAATAAAATTGATAATAACAATTACGGAAGGATTCCTGTTGCCATAGTGGGAAGGTCTATGACTACATAAAGCATAGGACTGTTAGATTGTTGGACCAACTGTTCCAGGATAATCACCCCAGGGAAGCAAAAGTAGGTATTATCTGCCAGTTTTGTCTTTAAAAAGGGCCTGTAGGAACTTGTTCAAAATCAGGAACTCTTAACCTCTTATGAGGCAGCGACCAAGATAGTACGTCAAGTCTTGAATTTACAACCGCCATTAGGAATAGCTGGGATCCAATAATGGTTACCACACTAAAGAAGCTTGTAGAATTAATTGATCAACGACCCAGATACAATGGGTGTTATTATAGGTGAGATGGTGCCAGTTGGAGCCGATGCTGCACAATGGTAATAAAAGCCAGTGAAGCAAAAAACCCATCGTTGGCTTTATCGCTGGTGAAACCGCTCTGCAGGTAGAACCATCGGCAGCCGGTGCTTATAGTAAGTATGTCATGATTACTGCTCAAGCAAAGTAAACGAATTACTGAAAAGAATGCGGTATCCACTGTTGATTCGCCTGCTGAAAATTGGGCTTTAAAAGTTAAAACAAGTCTTGGGGATAACCCATTTTTTATAAAATTAGATTTCCGCTATTATACGTGTACACATCACTTCGGAATCATCAGGATAAGACGTGATTTTTTTTGCCTAAAATCGTTAAAATATCTAAAAAATTTTAATGGCATTGTGGGCAAAAATTTTAAAACAACTAAAAACATAACCTATTATTTGATTATCAAACTAAAGAAACTAAAACAGGCTATGAAATTACTAGAAGGAAAAAAAAAACGCAATAATCAACTGAATGGCAAGTAGAGGGTATAGGAACAGGAAATAACAAAGGTTTTTGCCGAGCACGGTGCAAATGTTTGCATTTACGTATAGTTCCAGTGAAGCGCAGCCTAGCCTGGAGAAGAGTTGAGCGCCTTGAGCCATTATAACTAAACCTGGTATAAGAGCAACGCCGCAGTTTTGCAGATTCTGTGAAAAATTGGTATCCGACGTTCGTAAGATTTTTGGGGCATCGATAATTTTAATCAAACAATGCACGGTATTACCAATGATTAATCTACTAATGAGGAATGTTGAAGATGATTTTGATGCGTATAGAAATCCAATTCAAAAATCGGTATTCCAATATGGACTAGCCGTTTCAGCGTTTACCATGACTCTTAAACAAAGAAAGGCTCTATAATAAACATGAGTAGTGTCGTAGAGTAAAAGCGGTAACGCAGGACAATTCCAATTATCTGCTTCCAAAGCTGGAATGATCGATTTACAAATCTATTGCCCTAAACAGCTCCAGAAACTATAAGGTAAATGCCATGCCCCCGATTATTGAGACGAAATGAACCGCATAAGTGATGAAAATATAGTACAGATGAGAGACGTATCGTAAAAGAGGAGGTCAGCCATAAGATGCCAATGCCATGCTTTTTTGCTTCTGACCTTTCTGCCTATATAACAGGACAAGTTAAATGTTACGCGAATGCTTACCTAAGATTAGTTGATCAATAGGCTAAAAGGCTTGTCCTTAAAATATTTATTTGTAAGTGGTGCAAAGTGCCATTAATCATAACCAATAATATGGATTCCTAATCCCCTCCAATCTTCTATTCAGCTAACAATTCCAATGACAAAATATTGATGCAAATACAAACAGTAATATATATTGCTCGCTAAGCCCTTGTGGATTGCCACTTGTACTCGTTTCAATATTAGTTATTAAAAACAAAAGAAGGAAACTTTCAAAAGTATATCCATCTTCCTTCTCTTACGATTTTTTCCAACTTGTACCCTTGTGCTTATTGTAAAAATTCCAAATATTTGTTAAGATAAGAAATCTTTGGAAAAGCAAATTTTTACTTTGACAAATAACTTCAAACTTTCAAATTACTACCAAGACAAACGCAAGTGAGTAGTACCAACGGAACCTCGCATAAAAAAAACATATTGATTTCTTGCCGAAAGTTCAATATAGTAAACTATAATTTGGGCAGACCTTTGATTAACAAATTTCTTACTCCTTACCGAAAAAAGCACCGATATTTCAAAAGCCTGTCAGGTCTTTACATGAAAAATAATATATCAGTTCCAAATTCTTCCATAGGTCCTTTTTCTGATGGGGAATCAAACCATAGGAGAAGATTATGAATTTATGGAAAAGACAAACGCTCCATTTTACCCTATTGTTTTGGCGACACCACCAGAGTATGAAGACCTACCTAAACAGCCAGGTAAAATACGAATTTAAAATATGCCTTTTTAAAGAATAAATTCCCGAATAAAGTTTTTAATTTCATACGATTTCAGGGAGAAAGACTAGTTAGCTCAAGAATTCAAATCCTCTATCGAATGGCAAATTGACTTATAAAGAAAAGCTTTTCCTTTCCTCTGTTGTCCCAACACTAAAATATTAGCACACAATTAGAAGCTAGCACAAGTTGTTAAAAAATATTAACGTGGTATATAGCCTCCATTTCCAATGAAAAAAATAGAGTGAAACCAATAAAAATTATTGCCTTGAATTTCTAGACGAAAAAAACAAAATGTAGCTTATGTTTATCCAGTCATTCTCCACCCAGACATTGGAGCACTAAAAAAAGCCATGAGAAGCTAATGAACCAAAAAGGTTTGTGGGCCATTCTACAAACCGATGTTGAATTAAAGTAAGATGGAAGAAGTGGGACGTATAACTTCTCTACCAACCGGATGCTTCTTTTGATAGAATTTACCAAACCCAAAATTCAATTGCGAAAATCCCAATTCATTTACCGATTTTGGGAAACCGTTATGCCGACTTTAATTATTAAAAAGAACAGGCATTCAAAAGGAACTTTATGTTAATTGGAACCTGTTATCCTATTCAGGGCAAGTTTTACCCTGTCCCTAAGAATAATTTCTTTTCCAAAAATTTGATATATTCCCGAATTTCTCGTTTGAGGTTTTTCCTCACTATATAAACCAATGCAGGATCCGTAGACGTTTTTGGGCAATAAGCGCCACTATGCGTTTAACAAAAATAGGCGGATTATAAAAAAAGGGGTTGGAACATGAAAACCAAAAGCTTTTAATGGGACCATTTGCTGGAGAAGGGGTTTTGTTAAATCCCAAAAACATTGCCAAGTTATTTGAAAAATGGAAAAGGAGGGGGGGGGGGGGGGGAATCTCTCTTCCC
>Ga0163217_1027966_pt1 | contig 14169 bp, 25 predicted proteins | sample SynspAceP_FD_185933 | JGI IMG/M metagenome (GOLD analysis project Ga0163217, IMG submission 185933) | Saline lake microbial communities from Ace Lake in Antarctica - Synechococcus sp. Ace-P (PacBio error correction) | ecosystem: Environmental > Aquatic > Non-marine Saline and Alkaline > Saline ... | reverse complement strand
ACTATGCGCGATGCGTCAGGCTTGACCGGCCGCTTTAGCCGTTCAAGGAAGCGAGGAAGATGCGGGACATCTGTGGGGGACGGTGGCAGGCAGATGTCCAGGCTGGAGTGCTGCCAGGATCTGGCGATTAATGGCTGACCTGGTTGCGTTGCAAAGGTGTCACCGCAAGGCCGGCATGGAAACTCGTGTATCTGAATAGACCCGCACAACGAGTTGGTGCTGCCAGGCCATTCGCGCACTGATCTGGATCCAGATATTCGCGACGAAGCGCACGTTTTGTATCACGTCACGCGCCAGGCGCGGCAAAGCCGCAATATTCACGCTTGAGGGCATCGAGGGCGTCGGTCGGAAACGCGCGCGAGCTACTCAAGCCATTTTGGTGGTCTACAGGATGAAGCGCGGCCAGTTGCGGCGGAAATGGCCAAGGTGCCCGCATCGCAAAAAAAAACTTGGGAACAGATTTATGCCGAGCTCCATAGCGACTAGAATGCGGCATTGACAGAGGCCTTCCATTTTCGATGAACTACCCAACATCCTGACGCTGTGCGGGTCCGGACTGATCCCCTCTTCATTCTGTTTTATACTTGCCATTCCATGTGCTATGTGGACGCCGCGATTGTGTTACCATCGCAAGCGTTACGATTGGCTGGACGGCTAGCCGGGGCGGCAAATGGGAGCAAAGCAGCCTTTGCGCTTTCGGATCCCGTGCGGACAAGCTGATGGTGGCGTGGCCCTTTGGTACTGCTGTGTTCAGAGCCAGCCAATTTCGGTGACGCGCCCGCTATGGTCATTCATTGGTGTGAGGATCGTTATTCGCGTTGCGCGAATGGGATGGCAGAGCTTGGGCAAGCGCGCCCATGTCGCGGTCTCGCAGTTGGCAGTACAAGGAACCGCGCGCAAATGGTCGCGCTGATGTAGTGGCCAAACCCCCGCCTATCAACAAACTGGGTCATTTTGGCTATGTGCTACTGAATATCTCTGCGGTCCTGATTTTGTCATGTACGTGTATTGCGCGCCGCTGGCCTATATGAGATGCATGTTGTACAAAAAAGCGACAAATAACTTTGTTCTGATCAATGACTTGACAGGCGTCGAGGAGATAGAATAGCGCCGTTTTCAAGCGGGAATAGTTCAGTTGTAGAGCCACGCCTTGCAAGGTCGGGGTCGCGGATCGAGTCTCGGTTTCGCTCCAGTTTTGATTAAGCATCGGTGGTTTTTTCGTTCTGAGGGTAGAGCATGACCTTGCGAGGTCGGGCGGGGCGCGTTGCTCGCGAGTTCGAGTCTTCGTTTCGCTCCAGATTCAGATTAAAGCAACCTTCGGGTGGCTTTTTCTTTGTCAGTCGCTTTAACCAGTTATCCGTTCCTGAGCAGCGTCCTGACCCTGCTGCATATCCTGTTAACTGCCTGAAAGCACGCTGCAAGGCCTGAAACCTAAGACTAATGTTCGGGATTATTGTTGCGGCCGAATTTTGCAGAATCGTGCACGGAATCCTTCCGGAGTTAGTGAAATTCCCAAATCGGTAATAACAATAAAGTGGAGAAGTGGAAACTGATGGATTGGACCCCCAAGGAAGGGCGGCGTATTGGTCGGCGACACGCCTGACTCTACTGGAGCTGGTATCTTGGGCCTTATGTTCCTTCGGCTTCGGGGACATTCTATTGGGCTTGGTTTCAGGCATTTCGTAGGCGGTGCTTGATCTGGTTTCTGGTTTGCCCAGCAGGGGCTCATCTCGTGTTTCTTTGCCTGATTTTCTTGCCTGGAGAATGAAATCGTTGGACAAAGGAAACATGGCTCGGGAGTAATCGGATATGAAACAATTTGTTATCAATTTAACTATTTGTCGGGCGGTTCCTCGTGTATACGTGTTTCATCGCGATCTGGGCACGTGCCGGCACGCACAAGTAATTTATTGTTGCGGTGGCGTGTGCATCGGTCACAACGGCATGGCAACGGCCGTGGACTGGATGTCTTGTGCTCTTTCATCTCCATGCGGTCTGATTTCGGTCGGCTACGTTCAACTCTTCTTTCTGATGGGATGGACGGTTGGCTTTGTGTGCTGGCAATGTTGCTTGGCCTTATCTGCGACAAGTTCGGCACAAATACACGTGCGGGATTTCGTACGGTGACGTTTCAACAGGAAAACGCGCACGCCGTCGCGGTGATCTGTTGCTGTGATTTCACTACTTAGTGTATCGGTCGATGAGCAGGCGCTGTGTAGCCTTCGCTCGTTTCCGGGAAGTAGACAGCACACGGGTTTTGATCATGATCGTGCGTGGTATTCGTTTACGCGGTACTGGGTGGTATGAAGGGCATACTTAACACCAGGTCGCCCAGTACGTCGGCTGATCGGGCTTATACCATCCGGCGATTTATCTCTTGCAAATGAACGGTTCATGTACTGCGCAAAATGTCTGTTCGGACACCTTCGAACGGGGTGCCTGCTGCAGAAGCGGATGAGTGGTTAGTGATTGGGCTTCAGACTAACACGCCGATGTCAACAGCTGAACATGTTCCTGTCACGTGTCGTTGATGATGTACCGCGGGCTGCACACGTGATTTCATCGCTTCTTCACTGTACCAAGGTCGCAGACGTTGTTGGACTTGTGGCTGGGCGCTTGGTGTCGATGCTGCTGTACACCATGCACCTGCGGGTAGGTTCTATGGGTCGCTTGAACCTAGATCGATACAATCTACCAGACGGCCAAACTGCGCTTCTGGAGGTATGCAGAACGGCCGCAGTGGATTTCAGACCGGGAAGAAACCGGATGGTTACCTTCGAGGACAAGAACAACGGACGGTCGCATCAGATGTACAACGAAGTGGCCGCATTTGCGAAAGAAGTGAATCAGCGGCTGGGCTGGCAACGAGTGGTTGGTGAATAACGACATTATGTATGGCGAACCTTGGAAATTGCAACTGCAGTGGTTATTTGGCTGATTGCAGCGGGTGGTATTGCTGCGGCGCTGTCAAGGCAGCAGGCTTGCTGCATTGGCAATCTCGTCGGCGATCAGTCACGATTATCAAGAAGATGATCAAGCCTTATATCTCTGACAAGGGGGAAATGCTTGCAGCGTATTTCATGCGGTGGCCATTGCAGTTTGCCACCTGGTGGGTATCAATCCGCCTGGCTTTGCGCGCAGGTAGTTGGCATTGGCTTTGGTATCGCGGCGGCGCGATCTTCCCTACTGTGATGGGTATTTCTTCCAAGCGGATCTACAGCAGGTGCGGTTGCGGGCATGTCCGGCTTGATCTGCACCACAGGTATATCTTCTCTACCTGGGCTTGTTTTCATCCGGGCACCGCCAACTGGCCAACATTTCTGAGAACTGGTTTGTTCGCATCTCCCCGCGTCTTCGTGCGGTGGGTGACGTTGATCAACTTCGGTGTTGCCCTTCGCAGTGTCCTACGGCTACCGAGAGCCCCAGGAATATCAGGATTGGTAGAAAAGCGTCCGCTATCGAAAAAGGCGCTGGCTTGCCGTAGATCACTGAGTTACTATCAAGGCCAGATTTGCGAGCCAAGCTCTTGCAATGGCTGAACCTGAGCGGGCTTCCATGGAAGCCCGACTTATTTTGCGGGAAGAGAATTCATGATCTGGCATTTGCTGGCATTTAGCTGTAGCGGGTTTGGCGCGGGGGCATTGGGTGCCATGTTGCGAGGGTTTGTCGGGGAAAGGTGCCCAAGTGGATTTATTCCGTCTTTGCGAGGGCGGGATGTGACTACCAGATTATACAGTTACAATGGTTTGAGCACAGCAAAACAACTGCCTACCGCTTCGCAGGTGGTAGAACTCGAGAGGAAGGGTGTGCTTGCGCCCTGGACCTAACATGTTCCCAAGACGGTGGGCTTTACCGTGGGTACCGAGAAAATCGCTCATACCGAAGGCGGGAAGGCAGGCATCAGCCAGTTTATTTGTCAAGTTCGACAAGGGTATGTTGATCTGGTGTCCCATCAGACGAGTTGCTTAACTGCACTACGGCCGAGTTGGTACCCATGCGAAGATGGCACTTGCGGGTTGCAGGCAATGCGCCGTGTTGAACCGGATTGGCCCGCTTATCAAGCGGTCTTGTGAACCAAATTGAGGTGCAGGCTGCACTAAGAGTGATCAGCGCGGCTTGCCAGCCGTTTCGAATTGATATAATGCAGCATCGAATGCACTGGGTTGGGAAAAATTATCAGCTTTATCAATAAAGATAAGCCTGAAATCAAGATCTTTGCGTCGATGAAGTTACGTTTGATTCACCCACAACGATAGCTTTCTCCATGGGCCGGTGGCAGGTGGTTATGGCAGCGGATTGCAATCTGACGGCCGGTTTCGATTCCGACCTCGGCCTCTTTATTCGTAGTAAGCGGTTTGGTTCTGCCGTCTTGTTAGCCGGATGCGAAACTTGTAGAGCAAGGACTTAAAAATCCCTCGGGGTTACCCGTGCCGGTTTCGATTTCGGCTCCGGGCACCACGGCACTCCACGTATTCCCCTCTCGCTTGAAAAATTCATACCTTACTCTCTTGATTGTCATTCTTGCAATGAGTTAGCACAATTTAGCGCGTCATAGCGGGTGCCTGCATGAATCCTCGTTTTAGAGTATCGTCGAGTTAGTTAGGCAGCCAACAGGTGGAATATGTCATATCTGGATTTGCGCAGGGCGTCAGGTACCTGGACGTTGACAACGCCAGCTTTTAGCGATTCGACGAAACGAAATGTCGACCTATGCGGCGCGCGGCTTCCGGCATGTTGTCACTTTCCGTTCTGTGTTCTTCACAGCACCCTAGCTTTTTCATGTGCCGCAATTTAATGTTTGCGAGACCAGGCGGCAATTGCTTTCGCGATGGTCATGGAGTATCGTCCTGTGCTGGACCAGTTGCAGACGAAAACAGCACTATTTGTCTATCAGTATTATGGGAATATGGGTTTCTTCAAGGGTATGCGCTCATTGATGATGCGATTGAACAAGCTACAACTGCAGGAGTCCCGCCGGCGTGGGAAGTCTTTCCGATGTCATTGGCTTTACGTGGGCATTGGGGCTGTTACTGATGCTCGCCCCGGTTCATGGTGATAGGGGCCCTGGCCCGCCGCGAGTGGCTGGCATCACTGGGGCATGAGATCTGTGGACATCGCTCTGGGGTGCTGGCGTTGGCCCGTTTGTTAGTGGTGATCATGATGTTTGTGGTGCCCATGAGTCTATATCTCACACCGGACGTTGAGCGAATTCCGCTTATCACGCCAGGGGGGGGATCGGTCATTGCGTGGTTGGTGTGGATGGGCCTCGATACGGCTTTGGTATATTTGGCGCAATTTCGGCACTTCCAGCTGTTCTATGGCGGCATTTGGGGGTCATTATTTTGATGTTGTACTTCTCGTTTCTGCGCCCAGTGATTGCTCTATTGGCGCGCATCAATTGCGGTTTTGTGGAGCATTGCCTCTACCGAGGGCAGGGATGATGGCGAAAAAGTTTTGGGATGAGTTGGCACTGGAGCCTGTTGCGCCTTACAGGCCCAAGCGTCTTAGGGTATGCTGCCGTATACACGGAAATGACCAGGAAAAGGGTGTAATGAGCGAGTTGATTTGATCTGTTGTCATCGGATGCGGTCCGGGAGTACGGGCCAGCGATGGTGCCGGCTTTGGGCAGGGTAGGGGTGGCAGAGATCTTTATCTGGGCGGCACCTGGTCAATGTCGGCTGGTGCCGAAAAAGCTGTTTGTATTGGCGCACTTTCCGGAGACTTGAGATGCAAGGCTATGGCTGACATTCCCGATCATTTGATTGGCCAACGCTGGTTGCCACAAGAATCAGGAAATTGGCTGTCTTAATGGCATTTATGCGCAACTGCTTCAGGCCCAGCGCGTTACGGTGCTGGATGATCGCGCGCGGTTCATTGATTCAACAATTGCAGGTGGGCGAGCAAAGGTCACCTTCAGAGGCATTTTGATCGCGACCGGTGGCTGGCGCATATTCCCGACTTTCCGGGCAATGAGCATGTGCAGCTCAATGACGGTCTTCACCTCAGGACTACAGCACCTGGTGGTAGCGGCGTTATTTGCATCGAGTTTCGAAGCATTTCCATGGCATGCAGCCGCGAGGTAAGCCTGCTGTACGGGGTGAATGTTCCTGCGCGGATTCGATACCAGCCTTGCGGAACACATTGGCCGCAACCTACGCAAAGGGCATCGATCTGCGCTTCAATGCGGGATGTCAAAAATACGCCAGGCGATGCAGCCTGCACGTGACGTTGCAGGATTGATTCGTGCTGGTCATTTTTATGCCGACGCTCTGCGATGCTTTGTCGCGAGCGTCCCGCAAGACTCATCTGAAAGGCCTTCTTGGGCCTGAGATCATTAAATACTCTAAGCGATTACGATCGACGACAAGACGGTTATTATCGATCGTAACCGGACTACGCAACGCAGGTCCCAGAGTATGCGATTGGCGATTGACGATACGTGAAATGACGCCCCGGTTTTTGCATGGTGAAGGCATGGCGCTGGCAGCGATGTAAAGTGAACAATACGTTCGGTGGATTCCGCGATATTCCACGGCCGGTGTTTTGATATTCCAATATTGGCTTGGTCTGCCGAAAGAGCAGGGCCAGGGAGGAGGTACCGTGAGCATTTTCGAAAGGCCGCTCCGCCATGGCAATACGGTTGCCGTACGTGGTGGAAGAAGCTGATGGAAAATGATGTCGACAAGGAATACAGCGGGTGCTCGTGTTGCACATGATCGGGCAGAGGCGGGGAAAATAATTCGGGTATGGCAGTAGCTCTCAAGCCGGCGCGGGTACAGCGATGTTCGATGTACCATGGGCATTCATCCCACGGGCGCTGAAGAGTTGTTACCATGCGCACCCACGCGACAGACTTGAAGCCGCCGTCGTTCGGCGCTGGTTCGGAGAAGGTACTGCATGACTGGTTCTATGCTTTGGACTCTTTGGTTGTGGCAGTTTTCGGCCATTTCTGGTGCGTGTGCCGGGCGAAAATCATGGGATCGTTCGGTTGTGCTGGTCATGCTCATGACCTGCTGGGTGCGGCACACTACGGGACGCATTCTGGTATATCCGGTCAGTTGGATAGGACGCGCTACATTTTGGTGGCAGTACTGGCGGGGTGGGCACATTTGGGTTCGCTTACCGGCGATTCATGGAACGGGCTGTTGATGGGAATGCTTCGGCTGGCCTTTTTCCGTGATGGCACTCAGGTAGGCCTGCAGGCATACGTACCTGTTTAGTGCGCGGTATCATGGTCGCTGATGACCGGGGTCGTGGCGGGGTAATGCGCGATATTTATCTGCACGGAAATCGTGATATTTTCAACAAGGAATCTACGCCATGCATGCATCGCTGGCTCTTGGTGTTATCGTCATGCATCAATTAAATACGCGCCCAATTGGATGTGACTATCGCGCGTTATGCCGTACTGGGTCATTCGCCTGGCCGCTATTCCGCTGGATCTCAGCTTGCGCGTTTCAATATGGATGCAGCGCCTGACCAGATTTTGATACGCTGAAGGGTGTAGGATGCAGAGCCTGTTTTATTGTGTATAAATGTCCTGACGCAGGCGGCGAACGTCGTTCTTTCTATAGCCTCATCGTCTGAAATGTGCTCAGTTTCGGAAAATGGGACCAGTTCATGGCTGTTAAGCCATCAAATTTTACAGCAGGATGTCAGGGCAGAATCTTGGTGCGTTGTAGGGACATATCTTGGGTTTAATGAGCCATATGGAAGAAAAGCGGGTTTGGAACGTCATTATGTCAGTACAGTCTTGAGGTTTATAACCTGGACACGGCCAGGATCTGGGGTCGGGTAGGGTTGATTTACATTCCGAGGGTTTGTAGTTGCAAAGCGATCAGTCAGTGGACTTCCAACACTATTGGCTGCAGATCAGTCCTGCGATGACCCTTGAATGGAATGAAGGAATTCTTCGTTGATGCCAGAAAGTCTTCTGGCGCCTCGGAAGTATCGCAGGCGGCGAGCCACTGACGTGTATGTGCATTTTGTAAATACCGATGAAGCGCATGCAGTTGACGGATGGTTCGCAGGCCGCTGACAGGTCAGCGGTGATCGCGGTGTCAATGTTATCCCAGCGCAGATCGGCTGAGTTCGAGCGCTGTCAAGCGTTAACGCTGGAATTCGGTTGGTAAAACGCCGCCAGACAGAGGTGATTCAGGAAAGCGCCAGTGGCAGTGGGTAAAACGCCACGGAGTCAGCCAGTCCTATCTCTGAACATACTCACGCTCACGTAATTCCACGATCACACACGATTGACCGCGCGGTTGCGGTAGATGGCCGCCAGCCGCTTGCGGGTTGATGGCTACGCTCGCACATAGTTTTTCATCGCGATTGACTGTCGGCGGGCAGAGCGTTCGCTTAAAACTTGGCCCGACATGGTATCCAGTCGGGCAATCGCGGGCGGCGCTCCTACCGGTCCTTCAAATGATAGCCGGCAATTCCGATACCTTCCGGGCTGACGTTCAGGGTGGACAGCTGAGTTGATGATGCGAAGGCTCGTGACGCTGTCCTATCGCACCAGTGTGCGTTCACACCACCAGCGCCGGGCGCATGCTGTAGGTTCAACTTGATACGGGTCGTAATAGGGGGAGTAGTTATGCCGCCCAGAGGCATGAGCGCGTGCCATCCGGGATGCAGGCAGTTCATGGGGGGGGTTCCAATACACCCACGGAAATCAGCGACCATTGGTACTGCTCGGGCATCATAAACATGCACCTGGCCTGGCCGTCGCTGAAAGTGACTTAGCTTACTCAGATAAGCCATCCTTGGTATACAACCATGGACCATTAAAATGTGTTGTCACCGGGCATTGATTTTGCTGCAGCAAGTGCGTCAGAGTACTGTCGATGATATAAACCTCAGCTGGACGGCGGGGGCCTACGCTACCTGAGCGGAACAGGCGCACGCAGCCCCATGCAAACGTTCAGTCGCTGAGCGGGAAGGGGTGGCCTTTTATGATGGCGATATTGATAGGTGCTGGCGTCGGCGTGTCACTATGACTGAGAAAGCGGTGCCGATCACATCCCCCGACCGCACTGGCAGCCTGTTGAGCGTACTGCCTAGCGCGCCAGGCTGGCAGGCTCAACTTGATAAACGGCGTATGTCCATCAGTCCCATCGCTGAGTTTTGAAGCCTTTTGATAATGCCCAGCTCGTTGGCGATCGGCCCATACCTGCAGGTGGTCAGGGCGGTTCGATGTCAACGACAGCAGTTGCAGGTCGCGGTAGCCTTGATATTGTCAGCGAGCGGCATGTCGGGGTAGTGGCATCAGTCTGTCCAGACTCGGCTATCAGAGCCTGCTCAAATGCTGCAGCGAATATCAATGCTCCTGCGCGTGGCATCAGTGTGTAAAACAGCAAGAAATCACGCTGCCATCCTCTAGCGAAGCCTTCATGCGGTAGAGTTGCCGCTGGCGCCAGGCATGCGGCAGATAAGGATTTGCGCGCTTCTTACCTGCAAACCCATGGGCGCCGGCCAACGTGCATCCCGCAGGAATCTCCAGGCGCGTGCGTTGCAGCGTGATCGTGGTCAACGTCATACACGGGTTCAGCCAGTAGTGAGGCTTGAACGCAGCCATTGTTCGGCAAGGTGGTCGCGTTGCCGCTGACCTGAGCGCTGATGGCTGCAGTAATGCAGGCACGCTGGTGACGCCAGCGCTTGTTTTTTTTTTTTTCTAGTCTTTTTTTTCAAAAACCCCAGGGGGGGGGGGGGGGGATATTCCATTGGCGGGAAAACCTTGATCGCACGCTTTGCGGCGATCCGCCTGTGTCGAGATCGGGCGTGGTCTTTAAGGCAGCCATCAACCTGGACGTGGGCAACCAGGTGCTGTGCTGTCGGCCAGAACTGAAATTGCCAGGCCTACTGTTTTGCTCGGATGGGTACGAAGTCGATAACGACCCTGTTGCATGCAGGAGGCCTTCAGCCAATCACCTGCAACGTGGCGACGGAGGTCGGGCTCGCGTTGGCATACACTGCTGGTTCGCGCGGTATGCAGCGTACAATGTGGCGGAGCGCAGCGTAAACTTCCAGTCAGTTGAGCGTGCACTGCTCGTGGGTGTTGGCAGCACCGCGCGTAGCGCCAGTACACAGCAGCAGCAAAAAGCGATGCGACCAGCACGCTGACAAAGCCGTAACAGGTTGGGAAATGGCATAAGGTACTCGGTTACAGGGGGACTCAGGAAAGCACAGGGCATTTTTGCGTTGCTGGACTGGTTAAATGCGGTTATTGTTCGGTTGCGCTTCGGCTGCGCAATGCAGAGAATGGCCTGTTTCCGCGTTCAGCCCGCCCGTCGTGCAGGGAAGCCGCACGGGGATTGATCTGCTGCGCCGCCATAACCCCAGAGCGGGGGTGCGCCATTCATTTGCCATCGCCAGAATCGGTGCCGGGCGTCGGCGTTCAGGGCCATGTCAATGAAAGCAGCAATCGGTGGTTACGGCCATATGTCTGGTTTGCTTCAGTTCCGGGACGACCCGGCACTACGGCAGTTGTTATGGCGTGGCGTTATGGCAGGCGGCGCAGCCACTGTCGATTGACAGTGAGCGCCTTTCGGTTGACCCGTTGTCATTCAGATGACGGACGCGCCGGCACCGCGAGACTGCGGCATTAGAGGCGACGAAGTGCTACCTTGTCGCGGAATTCAGGTTTCCACTGCGCAAAGCTGCTGACAGTCTTGCTCTGCGGTACTGCAGTCGTCATGGGCTTCAGCGTTCGAAGTCAGACCCATGTTCTCCGGCAACGCGCCATGCTCTCTGCTGAAATAGGCTCGCGGTTTCAGCCAAAAACAGGCTAGTAGTCTGCTTGGGGTTCATTGTCCCGAGACCGCATGGCCCGCCGGAAAATGCGCGTCGCCGTTATGTCGTATGGATCCGCTGCGGCCGAGGAATATCGCACTTGGCTAATGCTTCAGCAAGGCCCCAACCGATCATCGGCGTGGCACGCGGGGCGATACATCAGCGCCTGCGGTTTAGGGGCCATAGTTGGGGCTGTCTATCCGATAGCTGGGGTGCGGCAGAGGTCACGCGAGTACCGTCGGCAGTACTTTCTCCAAGCGGCTGCCATCAATGACCCAAATTGGCTTCATTGCTGCATGCCGGGATAGCGGCCGGTCTGCAATTGGCTGCCATAGGAAGCGTGGCTGGGCAAAAAACATGCTGACTGCAGAACCTGTGCATCCGGCAGGGTCAGAAGGGACGATAGCCTGAGAAACAATTTGAAAACGCCGGTTTTCTCAGGAGCAGCGGGGGCCACACCATCCTTGATTATGGAACCTGGCAGGAATTGGTATTGAACAGCGGACCCAGGCATCGCGCGACTCAGTGTGGACGGCGCCAACCACGGGATTGCGAAAAAAAACTGGTTGCCAACGTGAAATCAGGCGGCCTGCTTCATGGCAGGTTGGCTGGGGCGGGAGTAAGCGTTGTGGTACTTGCTGTTGACAGTGCCTTCGCCACCGGTTCAGGGGTGGTTTGGATGGATAGTCACGCGGGTCGCAGCCGCAGTAACCAAGTGCTGAAGGAGCCCAGCAGAGCGAAGGGGCGTGAAAATGGCTTCATGATGCTGGACTATGTCACCGTTTGAAACGAATAAAGCCCGCTCTGTCGGGCGGGCTTGTCGCAGTGCGGTTAAGCCCCTGGAACTGCAAGGGGGCGGTATCCGCTATGTAAAAAGCATTGGTCCTGCATTTCATCGGGCTCAAGGGAAGCGGCCAGTTCGCTGGGCGACTTTCTCGATCGAGCCTGTCTGGGCGACAAGCGCGGAGATGGCTGCATGATAAATTCGTGGCCATGCTGGTTGTCAGGGCGCAATCATATGTCAAGGCATTGGGCTGTCTTGCGCTTTTCAGTGGTCTCTTCATGGCCTGGACGCAGTCATGTGCTTGTTCCAGTTGCACGCAATTCCTGGTCCAGTCGGATTGCTCTGAAGCAACCAGCGCCGACAGCGAAGGGGCGTTTATCAGCTCGCCAACCGGCTGGCTGGGTAATCGCCCAGGTATACGTTCTGAATGCGTTTGGGCATTTAGAATGCGAGTTGTTGCGTGTTTTGTCGCTAAGCAGTCAGTCGTCTTCAAAGGAGTTGGCTTCCAGATGCGACTTTCATAGCGTTCACCGGCAGCTCGCCAGTGCAGTGAACCATGCCAAAAGAAGCATTTTTGCTACTCGCAACCGGGATTTCGCCCAGCAGCTCGGCACGGTAGTTACAGGCTTCACTGTTGCCATGGTCGGTCATCCACTGCAGGTCTGACACAGGCAGATCGTCACGGCATCCAGATTAGCGGCGCGGCGGTCGCATTTTGCCATGAGTGCACGGGCCTCACCATGGGGCGAAATTCGTCACTGAGACGAGCACGGTGCTGTGCTTAACCGTTCAGATCCTGACCCGAGCAGAAACTCGATGGTGTTAACCGTGGCAAACATTAGCTTCGGAGCCGCCAGCCTCGTTCAGGTTGGCCAGGTTAGCTTCAGGCGTAAGTCGGTAACATTTCCAGAGTGTTTCGCCACAATGGTATGTGGTTGTTGCGATGATGTTGGCATTGGCGCTCATTGCGCCCAGTTTCGCCCCCCCCTTGCTGTAATTCATTGTTGTACGTAATCGAGTCAATTCCTGTCCAGGGGGCCATGCGTTCAACTGACTTCGCCCAGTTCGTCCACTGACGGCATTGCCGGAGCGGAAAACTTCAGAATGCTGATAAGCGACGCGTTGTGCTGCCAGCCAGGCTGGCTTGGCGGGCCTCAAGATGCTCACAGTGGGTTCGCCTGATCAAGGCGTCAGTGGTTCATTGAGGTTCGCAGTAGTCAGCGCGTCCTGATAGGTCGCGTGTTGCCCAGGTTGCGTAATGGGCAGTTGCAACACTGCGGGTGTCCCGACGGTGTTTCGGGCAAACACCGGCTTTCAAGGTACTTGATTTGCGTCATTACTGCGGTATCGTCTTAGGGGCGCCGGGGCGCGGGGAGGAAGTTGACTTCTTTCGCTATTGTTGCAGCCAGCGAGAAAAGCCAGGCGGCGATAAAGCGGGCAAGGCTTGAGAGGGATGAAAACCATGGAGGTCAAAATTTCCTGGAATGCCAGACTAAGATTGTAATGATATTGATTTGCGTTTCACGATTATTTAGGGCGTTGTTGCTTGAATTAAGCAATGGGTGCTTTCAGCGGAATTTTAAGCGGGCCTTCTCCTGCTTATAAGTTTAACGCTACAGAAGGGAAAGCATGTCAAGAACACGTTTAAAAGAGTCGAACTCGGCAGGATCGTCCAAGGTAAGCATTGAAGGATGCATCAGAATGCGGTCGACCGAATGTGCAAAAACCGTCAAGAATGTCGGGAGTGTTTGAGTTCGGAAAAACCCGCGTCATATCGTTGATTGGCAAAGTTTGCGCAGTTATTTTAGGTTGGGGTCCATTCAAGGGTGGGCTTTCGGATCGAAAGGCAACTTGATCGCGGAATAACAGGGGAGGCGCAGGCCGTTTTGGATTTGCTGCTCTGTATCGCCATACCATCATATTCGTCGATTATTTACCCCAGCGTTATTTCGCAGATTTTTACAATCTTGCAAATTCAACATCCCGCCGAGTCCTTTGCATGGCAACTGATGCCTATAGCCTTACCTTGACGGATGAACTGAGTCGAACATTCTGACGAAATCTTCCAAAAATTGGTGCCTTAAAACCTATGTTGTATTTTAATTATTTTTTGGGATTGTAGCTTCATTGGGTGGAAACTTTGGCCGTTCCAAAAATCAAGCGTATAAATCGCAAAAAAATCGGGTTGATATGGTCGTGCGGTTTATTGGGGCCAATCCTTTGAAAGAATATCGTTGACCCAGATATGATTGCCCGCGATTCCTGATGAGATTCTTTAAGGGTTAAAAACGTCATTTTCGGGGGACTCCCACATTTGTTGAAAGAATTGGGGGGGACCAGGTTTTGGCCAGCCAAGTGGTTATTATTTTGATTCACCTTATTTCCGTTGTCGTGGGCGGATATTTTCTCGGGCGGGATTCCACCCCCCCTTTTTCCCGGGGGCCGGGCCGGAAAAAAAAAAAAAAATCAAAATTAAAAAGCCCAATTTTTTTACGAAAACTTGGGTGTTTGGAAAACTCCTTTCGTTTTTGTTAGTCTCGCGATGAATGGTTCGCGCAACTCCCCCGCTGCCAATGTAGTTCAGATCTCTTTTT
>Ga0163217_1000527_pt1 | contig 14169 bp, 7 predicted proteins | sample SynspAceP_FD_185933 | JGI IMG/M metagenome (GOLD analysis project Ga0163217, IMG submission 185933) | Saline lake microbial communities from Ace Lake in Antarctica - Synechococcus sp. Ace-P (PacBio error correction) | ecosystem: Environmental > Aquatic > Non-marine Saline and Alkaline > Saline ... | reverse complement strand
AATCTGCTAAATCCGTATTAAAAACTTTTACCACTTTCCCATCGGCTGGTACTCCTTACCGCAAATGCCAATAAATGGTGCGGGTACAAATAATGCACGTGGGCAATTTCTGGCCATTTCGTCTGGCATATGTACATTTATCGTATCCTGGTTTAAGAGGAGCTTACTGCTACCACTTTTTCCTTTTATTAACCTCAACTATGCTGGGATGCGATCGGATTCGTAATCATAGTATGCGTGGATAAACGCACTGCGGTTACCCAAATCCATAGATTCTCCGTTCCGAATAAGTGAAAATCACCTTTTTTTTCTTTGTTGTACTCCCGCACTTCATTCACCCAAACAAATAAGAAAATATTACCGTTCTTTAAAACATAACCATCCACTGCACCCTTTTCTTCCGGAATCCAAGCTCATCACCGTTCTCTCCATTATTCCAGTAAAATCAGGCCCTGCAACAAAAAAAGAATGACTTAATTTCATTTTTTATTTGTCGCGCTATGTCGTTGGCAGTTAGCTAGTAGATTGACCCCACAAAAAGGGGGCGACATCATTATAAACAATAGGTCCGTTTTGCTTAATTATATCATATGCGAGTATTCAATTAAAAATTTTTTATTAGGTTAAAAAAATATCTTTTACTACGTTACCGTGAACAGTCTGTACCTTCATGTCACGGCCACAAAAAACGGGAAAGTCAATTGTTTATGATCTTATTCAGCAATGCATAATCGGTTGCATGTAAGTCATGTACCGTAACTTCGTTTTCTATTACCCTATAGCCATATTCATCGGTCTTGCCAATAATAGTTCTCCTTATACTCCGTGCTTCCTGCCATTCCACATACTAAAAGCCGACGGATTATTGGTCTCGGCCATCCGATCCTGTGCAGAAAGGGTACGGCCAACTCTGCCGGTCCAGACCACAATGTTCTCGCTCCAATAAACCTCGTGATTTAAGGTCCTAAGGCGTCAGCTGATAGGGTTGATCCACGGGCATGGGCATTTTTTCATGGCCACTTTTTAAATTGCTATGCTGGTCCCATCTATCGGTTCCCACACTGGGACATGGTAAGCTTTCTACAAATCGGACACCACGTTCCACCAATCTACGGCCAATATACATTGGGGCGGCATTAGCCTCGAGGTGAGGGTCTCAAATCCAAAAACCATACAAATTTTTTAGTGGCCTCAGTTTCCTCCTTAAACTCCGTAAGTTCCAGGATAGGGATTGCTTTTATAGGCAAGTTCAACTAATTGGAAATGGCAGATTCACCGCATCGGCCTCCCAATTTTCCATAAGACTATGGTCTAATTGTGTTATGGAACTGCAATTTCTCCTCCGTGAAGATTTTTAATGTCCTTCCCTGGGATTAATGTTGGTCACAGGTTTGGAACCGGCTAAAATCGATGCCTTGATAAAAGCAGGTAAAAAGCTTCTTGAATTATCTATCCTTCCTGGGGGATATACCCACGTTCAAGGACAAAGCCATAACAGGTATATTTTGTTTGTCGTCCCAAACCATAAGTTCATCCAAGCACCATACTTGGGCGTCCCTGCAACACTGCCGTGGGCTCAAGAAAATAATAGCATGGTGTGTTCTGGAAAGTTGGAACCATGGATCGAATTAAAAGCAATATCACTACGCAAGTAGCAATATGAGGAACAGAGTCGATCTCACCGGAAGTTCCACAATTCTCGATGCTTAAAATCCAAGGCTTTTCAATATCTTTCCCACATTGTCGAACTGGGTGGCATCTACCTTAAATTTCATTTCTGGGGATTCTTCACCGTTCTCTGTTGGCCAAACGAGGTTTGGGATCAAAAGGAGTCCAACTTGTGAAACACCTCGTCCATATAGAGGAAAATTACATTCTTCGCTTGGGCAAATAATTGCCGTCCAATAGAGATTGGGAAGCCTTTCAAGAGTTTCCCGGGCTCTTACAAGCCAAAGGCATTAGCTGCCAACAGATATAGTATGCCAATGAACAAGCCCCAGTGAAGTAGTCAACATTCCCGGCGAAAAATTACTTTGTTGGGTTAGTATTGTGATGGATGGCCCCATTTAATATATGGTATATGAAAAATTCTTAAATTAAAATTACTATGACAATACTCTTATCCAAAAGTTTCAAATTCTTGGTTCGAGCTTTCGGGCATCATTCTTTCTCTTCATTGTCTTAGCATCTCGAAAAAATCAGGCAGCTTTTTTTTAGTTTCTTCAAAGTGCAAAGCGAGAAAAAGCTTTCATATATATCCATTGCATTTTTCATCGAAAACCGGCAAATCCCTTCCCATCAATTTCCCGCCCATAATTCGGACCTGTGTGCAACCATGGGATCGTTCATTAAAATTAAGGATTGTGATGGCACATGGTAACGTTCCTACTGGCCAAAAAGTACTAAAGGGCAATAGGACGATCACAAGTCGTCATCTAGGCTCAAGAAACATTCTCCTTACCTTCAAATAAATACTTCTTCTCCACTTCCCCATCTATTGGTCCCGATTTCCTGGCGACCACGTCCTGCATTTAAACTTCAGTTAAATAGGTTGGCAATTGGTGGCCATAGATAGTGGTATCACAAACTCCGGGAACAGCCAACAGCCATCGCGTATGCTTCTGCCTCAACCGTCTTACGGGAAAAGAAGCCAAATAAATATTATTGGGATCAGGCTTTTTGCTAAAATCATCTCCCACTTAATGCATACTTTCTATTTAAACACCTCAGAAGTTACAATTTCCTTATCATTTTTTAACGGGACCATCTTCTTTCTGAAATTAACGGCCAAATAGTCCAACAATTCGGGGTGGAAGGTAGCTTCCTTGCAGACCAAAATTATCAACGGTCTCCACAATTCCCTGGCAACAAATGATGCCAAATTCTGTTCACCATTACACGGAAGAAGTACAAAGGGATTATCCTGTTCAACATAACTCTGCTACATTACCATGCGATCCATTCCTTTGATTGAGATTATGGAATCTCCAATGACAATACCGATAAAAACCTCCTTGTAAGAATATGTTCTTCGGGGCTCTTGATAAATTGCCTCTATGAAAAACTTGGGCTATCAATTCCGTAACCATCGTATATTCCCACTAAAAAAGGAATAGTTTTAAAAAGTTTTGGCAGGTTGGTTGAGCTACTGTCCACAACGCTTTCAATTTCAGGGAATGCCGTTCAATGTGAAGCAATTTACCTTTCTTAAATCCTCATTAGCCTTTTAACCGTGACGGGGGATAATCTAAGGCGCCAATTGTTTCTGTAGTTGTGTACCATAACTTGTCCAAATCCAGGCCATCCCCATCATTAAGTTACTGCATATTGGCCTCTCATAAAAGGGCAATCCGTCAGGTAGTAGATTTATTACTTATGGCGTTCAAAAGGCGCCTGGAATATTTCAATGTATGCCCTTTCTACCCTTCCAAGCCGCTACGTTAAAAACAAAATTTATTCCAATTTTTCAGGAATTTACGCTTTGATCAATTCCTCCAATAAGATAGGGATTTTGGAATCAATGAAATTGTCTATATTATTTATGCTACTGTTTTGTCCAGTGCCTTACTCCAATAATCTTTATTCCAAGATGAATTCCGTGAATCGTTAAAGCCAAAAATAACCCATTCAAGTGTCCTGCTCGAGCTTTCCCTTCATCATCAATTAATTTCCCAGTAGGCTGTATCTACTAAGGGTTCCTAGAGGGATTTCTGCCCCGAAAGCAAAGCCATCACTTGTCATCATCAAAATCACGCTCTAAATCGCCGATTACAGGAATAGGCTTTTCTTTGAAGTTACTGCTGTTCTGGGCAAGATCTGCGCATAAACTGTTTTTAGGCTGTATCCATTTACTGGCCACCAAACTTCCGCATATGAGAATTTAGGTCTCTGATTTCCTTGGCCGTAATCTTTTATCTTACTACAATCTTGCGGGAAAGGATGAAACCTTGTACTCTCCTTACCCCATATAGGGCATTAGTATCTGCCGCAGTTATGGGGTCAAATTATTAATGTCGTGACATTTTGCACAAGAAAACGTCAAACCCCTGAAAGGCTTGGGTGTAAAATCGATCATGTTATCTATACCGATCAGCTTCGTTCTGGCGACACGTCACAGGGCATGGGTACCCTCCCATGAAGCATAAAAAAGCGGTGCCAGCTAGATCGGAAGACGGTATCCTTGTTTTCCCCTAGTAGTTTCAAATTAAATTCCCAGGCGATATGTTCTTACGAATTGATTCATTAGGTACATCCTTCGTTAACCCGCCCGATCAGGTAGTCCCTATATTTCCAAGGCACCCGGTATGGCATAATTCAAATCATGCCCTTTGTTTTCGGCATTACGTACAAATCCATCCAATGTCTTGCCCATTGCTTTCTCCATAGGCCGGGGAATTTAGATACTAATTACTATTTTTCGTGGCCACGACTAGTGGTATCGAAAATATATTCCCTGTACCTCTTTGGGTGGGGGGTAAGCAGTTAGTAAAAATAGACACCCTCTTATAAGTGAGTTTTTATTGGCAACGGAACTTTATTCAACCTTTTCCATCAATCGCTTGTCTATTAAATATCGAATGGACTTGGAATCTGACAATCCATATCGTCACTTTGGCTTAATGACTGACCAATGATCTTCCATTCGGCTTCCACTGATCTATCCACTTTTCAATAAGCTTTTCTCCCTCTCGGTAAGTTATTAAAATTGGTCTCCGGTGGTGGCATAACCATAGCGGGGTCTTTCATATAAGATTTCCGCATATCCAACGTGTTTGGATGTCCTTCCACATGGCACCAATGCATTGACTCCTTCTTTAGGCGGCAGTGGCGCCTTCATAAAGTATTCCAATCGCAAATCGCCTTTCTACTGCTCGGATCGGGTGCCGTTGCACAAATAACAATTCTGAACCAATATGGGCTTTACATGAAATTAAATCGACCCAGCCTTAGGCAGAGGTTCGGCAAAACTGATGTTTGATCTGTCACAGGAAAATAACCAATTCCACCCAGCGTGCAAATTTAAAATCAGAACCTTAATATTTTGCTAAAACATTGTCAAAATTTTAGAGGAAATTCAATATAGGATTCCAAAGCGTTTGAATTCAAACTATTTAAATTGCATGGGCATATTAATGTGCTATCAAAAAGCTAAAAAAAAATTAGATTTATTCTAGAATTTAGGATTAAAGTTAAATCCTTAAATCTTCGATGTTGTTGATGGTAATTGTGCATTGGGGAACGGCCCAAACCCGTAGTGCGCGAAATAAATGGTATTCGTTTCCCTTTCGGACCGCTGTATAATCCCTAGGGTATCCCAAATATAGTCCGGTTTGGCAAGGTTGTTTCTTTCAATGACCATTTTTACAATTTTCGGTCTTGGAATTTTCCCGCATTTCCTGAACATTCAAAATCTTTGAAATAGCCACCCAAACCATGATATCATAAAAAGCTCGATTAACCTTCCTGACAATTACTGACTATAAACAGATATATATTTGTTCCCTAAAATCTTTAAGGTTGCCTCCAATCCAATTGGTAACAAACACACCCCCGGATTCCTTAATATCATTTACCTCCTTTACATAAACAACTGTTCATGACCTTCAGATTGCTACTCTTCGGTAAGATAGAGAAACAGCTTCTTGCTACCCCAAATCGTGCAAATGCAGTCCAAAAATACCCTGTATATCTCCTTGGACAGATAGGCGTTTTTATCACATCGAAACCAATTCTAGCGGCACGTATGCGCATGCACTTGATACTCATTGGCATAGGATCCAGAGGGTCCCATCAAGGTCAAATATGATTGTTTTTCAATATTGTCTTTAGCCTGTCAAAGTCATTTGTTAGGAATTGAGAAAAAGCGGGCTGTCTAAATTAGATTACAACACTACGCCCGTGTTTGCTGATTTATTAAAGGCGCAGTCACTTATGTCCAGCACCATTTGTCCTCCCAAAAAGGTCCAGGAACGGATGTTGCCTACTTTCGATACAATCTACAAAAATACTCCATTGACGGGTATAGATTATCTGTTCACAATGATCTTCCCTTTTTGGAAGACGGGCACTGTTGTTATGGAGCCTTCCCCGTCTTTTCATTTTTTAAAAATGTCGGGAAACAGTTGGCATACTTTGGTCCCGAACAAGCTTGGGTACTGGCTTCCGGTCGCCATATGGGGGCACCATCACTTTCGATATAATTACTTTCCGTTCCACTGTGTCCCAGTAATGACCAAAATAACTCGTATCGTCCACATGGCATAAATCGCAAATTTCTGTAGAATTCGAGCATATTTACCTTAGAAGCGGGTTTAGGGGTTCCAAAATGTACCTCACGGCGTCAATGGGGCATGGACCCCATATCTTGCTTAAGGCTCCACCACTGCCAGTTCCTTTTTAGTACAACCAGGCCTGATGGCCCCAATTTCATTGTATTCCGTAACCTTTGGTCTTAAAACACTTTGCCGAGAGTTGCCTGAAGTTCAACGGTTTCCCTGAGTATAGCGGGTATCGGTTATCAAAACGCCACATATGCCAAACCATACCAATTGATTATGCTTTTTGGCCACGCCTCCGCTATTTGTCGACTTCTTGCCAACTCATTCCATGGGTTTTTCAAGAAAAACAAGCTTGCATTTATGTAAGAACCTTATGAGCTAAGGGCGTGAAATTGGTTTGGGTACGATAATTACTGCATCCAGATAACTTATTTACAAAGTGAAATAGCGTTCATCGCCTCTTTGATGTTATACTTGAGGTGCAAAACCTTTTGGGCATTATTCTAGGTTTTTGACACTACGGCCACATATTTCCAACATTAGGACAGCGTTTGAAGCCTCACGAGACATGGTAATTCAGATCTAAATCCTGCGCCAATAAGGGCTATTTTCATTTTTGCATTTGTAAATTAATTCTATTATTTGTCTGGTCCACAGGATGGAGCTGAATTGAGACGTATCAAATTGCTTGAAGCATTTTGACAAACGATCTGTCAAAATAAAAATCGATCCAGCTCCAAAAGTTCCTTCACTTAGTTTCATCTTCAGGAATGAAAATTAATTTACAGTAACTCATTGTACTTTTCAGCTTTTTAAATCATTAAGCATATTTTCATCATCATAAACTATACTTTTTAATTGAATAAAGGGGAAAATTATTATTATTAGTCTTCATATAATCACCTAGAAGTAAACGATCCATATGCATCATATCATGAAGGCTGTTGCTTACCTGCTTACCCCTTTGCAGCTCATTGGCCTACGGGCAATACAGGCTTGGTGGGTTCGTGCCTTGACGCTTCACGCTTTCTTGCCGTTTGTTGCTCCAAACGTTCATTCCCTTTTAGATGGATATTAAGGCCAATTATTTTTTGGCATTATATTCAGCGCTTCCTTTAAAGTAAGGCACCCTTTCCCTCTTAAACTTTTTGGATTTCATTTCCAGGCGTCAGTCTTTTAATTTTTTTCCAGCGGTAAGATTCCCAACCAGGCCCACGGCGGTTAGTGGTCCTAATCTACACTTTATCGTGCATTAATCACCAATGATTATCGTATGTCATTTGGGACATCAAACTCGATCTCTGGCACCTAACGAATGGGCCTCCGCAATGCCGCCAAGTTTCTCGGGGTGAGGTTCATTGGCCCCCTATGGGCACAAATGCCCTTTTGAGGTAAACCGTAGTTGTCCGACGCCACCGTGGAATCTTGAGAAAAAACAGCTGGACCAAGTAAAAAGAATAAGTAGAACGTATAGATTAATTTCATAAATTTAATCTAATGTTTTCTTGAAAATGAAATCTTGCCTTTACAGCTATTAAATACTCTTAATCCATCAATTCCTCTGCCCATAGGTGTATTATCTTTTTTATGGCCTCGGCCACCAAGTCCAGTTATCGGCTTTTCTGTTCCCATACACCTTGTGGTGAACACAGACTGACTCCTCCTAAAAAAATGCGTGCACAGACGGGTATGAAAATCTTTTGGGATCAATAGCTTTCCAATACGCATCGTTTTAATTTGTGTTCTGAAGGTTTTGTGTGTGGCACATACAGAAGAAACATGTCAAATGTGTTCGTAACTGGCATCTACCACCAAACCCCAATTCAGCGCCAAGCACTTCTGAATTTTTCAATGGGCAATCCTTAAATTCAGATTTTATGGTACCATGAACGCAAAATTTAAAGTAAGCCTTCTTAGTTTCCCCTTTGTATCCTTGCAATAGGTGAAAACTCCAGGAATTTCTTTAGCAATTGCATTTAAGTACTCCCCAGTTGGCAATCCCTTGGTCGCATTTTGTTTGTGGAGGCGTTTTTAAACCTTCCACTAGGATAGCTGGCTGGAATTCTTGTTATTGCTAGATTTCACCACTGAATAACAATTGACGTCTTCAATCATAATCCCGGCACCCTTATCACTCCCTCAAAAGGCATCTGCTTTCAGGCCTTCTTCCACAGTTTCTAAGTGCATTCCAATTTATGTGCCATTCGAATTGTTGGTAGTTACGGACCCACCTTCCCCAGCGGTCATGTTTTGACAATGGATTAGCTTGAAACTAAACTAATATCCCAATACTGCACGGCTTTTTTACCCATTTCATTCCCCACATGTTTGTGGGCACAATCTTCAAATAACATAAAGATTATGCTTTTTAGCAATGGCCCTAAACGGACATCCATATGGCAAAGGCCCTATAAATTGAAATGGTTGATAGTTTTGTTCTAGGTGTTATGGCTTTCTTCTATTCTTTTGGATCAATACACCCAATTATACCTCACTAACATCAACCATAATAGGAGTGGCAATTATACGTCGATTACCGGGTTGCAGCCTGTGGCTGCCAGGTTAAGCAGGACAATAAACTTCGTTCCCCAACACCTATACCCAAAGGGGTTCCAAGGCAATTTGCAAAGTTATGGTCAATTTACGGTGCAAATGAGCGTGTCGTGCTTAACCCCGTATATTCGCAAAACGTTTATTAAAGTCTAATTTTTCCTTTGGGTCATTATAGACCTTACCACTGTTAAGAAACCTTCAAATCACAGGGAACTTCCTCCTCTTTCCCCCATACAGGGCCATTTTGGCATGGACTTTTATTGGTGTCACGACTAGCTACGCACCATTTATTGCTAATTTTTTCATTTTTAAGGTTGTTATTAAATGAATAGGTTTATATTTTTTAGGTCAATACTACATGTTTTACGGTGCTTTCCGTATTCATGGTATTTATTACATATGATCATTCCGTCAGGGGTTTTGAATAAGGGTGGGATATGAATATTCCTCGCCCTTTTTATCGGTTGGTTTGCCGTTTAAAGGGCTCAATCCAATACCCTTTCATGTTTTTTCGTCTTTGGAAAACTACACTCAAGGAACCCTATCTCTGATTCTATGCTGGTTGGATTATTATCAATATTATATGCCTCCATCCCTTAATGTAATGGCAATCAATTCCCGAGTCCGGATTGGGAAGTGCTGTAGCTGCCATTTCAGCCAAGGACAGTCCTCCGTCATAGGACAATTTTCCCAATTACACCCTGATAAGTTCTTACTTAATAATTGGGATGGTATCATTACCGTGGTTCAAGATTGCCGGCTGTATGGCCTTAAATGTTTTTCTATCGTTAAGGCGCGTTTTTGTCCATGTTTTTTCCAAAAATCTTGCCAACTCCTTTCAAGTAAATTTTATGGCCTCTGTTTTACTTTCGGTAATTGAGGAGGATAAAATATCCCGTTGTTAAAGTAACAGGTCTTTCTTTATTAGGCCCAAAATACCTGTCGGCATCTGATGTCGGGGCAGACCAACTAAGAGCCATCATCCTCCGAGGTTTTGACATTTCCACAAGTACAATGGATCGGGTCCAACTTTATTAAAAAGAGGAATCAAGGGTTTATTTTTAGGCTATAAAAGTACTGGGATTCCAAGAGGGTATCTCAACTCATCCTCCTCAAAACGCATCGGCCACTTCGACCGGGGTTGTCCAAATACGTTCATTTTTCTAGAAACCCAAATTGCGTACATATTTCTCTTCTGTTCCCCAAACCAAGAACGAACAGGATACATACTTAAATTCAAATGGTTGGCGCCATGACATTGGGTGTTAGGCCTGGCCTATTTGCATAAATGTACTCTTCAAAAAGCTATGGCTGGATGCTTAGTGTAGTTTCCGATTTTTATTCATTGGCCGTTTTCTTACAGGACAACTGAAATTAAAAGGGTACTGGCAAGTATATTATTTTGTCAATATAGCATAATAAAAGTTATTAAAAGTCAAGTAATCCAAACCAAGAAAAGGGGAAGTTAATTAGGAGAATTATATATTCCAGCCTTCCACCTTTATTCTGCTGCCCATAGTTCCTTTAAAATAAGACAAACATCGTTCTTCACGGGAATTAAGTGATAAAAATTATTTCTTCCAGGAAAATAGGAAGTATAGTTCCCCCACTCTTTTTATCACGACTTTAAGTGATCAAAAACGCTATTATTGGTTGCTGTTGTCTTAAGTTCCCTTAATATTTTGCTGTGTCCCATCGCTGCTCAAAATAATGTCTCCTCCAACTTGTGTTTTTGGGCAACTCATTCAATGCTTAAGTCTGCATAACTTACTTGGGGTGTGAACGCAAGTGGTCCTAAATCAGCTCATAAATCCACACCTTCTTCTTTGGTGGAGAGCAATAAAAATTATTGTTGATTTCGACCCATTCTTATCCAATAACGAAGATCAACAAAAAAGGTCTGTTGTTAGGCCTTTTCAATTTCTTTGAATTTCCAAGATGGATTTGGATGAATCCGATTTCAAATAAAGGCGACTGTTTCTTCAAAAGTATTTTTCCGATTCTATGGAAGTATACCGAATATGTGCCGTCAAATTTTCGCTGGACTATATATGGTCTAATTACGGCTAAATATGTTTATCCATAAGTATATATCAGAGTCAAAAGGCTCCTACACGCCTTTTGGGTAGCATTATAAATGCGGCAGTAGGATTATAAATATAATCATTATAATGCAATACATCTTAGCCAAGCCGCGTTCAACCTCCTTGGATGAGTTATACCCGTTGATCTCTCTTGTATAAACCTGAAAGCTTCGAAACATTGGCGCATTAGCTCGTAGTTTCAATCGCCTGTGCCTTTTTATCGAAATTCTTCAAAAGAACTTGGGGCTCATATCGTTCATCAATGCCTTGGTTTAATCTACTTAATATCGGCAAATTCATACCTGCGGCGCAATGATAGTTCGGTTCCAATAGGCCATAATTGCTCCTTCTGGGATCATCTTTTTTAAACTTTCAGTTGCGGTACCTGGGCCCAGGCAGTTTCCGTATTAACCCGTAAGCTCACCAAATTTGTTGTCGTAAACCAATATACGGGTGCGTATAGGCATATGCCCAATTTTTACTCAGATGACCCACTATCTACTAATGAACATCTTCACTACCAATAAATTGTTGGGTCACTGCCACGCCTCGTAGAATTAAGATAGTTTTGTGGGATCATATTTACGAAAGTGTCTATTATATTTTTGTTCCAATCAGTATCGGCACCTTGTTCCACTTGCAAACCGTCCAAACAAAGATACTTGGGTGATCTGCCGCAACCATAATTAACCTGATCTTCCAGGCGTTGGGCAACATGGGCTATATCCTTGGGCTTATTACACCCCCCACGTTCATTGACTGGGACCCCGATATGGATCTCTGTTCCCAATGACAAGCTCCATCTACATTAACAAGATTCCATGTTCGTCACATAAGGTCAGAGAGTTTATGGTGCTTTCCCAAAAACCTTCAAACGAAATACAATATCAGATTCATTTGTTTTACATTTACTTTGACTTGTGATTCAATGCTTTCGTGTGTATCATCAAAAGATATATTGTCAACCGCCCACCTTTAATTTCAATACTTTGTCGTTGACTTTATATACCACGGTTGAATATCATTTTAACAATAATCCTCAATTTGGCGAATTCCAAAAATCTCACATGGGACTCTCAAAATATCTCATTGGTCACAAATTTCAGATCCAAATCATAAGATACGGGATTCCCCAAATGGATAGGCCACCACAGTTTTGGTCCTTAAATTAAGTTTCGAGAACTTTTGTTGAATGGATTGTTCTTTTTTTTAGGCGCAAGGGTTATCTTTTATTAAGATTAGCCCCTATGGTTCAGGTCAAATCTCTGAAACGCAGCTATCAGTAGTATACGTAGTTCGTTGAACGGTGTAGATCGGTTTCTTTAAGGTTTCAAGATTTACTTTGGTCTCAACGAATGCTTTTCAATATGTACCCACCGGTGTAGATGAAAGTTAAGGTCTAAGAAATGCCCATATCGCCATTCCGCGGCAGGATTCCAATCTACAAAACCATATCTAAATCGCCTGGTTTAGGAGGAAATTCCCTTCAATGGCAGTACGTTTCGGTACCATTAATATATATTTACTTATTCAAAAGCAGTTATACGATATGTCATCTACTAGCGTGGTATCGGCATAAGCTGTGAGCCCATGTTAACATACATTGGCCTTATAATTAATGCGTCAAATTGAAACTTGGCAAATTATTGGTTGATCTTGTGAGTAAGTTCAAAATTTGTGGCAGTACACCCTGAACCTTAAAACAATTCGGTTGGGAAATTGACTTTAGATTTATCCCCAAAATAGGGATCTTCATAAACCTTATTGGACACCAAGGTGTCAAAACGGTTAGATGGAACCTTAGCGGGTTAACCATTATTAGAATTGAGGAATTTGTAGAAATTTTCGATGCCTTTTTCCGATACTTTACATTGACTTGGATTCTCCAATATCAGATACGCTATGTTGACGGATTATGCATGCTATATATTTTATGTATTCCTGCTTTGCTTTTATTTTTTATATGGTGCTTTTTGCCTTCCCACTTCATACACCTCAATAGATATTAATCAAGCCAGCAACCATTATCGGTCAATATGTTCTATGAGGTTTCGGTATAATCATTGCAAAGTTACAATAACCCAAAAGTGGATATGAAAACCAAGGGCGTTGTTATTTGGCGGCCTTTGATTCCGCATTTATTTCATTTGTTTCCATATCTTCGGATTTAAAGGGTAAAAATGATTAATAGATAGATTGCCAATATGGCTAGCACTAATAGACTCATAAGTTTTAAATTGTTCACCATGAGACGATCTTCCTTTGCTATACCTCGTAAATATACTCTGTGGGCAGCAAATAGCCAAAACTATTACTCATTATAAAGAAGAATATCATTTTTGCAGTTTCTTGCGAAACCGAAAGCCAGTTCAACAATTGAACATATTCAGGATTTTTATTTTGTTAACAATATTTTAGAACTAAAACCATCTTACTTCAAGTGTCGTCGGATTCTATGTTTTTTAGTCGATCAGGGACTTACCGTACATTATTAATAAAACACCTAATAGAAAAGACCACAGAAATATAAAAGAAAGGATCTTTCTATGGATGAAGGAAATTGCCTTTAAAATTACATTTAAGTAAATGAGCAAAAAACAATTCCATTTACCAATGGGGAAGTCCCCCCCATTCTGTTAGTCTTTTCCAGAAAAATACCGCAAACAGAAGAATCGGAAATATCGGACCTTTGAGAAATGGACATAAAGGTTTGTATGGCCACATAAAAGACCTGGAAAATCACTGCTAATTAGGCGAGGTAGCCACACCAATAACAATAAAACCAGTAGTGATCTGCCCAACCTTTAAATAATGTTTTGTCATCTGCCCCTTTTTAATTTAACGGTTCGTAGATAAATCTTTGGTAATTTAAGGTTGCGTTGAAAATTTAACAATTTGGAATTCAAAACACTAGACATAAAGGACCTTGCGAAAAATGCTGCGGGAAAGCATAAGTCCCAACCAAAAAAACAGGAGGCCAGGAATAAGATTGATATTTCTCGGCAGGCGCTTTGATCGCACCCATTTCTGCAGGAACGGATTTTGAACTATTACAGCATAAGGAAACCTGGAAAAACCAAAAAAACCAATATAGGAATAAACATTTTTAAGGCGGGAACAAAAAAAAAAAAAAATCCATTTTTACTTTGCTTTTTGGCATTTGCCATTTCGTTTTTGCAGTAAGGCAAAGCGCGTACAATAGGACTTGGGTTCGCCTATATATAGGCATTGGCCATAACAAAATCTCTCTCTTT
>Ga0163217_1016139_pt1 | contig 14170 bp, 18 predicted proteins | sample SynspAceP_FD_185933 | JGI IMG/M metagenome (GOLD analysis project Ga0163217, IMG submission 185933) | Saline lake microbial communities from Ace Lake in Antarctica - Synechococcus sp. Ace-P (PacBio error correction) | ecosystem: Environmental > Aquatic > Non-marine Saline and Alkaline > Saline ... | reverse complement strand
CCGTTTTGGGCACCGTCAGCGGAAGGAATTGGACTTTGAATGGCACTCGCCATTTGTCGCTCCATTTGCTTGTGTGGCCTGGATCTTCATGTCGCCACCAAATTGCACACATGTAGTTATCCCGCTCGCCTTTTGGTCTCCACACATCGCTTAACTTTCCAATGGGGTATAGCCTTCGCCCATAGAGGAAAATCAAGCTGTTAAAAAAGGGCGGAGTTTGCGTACACGCAAATTTTCTTCGTCTATCTCTATTTATCGTTCCAAGCTCTGACTTAAGTGCTGTGAGTTCATTCCGGTGTGGGCACATGAAGTTTGTCGGTTTTAAAACCCACAAATCGAACAAAGGACCAATTGTCGGATCGTAACAACCTTCGATTTTTGCATGTACTCGCCTCTTGGCGCGATTTTAACCAGATCGAGCAAAGTCTCCTGAGAGGTTGGTTGCCCACCCAACAGAAGGCTTACGGTTAAACTCGGAAATGAAGGAACCTCAGGGCGATAAGTGGGGAAAGCTCTTTGTTTCTATTTGGGCAAGCGTATCGTTAATTGCTGCTTTGTCCTCAGTGGACTGGAATCGCGTCTTCAGACCAAAAGCTGATTTTTTATATGTTGTCCTTGAGCATAACTTCACGCTTTCAAGTTTGGGTGGTCATTGCAACCCACTAAAACGTCCTTTCCGTCACAGAAGGGCACAAAGCCTGCAACCTTGTTTGCTTTAACATCGAATTTTATGGAGTAGACATGTAATTTAAGCTCTTGGTTGATATCAAATCAGACCAAGTTTACAGCCGTTCAGGATCAACTCTATCGAACCCTTTATCATCCACACTAATGTGCATTTTTGCAGTCAGAGTCAGCTTTAATCAATAACCGCAACCGAGTGATGTCATCAGCAAGCCAGTAAATGCGTTCTATCCATTATTTTTAAAGACCAATACTTTCTTTGATTTTCGCTGACGGTTAGTAGGCAAGCGACTAGGCCAAAACCAAATTAAAATTGCACTAAGAAATATTAAACACCATAGCTAAGTTCCACCAGTAAAGATGTATCTGTGAAATGACTTGCTAAACAAAGACACGATAAACAGCATTGGTTTTGGGATGAGTGCGTTACAAGCAAACCCAGACCAAAAGCTGAGCTGTTTCTGTGTTGGTTTGTTTTGAAGTGAGTTTTCACTTTTTAATTGCTCACATATCTGCTGAGATTTTTGCTTTTAAAAAGACCGCTTTTATAATTCCGGCATAAGGCAGAAATTACCCAACCAAATAAGGTACATGGCGCCGAGATTTCGCAATATTCAGTACCCAAAAGATTGTTTTGCGAACACCAATTCCCAGTCCCAGAAGCGTATAACACCAGATGCACACTAATGGCGACGTTGCTTATCCCTAAGGGCACATTCAAAGGCCATTCTCTTCTCCTTTTAATTAACGAGACCTTCGACACCATCGCAAATCTGGCCCAGGGCTATGACGGCCAATAAGTAATAATAGCAACGGAATACAATTCCAAATTGATCAAATTTAAATGCAAGATACTCTAATCTGTGAATAATAAGAGTTCTAAGTGAGTTAGGTTTCCAAATATAAAATCAGATAATTAATGGTGATTTTCGGTGAGGTAATTGTCACATAAAAGAAGACTTCCGCCACGTTGGGCGCATTGACCGCTTTGAAGCCGCCGCTCGACATTTTCAAAGTTTTTTTCTCGTGCGGCGCAAGAGCTCAACCTAACCCATTGGTGCAATCAGTCGTGCGGTCGGCACAATGAAGCGCGTTCTCGGTGTGGGTTTTATTTGTACCGACGCAATCGTCGCGTTTACTTAACTGCCGCTGGTCAGCGGTAAGAACGGCCACCGAAAACCTTAGATGCCTTGAGTCTCACTGTAGAAGAAATACACCGGCACGACAGTTGGCTTCGGCCTTTTTAACAGTGTCTGGTGAGCCAAGCTTAGCAAATTGCGCTGGTTAATGCCGTCGATTAGGTGAATTTCCGAACGCTTCTGTCCAGAATTAAACGTTGATTTGCGCATGGCGGGTGGGGCCATTGATCTACTGTCAGAAAGTTGTGACATTGCTATCCGACGGATGGACTTTCGGCTTCTCGTGAACGACGATTATCAGGGTCACAACGCTTTGCCCGAATTGGCAGGCCCAGTTGTGTACACCGCTTATTGGAATGACGATATTGTCAAGATTAAGATAACGCAATTGGTTTACACAGTCGAACTCGACCTAATGCATGGGATGATTGGAAAGCGGCTTACGGCTTTGGAAAGAATTCATCCCGAAAGTTGGCAGCACTTTGATTCACTTTTTTTTACAGCTTGCAAGCCGCCCAGATAGACTTGGGTTGCCATTTGGTTCAGTTACCATTTGTGTCTGGACGATATAAAAACACAGAGACTCATTGCACACTAGTTTGCAGTTCACCCGGCTATGATTACGCCTTACTTACTTAGAGGATCCAAGGCCAAGACCCGAGGTCTCTGCTTTTAGTAAGTGGTTAATGGGATTAATAAATCAAAATGACTGATAGGGTTAAAAAAGTATTCATATGAATTCATCGGCCGCTAATTTTAGTGAAACTGACATACAATATTTCTTTATTTTGAACGTTCTTCTTCTGCGTGAAAAGCGCGTTAAACAAGCGTTTTATCTTCTCTCTCTTTTGTTATTTTTAGCCTTATTTCCAAAAGCGTCATTTTCCCTCTGTCGTAAATTGTCATCGCTGGGACGCTCCCAAGCATTAGTATCGACATTTTTATCTCTATTATCACGGTTTGAAAGCCTCATTCTATGGGCGTCTTCAGTATAGCTTGGGGCGTTTCGCAACCATTTATAAATCACACCACGATAATCGCTTAAGTCGATTGTTTTATGTTAAGGGAGCTGATTCTGATGCATCATTATTCAGGCTTTGGTTGTTCAAAGCACAGTTTTAGCCATTCACGAAAACTGGCAACGGGATTGTGGCGCAATCCAACCCCTAAAAGAAATACGATGTGACTATTGTTGGTGGCGGTGGCCATGAGGTTGGCGACGGCCTATTATTTTAGCCAAAAGTTGGTGTGACTAACGTTGCGGTAATATCGAAAAGGCATCTATAGAGTGGCGGCAATACAGCGCGTAAACACAACCATCGTTCGTTCCAACTACTTATGGGACGGAGGGCGGCTTCATCTTTACGAGCATTCCATGAAGCTTTGGAAGGTCTTCTCAGGTTTGTGAATTACAACAGTTGATGTTTTCACAGCGCGTGTTGTTTTGAATCTTGGCCATACTTTACAAGGACATTGCGAGACATCGAGCGTCGCGTCAATGCAAACCGTTTTAAACGGTATGATTGCGAGTGTTAGACGCTCAGCAAATCTTAAAAGAAATCGTTCCGACATTTTTAGATTGCTCTGAAACAATGTACGTTACCTGATTCTTGGTGCGTATCTTGGGCGGCCACAGTGCAGGTGTGGGCACGTCATTGATGCAGGTGGCGATGGGGTTTTATTGCTCGTGTGCTGATGCACACGTGTGGATCTTTGATCCAGCAAACCGAAGTGGAAGATCTTGATTATTGTTGGAAGACAGGCTATACAGTTGTCGGTGTTCGTAACCGCGCAATACGGAGAAAATTCGTGCTGGATTAAAGTCGGTCTGTGTGGTGGCGGAAATTAGCTTTTTAGCGAAGATGGGCGGTTTTTTGAACTGCCACTAGGTCGCATCCGCATGGCAAGCCATTAGTGTCTGAGCCGATCAAACCATATTCTGAATACGGTCGTTATGATCATCATGTCACGGTATATGCGAGCCCAGTTCGATAAAGGTGACTTGGTCATCGGTGCAGGAATTGATGGTTACAATGGCTATGGGTCAGGTTGGTTCTTATTGCCCCAACGTGGTCGACATAACTATTCAAGCGTCTCGAAATGTTTTCTGTGTATCCAGTCGAGTTCGAATGAACCGTCAGGATGGGCGGTATTGTTGATACTTGTCTTGATGCGCTCGTCCGCTTATTACTGAAACACCATGAAGAACTTGGTATTATCAAACTGTGGTTGGGGAACGGTGGCTTTAAGCAACACCGGGTTCAGGTCATGTTTTTGGCCGCGTCGTGGCAAAAGGTGAATGCAACCATTTAGCAAGCCTTTTCTACTATGTTTCTTTCCATAATGGCGCGCTGCGTGGGATGAACACGGCGCCGCTGGTGTAGCGCATTAAGCGGGCTTGAGGCGACTAAGGAGAGAAATACCATGTTTATATATTTATTCCCGCATTGTTGTGAACACCGCGAGGAAGAAGATTTTTCATGCCGCAGGCAGGCACACCTGTCGCGGCCCTTGGATTCTGATGCTGCACGACAAAGAGTGGGGCGAATACATTTATTTTCGTAAGAACCCACGTGGAATCCATCATGAACTTTGGGTCCATGCGGCGGTGTCGTAGATTTTTCACATCACCACGTTGACACTCAAACGATGAAATTAAAGAAGTCTACCAAAAATTGCGTGAGCAGCACATCTGTTGTGGCACAAATATCGCTGTAAGCTTCTGAGTCTCAGAACCATAAGCGCCGCCAAAAAGTAAGCCAGGAGCGACACTATGACTCAGAAAAATGCGTTTCAAAATGGCGGCCGAATGGATCGCCTCCAAAGCGCTTAACCTCCGGATATAACGGAAAAACAGTATTAAAGGGTTACGGAAGGCGACCACGTTAGCGTCTGCCTTATTGCGCCAAATATGTGTCGACATCGTTGGTCGAAGTTTAAATACAGGCCGACCTCGCGGGCATTGTTGCTGCGGGAGTGCGGAAGGCCTAATGCATTATGCCAAATCGGTGCGGACCGAAGCGGACGCAAGATTCCAATGATACGTGCCACACAGCAGTCCTTATACGACGGCTAGTCGCGGGCTACAACAAACGGCCTGGCCAAGCGTCGAAATGATTTAAGGATACGTGGGTAAAATCGGTGGGAAAATGATTGCCACCGGGTTTTCTACTACAAAAACCGTTCATGTTCCCGCAGTCCTTGTTGGGGGTACCTACGAATCTTTATATTCGTAAGCAGCTGGTTCTTGGTCGTGCGCCAAAAGAAACGACCCAGAACATTTATGACAAGGTTGAAATTCCAAAAGTCCCATTGCGACGTCCATGATAGCGGGTTGCGGGTTCCTGCCGATTAGCAGCCGCATTGGCCGGCGCACGTGCTGGCGCAAGAGTGATTCAATCGCGGATTGAGCAAAAATGAATTTGGTTGGCAGCTTATTTAACTGGTAGCACTGAAACGCCGCTTAAACGGAAAACCCGCTGCGGAATGGGTGCAGATGTGCGGTTAAAGAGCTATTCGACGATTTGACGATTGTAATGATGTTGCCAAACTCCGCAAGTCAATGTTATCACACCACAAACTTTTTAACCATTCAGCAACATCTGTTACCGAATCAATTCCGCAGACGCGCACCAAATGGTCAAGTGCTCAGCGCTTGCATCGTCTGTACTGGCAAACATGGGTAATCCTTGGTCAAACCAGCGCCTCGCTCGGATGAGCGTCCTTAGTGTCCCTATTGGGCAACAATGATGTTAGCCCAGTGTATCTGGTGGCACTATTGTGTCCGTATCTGCCGAATCCTTATCATTAAATTCTCGCTACGGCGTCGTTTCCGAGGGAATGATCTTGCCGGTACTGATTGACCTCAAACGACACTGCCTTATTCCTCTGCTTTACTGCGTTCAGATTGGTACGATGCGGGTGTCGTAATGTCGTCGCTAATAGCGGATTCTCGGTAATGGAACCCACAATTTCGCTGGTACCTTTGTTGAAGCCGCCTCGAGCACGCTGGTATCGAACATTATGAGTTGATGAGTTCTGGTGTTATTGAAGCGCATGGCCACCAAGCGGTGTTACCGGTGTATCGATTGCGCCACTTGAATGAGGCTTGGTTGACGCTGTATGTCGTGCCATTGTTAAAAATGAAAGCCGATACGGTTGCCACTTCTTGGCGGCCTGGAGTCCGGTTATTCATTCTGTCATGTCATACTGGATGCTCGTCTGTTTTGGAATGACGAAATTCTTGGTTTTACGCCCGGGTGCAACAGTACAGAAACAAACTCACCAGCGGGTTGCGATTAATGGCACATTCACGACCTCAAAGCATTTGTTGAAGGATTAAAGGCCCGGCCTCGATGGCGTTGTTCTCATTTGGATTTAGCGACACTTCGAGAGTCGACTTACTTTAAGCGGATGTGATTGAAGAAGGCCGTATTCAAGGCCATTTTGTTCCTATCCCACACACTAGCCAACATCAAAAAAGCGGCCTAAACAGTTTAGTTCGAATACCAAAATTGACGTTACCGCTTGCGGCATTTGAACGGCGTGTCGAGAAGGTTTTGAGGTCAATTGAGGCCATGTGTGAACGCCTACACGAGCGATGGGGTTTTGGAACGGACCAAGGTAAGCTTTGGCCAATATCAATGTTATGGCAATTGCGGCAAAAACGCTTAATAAAACCATTCCACAACAGGATACGACGATTTCTTTCCGTCCTAACTACAACGCCAGTGACGTTCGGCGCGATTGCGGGACGTGATTGTGGTGCCACTATTTGATCCAGAACGTTACACCGCCATGCATTCTTGAGCATGTGCGCATTGGGCGCAAAGTTTGAAGACGTCGGTTTATTGATAAACGTCTTGGTATACCCACAAGCAAACGAAACCATGCAGACGCCCTTGAACCGCGAATGTATAGCGACGCGTGAATTCCGTCGGTACTTTTTGGATGCTTCAACCTATGGTAAAATTGATATTCAGGGCAAAGACGCGCCGTGAATTTTTAGGTCGTGTTCTACAGCAACGGCTATGGGCAAAACTTAGCGGTCGGAAATGTCGCTACGGCCTTGATGTAGCGGCGAAGATTGGCTATGGTATTCGATGACGGTGTGACGTCTTGCTTGGCGGAGAATCATTTCTTTAATGACAGACAACGACAGGACGAGTGCGGACGCATGGTTTATAGAGTTGAAGTTGGAAATTTATCATCAAACCGAATGTGGGCCAGAGATGGAGTGTATTTTTCACCTCGGTTACAGATCATGGTCTACGAATGACGATTTTCCGAGCCCGAACAGCCGCAAGTTGTTGGAGAAATTGGCGACTACGATTATCGAAAGGAAAACATGACGTTCATGGATTGGAAACCAAATGACGGTCGCAGGTGTTCCTGCTCCGTGTACTTCCGCATTTCCTTCACTGGAGAGTTGTTCATTCGAGATCACGTACAAGCTAACTACGGCTTTGCATTGTTTTGGAAAGCCTTGTTCGAAATGGGCGCAGAATTCAAATCTAACGCCGTACGGCACACGAGGACCTTGCATTATATTGCGGGCCGAGAAGTGAGGCTTCATTATTGCGTGACAAGATACGATGGTTCTGTGCATCCGTTCGATTTAGGCATGTCTTTGGGCCGTTGTCTATGCAGAAGCCTTTTAGCCTTCACTTGGTAAACGCGGTATTTGCAAACGTTGAGGATTGTGTGCGTGCTGAACGTAAAACAGCTGGTGGAGATTTAAAAACGATATGATCCAAATGTTGTTTTACCAGAAGGTTCACAAGGATGTACTGGATCCAAGGCGCAATTCCAATGCCGATGGTGGCATGTTAACGTCAGCTACTGGTGTGTAAACTGATCCGCTCGGTTGCGATGGGTTTTGATCAAAAGGTTGGGTTGGAAAAAAACTATGCGGTGAGAAGTCTTTATATCCATGGGTCATGTCCGAGTGATAGACAGCTGAAATTTGTAGCCCTGTGTTTTCTTAGGATCCAAAAGGGGAGCGTCAACATGTTCTGATACTTACGTTAGAAAACCTGAGCAATTACCAAAACTGGTTACGCATCAAGCGGCCCTTTTACCATCAGAGCCAAATATTGTCGGTGAATAGTCCTACACCATGCGGATTAGACAGCATTTTGCTACGCAAGTCCACAAGTAGGCGGCCGTGATTTTTGTGAGCATTAAGCTCTTAGGGTTGCTTAACCCGTGCGGTTGCAACGCCTTCATTCAGAACAGTCAAAGCGAGATTGACCGCTTTGCTGGTGTCGTCTTACCCAATGAAGCCCAGTTGACGGTCAGTCGTCAACGGCTGACATTTCTGTTTGCGTTGGGTTGGTCCGGACTGAATGGTTTAATCATTGTTCCCGCGTGGAAAAGCGATATCGAACTCGCTTTTTTGAAACCTAAGGTGGTCATTTTTCTTTAGTAAATATCAGTGGTGTTCGACGGTATTGATGTTTCTGGCGTCATGTTTGGTTGATATGCTGAAAAAGTCGATTCCTGTGGATTTGCATATCCGTGAATTCCCCGTAGGAAAATATATCGACTATTTTTGCTAAGAGTGGCGCAATTATTTGTCCGGCTCGTGACATGCCCATTTGAGTTAGTGGTTCGTCGTTTTAGTTTCGCCGATTATCTTTTGGTTATGGATCAAGACGCCGTCGTGAATACGGCTTTAGTCGTGTAAAAGCGACCTTAACATTTAAAGAATCATTGTTCAAATCCATTCCTTTTTAGTTCACGGTTGTGTTGGCCACTTTGTGTGGTCAGCCTTTTTCGATTGGACAGACATTAAGGAGGATAGCGTATGAAATCGAAAAACCTTACCTTGGATTTTTTTACTGGCCACATGCCCGAGCCTATTTGGTACACGTTGATGTTGTGACTTCGATACATTGGCAGAGCGGAAAACACATTAGACGAAATCACTCTTGATGACAGAGAATCGGGTTTGTTTTTTCATTCGTTATTGAGTTTTTCCCTCCAAATGATGGCTTTAGTGACGCTACGTCACGAAGTTTCTTCCCGGCGAGGCAGAGTTGTGATATGAGCGTGGGAATTGACGCGCCAAATCATAAGCCAAAAAGTGGCTATCATTTTGTGTCGAATACGACCATGCTGTGAACGATTTACTCGTATCGTTTCCGTACCGGTCAGTCTGAATTATGACGCGTTTGGACGAAAGCCGGTGCACGTATGCCAACAGGGAGTGGTGACCGTGTGCTTATCTATGTTCCAAGGCATGGTCTCACCCCGATGCTAGTAGTAGTTACTGGACCGACTCGGAAAATAGCACCCTCGCGGCAATGTCCGTATTACCACTTGCCTATCACCGCAGAGATCAGAGAGTGCTACGTAATCGAATAGATAGCGATGAATGTGACGTGAGAGAACTGCGTCACGTGGCGATGCAATACGAATTTCAAGCTGAGAAATGGCTCTGCTGGTTAGCGCCAGGCGTTGGTGTCATGCTAATGACTGGCTAGTCCTGGATCTCTCACGCCAGACAGGTGTGATATGTGGTGACTAATACCTAGACGGCGCGCCATTAATATTCATCATTTCTTTATTACAGGAATTTAAATAGGCTCGCTTCCGAGTCCAGGTCTGTGCGAGTACCATACAAGACAATCTCGTCGGTGTGAGTAAAAATCGAGACGTCCGCTCCTCAATACGATGTGAGTGTCGAAGTGCGCGGCGCGCAGAAGCACGAGGTCAAGAAATTGAGCTCGAAGCCCCCTCACTATGTGCATGTACATCACATGTACTCTTGTGCGAGAACAGTGAGGCGTGAATAGTGCGGAAATGCTGCAGGCGGATGCGCGTGCATTGCAGTCAGCGATCAAGGCATTGCATACTCTCGGTTGTGTATGCGGTATCTAAATCCTGTTCGCATTTCTCAAGCTCTTGTGTCAAAAGTGCGCCGAAGGACAAGTGTCGAATCGTGTAGGCGGAGCACTGTGTTGTCAGTTGGCCTTGCTAGTGACAGATCATGCACGTCTTCGACAATGTGCGTCTTACTAGTCCTAAGTCGGATGGACAGACGCGCTGGCAAGCAACAACCAAAGATAGCGGTAGCTTTGTGAACATATGAAGGTGTGTACGTCATGGATAGAGGAGGTCAGCGCTGCCAAGGTAGCCGGCTCAATAACCCACCACCGTATTACCCCGCTTCAACTCGGCTGGCGCGCGGAATCGCTCCGTCACCCGAGAGTCCCACACCGGGAGCCAGTCGTGAGTAGAAACCACGGATGTAATACACTGTGTGGCTTTTTTAAGTTAAAAGAAGCAGGCTAAAATACATAAAGAGCTACACACGCTTAGATAGATGTGCGGAGATATCCTCGAGTCGTGAGCCGTGGGGTTATTCAGAAGGTTTTTTGTCTCTTTATAGTAACCTCATAAGGAATCCTTGTTATGCATAATCTTAAAGGCGGTCGCAGTATGAATATCGGAGGCCATCATGTTGAGAGATAAGCGAGTAAACCAGCTAAATGTGTATTTGCATGTGCGTGGGTGCTCCTGTATTATGTATGTGCTCTATGTAACGCGCCTCCGAGAGTCCCTGGCTGCGACAAATCAACCATATTACTCACTGCTTTCGATATACATCACCACTCAAGCGCTCGGGGCGCAGATCGAGTACTATCTTATTTATGATACTCAGGTGCTATCAACTCCACGCTTTTGTGCGCTGGCCTCGGCCAGCAACGCAAACCTAGAGCGACCAAAAAGGCACCTCATACGTAGGAAGCCAGTACACCTTAACGGACGCCGATTTAATGAGAACCGGCTACTGATCTCATAAATGGTCACTCGTGCTGAATCTACGCGCTCGCGTCCTCTCCGAGATGAGCAGACGTATACTCGCCATTGGTTCCGCTCGACTCAGTAGCTCATGGCTATCTACTTGACCTCATTGCATTATGGAGCCTAAGCGAATAACCCAGGCGCGAGAGAGCCGCGCCATCCGTAGCGCCATAGCGAGATCTGGTAAAAGTGCCCTTCAGCATTGCCTGTTCGTGTATCGAATCATATCCGTGAGTATAGTCCATTACTGTGTGTGCAATGCGCGACTCTCTCATTAAGACCGGTGTAGTATAGGAAATGCGTGCTGAGATCACGCCTCAAACATTGGACGGCCGTGGCTATCGACTCGTCACTCGCATGTGGTGCAGCAATAATGTCGTCCTCCCTGACGTGCGAAATCAGCGATATTCAGCTGATTGATCAATGGCCACAACAGCATTGTTGTTTGGCATAGCTTTACTGGTCGATATCTCCAGCTCTTGCAGTGTCTGTGGTCGCACGAACTAAAACCGTGTGTACTGGTTCTGGCGTAGCACTACAATATCCTTTCTGGTCTCGTGCTAATATCTCTGTATATTGTCGCGCTCGCTGAGTCTTTGGTGATTTTCTGGCCTGCTGCATCGTCGATCGTAAGTAACATTCAGCGGATCTGCTTTCCTCATACGATTCTTGAGGCATACGCCGTTCTGCTGAAGCCACGCTTACCCGGCAAACGTAGAGCCGTGCTGTCTTATCAAGAAGTTCGTTCAAAGCCTACCATTCGATAGAGCATTCACTTCGCTCATCGATCGGCTCTGCCGCTCTACCCTTCGGATCAAATGATCCTTTGTTGCCATCCCACATCTGTCGGATGCGGGAGAGACCACAAACATTTGCCGTTCGCATACCCCGTACATCTGGCGTCGATGTCTTTTCATAGATAAAATCGACGCATTCCGATTAAATTCTCTGTGGGCCGCTGTTGGCTCAAATTTGTGCGGCAGCTCGATCAAAGGTGGCTAGTAGATTCTGTCGTTGAGTCGACGTTGTTCTTGCGGGACCTTTTTCACTTTTAGAACCTTAATTTAGGCGGATGTCACCCCAGCCTTTAGCGCTGCGCCAAGTGCCGGGACGGCGCTCATTGAACCCCTGGTCATTGCATGTAGCTCATCTGCCCATTGCTGTTGCATAACTGTTCCTCTTAGATCGGATAAACCCCCCTGGGTTTCTCATAAATACCTTCTTATGATGGAATGAAGCTTGTCGATTAGATAGTATAGCGCACTTACCGGTGCATTGTCTGGAAGAATGGGCTCAGCGATCCGCCTGTCCAGTTGACGCCCAGAATGGCTTGCTAGGATTCTTTCTGGCAGGCTTATTAACTTGCCACAAGCAGACCATGGATGTAGACCTTAGTTGAGGAAAAGCCAGGAATGGAAAGCGACTATTCGACAACGGAGCAAGCTTCGATAAGAATTTCAATGAAGGCGAGGCGTTCGCGCGTGGCTTCAGTATCAAATAGCCATTCAAGCGGGGCTTATTGCTATCATAATCCTTCACCATTGCATGAGATAGGAAACATTTCTCATCGGCTCCAACTACGTCGTTGCCGGCTCCTGAAACAAAAAACCTGAAATTATATTCTCTACTGGATTACTCAGATGGTGTTATCGAGGTATCGGCATTACTAATATCAAAGCATTGCTCCTTGAAGTGTCACCCCTCTGCTTGTATTCGTAGAAAACTAAAAAAAAGATATTCTCGCGAGGTTGTCAATTAGTTCACAATGAAAAAAGGGGAAACTGAAAACCAGGAGTCGCCTTCGCGTAGGAATCGACCGTTGCTGATTTCGTGTGATTGCTCTTTGGAAAACTTCGTTCGATTAGTGCGTTCAATTTGTTAGTAATCAAATGCGAGTTGCCCTTTTGGGTCTCTTCGTTCAGGCATTCATTTGCACCAAGTCGACCGTTCAGTTGAGTGAGAGGAGGAGGCAAACGGCTAGAGCGCGCGGGTCCGAACTAAATACTTCTCGATTCACTCCGATGGCGTCTCTGGGGTTCATCAGCTGCTGCGTAATTTCCAATCTATTTTTGGGCTCATACTAGGACCGCTAAATAGTTCTTTATAGCTAACAGATAAATCCACGCCTCACGTGCACAGGAAACTTGTTATAACTTGTTAGGCCTTACTGCTTCTGCTTGGCTTCAATACTCTGCTGCGCGATCAAACTGGAAGGGAATAACCACCTCAGGTTCTGCCACCATCGCGCCAGTTGATTGCTGCCATCACCCTCGACATTGTGGCCCCCCCCCCTCTAGAAACGTACAGTACCCCTGAGCACCCCTTGCGTCCGAAACACTCATGGCCAGTCCAAGGCTTGCCAAATGTCATGGGAAAAGACAGGCCATGACCATGACAACTTTGAGGACTTGTTTCACGAAAGGAGTCGTTGGTCTAAGCGCTCCTGCCGCGACGACAACGTCTGGAGAAATCCGAGTGGCTGATCCCGATGAGGAAAACTGTCATTGTTAGGAGTCGTTGAAAAACTCGGCAACTATCGAAAATGGGGGCAATCGCTCAGACGTTAATACGAGTCATCAGGAGCGGCAGGAGCTCCCTGTTCTCTTACGCCTCATCGAGGAGGATCCCGACCAGCCATCCGTACGGCGGATTCGCAAGCTGGGGGACAGGCTCTCGAACCGGCTTCAATCCCACTTTCTGCCAAGCGTACGCCTCATTAGTGACTGGACAACAAAGGGGCTCCACGTCACTTGCAAACCGGACAAACGTCTAGGAGCGGTCTGCCAAGCCCGGCGTAGCCGGGGCTGGCTCTCAGCTTTTCACAAACAACGGGGACGCGGCTCTGATCGCGCATGGCGACCCGACCTTGGAACTCAGGACTGCGGTGCGCGTGTGCTCATGAATGGGAGTCCCTTCAGGGCGGTGCCCCGCCTCAGAGGTTAACGATAGAGCCTGTCCAGAAAGCAGACCATCTCACTATCCGAGCACCATAGATTGGCCTTAAACGAACCTTATTTAGTCAAGATCAGTTTGCAAGCAGCTACGTTTCGCAGTCGGAGAAGGACAATCTCGCTCAAAATCCAAGCGCTGCTTCCTCTAGTCTGCAAGGTTTCCATACACTTTGCTTCTCTCCTAAACAGTTCTTCGAAGGCGTGACAATTTAGTTTTCCGTGCACTGTACAAAAGCTCAGCCGCTGTCATCGTGATGAGTTTTAAAGTTGATTTTTAGATTTTTTCCATGAATGTTCAACGACCAAACGCATGATCGTTGAAGACGATTGTGATCCGAAAATACAAAAATCAAAACTATGTTTCTCGATGGTCCGACGACAAGCGAGGATATTACGTTTGGACGCAGAAGAAAAAATGTAACCGTATTGGAGGGTGGGGGTTTATAAATACAATTTTGACCAAGACACCCCTTTTGCTTTAGACTATGCAGTGGAGTATTCCTTCGATCAAAGCAAGCATAGTGCTGCAGATGCAAGTTATCTCAACCGAATCCAACCTCCAAGAGCTGTCTGGTGTGCTGTAAT